>Ga0182027_10013852_pt1 | contig 11197 bp, 1 predicted proteins | sample 712E1DmetaG_FD_121300 | JGI IMG/M metagenome (GOLD analysis project Ga0182027, IMG submission 121300) | Permafrost microbial communities from Stordalen Mire, Sweden - 712E1D metaG (Illumina Assembly) | ecosystem: Environmental > Terrestrial > Soil > Wetlands > Permafrost | place: Sweden...
CGCCGGGAACGTATACGCTGACGTTCGGGCCGGCCACCAAGACGGGGTACACCCAAAGCGGCACCACCCAGCGGCAGGTGACGGTAAACGCGCCGCCGAGTACGTTGACGCTGAATGTGACGCCCACCGGGACGCAGACCGTGACTCCGGGCCAGTCGGTGAGCTACAGCATCACGGTGACCGACAGCAGCAGCAACGGAGTAGGCGGAGTGACGGTACCGGTGGCGAACCCGCTGACCAGTAATTCGTCGGTGACCACGGGCACGGGGGGAACTGCCGGCTACAGCTTCACGGTGCCTTCCGGAGCCAGTTCAGGCAGCTACACGGTGTCGTTTGGCAACGCCAGCAAGAGCGGATATACCAGCAGCGGAATCGTGCAGCGAACCGTAGGAGTGAATGCGCCGCAGCCGTATTTGACGCTGGCAGTATCGCCAACGGCGCTCCAATCGGTGAATGCCGGACAGACGGTGAACTACACGCTGACGGTGAACGACGGCAACGGAGCCGGGGTGAGCGGGGCCAGCGTGACGGTGACGAATCCGTTCACGGGGACGAACAGCGCGGTGACGACGGTATCGGGGGGGACGGCAACCTACAGCCTGGCAGTTCCGTCAAGCCAAGGGGCAGCGACGTACACGGTGTTCTTCTCCGGCGCGAGCAAGAGCGGCTACACCACTTCCAACAGCACCTCCCGGCAAGTCACGGTGGTACCAGCGCAAGGGCCAACTGCAACATTGAGCTTGAGCGCTCAATCTCAGACCGTGGGCAACGGCGGAACTCTCACGGTCAGTACGGCTACGGGCGGCAGTGTGAATGTGAGCTTCAGCGCGGCGAGCAGCACCGCTGGCAGCGGCACGATCACGAGCTATGCCTGGACGAGCAACGGCAGTCCGATTGGAAGCGGGCAAGCAAGTTTCAGCATGGCGTTCGGCACGGCGAGCAACAGTATCGCGCTCACGGTAACCAACAGTTTCGGGCTCACCGCAACCGCAACGGCGACTATTGTTGTCAACTTCACGACCACGGCCAGCCTGAACTTGGGCGTGCAACCCAGTTCGGCACAAACCTTCAACCAAGGCGACACGATGAGCTTCACGGTTACGGTGACGGATCAGAATGGGACCGCCGTAAGCGGGGCGAATGTCGCGATTCAGGACGGGTTGCAGGGCGGTGTTCTGCAAAATGTGACCACGAATGGGAGTGGGCAGGCGCCATACGGTTACAGCATTCCGACGTTGGTGACGCCGGGAATATACACGCTGACGTTCGGGCCGGCCACCAAGACGGGGTACACCCAAAGCGGCACCACCCAGCGGCAGGTGACGGTAAACGCGCCGCCGAGTACGTTGACGCTGAATGTGACGCCGACCGGGACGCAGACCGTGACTCCGGGTCAGTCGGTGAGCTACAGCATCACGGTGACCGACAGCAGTAGCAACGGAGTGAGCGGGGTGACGGTACCGGTGGCGAATCCGCTGACCAGCAATTCGTCGCTGACCACGGGAGCGGGAGGGGCTGCCAGCTACAGCTTCACGGTGCCTTCCGGAGCCAGTTCGGGCAGCTACACGGTGTCGTTTGGCAACGCCAGCAAGAGCGGATATACCAGCAGCGGGATCGTGCAGCGAACCGTAGGAGTGAATGGGCCGCAGCCGTATTTGACGCTGGCAGTATCGCCGACGGCACTCCAATCGGTAAACGCCGGGCAAACGGTGAACTACACGCTGACGGTGAACGACGGCAACGGAGCCGGAGTGAGCGGGGCCAGCGCGACCGTGACGAATCCGTTCACGGGGACGAACAGCACGGTGACGACGGTTTCAGGGGGAACGGCAGCCTACAGTCTGGCAGTTCCAACCAGCCAGCGGGCAGCGACGTACACGGTCTTCTTCTCGGGCGCGAGCAAGAGCGGCTATACCACCTCCAGCGGCGCCTCCCGCCAGGTCACAGTGGTGCCAGCAACCGGTGGCAATCCGCCGACGGGAACGCTAAAGGCGAATCCGCCCAGTTGCCAGGTGCTCACAGCAAATGGTACCTGCACGATCTCGCTGACCTGGACAACGCAGAACGTTTCGGCCGCTCAGATCTACGTCACTGCCCTCGCAGGTCCGGAACAGCCCGTTACTGCCGGGCTTTTCGGAACACAGAGCATTCCTTGGATACAGGCATTGCCCCAAACGTACGTTTTTCATCTGTGGGACTACTCTACTGGTTCGAGGGGAACGGAATTGGCCAATGTGCCGGTTTCAGCAACCGGTCCCTCTGCGTCAGCGGGTACCCCTACCGTTTCTGTCAGCCCCGCGCGCAATACCCCAGGCTCCTCATTCACGATTCTGGGTAGTGGCCTCGCTGCAGGGCAAGCAACTGTCTACGTTCAGGTACCTGGCGCATCCGGGAATCCGGTTGGACAAGCCAACGTAGGCTCCGCTGGGACCTTTAATTTCCCCTACAACACTCAGACATCGAGCGCGACGGGACTTTACACCGGGTGGGCCGTGGACAGCAGCGGCAAGAAATCGTCGTCTGGAACGTTCACTCTCTCGCAACCGACCCCAGCCAGCATTCCGACATGCCAAAGCAATACAACCACATCCGGCTGCAATGGCGACCCGATTAACACCGCAACTGGCAACTACACCTATCAACGCACCGATCTTACGCTCCCCGGCCGTGGCTTGCCATTTGCGTTCACACGAACCTACAACTCGCAAGATGGTACGCCAGGGCCGATGGGCGCGGGCTGGACGCATTCCTATATGGCTGCGCTTGTCCAGAACTCGGACGGTTCGGTCACGATACGGACACCGGATGGTCAGGTCGTCATATTCGATTCCATGGGCGGCGCGTATATATCCAGGTTCAACAATGTTTACAGCGTCCTCCAATCCCCGTCATCGGGGACGTTCATCCTGACCACCAAGGGCCAAATCGCGTACCGATTCGCCGGCAATCAGTTAAGTGCCATCTCCGATCGAAACGGAAATACCATCCAGCTCGCGTACTCCGGCTCGAATCTGGCCACGATCACCGACACGGCGGGCCGCCAGTTCTCGCTTCAATATGACGGCTCAGGCCATTTGACTTCGCTGACCGATGCGCTCAACCGAACCCTGCAATACGGATACGACGGCGCTGGCAATCTGATTTCATTCACCGACGCGCTCGGCGGACGGTTCACCTACGCGTACGACTCCTCCCACGAGATGCTCACGGCGGTCGATCCGGTGGGCGATACTTTCCTGACCAACACATACGATGGTTCCGGCCATGTCAGCTCCCAAGCGGACGGTATGGGCAATCGCTGGACCTACTCGTACAATGCGAATACGCTCATTACCACCATTACCGACCCGAACGCCAACGTCAGCACGCATCTGCACGATTCCCAGTTTCAGTTGCTCCGCGCTACGGATACCCACGGAAACAGCGACCAGTACCAGTACGACTCGTTGGGAAATCGAATTTCCGTCCAGGATCGCAATGGCAACGCGACCCGGCTGAGCTACGATTCGAATGGAAACGTCATCGCTGCGACGGACGCGCAGTCCAACGTCCAGGCCGCCGCCTACGATGCGCAAAGCAATCCCCTCACCCGCACGGATGCAATCGGAAATCAGACGAGCTTCACCTACGACGCTAAGGGGAACCTCTTGACCACGGTGGATGCGGCTGGGAACACTGCTGTCAATACCTATGATTCCTCAGGGCTCCTGTTGACCACGAAGAACGCTCGCAATTTCACAACGGCGTACCAATACGACGCCAACGGCAACCGCACTCAGATCACGGATGCACTTGGCGGCACCACGCAGATGACCTACGACTTGGTGGGACATCTGCTCACCACTAAGAACGCTTTGGGGAAGACGTGGACGCGCACGTACGACGCCGACGACCGGCTGCTCACCTCGACAGATCCCCTGGGCAACAGGACGAGCTATGCCTATGACGGCAACGGCAATCGCACGCAGGTCACCGATGCCAACGGCAACGTCACTCGCTACGCCTTCGACGCCAACAATAACCTGACGCAGGTGACGGATGCGGCCAACGGCGTCACCACATATGCCTACGATGCCGACGAGGATCGAACCGGGATTACGGATTCCAAGGGTCACACCACGAGACTCGCATACGACAGTCTGCGCCGCCTGCAGAGCCGGACCGACCCGCTGGGTCGCATGCAGACGTACGGGCATGATGCGGCGGGAAACCTCACGAGCACGATTGATGGCAACGGAAAGACCAACAGTTTCAGCTACGACGCGCTCAATCGGCGAACCGGGGCCTCGCTGTCGGACGGGAACACCCTCAGCTATGGCTATGATGCTGCCGGCAACCGGCTGACCATGGTGGACTGGCGCGGGACGACGGCTTACAGCTATGACGCCTTGAACCGCGTGACCTCGGTGACGCAGCCGGGAAGCAGCGTCGTGAGTTATGCGTACGATGCCGTGGGGAATCGAACCTCCATTGCCTACCCGGACGGCAAGGCGGTGCATTACCAATATGATGCGCTAAACCGCCTGACGCAGACGACGGACTGGTCCTCGCAGACGACCACCTCCGGGTACGATGCTGCCGGGGACCTCATCACCACGACATATCCGAACGGCACCTCGACGGCATACGCGTACGATGACGCGGGTCGGCTGCTCAACGTGACGAACCGGTCGGGCGCGCAAGTGAACTCCGCTTACACATATGTGCTGGACAAGGTGGGAAACCGGATGGAAGTGGCGTCGTACAACGAAGGGGTCCAGCGGTATCGGTATGATCCGTTGTACCGCCTCGCCTCGTGGACGCCACCGTCGAGGCAGATGGTGCGATACGCGTACGATGCAGTGGGCAACCGGATGACGATGGCGGCGCCCACGGGCACGGTGAACTATACCTACGACGCCGCGGACGAACTTCTGACGGCGGGCGGGACGGCGTTCACGTACGATGGCAATGGGAACCAGCTCTCGAAGACGACGGCGGGGACTACGCTGGCGTACGGTTGGGACGCACTGAACCGGCTGATCTCGGTGACCGGCGGGGGTGTGAATACGCAATATCAATACGACGGAGATGGCAACCGGGTAAGCCAGCAAACCAGCGCGGGGACGTATGCGTACATAAATGATACGGCGACGACCCTGCCCGTGGTGGTGAACGAAAACGGCCCGGATGGGAATATCAGCTATGCGTACGGGGCTTCGTTGATTTCGGCATCAGCCACCGGGCTGCAAAGCTTCTATCAGTTCGATGGGCTGGGGAGCGTGGTGACGGTGACAGATGGTGCGGCGTCGCAGAAGGCGGGGTATGCATACGACCCCTGGGGCACAGTGACCGGTGGTTCGGATCTGCTGGGCACGAAGAACAAGTTCAAGTATACGGGAGAGGCGGTGGATCCAAGCACAGGACTCGTCTACCTGCGCGCTAGGTACTACGATCCATCTATGGGGCACTTTCTCAGTCGTGATCCTCTGCCCCAGAGCGATCACGTACCGCAGCAGGCGTCATACGTTTACGCAGGAAACTCGCCTGTTCTGCATGTTGATCCAACTGGCCTATTCTCCTTCGATACGTTCCTGCAAGTCTATTCGCAGACGATTTACTCTCTGCCAAGTTTCGTCGGATGTGGCGCGAGCGGTTTCAGGGCTACCGGGGCATGTAGGGCACAGGGGTTCAGTGATCAAATGATCGACGCTGGGCGGGCTATCTCTAATGACGCGGCGACGGTGATTGTGCCAGGCCTTGGCGCGGCCCTCGGAGCATACGATACGGCGAAGGACTTGGCGCCTATTGTCCGCAAGTTATCGAATCCCAAGCAGTTGACCGCCGAAGATCTAAAAACACTCTCGGAGGCAATTCTCTCCAATGCTCTCAACATTCCAGACACCGCCGCGTTCGGTTTCGATAACTATTTAGTCCCTTATGTAATCGCAGGCCCCTTTTCATCAAGCCCGGGCAACTACCCGACATCAGGGGGGCGTAACAAATGATGTGTCTCGGGAATTCGAGGAACCGGCTGATGCCTCACAGCAGAATGGCATTCTGGCTCCTGCTCGCCATAATTCCAAACTACAGTCGTTTATTTGGCGAGCCTGCACGATGGACGGAATCACCGCTAGCCTTCGTGGACATGCGGGCCGTGACCCGTGGCGACGTCGCCTTTTCATCTCGAGGCAACCGGTGCGCGATCCTGCTCAAACGGGATGGGATCTCCTTGCGGGGTCGCGCCGGTTCTATCGGGCTGACATTCCTCGGTGCCAACCCTAATCCGAAGATCGAAGGGGTGATGCCCCAGTCCGGGCACAGCAACTACCTATTCGGCAATGACCCGTCCAAATGGCGCACCAATGCTACCAATTACTCCCGCGTCCATTATGGCGCCCTTTATCCGGGCATCCACCTCGTTTACTACGGCAACCAGCGGCAACTGGAATACGATCTGGTCGTCGCGCCTGGCGCAGAACCCAAGACGATCATCCTGCAATTTGAGGGCGGGAATCGACCCCGGCTTTCGTCCAAGGGTGACTTGGTCCTTTCGGACGAGGTCCGGCTTCTTAAGCCGCGTGCGTATCAGGTGGTTGACGGTTTCCAGAAACAGATCCCGAGCCGATACGTCCTCAAGAGCCGGAATCGCGTTGCATTCGCGGTAGCGCGATACGACCACAGCCTCCCTCTGGTGATCGACCCGGTCCTCAGCTACGCCACCTATTTGGGCGGCAGCTCGGATGACGAAGCTTACGCAGTTGCGACGGACAGCTCCGGAAACGCCTACGTCACGGGGTACACTGCTTCCGTCGATTTCCCCGCCACTTCCGGAGCTTACAAAACTGCCAATCAGGGCGGCGCCTCCGATGTCTTCGTGGCCAAGTTCAGCCCCACGGGCACGCTCGTTTATGCGACCTACCTCGGAGGAAGCGGCGATGATACGGCGTATGGCATCGCGGTGGATTCCTCCAATGAACCTTACATTACCGGGTCTACCACTTCGACCAACTTCCCGACCACGACGGGAGCTTACCGGACTGCCTACAGAGGTGGCGCTTCGGACGCATTTGTGGCAAAACTGAATGCCGCGGGTAACGGCCTGGTCTATTCTACCTACCTCGGTGGGTCGGGAGACGACATTGGCTACGCTGTCGCGCTAGATTCCGGGAATGAAGTCACGGTGACTGGTTCCACCAGTTCCTCCGATTTCCCCACGAGCACGGGCGCTTATCGGACTTCTAATGGCGGCGGGATCACGGATGCCTTTGTCACACGGCTGAATGCGGCGGGAACGGCTCTTGTTTACTCCACCTACCTTGGAGGCTCGGGAGAAGATGTCGGCTATGGTGTCGCTGTCGATGCGGTGGGCAACGCTTACGTCACCGGCTATACCCAATCAACGAACTTCCCCGCTACAGCGGGGGTTGCGCAAACAGCCAACGCCGGCGACTACGATGCCTTCGTGACGGCGCTGAATCCGAGCGGCACTGTGCCGGTTTACTCGACCCTTCTGGGAGGCAGTCAGCAGGATTACGGGGTGGGCATCGCTGTGGACACTTCCGGGAATGCCTACGTGACGGGATATACGGCTTCGTCCGACTATCCGCACACCTCCGGGGTTTTGCAGCCAGCGAAGAGAAGCGGGTACGACGCTATCGTAACGAAACTCACTTCGTTCGGAACCATCGCTTACTCGACGTTCCTCGGCGGCAGCGCGGACGACTACGGCCTGGCAATTGCGGTGGACTCGGCCGGGAACGCCTACATCACCGGAGACACTGCCTCGACGGATTTCCCGAAGACCTCCAATGCGATTCAGACCACGGCGACGGGTATTTTCAATGCGTTTGTGACGCGATTGAATGCGACCGGAGCGGCTTTGGGTTATTCGACGTACGTGGGTGGCAGCGGGTTTGAAACCGGATATGGCATTGCGTTGGACCTCTCCGGCGGTGCCTACGTGGCTGGTTATACCGTCTCCCCCGACTTTCCGGTGACTTCGGGCAGCGCTCAAGCCACTCTTGCGGGGGGGAGCGATGCCTTCGTCCTGAAAGTGATGTCAGCCCCGAGCCTCCCGCTGCCAGCGACGAAGGTTGGGACCTACAACGCCGGCCTGTGGAAACTCGACGTGAACGGCAACGGCACCTTCGATTCCGGGACCGATCGGAGCTTCTTCCTGGGCTGGGCGGGGGCGACCATCGTGACCGGCGACTGGAACGGGGATGGCAGAACGAAAGTCGGGGTGTACAGCAACGGGTACTGGTTCCTGGATTACGACGGTAACGGCGTCTGGGACGGTGGGGTCAAAGACAAGTTGGTGGCCTGGGGCTGGACCGGAGCCACGCCGATCGTAGGCGACTGGAACGGCGACGGAAAGACGAAGATCGGTGTGTACAGCAACGGCTTCTGGTTTCTCGACTACAACGGCGACTATCTATGGGATGGCGGGGTGGTGGACAAGCAGGTGGGTTGGGGCTGGGCGGGAACTATGCCGATTGTGGGGGACTGGAACGGCGACGGAAGAACGAAGATCGGGGTGTATATCAATGGGTTCTGGTTCCTGGACTACGATGGCAACTACTTATGGGATGGCGGCGTTGTGGACAAGCAAGTTGGCTGGGGCTGGGCCGGGGTGACGCCGATTGTGGGGGACTGGAACGGGGACGGAAGGACCAAGATCGGGGTGTACGCAGGCGGATACTGGTACCTCGACTACGATGGCAACTACCTGTGGGAATACCCGGCCAAGGATAAGATTTGGGCGCTGGGGTGGACGGGGACGACGCCGGTCATCGGGGACTGGAACGGCGATGGCAAGAGCAAGGCCGGCGCGTTCATCAACGGCTACTGGTATCTGGACTACAACGGAAACGGGGCCTGGGACGGCTCCGGAACGGACCGTATTTACGCCTTCGGCCAGGCGGGTGACACCCCTGTGGTAGGGCGTTGGTGACCAACGACCTCAATATCCCATTCACGGGTCTTTCTGCAAATCGCCGTCGGTCTACTTATTGCCATTGATGCTTATGCTCAAGGACCTGATATCGGCACCGCGCCTTAGGCTGTCAGAACAATTCGGGCGCCAGTAGACCATTGTCGACCGCCTCGACCGCCAGTTTTCGAACGGCGGTGATCCGGACATTGATGGAGACCGAACCGAGGCTGCGGCTCTCAAGGGTGACGCGCCGGGCACTCACGGTGGTTTTCGTAAAGCCGGGCCGGGCCTTTTGGCCGTACCGGGCTTGGAAGAAAACCAGCGAAAAGGGACATTTCTAACGAGGTACGACAAAACTGCAACTTACAGTGTCGCGCCCCAACGGCTCCAAGAGAGGCGGATTGGTGTATACTGTGGTCGGCCGCGAGGTCAAAAAGGAAATTCCGGTTCAAACTATGAGGCCATTGCGTCTGGCTACTCTCACATTGCTGTCACCCATGCTCGTGATTGCGCAGTCGCTGGTTTGGTCCCAACTGGACCCACCGGTCATCGTTCCGGGTTCAACCAGCACCTTGTTAGTTCAGGTGCGGGTAGCCGGTTCGCCGACCCGCGTGACCTTCGAATCCGGTCTGCAGCCCGGAACTGAGATCGACATGAAAGACGATGGCACGGGTGGTGATCGCGTAGCGGGCGATGGGATCTACACGATCACTTTGCCGGCAGCTCCGATCGTAGCAGCCATGCAGCCTGACGACGTCTACCGTCCACTACTTGGGTACTACCGGGTATACAGCGGGACCACATCGACCGGCAGGTATAACGAATTGGCGGAGGTCGCCGATCCCGAGATTCCGCGCCTTCCCGTGGTTGCTGATGCGCCTGACGTCCAACACACGGACTACGTCGTGAACATCTTGTCGCCACAGGCCTTTCCGTCGAATTCCGCTCCCAGCGCGATTCCAGGTCAGGCAACTATCACCAACCGTTTCTTTTCACTATTCGCGGATGCGTTCGATGTGATCAACGTCGTGTACGTGCCATCGTTTTTCCAGAACCGCTCTCACTATCAGGTCCGAAACGCGGTGTACGGCATTGGCCGCCCGATCTTCGACAGCGGCGCATCCTATGGAAGCCCTTCACACCTGCTGGGGGTCAGTGTGTTTCCTAGCTCAACCTTCTTCGATGGTGCGGATACCGGCGTCCAGCACGAATTTGGCCATCAATGGATCAATTACCTGAATGTTCCTCCGGTGGCCCAAGGCATTCCTCACTGGCCGCTCTCCACCATGGCTTCGGGCATAATGGGGTTTTCGCTTCCAGGCGCCGAAGGAGGCGAGTTTCCGTGTTTGATTGTGTCTGACTCTAATGGTGTGCGGTTAGTAAACAACTATCTGAATCCACTGGTGTTCGGCGATCTAGATCTTTATTTGATGGGCCTATTGCCCCCAGATCAGGTGGGGGAACAGATTGTCCTGGACGACCAGAATTTCAACTCAGTTTATTCCCAGTGTAACGGAAGCATTTATTCGGGCACATTCACGCGGTTGCATGTCTCTGATCTGAGCGGCAATCCTGCGATTGGACCGAGGATTCCAGATTCGACCTCGTCGCCAAAACAGTTCCAGCTGGCAACTATCGTCGTGACGCGAGATTCACTGCTCAGCCCCGAAGCGATGTCGTTCTACAGCTTCTTCGCTCAGCGGATGGAATTGCAAACCGCAGTGCCGATTCATCAAGGACTCGAGAAAGCTACCAGCAATCCTTTCGCGGTTTCCACGCGCGCACTGGGGGCCATGATTGCTCGGATCACCGCTGGCACTGCCGCAGCGCTGAGTATCGCGAAGACCCACAGCGGCAGCTTCACGCAAGGGCAGTCAAACGCCGTGTACACGGTCACGGTGTCCAACCAGGCGGGTGCGGGAGTCACCAGCGGGACGGTCACGGTGACGGAGACGGTCCCCACGGGGATGACGTTGGTGTCGATGGCGGGGACGGGGTGGACGTGCCCGGGGACGGCGGCCAACAACTGTACGCGCAACGACGCGCTGGCAGCAGGTCAAAACTATCCGATCACGGTGACGGTGAACGTGGCGTCGAATGCGCCCTCGCAGGTCACCAACCAGGTGAGCGTGTCGGGCGGCGGCTCGGCCACAGCCACCGGCAGCGACCCGACCACCATTATCACAGCGCCTGCTGCGCCGGTCTTGACCTCGCCCAGCAACGGAGCCACAGGTATCTCATTGACGCCCACATTGAATTGGAGCGCGTCGAGCGGTGCCA
>Ga0182027_10013853_pt1 | contig 11196 bp, 9 predicted proteins | sample 712E1DmetaG_FD_121300 | JGI IMG/M metagenome (GOLD analysis project Ga0182027, IMG submission 121300) | Permafrost microbial communities from Stordalen Mire, Sweden - 712E1D metaG (Illumina Assembly) | ecosystem: Environmental > Terrestrial > Soil > Wetlands > Permafrost | place: Sweden...
CATACACCGAAAGACCATGGAATCGTTGTCAACGCTCAACTTTCCCGTCATCCGCGGCATCCAGGCAGGACGTGAGTATTACGTAACGATGTGGACGCTGCGGACCCTCAAGCAGATTTCCATCTTCGACGAGCAGGAGCTCCCGCCCGAGCTGCGCGCGCAGCGCACGCTGAACAAGGCACGGATTCCTGAAATGGCCAACTACATCTTGGATAATCCCAAGGACTACGTCTTCTCGGCCATAACCGCTTCCATTGATTCGAAGGTTGAATTCACCCCACTTTCGGGAAAGGCCGACGAAAGTCGGCTGGGCACGCTCAAGGTGCCGATGGATGCCAAGTTCATCATCAATGATGGACAGCACCGCCGTGCCGCCATTCTCTCGGCTATCGAGCAGAAACCCGAACTCGGCAGTGAAACCATCGCCGTCGTGTTTTTTCTCGATATTGGCCTAGACCGCAGCCAGCAGATGTTTGCGGACTTGAACCGCTACGCGATCCGCCCCAGCCGCTCCCTCGGCTTGCTTTACGATCATCGGAACGAGAAGGCCAAGCTTGCGCGTCTCGTGGTGATGAAATCGAACGTCTTCAAGGACATCGTGGATTTAGAGAAGAGTTCCCTCGCGCTACGCTCTCGGAAACTATTCACTTTGAGCGCATTCTACAATGCCTGTGCCGACCTGGTTGAGGATATCGCCACCGGCAATCTAGAGCAGGATGCGCAAACGGCACGCGACTTTTGGGAGGCTGTTGCGCGGCACTTCCCATCGTGGACTCAAGTCCGCGACGGCAAGCTCGCCGCGAGCGAAGTCCGCGAGGGCTTTATCCACTCCCATGGCATCGCATTGCAGGCCATCGGCAAAGCGGGAAACGCTTTGCTCAAAGGCAACCCAAGCGGCTGGAAATCCCGTCTCAAAGAGCTCTCCCAGATTGATTGGTCGCGCAAGAACGCCCGCCTATGGGAAGGCCGCGCCCTCATCGGCGGCAAGGTCTCAAAAGTCACGACCAACGTCGTTCTTACCACTAATGTCATCAAGAAACACTTAGGCGTCGAACTTGGCCCAGAGGAACAGCGGATCGAGGATGCCCATTGCAGGGGGAATAAATGAGATTGCCCATTTAGCTCGACGCTGCTGCATCCAACCGTTTCCTCACCATGCCGACACCCGCGTCCAAAGAATCTGCGTTTGCTGCACTCGGCCTCAAGGCGACCATTCAGCAACTCAAGGAAGAGATCCAGCAACTCTATCTCGCCGACGAGGTCCCTTGGATCATCGGATACAGCGGCGGCAAGGACTCCACAGCCGTCGTCCAACTCACCTGGCTCGCTCTCGCCGAACTGCCGGCCGCGCAACGCCGCAAGACCGTCCACGTGATCAGCACTGATACGATGGTCGAGAATCCGGTGGTCGCATCATGGGTTCAGAAATCCCTTGAGATATTGGGTGAAGCATCCCGCAAGACCACCATGTCCATTCAGCCGAGGCTGCTGCGCCCTCAAACGGAAGAATCATTTTGGGTAAACCTCATTGGTCGGGGCTATCCTGCACCTCGGCCAAAATTCCGCTGGTGCACGGAACGCCTCAAAATCAAACCCTCCAACCGCTTTATTCGCGAAGTTGTGACTGAAAACGGAGAGGCCATTCTGCTCATTGGAGCGCGCAAAGCGGAAAGCTCAGCACGTGCGCGAGTTCTTACGCGCAATCAGAAATACCGAGTTCGTGACCGTCTTAGCCCGAGCGGGACCTTGGCGGGGTGCTCGATTTACACCCCAATCGAAGATTGGTCGAACGATGATGTATGGATGTTCCTGATGCAGATCAGTAACCCATGGGGAATCAGCAACAAGGAATTGCTCACCATGTATCAGGGCGCGTCACCCGATGGAGAGTGTCCTCTTGTGGTAGACAGTTCGACGCCAAGTTGCGGTGACAGCCGCTTCGGTTGTTGGGTTTGCACGCTAGTGGACAAGGACAAGTCCATGACTGCCATGATCCAAAACGATCAGGAAAAGGAGTGGATGACGCCGTTGCTCGAATTGCGCAACGCCCTCGACTTCCGCTCTGGTGCGGGCAACCAGGAAGAAAGCAACGACCACCATCTGCGAGATTTCCGGCGCATGAGCGGCGCGATTCAATTGATGCAGGGCGACAAGCCGGTGCCGGGCCCTTACACCCAGGAGGCACGAGAGAATTGGATGCGCAAGCTCCTAGCGGCCCAGACATGGATTCGTCGGAACGGACCTGCCGGTGTTCGCAATATTGAGTTGATCTCTCTGGACGAGTTGCAGGAGATCCGCCGTCTTTGGGTCGTCGAGAAACACGAGATGGAAGACCGCTTGCCCCGCATCTATTCCGAAGTCACTGGCGAGGCGTATCCCGGGCGTCGTCTCGACGACAACCTCGTTCTGGGAGAGAACGAAATGGAGGTGCTTAAAGAAGTATGCGGTGGCGACCGCCTTCATTATGAACTCGCTCGCGAACTATTGAGCGTCGAGCGTCAACAACGCGCACACGCCCGTCGAGCCGGCCTCTTCGATCAATTAGAGAAATCTATCCGCCGGCACTACTACGACGACAAGGAGGATGCAACCGACATGGCTCGCCGCCATGCCCAAGCCCGCACCGACGCGGACAAAGGCCAACGTACCGCCGCGTTTATAGATGATTCCGGGGGCTTCGAAGCCCGTGGTACCCAAACCGACGTGCTGCCATGATTCTGGATCACATCGCTCTGAAAAACTTTGGCATATACGGCGGCCGGCAGGATGCCATGCTCGCTCCTCCGGAGGACCGAAAACCCATCATCCTATTCGGCGGCATGAATGGCGGCGGCAAGACGACGTTTCTTGACGCTGTTCAGCTTGCTCTCTACGGGGCGAAAGCCCGTTGTTCTGGCCGCGGAAGGCTCGGTTATCGCGATTATCTGCGCGACATGATTAATCGCGGTGCCGATCCCACCGATGGAGCTGCCATTGAACTCCGATTCCGGCGTGCCGTGGACGGAGAGATGCACTACTATCGCCTTTCGAGATCCTGGCGGCAGACAGCCACCGGCATCGAAGAAAGTGTCGAGGTAACCCGGGACGCTGAGTTCGATTCGCTGTTGAGTGAACATTGGGACGAATACATCGAGAGCTATATCCCCAGTGGGATTGCCCATTTGTTCTTCTTCGACGCTGAACAAATCAAGGAGCTGGCTGATGGCGAACGTGCCGCAGAGATTCTTGGCACGGCGGTCCACACCCTGCTCGGCTTGGACCTCGTGGATCGACTCGATACTGATTTGATTGCGCTCGTTCGGCGAAAACGCGCTGCCAGTCAGTCGATCGAGGAAGCCGAGAAAGCCCGCCATGCACAGGAAGAACTGGATCGGCTCATAGGGCTCCTGGATCAGACCAAGCAAGAACAAGGCGAACTTGGCAACGAGGTGGGCCGGATCGCCAAAGAGCTCGCTGAGTGCGAGGAGAAATTCCGTCAGGAAGGTGGCGAACTCTTTCTATTGCGAGGGGAGCTGGAAGCAGAGCATGTCCGTCTGCAGACAGAAATTGGCACTCAAGAAGCGACCTTGCGAGAGCTCGCCGCCGGCCCGATGCCGCTGCTGCTCGTTACTAGCTTGCTCGATGAAACAGAGAGACAGGCATGGCGTGAAGGCGAAACCCGCAGATCCGCCATGCTCGTCTCGGCGCTCGAAGAACGAGATGCTGATGTGCTCACGCTTCTCAAGCGCGACGGAGTTTCTGCTCGCCAACTCGATCTCATCGATTGTCTGCTGAAAGCCGACCGGGCTAATCGAGCTGGCACTTTAGCTGAGCCGATAATCCTGAACGGAGGCGACCAGCTCGCAACGGAGCTTCGGCACCTGCGCGGCACGGTCTTGCCGGAATTGAGAACCGCCGGTGAGCAGGCGATCGATGTGATCGGTTCACTTCAGGAAAGGCTCACTCGTTGTGAGCTCGAATTGGCCCGGGTTCCGACCGAAGATGCAATTGCCGGGATCCAGCGCGAACTCGTGGGGATGCGGGGACGCCACCAGGAGAAACAAGCCGAACTTGCCGCACATGAAGATAAGGCGGGGGTGATTGCTCGTCAATTGGAGGACGCCCGACGCAGATTTGAACGCGAGTTAGGGCAGGAGGTCGAGACGCAGGTGCATCGCGAGCATGCATCGCGCATCATCAAGCATTCTACGCGGGTTCGCGAAACCCTTGCTAAATTCCGTGTTGCCGTAATCCGAAAGCACGCCGAACGATTGGAACGGCTGGTCTTGGAATCTTTCACCCACCTGCTTCGCAAGCGCGCCCTCGTCACCGGCCTGAAGATTGATCCGGGCACCTTTCGAGTCGAGCTGACCGGTGGAGACGGCAAGTCGCTACCGTTCGACCGGCTCTCCGCTGGTGAACGCCAGTTGCTTGCCACGTCCCTATTGTGGGGACTCGCCAAAGCATCAGGCCGGCCGCTGCCTACCATCATTGACACGCCGCTTGGCCGTCTGGACTCATCGCACCGCCGCCATTTGCTCGACCGATATTTCCCGGTCGCCTCACATCAAGTGATCCTACTCTCGACCGACGAGGAGGTGGACGAGGCTAGTCTGGACCGGCTGAAACCCTACATCGGCCGCAGCTATACTCTGACCTTCGACGAACAACATCGGAGCACATCCATCAAGCCCGGCTATTTTTGGAATCATGAGACCGCCCGTTGAATCAGTCCGAATTTCGCCGCAAGGGCGTGACCAACTAATAAAATTGAAGAGACAGACTGGCATTGAGCATTGGAATGTTCTCTGCCGCTGGGCGCTATGCTGTTCGCTGCGCGAGCGCACAATACCACCAATGCAAATATCTTCGACCGATGGCGGGGTGGAGATGTCATGGAAGGTATTTGCCGGAGAAAATCCAGATGCCCTTGCCTCGGTTATCTACCTACGCGCTGTATCCGATGGATTTGCGGATTCTCCCGATGGGAATGCACTTTGTCTGCGCGCTCATCTGCACCGCGGTCTTGGCTACCTCGCTTCTGAAAAAGATATCAACGGGATTTCCGGTTTTCTAACACGGTGGACTCAAAATCGCAGGCAAGGAAGCCAATAGACAACGGTATACATTATATCTCAAGGTCGTCCAGTTTCACAGCAATCGGTGCAACCTCAATAGCTGATACAAACTGAAGCAACGCGTCGAGAGAATAGGATCGTTGTTCGAGCTCTTCTCTCAAAACTGCAAGACCTCCATTGGTATACTCCTCGAAGATCGTAAGCCTTCGATCGTCATTTTCATCATTACCACTAAGACTCTGCGGCTCGCCGGTACAAACAAGCGCAAGCAAATACTCATAACCCGGCCAAGCCGGATGGGAAAAGTAGGTCGCAGGGAAAGCTTTTCCAGAATCAACGTTTCCTAACGTTTCGCGTCGATTGTAATGGTACCCGACAGCAGCCGCGAAGAATAATAAACGCCAGATCTCCTTAAACAACGGGGCGTCGCCAGTCGTCAATGCTTTAATGACATCTTCTTTGTCAACTGCTCGTTGAATCCTTCTCATAGCTCGATCTCCCTGATTTCTGTGTATTCGCTCTCGCAGTGAAAATATTGCGTGAACTGTTTGCTCCCTAACACAATAGAGGCCGCTGCCTCCGATCGTTTCGTAGGGCCGTGGTACGCAAGCATGTAGCGACGTCCAACACGGCGTCCATCGTTGAGCATCTCTTCCACTTTGCCTTTATACTGACTCGAGCTCACAAATACCACGACCTGAGGGGCTAGCGTCGGAATCCATTTCGCTACACCAGCTTGGAAATCTTGCCCAAGTTGGCCGAACGGGGAATCCATCACCATCGGATAGTCGCCCCCCTCAAGATCTTTGAGAATCGTTGGAATTGCCGCTCGGCGGCGCGCAAGAGCGACAAGGCTCGCTATAAAGACCAAGGATGTAATTTGCCCTTGGCCACTGCTCTTCGCAACATTTATAATCTCTTGGAAATCGCCGGTTCCCACTCTCTTCTTCAGCCGTAGGACGAAATCGTCCGACAGCTCAGCCCAATAGGCTCGATCAATGATGTTTTGGAAATGCAAGTCAATCTCATCATTCAATATCTTCCGAAGATCTCGCATTTCGTGCTCTCGGATTGTCTGGAGGAGCGCAATAGATTCGTCGACGGCCTTAAGTCGTCGTTGGGCCTTTGCGGCGATGCTAGCCGACTGTTTACTAGAATCGATTTCCCGACGGACTATATCAAGGTCACGCTGGTCATCTTTAAGGTCTTTATCTAAGCGTCCCTCTTCAAGAATAAGCTCTCGTTGAAGAAAGAGTTTCTTCTCACGTTCGCCTTCGAGTACATGAACTTCTTCGTCATCTTTGCCGCCCAACTGAGCGTGTATAAGAATCTGCTCTTCCGCGATTTGTCGAAGGCGCCGGCTCAAGGTATCGCGCTCGTTCACACCGTCGCGAATCGTCGCGCGAACTCGATTCGTGACGCCGTCGATCAACCCTAACGAATGATCCAAGGCACTGACAGCATTGTTAAAATGTTGATCACCAGCTATAGTCCGCAAGGCTTCGACCTTGGCACGGGCCGGGCTACCAAGCGTGAGGGGACACCCACAAACACATTCACCCGTTTGCAGTAGTTCATCCACAAATATATTCAAGACTTTCGCCGGCATCTTCCGTTCCTGGCGAAGTCGTTGCGTGATTTCGAACCCGCTTCGCACAAGTTTTCCAGAGAACAGTGTGAACCCATCCTCAGCAATACACGCCGACAATTTACTGGTGAGCTCGCGTAACTTTAAACATACCCCTTTCTCCTCGTCCTCTAATGTCTGTCGCCGCTTCTGCAGAGCGCGGGCCTCATTGTTCGCTGCGAGCTTCTTGTCTATTCCGTCGATTTCCTTTGCTACCGCTGTTTGGTTCTCGCAACAAACTTGGCTCCGCTTCGTCAATGTTTCGATTTCCGTAACCAGCTTTTGTTCTCGTTCGATTAGGCGGACAGTGTCTTCATCGGTATTGTCCTTAAGTTCCTTAACTAAACGGCCACGCACATTGGGGTGACTTAAGTCAGCAATACCGGCTTCAAGAAGACTTAATCCAAGCATCTGATAGATGGCCGTGCGAATCTGTCCTGCGTTCTTTTCCATCGCAAGATGTTCAATGCCTTCTCCATCAAAGAAAAGATAAGGACTTATCCCGGAGGGCATTAACGCCTCCACCGCCCACTGTGGTTTATCAATGTCAATAGGCTGTCCATCGCGTTGAACCTCCAAGTGGAGCTCCGTCTTGCGCGAGTCGTCGTTTTGCTGCGGCAAGGACAAACTCCGCGAAAGCGTGTATTTTTCCCCACTATGACGGAAGAGGATTGTCACACGTGCTTCGGCCTCGCGCAAGTCCTTTGGTGAACGCACTAGGCCCTCATGAATGATGTTGTGTGGCTGCTCGAATTTTTCGGTTAACCCAGGGTGGCCGTAAAATCCCCATAGAAGCGCGTTGAGGAGTGCCGTTTTCCCAAAGCCGTTTTCTGCATGGATGACTGTAACGTTCTTTTGCGTCTCTGTAGAGAACGTCATTTCATGACGGCCGCGGAACTGCCTGAAATTCTCCACTACCAATTTTTCAAGAATCATTGTATTGCCCTCTTCACATGTTCCAAAACGGTTGCATGGATTTCGAGGCGTTTCTGCATGTGCATTACCTTTCGCTCCTCTTGGAGAACTCGTTTAATGATGTCTTTAATCTCCGCAGGCGCTTCGCGAAACGCACGCTGAGAACCAGTTAGTGGCAGCTGTGGAGGTTGGTTCTGGTCGTCAGGCATAAATTATCCTATGGATTCGGCTAGGAGGTTATAACGTTTTCGCAATAGGTAGAGTGTATGTAAAGCCGCGGGGCCGTTTTCAGCGGTTTCGCAAAACTCCAAGATGCGTCGCAATTCCCGTTGAAATAGGCGGCGTTCGATGTTGAAAGCGGAATCGTCGTTAGTTCCTCCGAAATCGGGAGGCTCCACAATGAAATCCCAGATGTGAGCAAAATCCTTGGTCACAGCATTGCGAAGGAGGCGCCCGCGCCGCTGGATGAATTGCCTCGGATTCGTGGAGCTTGCCAAGATGAAACCTAGTTGCACGTCCGGCATGTCGATGCCTTCATCGAGACATCGAATGGCGACCAAGGCATCGAGGTTCCCGGATTTCAATTGCTCCAGAACGGTCTGGCGCTCCCGATCTGGCTCATCGCAGGTGAACTTCCTCACACGTAGACCACACTCTTCACCGAGCAACTTGCATGCGGCCAAGACCTGTCTCTCCATCGTTCCATCGCTGAGATTTTCGACCCTCCCGTCGCCACAGTAGATCAATGCTTTTCGAATAGGAAACGTGGACTCGACCACGATGCGTTTGAGTGTTGGCAATTTATCAGCTGCCGTTGCCAAAAGACGAGCTCTACGGATCAATAGTTGCTTCATCCGTTCGCTCATTTCACCATCGTCATCTTGAGGAGTAGTTCGTGCGATGTCGGATGTTATGCTCCAGTATTCTTGGGCCTCGCTGTCGTTCAGCCGGACAAGGACGGGGTAGTAAAAATAGCGGCAGAGGTATCCGCCGGCTATCGCGTCTTTGAGAGGAAATTCGAAAATGACATCGCCGAAGTAATCGAAAAGCGCCTGTGTGCCTTCTTCGTCGCCGTGCCGCTTAGGAGTTGCAGAAAGCCCTAAGCGATACTGAATGCGTGGATCGAGGTTCTTCCGAAGATCGGTCGCACCGAGGTTGTGAACCTCATCGGCAATGAGGAGGTGCGGAATCTTGTCCGGGCGAAGCATACTTTGGAAGTTCAGAGAGCCGAAAGTACGATTTACAACGACGATCGGCAATATCCTGTTGCCCGTCGAAAACAGTGCCGTTGTTTCCCTCTGTAGGTGCTCTTCCCACTCATCTTTTGATCGAAAGCAACAGACTGGATTCAAGCCGAATCTCTTCATTTCTTCGACCCACTGCAAAGCAAGGTTGATGTATGGGCAGGAAACTACGACTACCAATTGTTGGACCCGTTGATGCAGCCGACAAGCCAGGTAGAGCGCTGTAAATGTCTTCCCCGTCCCGGTTGCCATTGCAAGAATTCCACGGCCGTCGTGTTTCAACCATTCCCGGATGGCGTCCTTCTGGTAATCTCTCAGCTCTAGATTCAGCGGCGGAGTTCCTGGCTTGATATCGCGCGGTGCAATCCAATCAACGGGTGCCGCTTCGGTCTTGGGTTGTTGTGTCATCCGAAAACGTTGCAGCAGCTCACGAGAGACCTCCGTGAAATCCAGCACCCGCAGCCCTGGAGTCTGGTCATGCCACAAAGCGTCGAAGTTGGTTATCTCCTCGGCAACACGACCTTGAGTGTCGTCCCACGACCAAAAGACCTTGATGCTTTCAAAATTGTCTACCAGTCCTCCTGACGTCTCATTGGCTGAACCTGCAAAGGCCACGTGATTGCCTTCTGCATCTGTGAAGAGGCCAATCTTCTCGTGGTAGATGCCGCGCGCCAGTTGCCCTCGATCATTAAGTCGGAGCGCTAGCCGGACTTCCAGCGCTCCGTCGGCGATGAGCCATGCTAGCGCATTCAACCGTTCCCGCGACAGAAGGTCTTCGATTTCTCCGAGCGAGCGAGCTACCACTTGCCGCAACACGGCGGTAGGATTGCCTTTTGCAAGCTCCAGGGCAGCGATGTCGGCCTCCTCCAAGTGCGGTGAGGCCACCAGTTGCATCTTTCCGCGTCGCGCCACGAGGTCAGCCACGCCACGCGCAGCCAAAGCGAGACCGGAGCTTGTAAAGTAACCCACTGCCCGCTGATAGAGTATCGCTTGCCCTAGACAGGGCACGTAAAAGTCGCGCACCAAGTCATCCCGCCCGCTGCGATAGCTGACGCGTAACTGCCCGGTCAATTGTGTGAGACTTGCCATTCCTTAGGCGGTCATCCGCCATGATACGTTCAGATTCGCAGCTCTGCTCGGTCGCCGGATTCGCCATCGGTGTCGCTCCCTCGAACGATTTCTCGATCTTGGATCTCCGCCTTGTGGCGGCTGACAAAACTCCTCACATGATCGACGCAGTACAATACCACTGCCGCCTTGCGCACACCGAGCGTGAAAGGACGACCTGTAACCTCGAAAGTAATGGTCGGATGTCCCTTGTAGGTGCCCTCAGTAACGACGATGGCGTTTGCTTTGGTCGGACGACCGGGCGCTTCGCGCAACGTCTTGTTCTCTCGTTCGAGAGCCTCGATTCTTTTCCTCAAGTCATCTTCAGCATTCATGGTTTGGCAAGACGTCCCTCTGGCCTGAGATGATGCACAAACGCCAGATCTTTGGGGCAATCGCGGTATCTCGATGATGGGTCCTCAATTGGAAGGGTCAACTCCGGCAATTCTGGCGACCGCAGGGAGACTAGGAATCGCCAAACTGTTCGGTGGCCAGGTTCTTGGCATTCAAATCTGATCATCTGGTTCGGCCTCCTCAGATGCTCTAACACTTACAGCGTCGGACGCGTCGGCGGGCTTCAAGATCGTCTTCGCCACAAGGTTCTTCACCTCGTTGTGCGGTGCCGTCGCTACCGCCCTGTCGCCAACAGGAATGGAGTCCCGGAGATCAAAAAAGGTAGCGGCCTCCAAGGCGCGGTATCGTTCGGGGTGGCAGGTGAGAATGACGATCTGGAGACGGTCGGCAGCCTCCTCCAGGAGAGTCAGCACACGGGCGAGACGTCCGGAATCCGTGGCATTGAGCACGTCGTCGAGGACCACCAGTTGGCGCTCGTCCTTGGCAAGTACCTTGCCCAAAGCGAGTCGGGTGACCAAGAAGAGCTGTTCTTGTTCCCCGCCCGAGAGATTGTCCAGTTCGACTGCTTCGGTCCGCGCGTCAGGTTGGATGGCGGTCGGCACGAACTGGTCGGTCAGACGAACGATCCCAAGCCGTGGGCCGGCGACGCGGGCGAGCATCGCAGTGGCAGCGCGCTCGACAGGGGCGGCCACCGCGGCAATGGCCGCGGCTTTGCAGGACGTCACCGTATCATACAGGAGTCGGAGAGCGCCCATGCGAAGCTTTTCGCGCCGAATCCGGGCGTTTAGATCGGCCAACTTTTCCTCGCAGCCGGCCAGCTTCGAATAGGCGCCATCGGCGGCCAGGGTCTGCAAGCGCCCTTCGGCCTTGTTCTCGTCGTCACGGGCCGCGG
>Ga0182027_10013854_pt1 | contig 11196 bp, 5 predicted proteins | sample 712E1DmetaG_FD_121300 | JGI IMG/M metagenome (GOLD analysis project Ga0182027, IMG submission 121300) | Permafrost microbial communities from Stordalen Mire, Sweden - 712E1D metaG (Illumina Assembly) | ecosystem: Environmental > Terrestrial > Soil > Wetlands > Permafrost | place: Sweden...
ATTACAGCCGTTTGGAAACTGACCGTATGGCGCAGTACAGCAACGCCAATTTTTACCCGTTCGGTAATAAATGGCACTTCAACTTTGCCAGTTACCTTACGGAGACGCCGGACGGCGGCGCGGAAATTGTACTTCCCGGCGGGCGGGTGGAGCATTTCAACCAGGCCAGCGGGATTTATACGCCGACGGATATCTGGAATTTGGACTCGCTGGTGAAAACAAGTCTGTGGTTTGTGCTGACGTTCAAGGGCAGCGAGGAACAGTGGTATTTCAACACCAATACCGCCTTCCAACAACGGCTCGAGAAAATTGAGGACCGCTACGGCAATGCCGTGACGCTGCAATATGATGACGCCTCCGGGCGTTTGACCAACATCGTGGATGCCGTAAGCCGCTGCTTCCAGTTGGCATACAATGCCCAAGGCTATATTACCAATATCACTGATTCACTGGGCCGGGCCGCCATGTTCGCTTACAGTTCGGGCGATGATCTTGTCTCACTCACCGATATGGGCGGACTGACCACCACGATCCAGTACGACGAAAATCATTGGCCGGTTAACATCCTTTATCCAAGTGGAAATGCCTGGAGCGTTCAATATCAAACGAATAATATCTACGGTAATTTTACCGCTCCATTTCGCATGGTGGTGACCGATCCTCTCGATCAGACCAACGAGTACTTTTACCACGCGTTTGACTATATGGGGCCGGTCACGCAGCGCGACAAGGCCGGGAACAACTGGCTGTTTGCCAATAAAACATTCGGCAGCGATGGCAGCACCCGGCGAACTTACTACACCGCCGTCAACGCCCAGGCAGCTCCCTATTGTGGTACAGGTGACCAATGGGAACACACGGAGTTTGACATTGATGCCAACCCTCTGAAAATTGCCAGAGCAAAGGGGAACTCACAAACCTTCATTGGCTATCAGAACATTGAAGGCTCCTGGGTTGAGGATGTCTTGATCACCAATCTTTTCGATGCCCGTCACAATCTCCTCAGCCGCACGGTTCTAACCAACAATTGTTCCGTGCTGCAACCCGTCGGCAGCTGGACCAACTGGTATGACAGCCGCGACAATCTGCTTGGCACCATAAACCCCCTCAACCAGACCAACCAGTATGTCTATGACGACAAGAATCGCCTGATTTTCATCACCAACGCGCTGAATCAGGTTATTCAAATAAGTTATGATCAAAACGGCAGCCTGACCAATTTGGTGGACGCGCTCAACCGCACCAGCTGCTGGCACTATGATGCCAATGGACGGCGGTATCGCTCCATTTATGCCGATGGCTCCAGTAACTCCTTTGGCTACGACACCATTGGCCGGCTCAATGCCGTGACCAACAATGGCTCCGGCCTCGTCCTGCACGCCACCTACGACAACCTTGACCGAATCCAGGACATCATCTTTCCGGACAACACCAGCAACCATTTTCAATACGCCTGTTGCGGTTTGGAATGGACACGCGACCGGCTGGACCGCATGACGTTCTACGATCACGACGCCCTGCAACGGGTGAACCGTGTAACCGACCCGCTGAATCGCGTGACGGAGTTCGGTTATAATGGCGCGAACCAGATTACCAATCTCATTACCTACGTTGGCGGCCAGCAGCGGATGAAGTGCTTTGCTTATACCTCCACCAATGGGTTCAGCCGGCTCACGCGGGTGACCACGCCGATGGGCAAGCTGACCCGTTACGATTACACGTTCCGGGGCGGGTTGGCTTGGCGCCAGGACGGCAACGGCAACGTCACCAAATATCAATACGACCCGCTGGAGCGGTTTGTGTCCGTGACCGACAACAACAATAATCTGCTGGTGAACGTGGATTACGATGTTCTGGACAACGTGACCCATGTGAAATCCCTCAACTCTCAACAATCAACCCTCAGCGAGTTCAATTATTCCTACGACCCCTTGAACCGGCCGACGAACGAAGTTTGCCTGCTCGCCAACATCCCCGGCTTTGCCACGGTGCAATATCGGATTGACTACCAATATGATCCAGCCGGCAACGTCACCAATCGGACAATCAACGGCTTGCAAGGCTTTACAGACAGCATCACCACGCATTATCAATATGACATGATGAACCGGCTGACCAACGTGGTGCAGTTGACCAACGGCATGGAATCCGCCCGTGCCGGGTATCAATACGATGCCGCTGGCCGGCTCTGGTGGACAACTTACGGCAACAATGATGTGGTGACGCACAGTTACGATCAGGAAAGCCGGTTGTTGAGCTTGGGCATCACCAACGGCATGACTGCGGTGCAGTCGTATGGTTATCAATGGGACGCGGACGGGAACATCCTGGCCATTACCAATAACGGGACGAGTTCCACGAGCCTTTACGCCTATGACGCCGCCGGGCGGTTGACCAATGAAATTGTGTTCACCAACGGATTGCCGGGTAGGGCGACCAACGCTTGGGTATATGACGAGGCGGGCAACTGGCTTAATGCCGACGCCAGCGCCAAATGGGTGTACAACCCGGATAATGAATTGGTTGGAAAGGCAAACTCCGGCGACACAAGCTGGACGGTAACCGTCACGGGCCAGGTGAACCCGGGGCCGAAGAGCAACAAGTGGTTTAACACGTGGGCGGAATGCCGTGGGATGCGGTCGCGCGCGAGCACGAACGACGGCACGTTTAGCCTGCCGAACGTTTCGCTGAACCCAGGCGCAAACGCGCTGGTTGTGACGGTGACGGACGTGAGCGGCAACCAGACCAACCAGATGCGCAATGTTATCAAGAGCACGGCTAACTGCCTCGAGACATTCGCCTATGACGGCAACGGGAATCTGACAAACTGGATGAACGCGACCGCGACTTGGGCATATGAATGGGATTGGGCGGACCGGCTGACGAAGGTGACGAGCAATAGCGTGGTGGTATTGCAAAACTGGTATGATGCCTTTGGCCGGCGCGTGGCCAAACAGGAAGTCGTGAATGGGCAAACGCAAAAAAGGCTGTATCTTTACGCTGGCTGGAATATTGTGGGTGTGATGAACGGGAATGGTCAACTGCTGGAGAGTTACACGCGCGGCCTAGGTTTGGGTGGCGACATTGGGACACTGGTTGCGGTGACGCATCACAACGGCAGCACCGTGACACCGGGCACGTATTACGCGCACTGCAACCATCGCGGTGACATCATCGTGACCCGCAGCGGGACAGCCACAACGGGCACATACGCCTACTCCGTATTTGGCAATCTTAACGCACAAACCGGGACTAATATTTGCCGGTTTAAATTTTCCAGCAAAGAGCGGGATGCTTCGACGGGATTCTCTTATTACGGTGCTCGTTTTTATGCCCCTCAATGGCAGCGGTGGTCAAATTGTGATCCGATTGAGGAAGATGGAGGATTGAATCTCTATACCTTTGTTGGCAATGAACCCATAGGATACACTGATTCTCTTGGCTTGGTCCAATATTATGGAAGATGGGGTGGGCCGAGTTGGACGGGCGGACAAGTTGGAGATTATAATCATGTAGATCACTCTAAACTCTTGCCACCTATAGATCTTCAAGACGCGTGCTTTAAAGCTCATGACATTTGTTATGGAAAAAGTGCCGATGCCGGCGGTGCCGGGTCGTGTTCAAAATCATCAGCTTGGGGTCTCTTCAAATCCCGCGCGAACTGTGATTTAAATTTATACTCATGCTTAACATCCGTACATGACGCAGGCCTAAGTGGTGGCAATAACTGGCATATGTTCTTCGCCAGACCCGCTTTTCTCTTTCGGTTTGGAGCAATTTTTGGAGCAATTAGTGATCTATTTTAGTATTTCATATTCTATGTTTTCATGAAACATCATCTTATATGTGTTTACTCCGTGATTCTGGTTGGTCTGATAACCAGTTGTGATGAATCACACGAACCCAAGACCGATTTAACCAATGAAATGGTTATGACAAATGGTATGTCTATTACAGCTAAAACTCCGGAAGGCACTATTGTGATAACAGCAGGACCTGGCTTTGAGAGGAGTTACACTTGGGATGGAGAGACGCGCTCGGTAAAATTATGGCCTAGATTGGAGCGTTGGAATGGGAGTTTGGGCGCTTACTATCCCGGTCCTGGCGAGCATTGGCGAAACAATCACGGGATTACAAGAGGAGTACTGGAGGAAGGGCAGCAGCATTTTGAGACGGTGGAGGAGGCAATCAAATGGATAAATGGCTTATCATATCACACTGAATGCGTTTACAGAGATGATGGATTAATGGTGTGGTGGCGTCGTACTCCGGCAGCAAGAACATTAGATCTGGAGGTGTGGCAGATCTATGTGGCTGGCCAGAAACCTACAAAAATGGGGGGTAGCGAAAACAACAAGATAAATGTCATCGCGTCATCGGCAGGTTTAATTCGTTAGATGGCAACACGAATATGAGATATATTAACACACTTTTGCTGTGCAGCCTTTTGCTCGGCTGTGGACAGGGAGTTCACATGACACCGCAGCAGCGCCTTCAACGCGCTATGAAGGAGTTGGACGCAGCGAAGACGTCAGAGGAGAGATTCTACGCCTTGAATGACGCGGCCAAAGAAAGCTTTGTCGTCGGCAAGATTGAAGACGCTCGGAAATACGCGCAGGAGTTGATAACCCTGCTGCCGCAGTTCCAAAGGAATTGGAATTACGGTAATGCTATGCAAGACGCCAATTTGGTTCTTGGCCGTATCGCCGTCCATGAGGGACGCATTGATGACGCCGAACGTTATCTACTTGAGGCTGGCAAGAGTCCCGGTTCACCCCAGATGGATAGTTTTGGCCCGAACATGAGTTTGGCGAAGGACCTTCTTGAGAAGGGAGAGCGGCAGGCAGTCTTGGACTACTTTGAGTTGTGCCGGAAGTTTTGGGAGATGCCCGACGGACGATTGGATAAGTGGAGTCAGCAAGTTAAAGACGGGAAGATTCCCGATTTCGGTGCAAACCTAGTTTATTGAAAACGACCGAATGGCTAAATCGTGACCCAATTGAAAATATGGCAACCAATAGCATGGCAAATGCCACCTATTTGAAAACGGTGCCGAAGCGGCTTCACGTTACCTCACGGCCTGCAACTATAAGGGCAGGACAGCTTTCACTTATCATTCCGAACGCTTCCACACTGGGGCCACCCACATCCCGTGCTGTCCCCGTGAACCTCAGGAAGTTCAGCGAACCAGCGGTTCCTGGTTTCCCCCTGCTAACTGGGTGAGAAGCGCGACTGCCACGGCTCTGGAAAAAAGAGAATTTCAGCAACAACACCGCCGGGCAAGAAGGAAAGTGAATAAATGTGGCAACCAATAGCAAGGCATGAGCCTCCTATTTGAAAAGTCAGCACCGAAGCAGCTTCTTGGAATTCACCACGCTGCGCAATGGCATTTACGATCTCGTCCTCGCCGTCGAGGGCGGCTATCAGACTGCGGAACAAACCGTCCGGTTCCGCCTGGAATCCGACCTCAAGCTCGGTCGGTTCAGTTATAGCGAACAGGACCTGGTTATTCCGGTCAACGGCATTCCGCTGTCCGTGGTGCGCACCTACGATTCGATGAACTTGGACAAAGGTGACTTCGGCTATAGCTGGGCTTACACCCTGCATGACATGGACATCCAACTGTATGAAGACCGGAGCACCCAGGAGGACGTTGACACCGGTGAACAGTTCAGTCTGCGTACCGGCGGCACGCGGGATGTGACGCTGACGCTGCCGGATGGGCGGCGGGCGACCTTTGCGTTCTACTGGGAATCGGGCAGTTGCGGTTTTGGCCTGTGTCTGGCCCCGGCTTGGAAATCCCCGCCGTGGTTCCGAGGCAGTCTGCGCGCAATGGGCGATAACGAATATGTTCCGGCGCTCAACCGCTGGATGGCTGACCAAAACATGGCGCAGGAATGGTATGAATTTCCGAGCTACATCCTCACGATGGAGGACGGTACCGAGTTCCATATCATCAAGGACAAGGTCGGCGACTTCGACGTGGATACCGGTGTTGCGGATTTGTACTCCGCCACGCCTCATGGCCAGCCGTATCTCTCGGAAATCGTCCAGCGCAGCGGGGATAAGATTGAAATGATTGGTTTTGATAAAGGCGTGGCCAATCCCCGTATCCAGTACCGGAACGCGCAGGGCAATGTGACACGGTCGGTCGTCTTCCAGCGCGACAGCCAGAACCGGATCATCGCCATCAGCGATCCCATCGCTCAACTCCTTGGCGCGCAGCAGCAAGGCGGAGGCGGCTCACCCAACAACCCTCAACCTTCTGTCAAATACGAGTATGATGGCAGCGGCAATCTATCCAAGGTGCTGAAGCTCGTGAACCGCTCCACCGGCTCCTACACCACCAACCAATACTTCTACGAAAGCGGCAGTTTCCCGCATTACCTGACCAAAATTCTGGATGGCCGTGGCGTGCCGGTGGCCCGGAACCTCTATGACGACACCGGAAAATTGATCGGCATCATTAACGCCGCCGGCAAGACCAATCTCTTTGTGTATGACCTGAACGCCCATTCGGAAACCGTCTATGACCAGATGAACAATCCGACCATCAATGTCTATGACTCTCGTGGCAACGTGACCAACACGGTGGACGCTTTGGGCCGCCATACTTCCCGCACGTTTGACGACGATGGTAATGTGACATCCATGACCGATCCGATGAATCATACCTACACTTATACTTACGATTCTTACGGAAACCCGACATCTGTTGTTGACCCGCTGGGTCACACCAATCTCACTGCTTACAACAGCAACCATCAGCCCACGGTCATGACCAATGCCTTGGGCGCCGTGACGCGGTTCCAGTACGATGATCGGGGCAACCAGACGAACACGGTGGATGCGCTGAACCACAGCTACGGCATCGTCTATGACACAAATAACAAGCCAACCTCCATAACCGATCCGCTCGGCAGGGTAAATGCAACTGCAACTTACGATTCCACGGGGAATCTCGCCAGCCTGACGGACAAGTTTTCTGGCGCAACCACGACGTTTGCTTATGACGCCAACGGCAACCGAACCGACAGCACGAATTTGTGGGTGAATCCGACCAATTCCTCGGATACGCGCGTGGTGGCCAGCCATTCGGTCTATGACGCCCAAGATCGGAAAATCAGCAGCACGGACCCGAACGGCTTGCAATCCAGTGTGACCTATGATGCCAGCGGCAGGCAAAGCCAGCTCTTGGACGAGTATAATCAGACGTCGGGCTGGGTCTATGACGTGCGCGGCAGTCTGATTCAAATCAGTTTCCCAGATAACAGCATTTCCCGGATGGTTCATGACGATGCCGGACGCATGAGTGTGACTGACGACAAGCATCTGTCCGGCATCATCGCGAACGGCACGCGGACGACTTACGACGCCGTGGGGCAGGTCATCATGTCCGAACGCTTGACCAACGTTGTCATTGACATTTCGACGAACGGGGGTATTGCGAGCAGTGTTGTGAAGTCCATCGGCGGCGTGATTTCGACCAGCACCTACGGCTACGATCCAGCCGGACGCCAGATTGCGATGACCAACGGCTTTGGCAGCGTGACACGCTATGAATATGATGAGGCGGGGAATCAAACGGCGGTGATTGACGCGCTCAACCATCGCACGGACAATATTTATGACGAAGCTGGAAGACTGAGCATCACGGTCAATGCTCTCATGCAGATCACGCGTTACCAATACGACGCTCTGGGACGCTCCGTGCGCACGATTTATCCCGACAACAGCTTCACGGCAGTGGGTTACGACGCTGTTGGCAACCGAGTCACTGAAACCAACCAGCTTGGCTTGGTGACAACTTACCAATACGACTCGGCAAGCCGCATGACAAACATCTTGAAACCGGCGGTGTTCGATCCGGAAACCGGAAGCCCCGTCAACCCGGCTTGGGGATTTGTGTATGACGCCAATGGGCAGCTTCAGTCGGTCAGCAATCCCAAGCGCCGCCAGACCAGCTTCACCTACGATCAACTTGGGCGGCCTGTGACACACACGCTGCCGATGGGGCAAACGGCCAACCGGTCGTATGACAGTTACGGGCGGACGTTCCGAAAAGTGGATTTCAAGGGGCAAACGAACGAGTTTCTTTACGATTCAACCGGGCGGCTGGGCACGAATCGGTTTTACGCGGCGGGGTCGGGCGTGGCCACCAACGCGGTGACTTACGCTTACGATTCGGAGGATCGGACGAAACAAATCTTTGAGCCGCACGGGATGAATGCGTTCACTTATGACAATCAGGGTCACGTGTTGCAAATCGCTTCGCCGGAGGGTGCGGTGAATTATGAATACGAACCGATTGAAGGGCGGCGCATTCGCACTTACACGGCGAACAGCGATTTGCGATACGCTTACGATGAATTGGGTCGAGTGAAAACTGTGGCGGTGGTAAAGCGTGACGGCGTGACGTTGTTGCCGTGGGAAGTGACAACGAATTTCTACACGTCGTTGGGGAGCTTGCGGGATGTGTATTATCCGAACGGAGTCCATGCGGCTTATCAATATGACTTGGTGATGAACCGGTTGACCAATGTCGTCAATTACAGTAGTACCGGCGGCATTTTAGGCCGGTATCAATACACTTTGGGAACAAATGGGGTTGTGAAAGCGGTGACGGAAACTCGATTGGAAAGCAACGCAACCTATACCACCAATCAAATCACTTACACCTACAATAATCTCGGTCGGCTGGTCAGAGAAGCTTCCGTTTCGCCGTTGTCGGAAGCGAATTACACGAACAACTACGTGTATGATTTGGCGGGGAATTTGTTGTGGCGAACAAACGGAGCGACCGGCGAAATCATCACGTATTCCTACAACACAAACGATCAACTGCTGGTAGAAAGCTCTAGTGTGTCTGGTTCGTTCACAAACAAGTATGACGCCAATGGTTCGCTGACAAATCGGGCTTCCGCTAGCGAATCTGCCGTTTATGCTTACGATTTGCAGAACCGGCTGACTGGAGCGAACATCAATCGCGTGGAAGGAACTCACAACGTGGCTATTTCAGCCAGCTATACAAACAATTACATGGGACTGCGCGTGCGGAGTGTTGCCGCCGAATCAATAGATGGAGCAGGCGCGACCACTCAATCAAAAGTTTTTCTGTTTGATACAAAGAGTGGCAGCGCACAGGTGCTCGAAGAATTGTCGGTAGTCGGTGGTGCGCCCACGGTGAGTTATACAGTTGGCAGCAAGGTTCTATCACAGTCGAAGAACGGAGTTGTGAATCATCTGCTTGGCGACGGACATGGTTCGACGCGGTTATTGACGGATTCCTCTACCGCAATAACTGCACGATACAGCTACGACGCCTATGGCAAGACGCTTGGGTTTAATCCGGGAATAGTCAATCAACCAACGACATCCGTGTTATATTCCGGCGAACAACTTGACGCAGATTTACAACAGTATTACTTGCGCGCCAGATATTACAATCCAAGCGTTGGCAGGTTTAATCAAATTGATCCCTTCGGACCCAATCAGCGAAGCGGTATGAATCTGTATGCCTATGTGGGAATGATCCCGTCAACAACATAGACCCCACCGGCAAGTCATTTTTCGCATTTGACGGCACCGGCAATTGGGAGGGAGAAAAAGATCCTCCTGTTACAGGCGTTTTGGCTCCCACTAATGTTCGCAAGATGTATCAAGCATCCGGCGACCGACATAGATATTATCTGCGCGGCATAGGCAACGAAGCGGACTTTAGCGGCTTGGATGCCAATTTCCGTCAGGCATATGGATATGGATTTTCCGACATTTTGGGCGATGCATGGGCCGATTTGTTAAGTGACCGGCGGGATGGAGACAACTGTGTTGACATCGTTGGTTTCAGTCGTGGCGGCATTGAGGCTACGGAGTTTGCCAATCGTGTTGCTGATGCGTTTCCTGATGAGAGGATTCGGTTCGTTGGTCTATATGATCCAGTCGGGTCAGTTGGGCAGCCGGGCTGGTTTGGAGGGTATCGGTTCACGTTGCCGGCGAATGTGGAGCACGCGGCAGAGGCGATGGCGCTGGACGAGGATCGTTCGATGTTTCCCGCGACGAATGTGCGCGGAGCCGTCCAGCAGTGGTTCCGCGGCACACACTCGGATGTTGGAGGCGGCTGGGCTGACCACCGTTTGTCGGATGTCGCTCTGCAATGGATGGCACAACAGGCAAGCAGTGCCGGTGTATCATTTGATTTGGGTAGTGTAAGGCCGGAAATTACCAATCCTCCGCAACCAAACGCGCCGATAAACAAAAATTCCGGTTTCACATCATGGTTCACAACCCCTGGTGGACGCACTGTTATTAGACCGTTGACTGTGGATGATGTAAACGGATACATAGAGGCGACTGCTTTCGGCTCTGCCTATTTTGGATTATGACTAAATATCAAAAACTGCTCGTCTATGCGATGGTTTTAGCGGGAGCCGTCCTGCTAATGCCAGCTTGTTCACGGTCTCCAATGAAAGCACATTATTATATCGGTTTTGTTAATAAAACAGAGCGCGACTTGGATGGCGTGAGCGCCTACTATGGTGATACAAAAATAGCCGAACCAAGTCGGTTAGTTAAAGGAGGTAAAGCAACGGAAGGTTTGATCCCAATGATGGTTCCTTCGGAAGCGGAGGTGCGATGGGACGAAAATAGCACGCATCACGCAGTAAAAGTTAAACTCGAAGGCGTTGTTCCTCCCGGCTTTGACCGCTTCACCATCTACTTTATAATCAAAGCGGACGATTCTGTTGATGTGAAGGCAATCAAGTTGAGTGACATTGATGCAAATGCCAACATCACCAAATAAACGTAAACGGGTCAGTTCACCAGTGTCCAAAACAGGTTTTGAAACGGATTGCGCGGATGGCGAAATTAAGCTGCATTTGCGCGTCTTGGACAGCATTTCGTTCATCTGGATTCGTGCGTGCCAACCTGAATTTCTAAATCGTGTTTTATGGCGATAATTCGCAGTGTTTTCGGCCTGTCAGTGTTGATCTTTCCGCAGTTTTGGACAGCAGTGGGGTCAGTTCACTGCTGTCCAAAATAGCGTTTCTTGGACGGAGGAAGCCACAGTTTTGTTTGTGAATTTAGGTTACATTTCTCATTTTCCAAAACCGGTTGGTCATCCGGCTGTGCGGATGCTGTCCAACTTGAGTTCCAGTTGATCTGGTGCCAGCGGAGGCGTGTCAAACGGGCGATCCA
>Ga0182027_10013855_pt1 | contig 11196 bp, 10 predicted proteins | sample 712E1DmetaG_FD_121300 | JGI IMG/M metagenome (GOLD analysis project Ga0182027, IMG submission 121300) | Permafrost microbial communities from Stordalen Mire, Sweden - 712E1D metaG (Illumina Assembly) | ecosystem: Environmental > Terrestrial > Soil > Wetlands > Permafrost | place: Sweden...
CGCTGGAGCTTGCTTCGCGCAGTGTGACCGTGAACGCCATTGCGCCGGGCTTCATCGAAACCGACATGACCGCCGTGCTGACCGATGAGCAGAAGCAGAAGATGCTGGAACATATCGCGCTGAAGCGCCTCGGCAAGCCCGAAGACATCGCCGCCGCCGTGAAGTTCCTGGCGAGCGACGATGCCAGCTACATCACCGGGCACGTGCTGAAGGTGAACGGCGGAATGTACATGTAGGATGGCTGCGGGGCTCCACGCGCGTGTTTCGGAATCGTGAATGCAACGCCGCGGCGCACTGCATTCGTTGCTTGAAAGTACCTATGCGCGCCGGCCGTTAACTCCCTCTCTGACAGCAAACCAAGCGCGCCGATGAGGATTCCTGGTAACCTTGAAGGGATATGTCAGCACGCAACGGAGACAAAGCTCGAACCGACAAACTGAAGAAGCGCCGGTCCCAGCGCAGACTGAAGTCCCGCGCTCTTTCGGCGCAGGCCGCCGCCAAGAAGGCCGAAGCCAAACCGGCCGAGTAACGTCGCCACAGGCGTGATTTCCAGCTAAACCGAGGGTCACAAATGGCTGCGCATCCGCTCCCTGGCGGTCGCGGCTCACCTACGGGGCCGCGCGAGTACAAGCGAACGTCCTTCAACGTTGCCTGAGACAGCGCGCCACTTCAACAATCCATCCGCCAATCCAGACGCTCGCAGCCACGATGCCGCAGGCAATCACGATGCTGCGCACGGCGGACTGCGCGCGCAGAACTTGCGCCGCACGGCCCCAACGTTGAATTGCCCCCAGGCTCGCAACGGCTGCGCCTATCGCCAGAAGGCAGATCACCAGCGCGGGTCCGCCCGGAGCGATTCTCGCGGCGCGAAGGATCTCACCGCGCGAGGCCAGAATCGCGCTGCGCGTCATGCCGCAGTTGGGACAAGGGATGCCGAAGCGCGCTTTGAACCAGCACGCCGTCCCGATCGGGCGGCCGAGAAACCTGGTCTGCTGCTCATCGGCGTCGAAGAATAGACGCACGGCGAATACGCTCAGGATCAGCACACAACCCACAGTCAACGCTGCGCTGCCGCGGCGGACGGCCGGGCGCACGCTAGCGGACATCCGGATTGTAAATCACGTAACAGCCGACTGCCTTGTCGTGCAGCGTCTGGCGGTACGGATCCCACAGCGGCCAGAGCAGATCGAGCACGGGCAGTAAAGGAACGAGCCCCAGGCCGGCCTGCACCAGCAGCCGGATCACAGCAGTGCCCTGAGAGAGCAAGCGGCCGTGCGCGTCGATCACCTTCAGCTTCATGACTCCTTGACCGATGGAATATCCGCGTAGGCTCACGAGATACACGCGGTTGTACAAGCCAACCAGGAGAGTGGACAGCGGGAACAGGATGAGGCTCAGGCAGCACAGTCCACCCCCAAAGGAGTCCGCCCGGCTGAACCCTACCGTGGCCAGGAGGAAGGAGCCGAGAACCGCCCCCAGCAGGATCATCACGCCCAGGACGAACAGGCTGTCGATGATATAGCCGACCGCCCGGTCGGTCCAGGTGGCGCAAGGCAGCGCCGGACCGTAGGGCTGTGCCAGAGTGTAGGGCTGTGCCGGTGCATAGGGCGGCGGCGGAGGTGGCACATATGGCGGAACAGTTGGTCCTGGAGCCGGGCCACCGGCGGTCGGCGCGCCACACGCGGTACAGAAAGCGACCGCCGCATCCAGTTGATGGCCGCACTTTGAACAGAACATGAATCGACCTCCCCACGCGACTGCTCCTCACACGGATAGGGTGATTGTACAGCGTGGCAGCGCGCGAAGCTATCACGACACCATCACTCCGCCGCCATGCAATCCCGCCAGGGTGCACTTGGGCATTCACCAGATCGGAGGCCTGGGCCGCGTGCGCGATCACACGCCGCGGCGCTGACCATATAGCAGAATATGCAGACGCGGCGTAAAACGGTAGCCGTACTGTTTGCATAGCTCGACCAGCCACGCCGAACGCTGCGCCAGCGTGGGCCCGTCGATCCCTTCCGGCATCAGCAGAATCTTCTCGTCCGGTGCGCCGCAAAGAGCCTGGATGGCTTGAATTTCCGCCAGATCGCCGGGCGACTGCACGACGAATTTCAACTGATAGTCATACTCCGAAGTGAGTCTTCGCAGAACATCCGGCTGCAGGCGCCGCTGTTCATGGCGCGGCCCCCACACAGGATCGTCGGGCGTTGAATTGGCCAGCTTCGGCGAGAGGCTCATCAGGTCGCACACTACCGGCTGAAAAACCGTGGCCGCCGTTTCGATGGTGACATGCAGACCGGCCTCCTGCAGTTCCTTCGACAGCGGCACGATCTCGGGAAAGATCATCGGCTCGCCGCCGGTCAGGACGGCGTGCCCGAAGCGCGGATAGCAGCGGACCCACTCCATGACGCCGTCGAGCGTTTGCTCCTCGCCTTCGCTGCGCCAGGACGTGTACGGCGTGTCGCACCAGCGGCAGCGCAGATTGCATCCGGAAAAACGAATGAACAGCGACGGCACGCCCGCGAGCAACCCTTCGCCCTGAATCGACGCGAAGAGTTCGGCGGTTTTCATTGTCGATAAGGCAGCGGATCGACGGCTCCGGCGGCCACGAAGCCTGCCACCCGCAGCAGACAGGAGTCACAATGGCCGCACGCGCGCCCGTCCGCCGCCGGGTCGTAGCAACTGTGCGTCAACGAATAATCGACGCCCAGCGCGAGCCCGGCGCGAATGATCTCCGCCTTGGAAAAGGCGATCAGCGGCGTATGAATGGTCAGCTTCTGCGCGCCCTCCACTCCCGCTCTGGTAGCAAGATTCGCCATGCGTTCGAAGGCCAGGACGTAGTCCGGACGGCAATCCGGATAGCCCGAGTAATCGACGGCGTTGACGCCAATGAAGATGTCGGACGATGCCAGGACCTCGGCCCAGGCCAAAGCGAAGGACAGGAAGATAGTGTTGCGCGCGGGGACGTAAGTGATGGGGATGCCGTCATTCATCGCGGACGCCGGCCGGTCCTTGGGTACGTCGATGTCGGCCGTCAGCGCCGAACCGCCGAACAGCCGCAGGTCGATCACGACGGTCTTGTGTTCCACTGCGCCGAGCGAGCGGGCGACGCGCGCCGCGGCTTCCAGTTCGATGCGATGGCGTTGGCCATAATCGAAGCTGAGCGCATAGCAGGCGAAGCCGTCGCGGCGCGCGAAAGCCAGCGCAGTGGCCGAATCGAGCCCTCCGGAAAGCAGGCAGACGGCACGCTTCATACTCGCGCGTCTTCCTTCCGCCGGCCCAGCTCATGCGGCAAATAGTGGGCCAGCCACCAGCCGAGGAGCGGGAATACGAGCAGCGCAAACAGCGCCGTGTGCAGGGACGTGCGCTGCGCAACCCAGCCCGTCAGCGGGATGAAAATCAACCCGGCGGCGCCCCACGCAAAGCCCATCAGAAACGCCGACACGGTCCCCGCCTGAGTGGGCGCCAGGTCCTGGGCGACCACCACGTTCACAGGGATCGTGAAAAGCAGAATCAGTCCGCCCAGAGCGAGCGATGGAACGGACCACCAGCCGTCGGTCAGAAAGAACACCACCATGAACGGCACCGACAGCGCGAAGGACAATAGGATCACCCGCCGCGCCCCGAAGCGGTCCGCAATATAACCGCCGGCGAAACCGCCGATGGCGCCGGCCGTCAGGTAGAGGGTCAACGCCCACGCGGCCGCGGCCAGCGTGTAGCCGCGCTCGCGGTACAAATACAGGGCCAGGAATTGCGCGTACGTCACCTGAACGGCCGAGCGGAAGAAAACGCCGCAATAGAGGATCGTCATCGGTCGCCAGACCGCGCGGAATGGAGCCCAATCGAAGCTCCTGCTGCGACCATGCACGTCCTCCGGCGGGCGGACCCAGGCCAGCAGGGCAATCGAAATAAGAATGCCGGGCAACGCGGTCCAGAGGATTCTCCGCAAGCCGAAGATGCCAACGAAGGTCGAATAAAAAGCCGGCGAAAGCGCGATGCCGAGGGTGCCGGAGGTAATGAAGACGGACATCCAGCGCGCACGATTCTTCTTCATCCCGACGGCGGCCCAAGCGGAGGCTTGCGGGTGAAAACTGGCGACTCCGATGCCGCCTAGAACCGCGAAAAACAGAGCCGAACGGTAGCTCGACGAAGCGCCCAGTAAGGCGATGAAAACTCCGGCAATCGCGGGCGCGATGGCGGAAAACAGGCGGGACTGATAACGGTCGGAGAGGTAGCCGTAGAGCGGCTGCGTGATGGAAGCGGAGAACGCCAGTAGTCCGCCCAGCAGGCCCGCCTGGGTGAGCGAAATCCCAAGCCGGTTCAACAGCAGAGGCTGGAAAATGCCCATCGACCCGCTATAGATGTCGACCAGAAAATGCCCGATGGAGAACAGCGTCAGAGCAAGCGCGCCGTCGCGGACGACAGTCCGGACGGGCCTCACACGGGGCACGGTTTCTGAAGCGGAACTCATTGGGAAAAAGAGGGGAGCGCTGACCTCAGAATAACATCGCGCCAAGTGGAACGTGGGTCCGCGCCGGCGTTCGGACACGACATGCAGAGCGCGCTGTGAACACGCCGATCTGCACGCCACTGAGTTCGCCCCCGCCGTTCAATCACAGCTCCTGCCTACGAAGCCGAAGGCTGCGCTAAGCTGGCCTGAGAGGATGCCTGCCATCGCAAACCTGGTCGATACTCTGCGCGAGATGGGCGTTGTGGGCGCCGGCGGGGCCGGTTTCCCCACGTCTGTCAAGGCCGCGGCCCGGGCCGAATTCGTGCTCGCCAACGGCGCGGAGTGCGAGCCCCTGCTGCACAAAGATTTCGAGCTGATGCGGCATTACCCGGCCGAAGTCATAGCCGGGCTCAGGCGCATGGCCGCTGCCACCGGCGCACAGAAGGCGATTCTGGGCGTCAAAGAGAAGAACAGCGAGGCGATCGAAGCGCTGCGGCCGCACGCGGAGAAGGCCGGCTTCGGTTTCTGCCTGCTGGGCGACTTCTATCCCTCGGGCGATGAGTACGAACTGGTTTACGCGGCGACGGGGCGCCTGATTCCCGCGGGCGGCATCCCGCTGCAGGTCCGCTGCGTGGTGCAGAACGTCGAGACGCTGGTCAACGTGGAGCGCGCGGCCCAAGGCCGGCCGGTCACGCACAAGTTCGTGTCGATCAACGGCGCCGTCAAAAAGCCGTGCAGTTTCTGGGTTCCGCTCGGCGCGAGTTTCGCCGATTTGCTCGCAGCGGCCGGTGGCGCGACGTCGGAAGAATACGGCATTTTTGTCAGCGGCCTGATGATGGGCACCCTGACGTTCGACCTCTCCGGCGTTGTCACGAAGACGACCTGCGGGCTCATTATTTTGCCGAAGGATCATCCTCTGGTGCAGCGCAAAAGCCGTCCGGTGGAACAAATGGAACGTATCGGACGCTCGGCCTGCGACCAGTGCAGCTATTGCACCGAATTCTGCCCACGCTATCTGTTGGGTTACGACGTGCAACCGCACCGCGTGATGCGCAGCCTCGGATTCTCACTCGCTGGCAAGGATAATTGGAATCAATCCGGCGCGCTGTGCTGCGCCTGCGGGTTGTGCACGCTCTACGCCTGTCCGGAAGACCTGTATCCGAAGGAGGCGTGCGACGCGGCGAAAGACGATTTGCGAGTGGCGGCCATCCGTTTCCGGCAGGACAAGCCCGTGCGCGTCCATCCAATGAAAGAGTACCGGCGGGTGCCGCAGGCCATGCTGCGGCAGCGTCTGGCCGTGGATCGTTATGACGCGCGTACTCCGTTCCAGGCGCAGGGACCCGAGCCGAATCGCGTGCGGCTTCTGACCAAACAGCACGCGGGCGTTGCCGCGAAGCCTGTCGTCTCGGCAGGGGAACGCGTGCAAGCTGGCACGGCCGTGGCACGGATGGATGCCGGCGCGCTGGGAGCCGATATTCACGCGAGCATCGGCGGCCGGGTGACAAAAGTGACGGCGGATTTCCTGGAAATTGAGACCTGATTACGTGAGAATTGAGACGTAATGTTGTGGAAAGTGAGACGCCGTTTGTGGAATTAATGAGTAATTAGGAGCGCTTTTTGGAGAATAACTCACTGGGTTTGATCGAATTATCGAGTATTGCGGCGGGATTCGCCGTGACGGATGCGATGCTCAAGGCCGCGGACGTGGAACTCGTCCTGGCGCGGACTATTTGTAGCGGCAAATACATGGTGCTCGTGCGCGGCAACGTGGGCGATGTCGAGGCGGCCGTGCGCGCCGGACGGGCCACGGGCGATTTCTCGCTGGTGGACACCTTCATCATTCCCAATGTGCACGCGAGTCTGTTCCCCGCCCTGGCCGGGATCTCGCGCGCGGAAGCCCTGGAATCGTTGGGCATTCTCGAGGCATTCTCCGTCGCCAGTCTCATCGAAGGCGCGGATGCCATGGCGAAAGCGGCGAACGTGCATTTGATCGAAGTCCGGCTCGCGATGGCTCTCGGGGGCAAGGCTTTCGCGACCATCACCGGCAGCGTATCGGCAGTCCGCAGTGCGCTTGAGGCCGGGGCGCAGGCGGTCGGCCGCAAGGGCTTGCTGGTGAATAAGGTCCTCATCCCGAATCCCCGTCCTGAACTGCTGCATGAGATGATCTGAGCACTCAAACCGCCATGGCACTTAGTCCACTGGCCGGCCAACCGGCTCCCGCGGAATCGCTGATTGACGTCGCGGCGCTCGTTCGCGCCTTTTACGAAAAGACGCCTGACATGGACGACGCGAGTCAGCGCGTCAGCTTCGGCACCAGCGGCCATCGCGGCACTTCGCTGAATGCGAGCTTCACCGAAGCGCACATCCTGGCCATCACGCAGGCCATCTGCGAGTATCGCGCCTCGCGCTGCATTGACGGTCCGCTCTACATGGGCCAGGACACGCACGCGCTTTCCGCACCGGCCCAGCGGACCGCGCTCGAAGTGTTCGCCGCCAACGGCGTGGAGACGGTCATCCAATCGAATAACGGTTACACGCCGACACCGGCGATTTCGCGCGCAATCCTGGTGCACAACCGCGGGCGCAGCAATGGGTTGGCGGATGGTGTCGTGATTACCCCTTCGCATAATCCTCCGGCGTATGGCGGCTTCAAATACAATCCGCCCAACGGCGGCCCGGCCGACACCGACATTACGGACTGGGTGCAGGACCGGGCCAATGAACTCTTGCGAGCGGCCAACCACCAGGTAAGACGGGTGACTTACGAGCGCGCGATCGGCGCTCCGACGACCCACGCACAGGACTTCGCCATTGAGTACGCTCGCGACCTCGCTAACGTCGTTGACGTCGCAGCGATCCGAGCGGCCGGCTTGAAGATCGGGGTCGATCCGCTCGGCGGCGCCGCGGTGCACTACTGGGCGCCGATCGCGGACATCTACGGCCTCGACCTGCGCGTCGTCAACCCCGTAGTCGACCCGCGCTTCGCCTTCATGACGGTGGATCACGACGGCCAGATCCGCATGGACTGCTCGAGCCCGTACGCCATGGCCAGCCTCGTCCGCTTGAAGGACGACTTCGACATCGCCTTCGGTAATGATCCCGACGCCGACCGTCATGGCATCGTGACCCGCAGCGCGGGATTGATGAACCCCAACCATTACCTATGCGTCGCTATCCGCTATTCGGTGACGCATCGCCAGCAGTGGAACACTGCGGTCAAGATCGGCAAGACGCTGGTTTCCAGCGCGCTGATTGATCGTGTCGGCGCCTCGCTCCAACGTGAAGTCTATGAGGTCCCCGTCGGATTCAAGTGGTTTGCGCCGGGATTGTTCGACGGCACGGTCTGTTTCGGCGGCGAGGAGAGTGCCGGCGCGAGTTTTCTGCGGCGCGACGGGACTGTCTGGAGCACCGATAAGGATGGGCTCATCATGGGCCTGCTCGCCGCGGAGATCACCGCCGTAACGGGCCACGACCCGGGCGAGCATTACCGCGAAATCACGGCGCAGTTCGGCGAGTCGTACTATACGCGCATCGACGCCGCGGCGACGCCGGAGCAAAAGGAAAAGCTGAAAACACTCTCGCCGCAGGATGTCAGCGCCTCTGAGATAGCCGGTGAACCGATCGTCGCAAAACTCACCCGGGCGCCTGGCAACGACGCCTCAATCGGCGGCCTGAAGGTCACCACGAAAAACGGCTGGTTTGCCGCCCGCCCCTCTGGCACGGAGGACATCTACAAACTTTACGCGGAGAGCTTCGTCAGCCCTGAGCACCTGAACCTGCTCGTCTCCGAGGCCCAGGAAATCGTGCTGCGATCGCTGTAACCTTATACTGGAAATCTGCCAGACCTATCGGCCGTCCAGACCGTGGCGTGTTGGAGTCAGCGTCTTGCCCTCAGTCCAATGCCGCAATCTCACCCGGAACGATTTTGCGCGTGCGCGGCAGGTGGCCCTTGTAGCTCAGGTATCCGACAAGCGACAGCAACCCGACATAGACGGCGAGTTCAACAATGTCAGCCGTGCGATTGCGCGGCAGCATCAGATAGAGCACCCACAATACCGGCTGCGCGATGCACATCGCCCAAACCGAGCCATAGAAGTAGCGTCGCTCGACACCCTCGCCTTGCGTGGACGGCTTCACGCGCGGCAGCCGGCCCAGGGCGCCGAGAACCCAGATCGGCACGGCGATAGGGAAGTAGGCGTATTCGTAAATCTGCTTGAGTATCCATTTGCCGGACGTGATAGCTACCACCAGCCCTGCGAGATTCAACACGCCGTAGGTGATCGCCGCGCTCCAGGCAAACGTGTAACACACACGCCGGTACAATAGGTTCGGCTTGTCCTCCGTGAAGCGAATGATGTATGGCGCCGGTTCGCAACCCGGCAGATTGCCCCTCAAACCTGCAATGCCGGTGCCGATCATCACAGCCACCAGCCAGAAAGCCATACTGCTATGAAATCCGTGAGCGAACAGGTCGAACGTCATCGGCCCGGGTATCAGGAAAAAGACAAAGACCCAGATGGGCCAGTGGTTGAAGCGATAATATGTCTTGTTCCGGGTACGGATCTTCCGTTCCGTGTCAAGCTGGATTTTTACTCCGGCAGGTGTTGTGGCTCGCATAACGGCAAATACTCAGTTTGGCATACGAGCGGAGTCAACTCGGAATCGGGAGGCGGTCCGGGCTCCGCCACGCATTCATTCTGATCCAGTCGTCCACATCGACACAGGAGACCAATGACCAAGCCGATTGTAGAAGCGCGCGGGCTCTGCCGAAGTTTCGGCCCGGTGCGCGCAGCGCAAGACATCACATTTGAAGTCCGGGCCGGCGAGATCGTGGGCTTGCTCGGCCCCAATGGCGCCGGCAAGACCACGATCTTGCGCATGCTCGCCGGCGTTCTGACGCCCGACCTCGGACAGGTACTGCTCAATGGGAACGACGTCTTGGCGGACCCCATCGCGGCCAAGCGCAGGATCGGCTTCCTTTCCGGTGACACGCAGATGTACCAGCGTCTGACCCCAACAGAATCGCTCCGGTATTTTGGACGCCTCTACGGCATGGACGAGGCGCGACTCCGCAGGCGCATAGACGAGATGATCGCGCGTCTGGAGATGAGCGGCTTCGCCGGACAGACCTGCGGTACGCTTTCTTCGGGGCAGAAACAGCGCGCCAACATCGCCCGCGCGTTCCTGCATGAACCCGATCTGCTGATCCTCGACGAGCCGACCACCGCGCTCGACGTCGTCAGCGGCCATTTCATTGTCCAGTCCATTCGCGCCGAGAAGCAGGCCGGCCGCGCCGTCCTCCTCTCCACCCACGTCATGAGCGAGGCCGAGTACCTCTGCGACCGCATCCTACTGCTGCACGAAGGGCGGCTGGTGGACCACGGCACGCTGGCCGAACTGCTCGAAAGATCGAAGTGCGCCAATCTCACCGACGCATTCCTGAAAAATGCCGGCATTCAGACCGGCCGGGAGGCGCTGTGATGAGACCGCACATTGTTTGGATCATCGTCCGCAAGGAATTTCTGGAAGCGTTGAGGGACCGGCGCACCCTGTTCATCTTGATTGTGCTGCCGATCCTGCTGTACCCATTGCTGGTGGTGCTGATCTCGCGTCTGCAGGAATCGCAGGAGGCCGAACAGAAGGCCAAGGCTTCGAAAGTCGCGCTATGGGGCGAATTGCCGGCTGAAGTGAGGCAACGTCTCGAAAAGGATGGCAAGCTCGTCTTGAGTGAGTGGACCGGGGCGCCGTCGCCCCTGAAGCAGCGCCTGCTCACCGGCGCCTTCGCGCCTTTTCCCAAGCCGGCGATCGAACTGGAAGCGGATGACTCGCTGGCCCAGAAACCCAAAGAACCTGACGCCGAATGGTCTCGCGTTGCGCAGACTGTTCTTCTCGGCCGCACGGTCGACGCGGTTCTCATTCCCTGGAATGGTTTTTCCGCGGCGTTGGATAACGGCGCCGCCGCCAAGGCATCTATTCTCTATGACGCCGTGCGGCCGGACTCGATGAAGGCGCGGGAGAGACTAACGGACGCCTTGCGTTTATACCGCCGGGACGTGCTGCAGCGCCGCGAACGGGCCATGGGGCTGAAAGCCGGCTTCACCGACGCTGTTGAAATCGTGCCCCGCAACGTAGCGGGCGAAAGCCGGCGCGCGGGTTTCATGCTGGGCATGTTCCTGCCGTATCTCTTGATTTTGATGAGTGCCAGCGGCGGCCTCTACGCCGCCATCGACATGACCGCCGGAGAAAAAGAGCGCGGCACCATGCAGACCCTGCTGTGCGCGCCCATCGATTCGCTGGAAATCATCGCCGGCAAGTTCCTCGCCGTGTGGGGCATCTCGACCATGGCCACCGTGATCAACCTGGCCAGCCTGGCCGTGACGTTCACCAGCATCAAGATGATCCCCGGCGTCACCATGACCATGAACCCGGTCTCCGCACTGCTCGCCTTTGTGCTCTTGATTCCGGTTTCGATGATGATCAGCGCCTTGTTCGTCGCAGTCGGTGCATTCGCCAAGGATTTCAAAGAGGGTCAGGCTTACCTGACGCCGATTCTGATGCTTCTGCTTTTTCCGCTCGTGGCGACCATGTTGCCAGGCATCGAACTGAACGCTTTCCTCTCCTTCGTTCCCATCATGAATAGCGCCCTGCTGGTGCGCAATGTTTTCCTCGGCGACTGGCACGCCGACATGCTGTTTCTGACCGTGGTCAGCTCCTTGTGCTATGCCATGTTGACGCTCGTCTTC
>Ga0182027_10013856_pt1 | contig 11196 bp, 13 predicted proteins | sample 712E1DmetaG_FD_121300 | JGI IMG/M metagenome (GOLD analysis project Ga0182027, IMG submission 121300) | Permafrost microbial communities from Stordalen Mire, Sweden - 712E1D metaG (Illumina Assembly) | ecosystem: Environmental > Terrestrial > Soil > Wetlands > Permafrost | place: Sweden...
TCCTTGATCATGAAGGGGCCTGCCGCAGCCGTCGGCTTGTGGATCTCAGGATCCTTCTCCAGACCGGTCTTACCCTGAAGGAGGTGAGCAGGCAGAAGCCCGCCGCTGATGCCCTGTGCGCCCACTGCAAAGGTAAGCTGCCAGGCAGGGTAAAGAGCTGCGTAGTGCAGCACAGCTGTAAGATCGTCAGGCGTATCAATGCTTGTGATCTGTTTGAAACCGGCGGTGCTGATGGGGGCATTCTTGGGGTCCATCTGGGACTGCCAGGTGAAGAGCACGTCCTTCGAAGTAAGCGGCTGGCCATCGGACCACTTTAGGTTTGGCTTTAGCTTCCAGGTGATGGTCAGGCCGTCCGCTGAAATTCCGCCATTGGCCGCTGTTGGAATCTCGGCAGCTAATTCGGGGACGTAAGTATCCGTGTTGTCCCATGTGCCAAGGCCGGCATCGATGATCTGATCAAGCCATGCAGAATAGGTCATGTTGCTGTATTCAAGTCTGATGTTATCAGGCTCTTGCGAATAAGAGATGGTAACCTTCTTATTAGACGGTGCAGCGCCTCCGCCACCACAAGCTGACAGGATCATGCTGGTGAGGACGAGCACAGCGAGCACTAGGTACAGTTTACGATTCACAGGTTCTCCTCCTACAGAGAAAAAGGATTTAGGATTGGATGCGACAATAGGGAAAAGGAAACAAGTTGCTCTATGCCTTCGCTCACCTCCTTCCAGGTGATATATATATAAAAATTAATTGTGATTATACAGCAAAACAGGTTCGTCAGTGCACAGGAATTGGAGTCCCATATCCATTTAAATGGACGGTGGATGGGTCCTGCGGCCAGAGACCAGGCAGCTTCGTCCCGCAGCGCGGGCAGTGCCCGGAGGCTGTGAGCCGATAATCGCGAATCACATACCCGGAGCGCTTGATTAACATCTCGTTACAATTAGAACAATAGGTATGCTCGTACTCGTCCACATGGCCGGGAATATTTCCGGCATACACATACCGGAGTCCGGCTTCGCGTCCGATCTCTGCCGCCCGCACCAAGGTGCCGGCATCCGTGTTATCGGGATCGGTCATTTTATAATCTTTATGGAAAGCGGTAACATGCCAGGGTATGTCCTTGGAGACGCCGCTGATGAAGCGTGCCGTATCCCATAACTCTTCATTTGAATCATTGAAGCCGGGGATCACCAGCGTTACGATCTCGACCCACAGGCCGAGTTCATGGGCACGCTTGATCCCATCCAACACATTCTTAAGCACCCCGCCCAGCTTATGATAATTTTTTTCCTGCATGCATTTGAGGTCAACTTTGTAAGCGCTGATGTATGGCCGGATATACTCCATGACCTCCGGCGTATTATTCCCATTTGAAACATAGGCACACATCAGTCCCGCGGCTTTGGCCTCCCTGAAAATACCCACCGCCCATTCGCTTGTGATCAGAGGCTCGTTATATGAAGAGACGACCACCGAAGCCTTTGTACGGTGTGCCAGGTCAACCATTCCCTGAGGTGTAATCGTACGCACCAGGCTAAGGGATGCATCCGACTCCGGGTCTCGCAGCGCCTGCGATGTCAACCAATTTTGGCAGTAGCCGCAGTGGAAGTCACAACCCAGCATCCCGAATGTCAACGCGTTCGAGCCGGGCAGCACATGGTTGAATGGTTTCTTTTCGATCGGGTCAGATTGCAAGGCGGCCACATAACCCCATGGCACCCGCAATTCTCCCTTGTGATTGAAACGTACCTGACAGATCCCGCGCTTCCCTTCACGGATAAGGCAGCGATGTCCACAAGCAAAGCAGCGTACTGCATTTTCCGGCAGGCGCTCGTATAGCGTCCCCTCTACTGTTAATTCGTCCAAATTATTGGCTAAGGTAGACATGTGATCCTTCTCAACGGTCGAAGGTTGTTTATAAAATATAAAGGTTCAATGGACAGGTTTGTCGTCACCTATTGTCAAGATCAACTGGAAGATTGATGATTAATTCACGAAACTATCCAGCGGAAGCCACTGTCCATTTTTAAAGACTTCGATCTGCATTGCCGGCTGTATCTCCCAAAGTGTAGCACGTATTTGGCCAACGTCGTCCGGATGTTCCGGATCAAAGTAAAGCCAGCCGCTGATGCGCACAGGTAAATGATCACCCATGAATACGGCGTGTATCAAGTCGATTGTCCATGTATGGTATAGGCGCACGCGCGGTGTAACTTCCACGATCACCGCTTGCGAACGATCGTCCTTTGGATTCTGTGTAAAAGATATCTGCCAGTCGAGGCTGCTGCTTTTGGTTTGATTGCAATTTGCCGGGTCGGGAAGGCCCTCCCGGACACTCTGTATGTACCCTTCGACCATAACCGGGATTCCCTGGTATTGCTTAATGAAGGCCAGGTTCGAAGGAGACCAATCTTTCATTTCCAGCTGTTCTATATTTTTAGGCCAGGTGAGCGTGATGAGAGAATCGAAAGATATAGGTACGTAGTTACCCTGGTCGACGCGATTTTTTAAAAGATTAAGTTCTTTGTCGCCGCCCGAGCCTTCGGGCGGACAATCAGCCAACATGATCTCTTTCGGCTTGGGCTTGACAGGCATATTGGGTAAATCACCCACCGGTTGAGCCACAGCAGGCGATGGGAAAGGAGGCACTGAATTGAAAATCAGTGAACCGCCAAAGAAATATATCGCGGCCGCAACAATCAGAAGGCCGATGGCTACCCAGCCGCTCCTCCTGAGGAAATTTGATGACATTACTACCTCCAAAAATTGTTCGCTATTATAATCTTGGTATGTTGAGTATTGTAATTCAGGCTGGGGGCCAATCTGTTCGTATGGGCGAGAATAAGGCGCTCAAACCGTTCCTGGGACGCCCACTCGTCCAACGTGTGGTCGAGCGTTTGGCGCCCTTTGCAGATGAACTACTCCTTACAACGAATCAGCCTGAGGATTTTGCTTTTCTCAAACTACCACTATTTACAGATATCAAACCGGGCCGCGGTCCTTTAGGTGGCCTTTATACTGCTCTCGTTTCTGCAAAGTATCCATTTGTTGCTGTGGTCGCCTGTGATATGCCGTTCGCCAGCGCGCCGCTGTTAGTGGCAGCAGCCGGTTTTTTAAACCAGGATGAAGCGGATGTTGTCATTGCCGAGGCAGCTGAAGGATTTGAACCGCTGCATGCCGTTTATCGTCGCGAAACGTGTATTCCGGCGATCGAGTCAGCAATCGATGCAGATCAATGGCGGATGATATCTTGGTTTCCACGGGTTAAATTGCGAAGACTTACGCCTGATGAATTGAGGCATTATGACCCGCAAGGCTTGGCTTTCTGGAACGTTAATACACCTGATGAGTTTTCCCAAGCCGAGCAACGCGCCGGCAGTTAGCTTCCAATTTCCTGCTGCTATCTCCTAGCGGACAATGAGCACGGGGCAAGGCGCGTGGCTGACTACTTTCTGGCTGTTGCTGCCTAGCAGGGCACCCACCAGGCGGCCATGTCCGTGTGAACCCATCACGATCACGTCAGATTTTCGGACACTCGCCACACCAATGATCGCTTCAGCAATCGAACCTTCGATCATTTCTGTGTTGATCTCTGCGGGCACACTGCCAATCACTTGCTGTGCCTTCTGTAATATTTCTTTTGCTTCTGTTTCGCGAGCTACTATAGCCTGACCTAGGTTTGGCTCTCCGAGATAGGCAGGGATCGGCTCAAAGGCTACAACAATACGCAGGTCCTTGGCTTTTACTGCGCGCGCCAAGTCACCGGCCGTTTTTGCAGCATGCTGCCCGTGGTCGGAACCGTCTACGGCTAGCAAGATTGTTTCAAACATTGGATCTCCTTTCCGTAGAGTAGAATCCCAGTATACATTCAAATTGAGATTGACACAAACCTTCGGGGATAAGTAGTTCATCGTTTTTCACTATGAAGTACGCACTATTCATCCTCGCCGATAGACGAGATTAAGGCGATGCCGGGGAGATATTGGGGCTGGCAGGCGTATCCGGCAACGGTCAACGCGAACTGGCCGAATGTCTGGCCGAAAGTCTTGATCGCGGTGATCTATGAAGGAAAGATCATTGGCGTAGTCATACGCGACTAGACCATAGTGGAACAGATCGGCCTGATGATGGCCGGCATTTCGCTGAAGGATGCGATGCAGTAAACACTTAAACCAATAGGGGAAAGGGATCCAAATTTTTCAGGGGCCGACAGGCGTCCGCCCTTTTTTGTATGTAATATCTTCCTCCCTTCTCCATATAATATTTGAATGAGATGCAGAAGGTGGCTGAGTCGCTTATCCAATAACATCAAGTTAACCGGGGCAGGATATACGGATCGTGAGAAAACAGGTGATGAACTATAATGATTGTCCATCACCTGTTTCTTTTTTGGAGGCCATCGCATGACCCTCGACCTGTCAGCCATTCGCAATCAATTCCCTTCGCTCAATCGCCCGGCCATCTTCTTCGATAATCCTGGTGGAACCCAGATCGCAAAACAATCCCTGGAACGCATCAAAAAATACCTGCTCGAATGCAACGCCAATCACGAAGGCGCTTTCGCCACCAGCATTGCTTCGGATGCAGTCCTCGATGAAGCCCATCGTGCGATGGCTGACTTCTACAATGCCTCCAGCCCGGAAGAGATCGTCTTCGGGAACAACATGACAACCCTCACACTCCACATCAGCCGCTCGATCTCACGCGAGTGGAAACAGGGCGACGAGATCGTCGTCACCCGGCTCGACCACGACGCCAACGCAACACCTTGGATATTGGCCGCACAGGATCGGGGCTGTAAAGTCAATTGGGTCGATTTTGACGTGGAAGATGGCACGCTGCGAATGGACGACTTGCAGAAAGCTTTGGACCGCAAGCCGCGGCTGCTGGCAGTGGGCTATGCCTCCAACTCTTTGGGGACCATCAATCCCGTTGCCACGATCGTGAAAATGGCGCACGATGCCGGCACAACGGTCTATATCGATGCCGTCCAGTATGCGCCGCACGGACCCATCGACGTGCAGAAGCTGGGCTGTGACTTCCTCGTATCTTCAAGTTATAAATTTTTTGGGAGCCATGCCGGTATTCTATATGGACGGCGAGATCTCCTCGAAAAATTGTTTGCTTATAAGGTGCGTCCGGCAACGAATAAACTGCCGGGAAAGTTCGAAACGGGCACGCAGAACCATGAGGGCATCGCGGGTGTGCTGGGTGCTATCGAGTACTTCGAATGGATCGGCAAGACTTTCGGTGATGAATATCTCGAAGGGCTAAGTGAAGAAAATTATCAGAGCCGTCGCCTAGACCTGAAGAAGGCGATGACCGCCATACGGGCATACGAGTTCGAACTGAGCCGTGCACTGCTCATAGCGCTGGAATCCGTACCTGGCCTGACCATCTACGGCCTGACCGATGTCAGGCGCCTTGACGAGCGCGTGGCGACTTATTCCTTCCGTTTGAAGGATCTGCCTCCGCGCAAGGTGGCTGAACAGCTGGCTGAACAGGGTATATATGTATGGGACGGGAACTACTATGCCCTCAATGTAACCGAGCGGCTCGGGCTGGAAGACAGCGGAGGAATGGTGCGCGTGGGCGCTACCCATTACAACACAGTCGAAGAAGTGGAAAAGATGAAGGCCGCGCTGATGAATATCAGCAAGGGATAGACTGACTTGTATTCAGAAGTCCATCCCAAGTAAAGCCTTGGAATAGGTCTTACCGCTTTAACGCATTTCTCTCTATTTCCCGTTGCTTTCAAAAATAGCTTCGTGATCGGATATTGCCCATACCCGGATTTCCCACTTAATCCACTATAAATAGCCTGGCCCCCGATGCCGTGTGTGAACGATGGGGGGCAATGTCATCTGCGACTTGATAACTCATACCAGGTTTCAATGTGAAAACCCTGCCGTCCTTCAATTCTGTCGTCAGCTCGCCTTCCAGGACCAACAATACGTGTCCGCGACTACACCAATGGTCGGCAAGGTAACCGGAAGAATATTCAACCATGCGTACCCTGATGTTGCCGATCTCGAGTGTTCGCCAATAGGCCATCCCGGTCTCACCCGGATGTTCACTTGGGGTAACCTGGTTCCAATCAATAGTGCAGAAGGGGACATCTTGAATTTTCATGTTTTTGTGAACCTCTGGATTGATATGAACAATGAGATTCTGCGCACCGGCCTGACAATTTGCGCGGCGATAGCAAGTTCAAAGGCGAAGTATGACCGAACTTACTCCTAAAAAGCCACATTTGATTTCACAGAACATTTCCGGTCCGGTATTGTTTATACTCGTATGCTCACAGATATTTACTTTCAATTTCAGCAAAGGAAGCTTTGCAGATAAGCAGGAAATCAGCTCCAGTCAGCTTGATTTCATCCCCGAATTGAACCTTCAGGACTGATTTTGCGGGAGATAAATTGATTGACTTATCCTCACTCATTATATTGTTGTTACTCATCATTGAATCACACATGACCCTTACTTCATTCAATGGATTGCCGTCTTTTCCTTCGATCGTCCTAAGTCTATGAACAAAAAAGTCGTCCAGAAGGAGAACCATGTTATTGAAGAAAACAGCTTCGAAGGCCACTATGGCGGAGTTGAGTTGCGTTTCATTAGTCGCACTATTATTTTTAACGGCTGCGACCAGGTTCTTGTAAACGGAAAGATCCGAGTCAACTCTTGAGCGACATCGATCTATATACTCCTGAGTGTAGTTTCTCATCCCAAGCATAGACTAATTTCTCTCTTTCTTTATGATGATTTCATATAGTGTTTTGTCCCCGCCCTCATGGGCGGGGACAACATATGTCGGGACCCTAATACTTCGACTCCACAACTCTCCAGTGATTGCCATCCGGGTCATCAAAACCAAACGACGTACCCCATGACTCATGAGTGATCTCATCAGTCGGCTTGACGCCCTTGGCTTTCAACTCTTGGTAGGCAGCTTCAATATCCGAAGATGAAAGATACAGCTTCATACTTCCAGGCTTCATGTTTTCAAACACATTCATGAGGTTGATTGACGTACCGCCTCCCAGGGGAACAATCGATATCCAGCGGTCACTACCCGGCATGAAGTCTTTGGAGTCACTGGCGGTTGTAAAACCCAACTTGTCTGTATAGAACTCTTTGGCCTTCTCCATATCAGTTACAGCCATATGCATCATACTAAGCTTATCGATAGTTGCCATTACCGATCATCTCCTTTGATACCTTTGTAATAAGCAAATTCCTATTGCATTAAAGATTACATACCTTTATAATCAAGATACTATAATTTCAAGCTAATGTCAAGAGGAATCATTATGACCAAACCCCGCAAGGATGAACTGGTGAAACGAGTCACCATGGGCGCGCGGGAATACGGCATCAGCACGGTGCTCTTTCGCCACGCGGTTGGGGAAATCCGGGGCGTCAATATCACCGACATGGAGTGCCTGGCCCTCATCTTCTTCAAGGGTTTGGCCACGCCTTCCGAGCTTGCCCGCTATACCGGCCTCACCTCCGGTGCGACCACCGCTATGCTTGATCGTCTTGAGAAAGCCCGGCTCATTGAGCGCCGCCCCAACCCGCAGGACAGGCGCGGCACACTTATCGTTCTGACAAATGAAAGGACAAAAGAACTTGATGGTATGTTTTCTTCTGGGAGGGAAGCCATCGAGCGGTTGACTTCGAGTTATTCCGAAAACGAATTGGAACTTATCTCAAGCTATTTCAGACGGCTCGTCACTCTTTGGGAGGAAGAACGGGGAAAACTTCAACAACGAAATAAAGCAAAAAAGTAGTTTTGTGAGGTTAAAGAGATGAGCGTGTGGAATTTATACGTCACGAGGATGTCAATCCCATGAACGATGAATTATTGCATTGAATGCGGCTACACCTTCTTGAGAATCAAAAGCGGAAGAGAATGACTCTTCCGCTTGATCTGATTCTGATCTGTTGCTACATTTTCACACCCAATTGAGGTAAAACCCCCATCACGCCGCCTCCTGCCGTGGGCGTCACATCAAGACGGGAAAGCTTGCCATTTTTCACGGTGAAGCTGCTCGGTTCCTTGGGCAGGGAGACCTTCTTGCCGCTCGGCGGGAGCTTCGGCATGCCAGGCATCGGCAGGCTCAGTTCGCCGGTCTGTGTTCCGGTGACCTGCAGGTTCGCAGTGACCACGTCGCCATTTTCCTTGAAGTCTGTGGGATTGAACTTCCAATTGGGCATGGCTGTGAGCATTGCCATCTGTACTCCCAGGAACTCACGTTTGCCTAGCGGCTCAGGCACGGGCCCGGCGAATACCATGTCGTCGGCGATCATGCCGTCCGCCTTTTTGAAATCACCGGCTTCGACGGCGGCCAGGGCAGCCTTGACGATATCTATTGCACTCATAACAATAATCTCCTCTACTTAATAAAATGTTTGGCGATGGATTGCCCATCGCCTGAAAACATTATATACCGAAGACCGGTAGATCACAATCGCCAATGCCACGCAATTACCGTGGTCAGTGGTGATTAGCTTCACTAAAGCACACTCGAATTAACGCACGGTATGTTTAGATACAGCTGTGCTGTCCGCATTATCCTGGTCAGGCGCGCCGTGCATGACGCGATGATAGAATGGCCTGCAGTATATTGTCCCAGGAACCTCTTCCTTACAGCAGCCTGGAGAAGTAGTCCCGGAAAAGGATGGTGTCTATAGTTGATTCTGGAAACCAAGGGCGGCAAAATTGAATGATAAAATGACATAATCTATCTGATTAATAACTGAATGGTTGTCATTCCAGATAAGGAAAAAATCATGAGCATCCGCACCCGTCCCCATACATCACTTGTCACGTTCATCCTGACTGGTTTATTGGTCCTGTCCGCATGTAGCACAGCGATTCCGCTTGCGAAATCGATCCCCGTTGCTGCGACCGTTACTCCCATTGTCCCCACAGCAACCACTTTACCCGACTGGTTCAATTACAAAATGACCGACGTGCGCACCGGCCAGACCTTTTCCATGGATGATTTCGCCGGGAAAGTCGTGCTGCTTGAAACCATGGCACAGTGGTGTATAAATTGTGTACAGCAGCAAAACGAGGTAAAAAAACTGGAAGGCCTGACAGACAACTCGAAGGACCTGGTGCTTGTCAGCCTGGATACCGACTTGCACGAAGATGCAGCCTCACTCAAAAAATATGCAGATACTTATGGCTTTGACTGGTACTTTGCGATTTCACCGCTGGACGTCGATCGGGCGCTCAGCAATTTGTACGACAGTGAGTACATGAACCCCCCGCTTGCTCCGATGCTTTTTATTGATCGCCAGGGCGCTGTTTATGGTCTACCCTTTGGCCCTATGAAAGGGGCCGTCTCACTCCAGAAGACACTGGCTCCCTACCTGACTCCATGATGTTAGATGAATATTGCGATCACTTCCTTCTTTTTTGGTTTATTGGCAACTGCCAGCCCGTGCGTCCTGCCCCTCTATCCCGGCTTCCTGGCCTACCTGAGCGGCCAGACCGGAACTGGGTCAGGAACGCGCTCCCGATATTTTCTGGGTTTGTTTGTCCTGATCGGTGTCCTGACCATGATGCTTGCCCTGGGTGGTGTGATCGCACTGCTGTCCATACCCATCAGCCGTACTCTGGCCTTCCTTATTCCGCTGGCAGATCTATTGATTTTTCTTCTCGGCGTCCTGCTCCTGGTGGACCGCAATCCCTTCAAGAGCCTGCCACAGATCCGGGTACCCATCCTGCGTTCCCCGTTCGTCAATGCCTACCTGTACGGGTTGCTATACGGCCCGATCGCACTGCCCTGCTCGGGACCGTTCATCGTCAGCATTTTTGCCCTGTCCTTCACGGCGGCAGAGGCATTTAGTAAACTATGGGTCTTCCTGGCCTTCGGGCTGGGTTTTGGCGTGCCGTTATTGATTCTCTCTTTGCTCTCGGGAGCGCTCCAACGCCAACTGACGATCCTGTTCGCCCGTCACTCCCGGATCATCAATGTCATTGGCGGCCTGCTTCTGATCGGCGTTGCCATTTATGACTTATGTCAGAACTGGGTCATGCTGCAGATCTTTTATAGCTAATTCCCATACCTGTGATGAAAAAGTCCGTCGGGCATCGGCCCTGGTTGTAAGGATGGAGTCTGACGATGAGCTGGAAAACCCTCGAAGAAAAGCAGCCTGAGCTTGCCGCCTTTGGAGTAGAACGCCTTAAGGACAAGGTAGCGTATCTGGCAACCCTGCGCAAAGATGGTTCGCCGCGCGTCCACCCCATGACCCCGATCATCGGCCAAGGGCATCTTTTTGTGTTCATGGAGCCGACCTCGCCAAAAGGTCACGATCTGCGTCGAGACGGACGCTACGCCATGCATTGCACAGTCAGCGATAACAACGGCGCCAGCGGCGAGTTCATTATCAGCGGGCGAGCTCGCCTGATAGACAACCCGGAGCTGCGCGCCTTGGCAGTGAAACTGGCAAGTTATTCACCGGCTGACCGGTATATCCTGTTCGAATTCGACATCGAAAATGCAGCCTCGACCGTCTACCAGGATGATCAAGCCGCGCACCGGCATTGGAAGAGCAATGCGTAGCACCGCAAAAGGCGTGGAATACATACACCGGGAAATCCGCCCTGCAGTCATTCAGATGGATTAATGGAAGGCAGCATGGCTTCCTCAACAGAAGCGATGAACGATTTGGAATTTCATCCGGTATCCATGGACAGGTGGGCCGATCTCATCGCGTTCTTCGAACAGCACGGCAATACGAACTATTGCTGGTGTATGCGCTGGCGTTTGAAAAGCACAAAGTTCAAGCAGCTGACTGCTGCAGGACGGCGAAGCGAACTTGCGTCCATGGTTCAAGCGAATGTCCCCATCGGTGTTCTGGGTTACCTTCAAGGCCAACCGGTGGGCTGGTGTTCAATTGCGCCGCGCGAGGCGTACGCGCTCCTGGAAGGCTCGACAACATTGAAGCGCATCGACAACCTACCGACCTGGTCGGTTGTTTGTTTTTTTGTAGACCCGGGTTTGCGGGGGCAGGGTTTGCCTGTCAAATTGTTACAGGCCGCCGTAACTTATGCCGTCTCGCTGGGAGCCACGATCATCGAAGGGTATCCGGTGGTGCCTGATCAAAGTTATCGCTTCATGGGTTCGCCTTCCGTTTTCGAGCAAGCCGGTTTTCGCGAGGCGGGCGTGGCAA
>Ga0182027_10013857_pt1 | contig 11196 bp, 10 predicted proteins | sample 712E1DmetaG_FD_121300 | JGI IMG/M metagenome (GOLD analysis project Ga0182027, IMG submission 121300) | Permafrost microbial communities from Stordalen Mire, Sweden - 712E1D metaG (Illumina Assembly) | ecosystem: Environmental > Terrestrial > Soil > Wetlands > Permafrost | place: Sweden...
GACTTTATAAACACCCTGCGCCCCATCGATAACCACAATGTTTTGCGCCCAAGCCACGATCATCGGATCAACCACCGTCGCGGTCCAGTTATATGCATTGCCCAACTGCAACAAAAACATGTCTCCGACATGGAGCGTGATATTGGTTTGATTATCGGCCAAAGTCACGGTTTTTGTCGTCACCGGTTGTGCCGGTATTTGTGTTTGCGGTTGTGGTTGCGCCGTCGCAGTCACGGCAAAAGTTGAAACCATTTGTTGGATCGGCGTCTCGATTGAATCTTTTCGGTTTAAATTCAAACATTCGGATTCGTATTGGGTGCCGCAATAAGCGCCACAAGTCCCAAAGCCGCAAGCCGAATGCGACTGGATAACGAAATCGATCACCGCCGATCCGCTCTGGCCCAGCGCAAGGACATAACAATAATCGGAATAAAGCTGCCCGGCGCCAATGTCGGAACCAAGATACAAATCATAGGATATCCCCGACGCGGTCTTGCCCGAAGTCGGCGCCGGCGCATTCCCGCTTCCGCTCTCGCCCGCCAAATTGGGACACCCAATCGAGGTGGGATCCTGGCCGGCACCAACGAACGTTACCAGCGGCGGCCAGTTTGTCGGCCGCCAGACATTGGCACCAAACGCAGCCGGATATTTGAACAAGAAACCGTTTTTAGAATCAGTGTAAGTCAGCCATCCGGAGGACGGATTTGTTTGCGCCGGGATTGTTTGCGGAGTTGTTGTCGTCTGCGCTCCTTGCGATCCCGATGCGGGCGTCGAAATTGTTCCCAGGGAACTTGGAACCGCGCTCTGCGCCATAAAAACGATCTGGACCGTTAAAAAAACAATGATTATTGCCAGCAGGACTATTATCAAGACATTAAGCTCCTTATCAATGTTCATATGATTTTTGGTTGTTATTAATAATTATTAAAAGATACATTAATCTTTAATTAATGATTCCGCCCCCAAGCAGGACATCGCGATCGTAGAAAACCGCCGATTGACCGGAAGCGATCGCAAATTGCGGCGTGTCGAGTTTCACGCGCACCTCATTATTGCCTTGGATCATGACGCCACCTATCAACTCGCCATTGGACCTTACCCTGATCAGGGCATGCCGTTTCTTTTGCGCGAAGGGAACGATCCAATTAAGTTTTTTGACGTAAAATTCCGTCCGCATCGCTTCGTCTTTTTTCCCGACCACCACGCGATTTTTGCAAGGGTCGGTATCGATCACGTAATAAGGCTGATCGAGGCCGCCGATCCGCAATCCCTTGCGCTGGCCGACGGTAAAATGAAAATAGCCATTGTGTTTGCCAAGGATTTTTCCGTCCTTATCGACGATATCTCCGGCAATATCTTTGCCCGCCACGATTGATTTTTCAGCTTCCGGCTCGACAAAATTCTGGCTTTCGGGCTTGTCGGCAAACTCGGCCAGACCCGATTCGCGGGCGATCTCCCTGACCTTTTCTTTTGTCATTTCGCCCAGCGGAAAAACCGCTTTTTTTAGCTGTCGCTGGTTTAGGCGGTACAAAAAATACGACTGGTCTTTGTTCTCATCCAGAGCGCGCAATAACCGGTAACGTTTGCTGGAAGCGTCGAATTTTACCCGCGCGTAATGCCCGGTGGCAAAATGATCGAATTTCAAACCGGTAAGAACGATCTTTCGCGTTAAAAATCCGAACTTGATCTTTTGGTTGCAAACCACGCACGGATTGGGCGTCCGTCCGGCGCGGCGTTCTTTTTTGAAATAATCCAGCACAAATTTTTCGTACTCAGTCGAAAGGTCGATAACCCTGTGCTTGATACCGATCGTTTTGGCTGCCTTCTTGGCCGCATTGATATCGTCGATCTCTCCCGGACCATAACAAGCGCTGCGACCGTTTCCGGATTTGTATTTTCCTTTCCAAATCTTCATCGTCACCCCGACAACCTCAAAACCCTGCCGTTTTAGAAGCAGGGCGGCCACCGTCGAATCGACGCCACCGCTTAAACCTACCGCAACCACCTGTTTTTTGGCAATATCCGCCAGCATAATCTTATGTTTACACTTTTTTGAACACAAAAACAACTAAAAACCTCGCGGCCCCGCGAGGTTTTTGATTTGATCAAACCGAAAGAATCAGCACTTTCCACACTCACCATCCTTCATCATCGCATGACCGATCATTTTGATCATTTTTCCCATGATCATGGTATCTTTGGGATCCATATCCCAGTCACCAACGATCTTTAACGCTTTATCAAGCATCGTCTTCATCTTCGCATCATCCATTTCCATCATCTTATTCTCCTTATCCATTTTTTCCTTCATCATCTTCAACTTATCGATGACCATCTGCTTTGTTTTTTCGTCCATCATAATATTTAAATAATTATAGGGTATTCGCTTATACGACTATGCGACCTTTACGACTTAAGTTTAGCACCGCAATAATTACATTCCCGTTAACGAAAAGCTCTGCCACGGCGGGGCCAAAATGAAGCTAAATTGCATAAAAGGCGTGATTTCATTTTAACCTTTGGATTATTAATATTTCGTTAACAAACGGTTAAAGCTTCTTTGCTTTTAGGCGCAGGGAATTACTGACTACTGAGACGCTGGAGAAGGCCATGGCCAAGCCCGCGAACACCGGATTGAGCGTTATGCCCCAGATCGGATATAAAACCCCGGCGGCGATCGGGATGCCGATCAAGTTATATATGAAGGCCCAGAAAAGGTTCTGTTTTACCGTCCGCATCGTGGCGCGCGCCAACTCAACTGCCTGCGGCACTTTTTTTATGTCGCCGCCAAGCAGCGCCACTCCCGCCGACTCGATCGCCACGTCGGTCCCGGTCGCCATCGCGATCCCCACGTCGGCTGTAACCAGCGCCGGGGCGTCATTAATCCCGTCGCCCACCATCGCCACTTTTTTGCCATTGGCCTGCAGCTCTTTTATTTTGTCCGCTTTCTGGCCGGGTAAAACTTGGGCAATGACTTTATCGATACCGGCCAGTTTGGCAATATAACTGGCGGCATGGAAATTATCGCCGGTCAACATCACGGTCCCGATGTTACGCTTTTGAAGGTTTAATATCGCTTCTTTGGCGCCGTATTTGAGCGTATCGCTTAAGGCTATCGATCCTGAGGCCTTGCCATCGACCGTCACCGTCACTACGGTTTTGCCAAGCTCCTGCAATTTAAGCAGTTCGTATCTCGCATCGGTCTCTGAGGGCTTGCGCACCCGCACGTCCTTTCCGGCAATGATTCCCCTTACGCCGACACCTTCCATGGCGGCAAAATCGTTTACCGAAAACGGCGAGATATTCCGTTCGGTTGCGATCTTTACTATCGCTTTGGCCAGCGGATGTTCGGAAAGCTTTTCCAGGCTGAAAGCATATCGTAAAATATCGTTTTCGTTTAGATCTTTATCACCAACAATAATATCGGTCACTTCCGGTTCGCCCTTGGTGATCGTGCCCGTTTTATCGAAGACAATCGTGTCGACGAAACTCAGTTTTTCCAGACTCTGCGCGTTTTTTATCAGGATCCCGTATTCGGCACCTTTGCCGACACCAACAATGATCGCCGTGGGCGTAGCCAAGCCCAAAGCGCAAGGACAAGCGATCACCAGCACTCCGACAAACGAAAGAATGGCGTGGGTCAACGCCGCGGACAAGCCAATCGTATTGATTCCCAATAAAAGCCATAAAACGAAAGTCAGGATCGCAACACCGAGGACCGACGGCACAAACACCGCAGCGACCCTGTCAGCCAGGTCCTGGATCGGCGCTTTGGACCCCTGCGCCCCTTGCACCATTTTTATGATTTGCGCCAACATCGTATCCACGCCGATCTTAGTCGCCCGAAATCTTATATTGCCTTGCTTATTGATGGTCGCGCCAATAACCGCGTCACCCGGCTTTTTATCAACCGGGACCGGTTCACCGGTAATCATCGATTCGTCGACCGCAGAACGGCCTTCTACAATATTTCCGTCAACCGGGATCTTTGCCCCGGGTTTAACCACCACGATATCACCAATCTTTACTTCCTCGATCGCGATCTCCGATTCCTTACCGTCGTAAACCACCAAGGCGGTCTTTGCCTGCAGACCGGCCAGCTTTTCCAATGCCTGGCCGGTTTTTATTTTCGAACGCGCCTCCAGGTATTTTCCCAGCGTTACGAATCCGATCACCACGATCGTCACGTCAAAATAGGTGAATCCATCCACGCCCAACGCCTGCCGAACAGCCGGGAATAAAGTAATCGCAAGGCTGTATAAATACGCGCTTAATGTGCCGATGCCGATCAACGTGTCCATATTAGCCGCGCCATAGCGTACAAAACGCACAACACCCATCAAAAACGTCCGGCCGATCCAAAATAAAACGATTGTCGCCAAGATCATCGCCGCCGCGTTGTAAACATCCATTGAGACAGGCAACTTAGGCAAAACTGACCAAACTTGAGATGCGATATCCCACATCATGAAAATAAATACCAGAATGGCGAGAGGAAAAACAAATTGCACTTTTCTCTTCTGTCCCAAAAGCTCCTGTTCCTTATCGTCCTTTTTAATCGCGCGCGCGGGTCCGTTTATGCCGTTCTTGGCCAGCAACATGACATACCCCAGATTTTTGATTCGGGCGTTCATCGACTCCAACGTTATTTTTTGTTCGTCAAAATCCACGCGCGCGGTCTCCATAGCAAAATTAACCTCGATTTTTTTTACGCCTTCGGTTTTGGAAAGCGTACGCTCGATTATGCTGGCGCACGAGGCGCAATGCATTCCCTGGATTTTAAATGTTTGGATAGCCATATTATTAGTCGACAACAGTTATCGCGCCTCTGGGTACACCCATGGCGCAGGTGATTTGAAAAGTCCCGGTTTTTTGCGGGGTAAATTCCATGACGATTGTTTGGCCTTTTCTCAACGGCTGGGGGTTATTCCACAACCCGGGAATCATGATGGTACTCATGCAACCCGTCCCGTCATCAAGGGCAGCAACTTCAAATCTTACGGGCTGACCGACTTTGACTTCAAACGTACTGGGCTGGATATCGTTGCTTTGGCTGTATACGGCTTTAATCAATTGCGCATCCTTATCGACACCGGTTCCGATTTGGCTTGTATGGTCGACTGTTTGCTCTTTTGCTGTCAGATAATTGGTTAACCCGAACTGGAAATTAAGATTGTACAAAACGAAGAATATTATCAGGATACCGGCCACTTTCAAAAACTTTTCCGATGTTTTGGGGCTGGCGATAAGCTTGGCGCTCGATAACCCGATCGCCAGCAACGGGATCGCCGTACCCAAAGCAAAGGAAAACATGATCAGGGAACCTTTGAACGGATTGCCCGATAAAACTGCAATGCCCTCCGCCGCCAAAGTAAAGCCGCAAGGAAGTAAAAAAGTAAAAAATCCGACAATAAACGGTGTTAAAATACCAGTACGATTTTGATTGTTGGCAACTTGCCCCGACAGGCTTTTAGGCAAAGCGAGGCGGAACCGGTCAAACCATTTTACTCCCAGCATCTGCAACGCCAGGACCAGCATGGCCGCCGAAACCAATAGGATCAAAAAGGTGGAAAATGCCGCGGATATCCTAATCTTTTCTCCCAATAAACCCAGCAAACCGCCCACGATCGCGTAAGAGACCAGTCTTCCGGCATTAAACAAAAAATGCGGTTTTGAATTCTGGAAGTTCGATCTGTCGCCGCCATATAGGTCAAGCCATTGCTTGGACAGCGACAGCACCAATCCGCCCACCAGCGCGGCGCAAGTCGAAACCCCGGCTATCAAACCAAAGACGAAAAACGCTCCCAGTGAACTGGTCGAGCCGATTGACGCAAACGAGGATAATCCCATTTTGGAAAGCGCCAAAAAAACAATAATCGCGAACGCGGCAATGAACGCGGATTCAAATAACTGCCGCCCCTGGACGCCTTGCTCAAACGGCTTATCCGAAAACTCATAGCCGTTGTCGCTAAACATTTTGTTCAACATTCCAACGGTAATTTTATTCCGCGATCTTATTTGCAAAACATTGTTTGCCATAGACGCGTCAACGAACTCAACACCGTTGATCTCAAGCAATTTCTGCTCGATCAGCAATTCGCACGACGCGCAATGCATTCCCTTAATATAAAATTTTTGTTCCTCCATAAATTTTGGTTTGAGGAGGTCTATCCTCGGCGTACTCGCAGAGGTTAGTCCTCATCAAACACCGTATTAATTGCTATTTGTTGCTCATCTTGGTAACCGACAGAATCTCTTCGACCATTTCGTTTTTCTTGGCCTGGTTTGAGCTTTGCATCGCCGCGGCAAAACAGCTTTTTAAATGGTTTTCCATCAACATCTGATGCGCCGATTTCAGCAGTCCGATAACGGCCAGGTTCTGTTGCATAATATCGATACAGTAAACGTTTTCCTCGGTCATCTTGATCACTTTGCCCAGATGACTTTGGGCTTTTTTGAAATTGATAAGCGCCTTTTCTTTTTGTGTATTCATGTTTTTACGATAATTTAAAATTTTTGATGTAAACATTGGGCTTTGACTCAAACAACGATTTGCACGCCGCGCAGCATAAATGGTACGCCACGCCTTTTCTTTTTATGATGGCAAACTCCTTTTTCTTTAAAACTTTTTTTGCGCAAACCGGATCGATAAAAAATTTTGTCATATATTTTATTATTTTATCTACCTATACCTAGGGTATAGGTATTTAGTTTTCTTGTCAAGCCCAATATAAAAAGCGGGTCTACGATGAGTCCCGCCTAGCAAACACTGCCTGTTCCCTGAAGCCAAGCTTTAACAATGTCAGATGCCGCGTCTCCCAGCGTCAACCTAACATTGTCGATTATTTCTTGAGCCGTCCTTTCCGTATTCACTTAATCACCTGCGTGCAAATTTTGCGTTCCCCTAACCGGTAATCTGAAATTCTGCTCCTCAAGTACCGCCGCCAATTGATCATCGCGCTTCTCGCCGCAAAGTTCATCATGCTCCTTTGATCCCATACACATACTTACATCCTCCAAACAACCCAATCTGTTCCTGAAACAGATTAAATAAAAACAAATTTTAAAAGAACAGATTTTTCTGATACCGGCAACATTTTTGGCCTGGCAGCTGGTCCCGCCGTCGCGGGAACAGCTTACAAGCTAAAACAAAAACTCCCGGATCTTCCGGGAGTTTGAAATTTTAAGAGTTTGGCAAAACGATTAACTCAAAAATTCTCCCGAAAGAAACCGGAGCATACAACAAGAACAGCACATTGCGCCATTCGATTTAGTTCGGTAATCGTTTTCCATGATATTTAATATATATCCCACCGCACGCCAAATGTCAAACTTTAAAAACCGAACCGGGCGCGATATACTCACTGATATGGCAACTCCCCTTCTTGGCGTGGTTTACGCTCTAATCTCGATGGTAACTCTCGGGCTGGCTGTCGGAATGTCAAAACTGCCGACGGTCGCCATTGGGGTGAGGCGTTTCGTCTTTTGGCGCGAGCTTTTTACAAGTTCAATCCTTCTTATCGTGCTGGCAATCATGTGGCACACCGTCACGATCTCCTGGCTATATATCGGACTCACTCTGCTGCTTTCTTTTTTATCCTATATCGCCATCCTTGCGGCCTACCAGGCGCTCAAAACCGGCATTGTCGGGGTCGTGGCGCCGATCACCGATTCTTCGGCTTTTATAACCGTGGCTATTTCGCTGGTTTTCCTGGGCGAATTATTTTCCGCAAAGCAGCTGACCGCGATCGCGCTCACGATCATCGGCCTATTGCTGTTCGCGGTCGATTTTAAAGATTTCCGGCACTCCAATATTTTCAACGTAATGTCGGGCGTTCCGCACGCCCTGCTTGCCTGCGCCATCTGGGGTGTCGTCTACGCTTTCTACAGATATCCGGTTGCGGCCATCGGCCCGGTGCTGACCGCGTTCTTAATTGAATTCGGCAACCTGATCGCGGCCGTGCCGACGAATTTACTGACCAAGACCACAATGCGCTGGCCCGACAAAAAAATATTCTTCTCGATCTTGGTTATCGGCATCTTGGCGGCTGCCTCCACGCTTTTTTACAATCTGGGCCTCCAATATTCCAACGGCAATGCGGGCATCATTGCCTCGATCGTTTTTTGCAACCCGGTGATCGCGGCAATCTACGCCTCCCTCGTTTATAAAGAAAGGCTGAATCCCAAACAATGGCTGGCGCTGACGCTGATAATGGCCGGTATTATCGGCATCTCAATTTTATAAAAAAAGCGCCGATCTCTCCAACTGATGACCCATCATTTGATCCCAACTGGATTTCAGAGTCTCAGAGATCGGCACAACTAATTTTTCAAGGCGAAGCGTTTTGTTCACTCTATTCTCAACCCATCGCGGCCCACCAGCTTAGGCGGCTTTCACAAATAATAATCACATCCTGCTTGCATCTTTGCCCCATCTTTCGCTTTTCCTCGGTCGCGAAATTTTCGATGTAGCTATTGCTACACCTCAAATTTCACTCTGTCGGAAAAACGAAATCTAGGACAAATCTGACAACCAATCTATGACTATTATTTGTGAAAGCCGCCTTAATGGCAAATCTGCGATACTGATCCAAGAAAATTAGCATCAATTCTAGTACCACGCTAGGTTACGCAGAGTTGACGCTATTTTTCCCTATTTTTCCTACTTTGAACATACCGCCATGGCCGGGAATTATCCAATCGGCCTTTTTTAAAATCTTTTCGCGGCTTGTTTGCAGCGCTATTCTGTCTTTTACGAAAGGATCTTTGCGGTCCAGCAGGCTTTTTTGATCCGTTTTTTGAGCTTCGCCGTCAAACCACCAAAAAAGATCGCCGGCAACGCAAATAACTCCATCCGGCGTTTTTACCAGAAGCGATTGATGCTCCATGGCATGGCCGGGAGTTTTAATCACATCAATGTCGGTACCGGGAATGACATCGCCATACAGCACCAATTTGTTGGTGCCGTCCATTATCATCATGTCGCCGGCCAATAAAACGACGCTGCCGGGAAAAACGCGCAGATTTAGAATATGATCCAGGTGATGATGCGTTAAAAAGACCATATCAATATCGTCCGGATGCAGGTTTTCGTCACGAAGTTTTTTTAGCAGCAATTTTTTATCAGAGCCGGGGTCGGCTAAAACAATCTTCCCGCTATCGCGAACCAAAACCGTTGACGGCGTTGCCCGCCAGCCATCGGTTACTTTTTTAACATACCCTTCGATTAATATTTTCACTTTTGTCATAATTTTAGCAGTTTAATTTCCCGATTAAAAAATCCAAAAATGACGGTAAAATTATTACATCCGAATTGATTGGCCTATTCACATCACACCATTGAATCGGACTGGTGATGGGAATCATAGAAATCATATTCACGAAATTTTATAATAAACAGTCTGATTCGTGAATGTGATTTCTATATATGTCGCAAAATTAATAGGAAGACTAGAGTAGGTGCCATACTCTAGTCTAATGATGCTACCTTCCGGGCGCAGGTCAATATGACGAATGGCCAAAATTCGTCATACGCGCATATTTCAAATCCGTTGTGGTAGTGAAGATTAAACCACTCCACAACGTTCGGAAAAGAAATAGTTCCGCGGTCCAACTGCTCCTGGATAGTCTTGTTAACCGGGCGATTTCTGCTCATCGTTGTGAGCGACAACTTATTCCGCCCTTTTAACAATGACCAGATAACCCAGCGCAGGGTCATTTGTTTTCTGAAGTCAAACCCCTGGCGCTGGGTAAGACACAGCCAGTAACCGCCAACTTTCAGAACCCGGTTAACCTCCTTGAAAACCGTTGCCCTTTCTTCTGCGGAAAGGTAGAGCCCGAGATTACAAGTTACGATGTCAACGGATTTATCCTCCACCGGCAAGATGTCGGCGATGGACTGGTTTATCTGCCGAACTTTCCCTTTCCATCCGGACTTTTTGAGTCTTTCGGCTGTGCGAAGTGCCTCAGCCTGCATTTCCGGGCAATAATCGACTCCGATTATCCGCCGGACGCCCGTTGCACCAATATATGTGAGCCATGGGCCGCCACTGCCCGAACTTAGATCCAGCAATGTCCCGCCTGGTACCGGCGGAAGATTTTTTTTCCATGCGCCCATGCACAGCCCATAAAATCCACTCGCAACAAACTGCGAGTAGCCTAGAGCAAACAATCCCCAACTGGGCTGTAATACCATGCTGCCTGTTTGGACCATCAAATAACCTCCGCGCACAATATCTCTTGATTTCTTCGCTCTATCTATCCCAATCGCAGATTACCAACTTAATGGCAAATCCGTGACACTATTCTATTGTCCTTATCGAAGTTGGATCTTAATTATTTCACAGTTTGGATTATTGCCAAACAAGGTATTAAGTTTTTTATCCACCTCGGAATTAAACATTGTCTCGAAGATACAACCAAGCAAACTATACTCATCATCTAGAGCTTTAGATTTCGATTTGCACGCCATGACAATCATGCCCAGTAGTGGGCCCTCTATACCATCCTCAACGATATCCTTCATTATTTTATCAATCAATTCAGTGACTATGACGCTGTTTGGATTTTCCTTGTATTCATCGCGCAATTCCTTGGCCAAAGCTAATCTATCATACTTTTTTACTTTTGTGCCTGACGCTGTACCATTATCATTCTTTGATTTTTTCATCTTCTTCCACCTCATTTTTTTTGCTTCACCTTTACGAGGTGAGTGTGCTGGATACTTTTTGGAATACCCAAGACACTCACCTCGTTATTCAATTTTCAAGGTACTTACCCTAGGCGGTTTTGATTGATTACAAATGGTGCGCTGGTGTTTTGAGTCTGCTTAACAAAAAACGCCCCGTTTAGAGCGACCTTGACTCTAAGACAAACTGTTCCATTTCGACGAGTCAAAATCGAAATGGCGGACTTTGAATCGCACGATTCAAAGTAAGTTACTGCGTCTAATTTCTCCAACTGTTGATCAGGCAACTTCCCAAACTGCGAATCAGCGACTCAGAAATTAGCGCAAATTTGTAATTGCTAATATCTAATCACGATTTAACTTTTTTGTCAAGGGTGACGCATTTGGACATCTAAAATCTAACCATCGCCCGGGTCATTGGGACATATAAAATCTAACCGAGACTGTGTTAATTTAAACAACAAATTAACCGGCCTGGCAAGGTTAGAAATATGAACCAAATGGCAAAA
>Ga0182027_10013858_pt1 | contig 11196 bp, 9 predicted proteins | sample 712E1DmetaG_FD_121300 | JGI IMG/M metagenome (GOLD analysis project Ga0182027, IMG submission 121300) | Permafrost microbial communities from Stordalen Mire, Sweden - 712E1D metaG (Illumina Assembly) | ecosystem: Environmental > Terrestrial > Soil > Wetlands > Permafrost | place: Sweden...
GGGGGAGAAAGGCCCGGTAACGAACTTGTGCGTCGCCGTACGAGCCTTTTTCGTCGGCCCAGCCCCGGTTGAGGTCCGGGCCGGCGTGGGTATGGGTGGCGCTCACCATGACGTTGTCGCCGGCCACGCAGCCCGTGGCCTCGATGGCTGCTCTCACGTCCACCACCAGGGACCGGCTGACTTCAAGCAGGTCGCAGACCACCCAACCGACCCGGGCCTGGCCGTTGTCGAGGACTATTGACCGCGCCCGCAGCGGCTGGGCGACCTGCCGGCTCAGGGCCTCCCGGCGGGCGTAGCCGGCGAGGGGGCAGGGGAGCGGGGGAGTGATGGACGACCAACCGAAACCGGCTCTCACCGGACCTCCTCGACCCAGGTGGCAAACGGCGCCGGGACGCCGTGTACCCCGATCTCGTAGCAGCCGTCGAGAGCCGACGACTCTGGCACGATCAACGGTACCCGCTCGGAATTTTCGCCGAACCAGGCCTTCACCCGTTCCGCCAGTTCGGGGACGGCGGCCACGAAGCCGCCGCCGATGACGACCGGCAGGCCGGGGTCGTCGCTCACCAAGGCGGCGGCGTCGGTCGCCAGCTCCGCCAGTTCACGGGCCGCATTGTCGAGGATCTGCCCCGCCGTCACGTCGCCCTGCCGGGCCGCGGCCACGACGCGTTCGGCGAACCGGGCGATATTGCGCAATTGGCTGCTGGGGCGCAGGGTCTCGGCCAGGGTCTCGACGGGCCCGAAAATCTCCACGGCGTCGTCGCGCAACTTTTCTGAGCCGCCCCGGCTGCCGTCCCGCCAGCGGCAGGCGCTCTTCAGCCCCTCGAGGCCTACCCGGTACCCGCTGCCGACGTCGCCGAGCAGGTTCCCCCAGCCGTCCAGCCGGCGCGCTCGGCCGTCGTGGTCCACGGTCACGGCTATCGTCCCCGTGCCCGCGGTGACCACGACGCCGGGCTTGGCGCCCAGGCAGCCGATGTAGGCGGCGGCGCCGTCGGGGACCAGGGTGACCCGGGTGGCGTTGACGAAGGCGGCCAGGCGCCTAATGGCGTCCCGCTGCGCCTGTCCCGCCGACAGGCCCCGGGAGGTTATGACCACGCGCATCCCCCCGGGGACGTTGGCGGTCACCACGCCCGGACGCTGGACCACTTCGCTCAGCTCTTCCATGAGCGACCGTATGGTCCCGTCACCCACGCCCGAGCCGACCTCGCTCAGCTCGTTGACGATCTCGCCGTCCGGGCTCACGTGACGGAGGCGCACGTGCGTGCCACCTACGTCGGCGAGCAGGAGGGAGGTGGCCATCATGCCCCCGGCATGACGGCCGGGCGGGGCTGGGGACGGGGGACGGTCGCCCCGGCCAGGCGGCGGCGCCTCGCCAGCTCGACGACGCCGGTCACGCCGGCCGTTTCGCCCACGCGCCCGCAACTGAACTCGAACCTGGCCTGCATCCAGGTGGTGATGTCGCGCCGTGCCGCCTCGATCAGGGCGACCAGGTAAGGCGACCCCGGCGCCATCATCCCCCCGGCGAGGCCGACCCCGGCCGGAATGAACATGTTGACCAGGTTGGCGACGGCGTAGCCGCAGGCGGTGCCGGCCGCCGCCAGCACCTCGAGGCTTACGGCGTCACCCGCCATGGCGCTGTCCACGACGTCCTTGCCGCTGATGGTGGCAGCCCGGGAGTGGAGCACGTGGTCAGGGTCGGCGGCGATGCGGGCGCTCGCCGCCCGGGTGAAGGCGGTGCCCGAGGCGACCGTCTCCAGGCACCCGTACTTGCCGCAGGGGCAGAGCCGCGACCCTCCGGGCACGGGGAGGTGCCCGATGTTAAGGCACAGGGGGTGCCCGTCGGCCGTGTCGAGCACGACGCAGGCCCCGACGCCGGTGCCGACCGAGAGGTACAACCACGGTGAGACGGGCCCGCCGGGCAGGACCGCCAGCTCGGCTATGGCGGAGGCGCAGACGTCGTTCTCGATCACGACCGGCACGCCCAGGCGCCGGGAAAGCTCCGGTCCCAGGGCCAGGTCGTGCCAGCCCAGGTTGCCGGCGTCGACGACCAGGCCGGCATGGGAGTCGACCAGCCCGGCTATCCCGACGCCCACCGCGGTCACGTCGGCCCAGGAAAGCTGGGCCAGGTCCAGCGCCTTACCGGCGGCCTCGGGGACGGCGTGGAACTGCCCCGGCGTCATCCGGTGCGGGTAGGAGAGCCAGCTGAGCAGGTGACCGTCCTCGTCCACGGCCCCGGCCCGCACGTTGGTCCCCCCCACGTCCAAGCCCACCCAGGTGGCCGGGGGCCGGCCCGAGCCTCCCGGCGGTGCCAGGCCGCGCCCCGCCGGCCGAGCGGGATCTAAGGCCGGGCCCATGACCAGGCCGGTCCCGGATCCGGTCCCGGCCCCGAGGCCGGATCCGGGGCATCCCACTGCCCGCCGGCCATTACCGCCACCACCCTGAGGTCCTGGTCGAGCACGACCAGGTCGGCGGCCCGGCCGGCAACTATGGCGCCGCACTCGTTGTCGATGCCGATCAAACGGGCCGGGTTGCCCGATGCCGCCGCCGACGCCACCTCGATGGGCACGCCGCACTCCTGCACGGCCCGGCGCAAGGCGGCGTCCAGGGTGAGGGAACTGCCGGCGAGCGTGTCGGTCCCGGCCAGGCGGGCCTGGCCGCCGGAGACGTGGACGTGCAGGCCACCGACGAAGAAGTCCCCGTCGCCCATGCCGGCGGCCCGGACGGCGTCGGTGACGAAGACCATGCGCCCGGGCACGCTGGCCACCAGGCTCGTGATGGCGGGGTGGACGTGCACGCCGTCGTTGATCACCTCGCAGGTGATGCCGGAGACCAGCGCCGCCCCGATGATGCCGGGCTCGCGGTGGTGCAGGGGCCGCATGCCGTTGAACAGGTGGGTGGCGTGCGCCGCCCCGGCGTCGATACCGGCCCGTGCCTCGGCATAGGTGGCGTCGGAGTGCCCGACGGCGGCCACGGCGCCCGCGTCCAGGATGTCGGCGATGACCTCGAGGGCACCGGGCAGTTCGGGCGCGATGGTCATGCTGCGCACGGTGCCCCGCCCCGCCTCGACGAACCGAGCAAAGACGGCGCGGTCCGGCATCAAGATGTGGTCGGGGTTTTGGGCGCCCCGGCGCGAGCGGGAGAGGAACGGGCCCTCGAGATGGGCGCCGACGACGTGGCCGGAAGGCCCCGGGCCGGCGGCGACGGCGTCGGCCACCCAGCCCAGTTGCTCGACCACCGCGTCCGGTGGCGCCGTCACCAGCGAGACGAGCGTGCGCGTGGTGCCATGCTGGCGGTGGAAGGCGACAGCCCCGGCCATGTCCTCGGGCGAGGCGGTCACGTCGTGGCCGCCCCCGCCGTGCACGTGCACGTCGATGAACCCGGGCAAGAGCCACCGCCCGCCCAGGTCGACCCCCTCCGATGGGCCCGACTGGGCGGGACCGCGGCCGGTGCCGGTGATCCTGCCGCCCTCGACACTGACCCAGCCGTCCTCGAGGACGCCCACAGGGGTGACCACCCGGCCCCCCCGCAGCACCGTCATACCGAACCGCCCGCTGGCATCACCAGAACCGCACGCGGGCGCGGTACGGGCCCATCATCTCGTAGTTCTTCTCCGTGACACCGTCCAGGTTGCCGCTCCAGAACACCGGCACCGGGTCCATCTTGCCGACCAGGCGTTCGGCCACTCCCACCATGACGGCGTGCATGACGGCGGCCCCGCCGACCGTGGACAGCGGCCCGACCGGTTGCGGCACGCCCGGCAAGTGCACCACGGCATCGCCGTGAGGAGCGCAGTTGTCGATCACGACGTCGGCCAGCTCGTACAGTTTCTTGCCCGAGGCCGCCCGGGAGGACACCTGGTGCGAGTAGGCGAGCGAGGTCAGGGCGATCACCGGGATCCCTCGGTGGTGCGCTTCGATGGCCATTTCGACCGGCGCGGCGTTGCGGCCCGAATTGGAAATGATGACCAGTACGTCTTCCGGGCGGACGTCGTGATAGTTGAGGATGTGAGGGGCGAAACCCTCGAGGCGCTCGAGGAACTCGCTCTTGCCCACCTCGGTGCTACCGGTCAGGCTGGGCTCGAGGATCGGGCTCACCGGCACGACACCGCCGGCCCGGTAGGCCACCTCCTCGGCCAGCTCATGCGAGTGGCCGGTACCGAAGGTGAAGATGATCCCGCCGGCGGCGACGCGCTCGGCAATTAGGTCGGCCGCCGCATCGATCGCCGGCAATTGACTGGTGCTGAGCTTTTCCATCGTCTCCCGGCAGGACTGCAAGTACTGTGCGCTCGCGCTCATAAAGGTTGCCTCTTTCGTCGGCCGGTCAGCTCGGCACTTCGCCAAGCACCTCGGCGGTTGGTATGTGAGTGTACACATCGGTGATAAAAACGGACAAATCGCATAATCATCGCATTCCCATGGTGGCGCGCAACAGCTGACGCTGGGACACTACGAAGAGCAGGGCGACCGGTAAACTGACGATCATCACCGCCGCCGCCAGCAGCGTGTACGCGCTCTGGTTTGAACTGTAGAAGCTGTATACGCCCCGGGCCACCGGGAACAGGTTGGGGCTGGCCAGCAAGACCACCGGGCCGATGATGTCGTTCCATACCGCCAGCAGGGAGTACAGGAAAATAATAACAATACTTGGCCACGCCAATGGTACCACGACGGATCCCAGGTACCGTAAATAGGGGGCCCCGTCGATCCAGGCTGCCTCGTCCAACTCCTTAGGGATCCCTAGGATGAAGGCCGTCAACAAGATAACACCCAGGGGCAGGCCCGGTTCGACATGCAACAGGATGTACCCTATCCGGTTGTCGTACAAATGGAGGTCGCGGGCCTCAATAAACAGCGGGATAATCGGGAGGGGCAGGCATATCCCGATCACAAACCAAGCGTACACCCACGACGACAAGCGGATAAGTTTGCGAGCGATCGGGAAGGCGATGAGCAGGCTCAGCCCCGTCGATATCGTTGCCGCTGATACAGAATAGATGATGGTATTTACTACTTGTGGTCCCAGGTCACCTTGCTGGTAGGCCGCGCTAAAGTTCTGCAGGCTGGGCGGGACCGGCGGCACCAGAGGGTGGTCCAAGAACTGGTTCGGCGATTCAATCGAGATCATCACCACATATACGATCGGGACCAGGAACAGTAACGCGATCAAAATTGCGGTGGTCAGTCTCCACACGCGCCGCCAGTTGCGTAGTTGCGTGCTCGAGGAGGAGCTCATGTTAGGAGCCTACGTTCTCGGTACCGGAGCACCAAGGCCAAGGGGACGGCGATGCACACGGCGACCACCAGCAGGACCACCGTCACTGCGGCGCCGAGGCCCAGGTCCTCGGTGGACCCGAACGCGCTGTTGAAGGCCAGCATGCCAAGAGTATTGGTACCGAACTGGCCGTCGGTGAGGATATAAATGAGGTTGTACGTTGTCAGCGAGCCGATCACCGCGAACAGTACGTTCACCGTTACCGCCGGGGCCATCATGGGCCAAGTTATGGAGCTGAAACGCCGCCATGGTGTGACGCCGTCAAGGCCGGCAGCCTCGTAGATCGAGGGGGGGATGCTCTTCAGGCTGCCGATGAAGATGACCATGGTAAAGCCAAGGTTCTGCCACACCTGGACGATTATCACCAACGGCATCGCCGTTGCGTTGGACCCGAAGAACGCGGAATGGATCCCGAATGCCCCGAACACAGCCTGTGCCGGGCTGGACAGCGGGTCGAACAACAGGAGCCAGACGATCCCGACGACGGTCACCCCTAAGACGATCGGGAAGAACGCCAGGACGCGCAGGAACGCCGCCGTTTTACTGTCACCTTGTAACCGGTGGGCCAGCAGCATCGCCACGACGTTTTGGACCACCGTCACGCCGACAACGAAGACGACCGTCTCGGTAAGGCTCGAAACAAAGCCCGGCCCCTCCGTCGTCAAGAGCGCCGCGTAGTTTGACAGCCCGGCGAACGACGTCGGCGAACCCGGTAAGCCTGAATAGTTCGTGAATGACACCAAAATGTTGGCCGCCGCCGGGGCTATCCCGAACAGGATATAGAAGGCCATGCCCAATGCGATCCCGGACCACATGCAGATGCGCGAACCGACAGATAACTGTCCGCCCCCCGAAAGTCTGCTGCGAGCTCGCAGTGCGCTCACCCCCTCCGGTCCCACGAGCTCCGTAGGCACCTCGTCCGGCTAGCCACGTCAGGGGAGGCGGCCGTGGTCCCAACTGCAGGGCAGGTGCTCCCCGGGCGAGGGGTGCACCTGCCCTTTCGGCCGCGCTCCTAGTTAGGTCTTCACTACTGCTGCGATATCACGGGCCCTGGTATTAGGGCTTCCAGCTGCTCTGGATGAGCTGAGCCGCCTTTTGCGGCGTCGTTGAGCCGGCCATCACTTGTTCTTGCAACAGCGGGAACTCCGTGGCGGTATCATAGAACCCCTCGACCGGGGGCAGGGGGTCCGGCAGGATGGTGGATACCTGAGTTCCCTTGCCCAGCCAACTGCCCAGCACGCCGGAACTGAAGCTGCTATAGGTACCCGAGGTCTCGCTGGGGGAGATCCCCGTGATGTCGACGTACTGTTCGTAGATCGGCTTGCTGGCGAAGAAGGCCATCCACTTTAGGGCGTTGGCCGCGTCGTGACCGTGACGAAGAACTTCGAGGTTCAGGTCCGGTTGCACCAGGGGTAGATTTTGGCTGGCAATATTGCTCCCCGGCAGAGGGAAACTCCCGACCTTGATCGTCGGGTTGGCTTTTTGAACGGTGGCCAGGTCCCACGAGCCGTCCAGGAGCATGGGTGCTTTGTTCTCGGCGAACGCAGCCGGCATACCCTCCCAAGAGACCCCCGTGTAATCGGGCTCGACGTACTTGGCGATGGCGGCTTCCTCTGTCATGGCCTGTACGAAGTAGGGGTTGTCCCACTTTTGGGCCCCGGTCTGGAGGTCCGTGTAGATGTTTGCGCCCGGGGCGTGGGGGAGCCACAGGCTGGCCATCAACGGCATAGTCAGGAAGTCCTGGGAGTAGATGCTGGCGCCGCCGCCGACTCCGAGCCAGAGCGGGGTGACGTGGTCTGCGCTAAGGGTTGCGAGCAGGGTCATGAACTGCGAATAGGTCGTAGGGACACTGACGTGGTACTTGGCGAAATCAGTTTTGTTGTAGAAAACGACCCGTTGGTACACCCCCGAAAGGATACCGTCGATTTGGCCGTTATATGTTTCTGTTTGTACCGCGGCACTGTTGAAGTTCTTGAGCCATGGTTGTCCGTTTAGTGGCTGGAAGACGTTGCTTGACGCCCAGTACTGCATGGGGTTCATATTTGCCCGGGTCGGCTTCAGCGGGAGGGGTTGAATTTCATTGGTGCTGGTTACAATGTCGGCACTGGAAGAATCGACGCTCGTTGCCAGAAGGGTTACGTACCCGGCGGTGACGTTGGCCTCCGTCTCCAGCGTCACTTTGACATGCGGGTACTGCTTCATGAACTCGTTGTCGATCTGGGTGAGGGCTTGTACGGCTGGCGGGTTGACCCAGGTTATTATTTTGAGCGAGCCGGAGGGACCAGTTGCCTGGGCCGAGGCGGCGGGGACGGTGCTCCCGGCGGCCATGAGGGCAGCCACGCCGATAGCAGTCGTGGCCGTGATCCGGAACGATATGCGTTTTGTTCGATGGAATATCATCTATGGAGCCTGCCTTTCTTGCAGCGTGAAATGGATCTGGGTGCGGCGGGCCCGGCATTGCCGGCGCGGGTACTGGTGCGGACCAGCTTCGGCTGGTCGAGGGGCTCGACCATGAAGGGTGGTCTGACGTTTCGGTGGGTGGTGCACCGCTGCGAGGTGGTGGTCTAACACGTTTCCCCTTCGGCAGTGGTCCACTCGTCTACTGGCTCCGGTGGGTGGGGCTTTGTGAGCCGACCCTAGTGTTGGCGGCGGCACAACAGGTACCACCCGGGTTGACCGACCTCCCTGGCTCGAAGGCGCAAGGGCAGCTGGGCGGGCACGGGGTCACGTCAGGCTCGGGGGATCGTACCCAACGGCTAGCGGGCCCCCATGGGAGTCCGGTTGGTCGGGCTGCGGTTCTGTTGTGATCGGTTTTCGTTGTGATCGCTTTCCGGTCGAAACGAGCACAAAAAGGCACGCTAGCACCGGGCACTAGAGCCGTCAAAGGACTACGGCCCGGTCAGGCGGTTACCACCGACAGGCCTCGGTCCCGCAGGCGGGCGACTATGTGGGGCTCGGCGCTACTGTCTGTCACCAGGGTCGAGACCCTCTCGGTGGGGCAGATCCGAGCAAAAGCGACGACCCCCAGCTTCGAAGCGTCAGCCACGATGATGACCTGGCGCGCCCGGCTGACCATCAGCTGGTTGATCGAGGCTTCGCCCTCATGGTGGGCGGTGGCGCCGCCCTCGGCGTCGATGCCGTCAACGCCCAGGATGGCGAAGTCCAAAGAGACTTGAGCGGGCAATAGGGTGGCCAGGGGGCCGATCAGCTCGTACGACTGGGGCCGGATGACGCCGCCGGTCACGACCACTTTGACGTGAGGGCGCACCACGAGCTCGTTGGCGATGTTCAGGGCGTTGGTGACTACCGTGACGCTCGGGCCGGTCGAGCTGGCGTACATGTCGGCGCGGGTGGCTATTGCCCTGGCCACCTCCGTGGTGGTCGTGCCGCCGTTCAGCCCGACGATGGCCCCGGCCTGCACCAACGCCGCCGTCGCCAGCCCGATGCGCTGCTTTTCGGTGGCGTGGCGGGATGTCTTGTAGCGCAACGGCAAGTCGTAGGAGGTGGCATTGGCCACCGCCCCGCCGCGTGTCCGGGTGAGCATTTGCTGCTGGGCGAGCTGGTCGAGGTCCCGGCGGAGCGTGGTGGCGGAAACGTCCAGGAGCTTAGAGGCAGTCTCGACCGACACTCTCCCGTCCTCCGCCAAGAGCTCCAACAGGGTGCTCCATCGCTCGGGGCGAGCCACCGGGTCCTCCTCTCAATGTGCTCCCGGCGTGAACCTCACCGGTGCCAACCGTGGCCCGAGGCATCTGCTTGGTCGACGGTGGTGCACTGTGAACGATAGTGCACGTTTCAGGCGTGTTACAACACTGTACGGTCGTCAAGCTCCAGTCATCCCTGCCCGCCCGGCTCGCCCGGCGCCGACGTCTCCCGAGCGGCAATGTGGCAAGCCACCTCGTGCCCGGGCCGCAGCTGGAGCAGTTCGGGGACCTGAGCCCGGCAGATCTCCTCGGCCAGGGGCAGCGCGGATGGTATGGGCAGCCGGTCGGGCGAGTTGCTGGGCGAGGAGAGCCAGGCAGACCGGTTCTCCGCTGGTCACAACGTGGTTACAAACGTTCCATAACGGGGTGGTGCAGGGGATCACACGCCGTCAGCCGCTTAGGGCAAAAGACCTGCTCAGTCCGGATGCGGCAGCACGGGCCGAACTGGCCATCATGGCCCCGCGGTGAGTTCGAGTCCTCCCCCCCGGGGGGGAGGGGGGAGGTGGGGGTTTGGCCTCGAAGGGGGATGCGCTCGATCTGGTACCAGACAGTGCCGGTGGCGCCGCGGGCGGCTCGTTGTCCAAAGTCCCTAGACGGTCGGGCTTGGCGGGTCTCCCCTGCAGGTGCTGTAAGTACGGCTATGGTGCGTCGATAAAGGTCACGGCACCCGTCGTTTCCATGGGGGCTTCTCCCACAAAGGTTGTTCCCGTCCCCGTTCCGGGTTCGATCGTGACCTCATCGGTACTGTCCGTTGACGGGTTGAGCCATTCACCGGTGATATTGACCATGTCGCCGACGGGTACCGGCTCGGCCAGGGCCAAGCTGACGGTGTCGTTTTCATTTGTGGTCGTGGTCACGTCGACAGATACCACCGTGTCGGTGGAGGTAGGCCCGCCGGGCGGCATATAGACGACCTGGTAGCCGGCGGATGTGGGGGAGGAGTACCACTCAGGCGTGCCTGGCCCTGCGCTGGCCGCGGCGACGAGCCGTAGCTGTGTGGGCGCGGTGAATAAGGAGTTGTCCGCCCAAGGACCGCCGGTGGCGCCGGCCGCATTGACGCCTTCGATTGTGCAAACGGAAGCGTACCCCTCGACAGATGTGCTGGTCGACAGGGTCGGTACCTGAGAGCTCACGGTCACCACGTTCGTCTGCTCCGGTGTGGTATTGGCGGAAGTGGTCACGGCAAACGAGAAGGCGGAGGCCGGCGGGTAGGCGTCGAAGGTCACCGAGACTTCGTCGCCGACAGCTATGTTGCAACCGCTCACCAAGTCAACCGATATCAACGATGGTGTAGCGGTACCTCCACCCAGGCCCGACTGCTGGCAGTCCACGAGGGTTGATGAGCCGAAAGTCTGGGACACGAGCTCGACGTCGGTAACCGCCGGGCCTCCCAAGGTCGTCGACGGCGTCACAGTTATGGTGCCGTCGCTGGCACCCGATAGGGCGGCGGTGGCGCTAAAGCCGACGTCGAAAGCCGTGGGCACAACGGTCGCCACCATTGTGGGAAAGACCCAGAGGTCACCCAGTCCTGGCGTGGGGGCGCTTGTCGTTGTGGTGGTGGCCACAGTGGTCGTCGTGGTCGATGAGGTCGTCGTGCTCGAAGAAGTAGTCGTGCTCGATGAGCTCACCGGCGGGGGCGTGCCACCACTTCCGGCCGGGAGGCTGACCGGTGCCGTCGTAGTCGTGGTGGCCGACGTGGTAGTCGCGGCCAGCGTCGTCGTCGTGGCGTACCCAGCTCTCCTGGCGACCGTGGTCGTGGTCACGGGCAGGGCACCGACGAGCACGTCGAACTTGGCGAAGGTCGTCAACCTGCCTTTGCGGGCGGAGAGCTTGAACTCGACCCTAAGCGGCTTATGAGCGGAGGCAGCGCCGATGATGACATGGGCCGAATAATGCCGGCACGCGGTGACCGGGTTATGCGAGTAGAGCACCGGGACGGACGGCTCAGACAGGACTGACAACTGACAGGACGCGGCGCTGTTGATGTCGCCCGTGACCGATACGCGCCCACCCCAACTGGGAAGCTCACTGGGGGTGACATGGACCGAGGCGATCGAGAGGTGCGGGCTCGCCGAGGCCTTCGCCGAAGGTGCCAGCCCGAAGATCAACAGTGTGGCTAGCGGAAGGACCAAGAGGAGCCCGCGCCATTTCCTCCACGGCACACAAAAGTACTTGTAGGACATTTGACGCCTTTCTGTAGCTCAACCAACGTCGAACGCCTTGGTTA
>Ga0182027_10013859_pt1 | contig 11195 bp, 12 predicted proteins | sample 712E1DmetaG_FD_121300 | JGI IMG/M metagenome (GOLD analysis project Ga0182027, IMG submission 121300) | Permafrost microbial communities from Stordalen Mire, Sweden - 712E1D metaG (Illumina Assembly) | ecosystem: Environmental > Terrestrial > Soil > Wetlands > Permafrost | place: Sweden...
CGACCGAGTTGATGCGGTTCTGCTCTCACATGCGCACGCCGACCACAGCGGCCTTCTCACGCAGATTCCGAAATCGGTCCCGCTCTATCTCAGCCAAGGCACCAGCAAGATGCTCATGGCTGGATCAATCTACGCCGGACAGGTGGACGTGCGCGGGTTGAAAGAGGTGACGGTGAAAGCCCAGAAGCCCGTCCAGATCGGGGACATCACAGTAACGCCGTACGCCGTAGACCACTCGGCATTCGATAGCATGGCGTTCCTGTTGGAAGCTGATGGCCGGCGCCTCCTCTATAGCGGCGATCTTCGCATGCACGGCCGAAAGCCTGGTATGGCCCAGGTGATGGTCAAAGCCGTCACGCGCCAACCACTCGACGCCCTGGTCATGGAAGGCACCAACCTTTCCTCAGGCCGGCCGCCCGGCAAGACTGAGGTCGAGTTGGAGGGGGAGATTCTCGAACGCATCAACGAGGCTCCGGGTTTGGTCCTCGCGAGTTTTTCGCCGATGCACGTCGACCGGATGGTGACATTCCTCAAGGCCACGCGCGACGCTGGACGCAAGCTGGTGCTCGATGTCTATGGCGCATTCGTCATGTATTTGGCGGCCGGCCAGGCGAAGATCCCAAAACCGCAGACCTGCCCGGATGTCCGCATTTGTTTCACTCGCCGTCGCCGGCCGAATCGCAAGGTCGAGAGCCTGTTCCCCAGCAACCGCGTCACGCTGGAGGAGATTCTGGCCGCGCCGCGCGACTACGTGATGCTCTTCCGCCCATCGATGCTAACCCATGACTTAGGAAGCTCACTCCCGCCGCAGGTTCGCTGCCTCTACTCCTATTGGCACGGCTATCTCGATCGCCCGGACTGGCAGGCTACCGCCGCCAATCTCAAGGAAGCAGGTGGCGACCTTCTCGAATGTCACACCAGCGGCCACATCTATGTCACCGACTGGATCGAACTAATCCAATCCCTTCGCCCCCGCACCCTGTTCCCCATCCATACCCAGGTCCCCGATGAATTCAGGAAATTCTTTCCCAATTCGCAAGTCTTACGAGATGGGGAACCATGGGAGATCGAAAATCGTAAATGATTATCGCTATAAACTGACATTCGCTATCTAATAAATCTAAGGGGATATGCATTTCACCTATGAATTCATCCGACCTATCCATCCACACCCTTCCATCGAAGTGCCTCTTGAGGCTGAAAAACAAGGAATGGCTTCACTACAATAAGGGGAAGAAAGCGGTCGCGCTTCGATGGTTCTCTCCTGCGTATAAACTCGAACGCATTGCTCTGCACGATCCCGAATCAATGAGGAGGCTCCATGACCTATTGGATGGAGCCCAGCCGGTTGGGCTTGCTGCAGCTCACGAGAGCTTGATTGACTCGGATACGGATCTAGATCCAACAACATTGAAAGCTGACGAAGAGAACACCGAAGCTTGGCAATCGGTGTTCAAGAGGCTGGGAGAAACAGAGGATGGACTGTTGACCACGGCGACCGACCGTCAAGCGCCTATAAGTATAACAAGTCGGGGGCCGGTTACGATTCCCCAAACGCGAATTAGGAGATTCTATGAGTCGTTGAGAATGTTCTGTACCGACGATATCCACAAGGCATTCGCTCAATATTTGGCGCGCGACAAGAAACAGTGCGCCGAACGGCTTCAGGTTCTCTTCAAAGAAAGCAATGACCATTTCGGCCGATATGAGAACATTGATAGGTCCTTTTGTGAATCGACGGATCGGTCTTGGCACCAAGAATGGTTAGCAGGAAGCCCAAGATTCGCTGGCCACGAGGCAAAGACTCTAGTTGCGCTTTTGTCTCCAGCCCGTTGCGCTGATCTTCGGGAAGTGGATTGCAAGTTGGCGAAACTGGATTTCCGAGTCGTTGATTACGAGGTAAGCCCGCTACGCACGGAAGGTGCGCTTTTTGAGAGTGGCAAGAAGGGAAAATCATCAGGGGCAGGCGGGCTGGATCTCCTTTTGCAGGCCAGTGATGGGGACGTTCCAATCGTTGCAGAGATAAAGGCTCCTGGAGATACGAATATGTTCCTGGCCCTTGTCCAGACACTGACGTATGCGGTTGAACTCACGACACCCAACCAACTTGAACGCTTGAGACGCAGCTACCCAGTGCATTTCCGCCAACTGCCTCTTGGAGCGAAGTGCGATATCTATATTATCTATTTCGCCGGACACTCTCCTCGCTTGTTGAAGGAGACCATGCGCATCGCCGACAAGTTGATGGCGGATCTTGGTTGTCCTATTTCTCGCCGAGTTCGGCGGATTGCATTTATCCAAGCGAGTCTGCCAAAAGAGAAGACCGAAACAAAGCCGACGTTCTGCTGTACCCATCTAGCCCAACCGGCTTAGGGTCTTGAGTTCCTGGTTTCTTCGTCCAGCCAGTCGAAGAATTCTCCCACGAATCGATCATCGGAGAGAGGACCTTTGCTGTATTTTGAGGCCGAAAGCGCCAGATTGAATCCGTATCGCAATCCTATGATCATCTGCTGCTTCTCGCCCCTGCTAAGACGCGCGAGTTTAGACTTAATCGCCTCGAATAGTTCGTGAGTCATGGTATAAATCTCTGAGCGAGATCCGCTTTCAGCCCATATCGTACAGGTTCGGTATGGCAAAGCCGGCGCTCGGATTCCATAAGCTCGCTGTGGGGATGAACGCAAGGAGCTTCTCGGACAAGCCAAGACTCTATTCTGACTGTTCCCATGTCGCCCAAGGGTTCGAATCACCCATTACTGATTATTTGGGTGGCGCCTGCGGTGGAAGTGCTGGCAGCGCCTTGCGGCCTTCTTGCAATACTCTGACCGCGGTCACGAATTGTCCCCGAACTTTGTCCTGCACCGATCCTACATCTTTCCAGTACTGCCCTTCCGTGGCAGCCGCCAACTTCACAATTCACCCTAGAATCCATCCAATCAAACCATGAGCACTTCATCGCCGATCGCACTCAGGGACACCTCCGGCGGATTACAAGGCTTCGTCACCAAAGGTTCGTCGGGTTATACCGTTCTTGACACCAAAGGTCATCACGCCGGCTTCATGGGAGAAACGATATGAGATGGACTATCGCGATATGGGTTGGCGTATTGGTGCTGTTCGCTCCTACCGCCGTTATGAGTGCCGCTGACCTCAAAGACGGTGCCATCGTCGAGCTATCGGGAACGCTGGAGCGGACATGGGCGTTCGGGAGGCCGAACTATGGTGCAAATCCGGAAAAAGACCGGATCGACCCTTACCTCGTGCTGAAGCTGACCCATAAGGTCGACGCGCTGAACACAGACGACTTTCGAGTTGATGGAGCGGATCGTGTTGAACTTATCTTTAGCGGCCGGAACTCACCTGTATGGTCGCAGGCTCAAAAAATGGTGGATGAGCAAATCGTCGTTACCGTCTCAGGGAAATTGAAGGTCACTTTTACCGTCCATTGGGGTCACGAGCCGCTTATGATATACGTCAACCAACTGGCAGCGACCACCAAGAAATTGGAATAGGTCTGGCAGAACGCGACCTCTGGAACAATTCCGAGGTCAACCTGTGAGATTCTGGGGATTTTCTTTGGCCTCGGACAGCCTTTGTCCCAGGGGAGCGGCTAAGATAGGGGCTTATGACACCGAAACTGCTCCTTGATTACGATGCGATCCTCGCCAACTCACCCGCGCCGGTCCACCTCGTCCTCCAGTTTGCCGCCCCGCCAATCTCCGAGAAGCAGTCCGATCCCCTCGCCTTCGCTATCGTCCTCGATAAGAGCGGTTCGATGGCGGGCGCACCAATCGTGAACGCTAAGCGCGCCGCACAGATGGTCGTGCGCCACCTTCGCAAGCACGATCTCTTCACGTTGGTCGTATTTGACGATAATGCCCGCGCTGTGGTGCCACTCCAGCAGGTCGCGAATCGCCAGGCCGTCCTCAAACAGATCGCTGAGATCGAGGCAGATGGCAGCACCAACCTCACCGGCGGGTGGATGCTCGCCCACGATGCCCTGAAGACGGCTCCTACGGGGGCGCTGCGCCGCGCACTCCTCCTCTCTGACGGTGCGCTCAACGTTGGCATCGTCGACCCGGTCCAAGTGCGCGCAATCGTCACCGGCGGCATGGAACACGACCATGTACGCACCAGTACCCTTGGCTTCGGAGAAGGCTACAACGAGGACTTGTTGGCCGGGATTGCTCAAGCGACGAATGGGACCTTCCACGACGCCAATTCCGCCGACAAGCTGCCCGGGATCTTCGCAGCAGAACTGGGCAGCCTCCAGCGGATCAGCGTCCAGAACCTACGGGTGCGGATCAAGCGACTCGATTTCGTCGAGCGCTACGCCTCCCTCGGCAATTATCCCTCTACGATCCTGCCGGACGGCCGTCAGGAATTCGCATTGGGAGACCTCGTCAGTGAGGAAGAAGCCATCGCTATCTTCGCCCTTGAAGTCATGCCGATCCCCCTGCTCGCCCCAGGCCACCCCGCGGCATCTCTCGAAGGCGAAGCATTGGTTGAATTGGAGGTTCTTTTCGACGAGATCTCGGCAGAGGGCGTCCGATCGGTAACCTGGAAGCAGACGGTTCGCGTGCGCGCCGTCCAGGATCCCGCGGATCAGAAGCTCAACGAGGAGGTCTTGCCCTTGGTTAGCGCCCAGGAGGCAGCGAAGATTCTCGAAAACGCCATCGCACTGCGAGACAAGGGCGACGCGGCCGGAGCCAAGAAACTGATCGAAGAGGGCATCGAACGCCTGCGTGCCTACTGCAATCCCGACAAGATCGCCGACGGCCTCAGGCTCCTTGAGACGTTCCGACCGCAGATGACCGTTCAGGCGTCTACCTTTGCCTCCGTGCGGAAGCAGGCAGCCTATTCGTCGTCCAGCTACCGGCGGATGCGCTCCCAGCAGCACTGGACCGCAGGAGAAGCGATGCCTCAACCGTCATTCATCAAGCCTCCGCCCGGGAACCCGCCCGCCCCGACTGATCCTGCTCCGCCGCCGGCAGACCTGCCGTAACCGTCGCCAGCGACTTTGGCCAAAATTCTCATCGTGGCGGTACGGCTTTCCGTACTGCCGCTACCGCCCCCAGTGTCGCCACCACATCGTCTGCGAACAGGCTTCCGACATCCCGCGCAAAACGGTTCCGGCGGCTGCGAGCAATGTCATCGCAAAAGTCAGGTTGAATGTGCCCAGTCCTGCAGGCCCTCGGACAGGGATTGTCTTACACCCGGGCGTAATATCCGTAGATGAAGACGAATTCCGATCTCGCCCGCCTTCCCCGCTTTGGTTTTCGCGATGGCTGGCTCTATTTCCGACGGAAGAAAGGGTTGTTCCGTTTCAGGGGCTGGCCACGGCTCGAAGCTGAATACCGTTCAGCCGGAGAGGAGTGGTGCAAGATGGATGTCGTCCAGCGCGACAAGCTGGTGGGCGAGTTCTTGACCCACTATCGCACGAGTGATGAACGAACCCTCATTCCCGAAGGCGATGCTTTCCGAGACGCTGACAGTGGTCAGCTGTGCATGCCATGGACCGTGGCTGATGAAGAGCGGTGTTTTCTGTTTGGAGCCCATCATTGGGGGCAGTTCTTGAAATCGTTGCCCGATTCCTTCGTAACGCATGCCCAACGTCTCAGGTGTGATTTCTTTTCGGCTCTCGATTTGCTCCATGAAGCACCCGTCGCCATGGATCTGACCCAACACAATCCCATGCTTGCATCGGCGTTGGCGCGGCACTGGGAGTTCCCGGCGGTGGACCGGGTTGATTGGGACGCGGTTCGCCGGCAGCTTCGCAATCGTCGTCGCGACATCATCGGCTGGCTCGGATACTCTGCGTCGGAAGCCACGGTCAATGCCCTGGAACGAGTGACGATCCTGAGCACCCATGTTGCGGCCATAATACAGCGCAGCCTCGCTGTTCTGAACGATCCAGACTTTGGCCCAACTTTGGCCCATGTTCGGATCACCGATGAGATGGTGATCGACTGCCTGTCCAATCCCCTGACACACAAATGGCTGGAGCCGCGTCGGCTGAAGAAAGCCGGCCCCAAAATCCTCGACTGCGTGTTATCTCTGTTTGAACCGATCAACATTCTACTTGCCGCTGGAGCGCTTGATCTGGACTCAGCCCGCCGGCTATCTTGGGGCAAATCCGACCGCCGCACGTCGAAATGGATTCTGCCGTACCTGAAGACGCATGTCCTGCCAGATGGGCCCACGCCGACCTCTTGGAGCATTGAACGCCTGAGATCGTTGACAGACCTGATTCGCGAAGGAGAGGAAATGGGGCACTGCGTCGGCTCGATGCTCTATCTCCTGCGTGCAGTTGAGGGCGATGTTGCTATCTACCGAGTCACCTCGCCGGTGCGCGCCACGCTCGCCCTCATGAACTGCAAGCAAGGATACTGGCAAATCGAAGACATCAAAGGCCCGCACAATGCCGAGATTTCGCTGGAGCACCTCGCGGAGATTGCCCGCGCTTTCCCGCCGGAGGTCGAATTCGACCGGTGGATTCAAGACCGGCTATGGGACGCAGCCTAACTCTCCGGCCCTCCCCTGCATGAAGCTCGCTGTACTCTCCGACATTCACGCAAACCTGAACGCACTCGAAGCGGTTCTGGAAGATGCACGCAACCGCGGCGCCGAAAAGTTTCTTTGCCTCGGGGACATCGTTGGCTACGGGCCACAACCGGAAGAGTGCGTCCAATCGATTCAGTCGTTGGGCGCGCCGACCGTAATCGGCAACCACGATGCCTGGGCGGTTCGTCCGGTCGCATTGTCGCGTCTGGCAGTTTCCCCCACGACGGTTCCCGGTCTGCAGCTCGCCAGGCTCCAACTGAGCGATGCCTGCAAGCTCTGGCTCCGCGAACTCCCGTACACCGTGCAACAGTGGAGCGTTTCCGGGGTGCATGGCTCGTTTCATCGACCGGAGAAGTGGTCCTATCTCAGCAGTCCTGAGGCGACCCGCGCTTCCCTGTTGCGACAACCGACTGCCATTGCGTTCTTCGGACACACGCACGAACCGGGATTCTGGTCAGAAGGAGGAGAGCGCTTCATCACGCCAACCCCAAATCGTCCGTACCGGCTCGGACCAGACAGGCGATACGTTCTCAATCCCGGAAGCGTCGGCAACCCCCGCACGCCCGCGCACAGATCTGATCCCCGCGCTCAGTACCTTCTCTTTGACAGCGACAATCTGAGCGTGATTTTCGTTCGGGTTGATTACGACGTACAGGCCACCATCGCCGCGATGAAGGACGCCGGTCTACCCGACGAGATGATGAGCCGAATGGAATTGGGGTATTGATGCGTAATCAAATGCACCAAATCACGATCCGGCTATGATCTGTTAGAGGTTTTTATGCTCACGGAACATGAAGAGTTCTAACTGATAGACATCGCAGTGTATTTGAGATGCAAGCTCCTTCATTTCAGTACAATAAGACATGTATCCATCCCCTGCGCGTTCTAGTGCCCGGGAGCTATAGCTGTAGTCCCTCGCACCTAAATCGAAGCGTTTATCTGCCTCATCCTTTCCGTAAAGACTCTTCAACGCATTTGCCAAAATTCGATCAAGAACCAATGGATTAGGAGTAATATCATCCTTTTTTGAAAGTCCGCAGGCGAAGAGAAATTTTGTTCCGAAAGATGCGCCAATATCCTGCAAGTCGCGAATGCGGACAAACCCATCCCGGATTTTGCCATCACAAACCAATCTGGCTGAATGTTCGATGATATCTTTGGCCTTATCTGTGGTGACAGCTCGAAATAATTTTACGGGGCCGCTGTCATCGTTCTCGCCATACCCCCATATCATCGTAGCTACAAATAACGTTGGCCACTGTTTTTCCCCGAGCTTGCTCAGATTCTCGATATCCTTTCGGGATATTGTCTCGCGTTTATCCAGCCAGCGTTCAAAAGGATCCCACCAATCAGCTTTTTCAAGCAGCACTCGGTAACAGGGGAGATATTTAGTAATCGGGACCACCTGAGGGTGTCCGGATTCAATTGTTTGTTTGTGGGCCTTTAGACAATCAATCACGCTTTGAGGAGGCATTGAAGTAAACATACTTTTATATAGTGATTCGGTTGTGCGTTGAAATATTGTTGTTCACTGTTTATTCAAAAAGCTCCTCCACAGGTAAGCTCCATCGGAACCTTTGGCAGCCCCGAATAACGCGACTTCCGTTTCGCTGCCGGACCAGTTTTGTATTTTCGCAAGATGGTAGATAAAGCGGCAGAAGTCTTCGTAGCGTCCGGCGGCGCCGTCGCCTCTGCGTGCCTGCGCTTGGAATTCCGGGCAGCATGGGCTCAGCCGTTGATACGCCTTCTCTGTCCACCGATCTTGAATATAGCCAGTTCCCTGGCCTTCGCGCTGGCGCAAAAAGAAGAAGATCAATTTGGTGAAATAGGACCTTCCGAGGTTTTCGACTCCGAGATCATTGTCGTCAAAAAGCACAAAGGCCTTCCGCCGATCACTCCCGTTTTTTTCGCCCTCAATTCGGGCAGGATTCCTCAAGAGACTCAGGTTATGAGCCAGTTTTGGATCTCGGATCATCTGGCAGAAATTGTCGAAGCCGCTGGGCGTTGACCATTGCACGCCCCAAGCCATGCAGCAACAGAACGCGACCATCGGATCTACTTTATCCGACCGGCACAGGTCGCGCAGGGTGTCGCGATCAAGTGGCTGGCGGAGTTTATGATTTTGCTTTGCCTGGATGTCGGCGGCGCATTCGCGGATTGCTGGATGAGTACAGAGGGTTGCAGCCGCACAAATGTACGTTGCCGGAATGTGCCCGATGGCACTTTGTTTGGGCGCTTGCGGGTAGCACTCCTGTAGTTTTTCGAGAGCGTTCATGGCGAGGGATGAAGGTATTGCTCGTTTACGCGCTTCGCTGTCGTGCGGATGCTCTCCACCAGTTCCGACGGCTCCAGAGCAACAGCATGGACACCCCAGCTGAGAATCCATCGTTCAACTTCTTCCAGATCGGCGAGCCGAAGCGACAATTCGATCCCGCCATTCGGGAGGTCCTTCATTTCTTGAGTCGGATGCCAACGACGCTCGCGGATGTAGAATGCCGCCGATGAATCGAATCGGATGCGTACCCGGTAGTCGCCGGTTCCTCCCTGCGCTCCAAAAGTACCCCGGAAATACTCCTCGGCTGAAAAATCCGCCGGCGCCTTAAAGGTCTCTGTTCGCACCACAGCGTTGGCCATCCGCGGCAGCGCATACTGCCTCAACTCCTTCTTCTCCACATCCCAACCGATCAGGTAGCAGAGGTTGTCGCGGTACGCCAAATGAAATGGCTGCACCCGGCGATGAACGGACTGGCTCGACCCAGGCTTGCGGTAGTCAAACTCGATCTCACGCCGATTCACCACCGCCTTGCTCAAAGCCTCAAACACCTTCATGTCCGTCTCGGACTGGCCGAGGCTTCCAAACGACACGGCCGCCAATCCTGCGCCCGGCGTAAAACTAATGGTGTTCTTCAGCCCAGCAGTGATCTTGTCGAACGCAGCCTTGAGCTGATTCTCGTAGGGCGTGCCGCGGTATTGCTCCATTGCCCTGCCCGCCACCAGCAACGCCATCAACTCGCCTTCGGTGATCTGAACGGCGGGAAATCCGGCAACCTCCTCGGTATAGCCATAGGCATGCTGTACTTGGTCATACTCGATGGGCAACCCCAGTTGGTCGCGCATGAACTCGATGTCGCGCTGGATCGTCTTGACCGAGACCTCGAATTCCCGGGCAAGGGAGGAACAGTTTGGGCGGCTACCACGCTGCAGCGCCTCATGGATCTTGAGCATCCGGGCAAGCGGCGGACGTGAAAGCTTGGGTATCATCAGGGTAAAGCGAACAGAGTCGTCGTCGCTCATGGTAATGACAGGTGCCCGCAGACCCAAGGCCGAAATCATCCCGGTGCTTTTATCCTTCCCTTACCGGGTATAGCGCAGCACAGGCGAATGCCCTTCCCCCACCGCAAACACCTTCAGGCGCCCGTTGGTGAGATTGACCGCCAGCGTGCCATCCCCGACGAACGCGGTGGCAATTCGGTCCGAACCGAAAGAGACGCGGTTCATGTAGTTTCCATGCTGATCGAGGATATCAACGGCTTGAGCATTGATGATTTTGGCAGCAGTCGGTCGGCGGTTCATAGCGGGATTTTTTGATTGGAGGGTTAATTTTCGCCCAATCTTACCAGAGACCGTCGGACAAAAGCTGTCCGATACTGGATCTGAGTGAGCGCTTCACAAGCGGGTGCGTCGGTCCGCCAATGTCCGACAGCCCAGGATATGATGGCCGGGAAAAATTACTCACAGCTCCATCGCACCCATGAATCCCACCCTTATCCTCTGCAAATCCTGCCAGAAAGAAATCAGCTCCGATGCACCTGTTTGTCCCCACTGTGGCGCGCCCAACAAGGGCAAACGGCATTGGGCGCACAAAGCCGGCCTGGTCTTCGCTGTTGTGGTTATTGTTGCGGTCATTGCAGCTGATCTCACCGACACGCCCGAAGGCACCGCAAACATCGCCAGCAATAATTCAGCAGGCAGGGGACAGGGCGGGAGCCAGACAGTCCATCGGCTCAACGAGGCCGTGGCAGCCGGAACGATGGAGTGGACCATCACCGGGGCCAAAGTCGCCTCTGGTTTTTCGAACGACGTGTCGTCGGTGCAAGCCGACTCTTCGCAATCCGTATTGGTTTTCGTCAGCGGGACTGTAACGAACCGATCGAACGAAGAGGTCACGCATATCGGGAACATCTACCTCGTCGACAACCATGGCACCCGCTACGGAGAGAAGCAAGAAGGTGCGCTCGTGGCCAACCCTCTGGCCCTCGAGTCCTTCAACCCCAATGTGCCAAAGAAGTTCTCCACGATTTTCGAGGTTCCGTGCACCGCTAGCGGACTGAAATTCGAGGCAACGGATTTCGGGGCTTTGAGCGCTGACACCGCCCTGATCGAACTCGGCGTAAAGCTCCAGTGATAGAGACTTCCTTCAAATTGACGCTTCCCCGCTCCGAAATTCTACCTGCCGTGCCTATCCCGTCCCACCAACACTGCTGCACCACAGCGAATGGCTGTACTGGCCCCCCGGCGTCAGTCATCGCTCCCTGCTGACGACAATTGCACTTCCCTGATTTTGACTGGGGATTTGTAGCGGCCGTTGGTCTGCGCGGTCGGTAAGATCGGGCCTTTACGCAGGCCCATGC
>Ga0182027_10013860_pt1 | contig 11195 bp, 9 predicted proteins | sample 712E1DmetaG_FD_121300 | JGI IMG/M metagenome (GOLD analysis project Ga0182027, IMG submission 121300) | Permafrost microbial communities from Stordalen Mire, Sweden - 712E1D metaG (Illumina Assembly) | ecosystem: Environmental > Terrestrial > Soil > Wetlands > Permafrost | place: Sweden...
GTGAAGCCAAAGTTGGCATTATGCCCGGATTTATTCATACACCCGGCAAGATCGGCATCATATCCCGTTCAGGTACGCTTACATATGAGGCTGTAAATCAGGTTACACTGGCTGGCATGGGGCAATCAACCTGTATTGGCATTGGTGGCGATCCCATTATTGGAACAACTACACTCGATGCGGTTAAAATGTTGATGAATGATCCCGATACCGAAGGCATCATTATTATTGGCGAAATAGGTGGTACCATGGAAACCGAAGCCGTGCGCTGGATAAAAGATCATGCATATAAACCTGTTGTAGGTTTTATTGCCGGTCAGACTGCACCAAAAGGCAAAAGAATGGGGCATGCAGGTGCAATTATTGGTGGAAAAGAAGATACGGCTGCCGAAAAAATAGCCATCATGAATGAATGCGGTATTCATGTGGCAATGTCGCCTGCCGATATAGGTAAAACAATGCTGGAAGCTCTGAAAAAATAATTGTTGCCAAAAAAAACCATGAGGGTAGTTGAAGTACAATCAAAAAAGGACGGGAAACTTTTTTTAAACATTGCAAGGAATATCTATAAAAATGATCCATTCTGGGTATGCCCAATGGATAAAGAAGTCGACAATATATTTAACCCTTTAAAAAATATTTTTTTTACCTTTGGTGAAGCTAGCCGCTGGATTTTATTCAACGATCAAAATCAGCCTGTTGGAAGAGTAGCTGCTTTTATCAATAAAAAGAAAGCATTTACTTTTCAGCAACCAACCGGGGGCATGGGTTTCTTTGAATGTATTAACGATCAGAAGGCAGCATTCATGCTTTTCGATACTTGTCGTGATTGGTTGAAGGAAAGAAGTATGAAAGCCATGGATGGCCCGATTAATTTTGGCGAGAATGACCGCTTCTGGGGTCTGCTCACAGAAGGTTTTATGCCTCCAGGCATCGGAATGCCTTACAACCATCCATATTATAAAGATTTCTTCGAATCGTACGGATTTAGATTTTATTTTGAACAGGTCAGTAATCATCTCAACCTGACCAAACCATTTCCGGAAAGATTCTGGAAGATAGCAGAATGGATACAGAAAAAACCCGAGTATATCTTCAGGCATTTCGAAAACAAGCACCGCGAAAAATTCGTCGACGATTTTGTAACTGTATACAACGATGCCTGGGCTTTCCATGAAAACTTTACACCGATCGTTCCTGAAGACCTTAACAGAGCATTACACGAATTGAGATCAGTACTTGAAGAGGAATTCATTTGGTTTGTTTATACCGAAAATAAACCAATTGCATTTCTGATTATGTTTCCCGATATAAACCAGATACTTATACACTTAAATGGGAAAATGCACTTGTGGAATAAGATCCGGTTTATGTATTATAAAAAAATAAAAACCATAACCAGGGCAAGAATTGTAATTATGGGTGTAATACCACAATTCCAGAAATCAGGTGTTGAATCGGGAATATTCTGGAATTTACAGCGACAAATGGATAAAAGGCCACATTATACAGAACTTGAACTTTCATGGGTTGGCGATTTCAATCCAAAAATGAGACAATTGCATGAATCCGTAGGTGCTGTTTTCGCAAAACGACACATTACTTATCGGTGTAATTTTGCAGATGATATAGAATTTACACGCTCAAACATCATCCCGGTCGATACTAAAGAAAAAGCATTGAAGAAAAAAGATGAGCAATTATAATATTCCCTGTAGAAATATTATCACCTTCTGATCTACCTGTTATTATTATTTTCAATTAACTACTTTAAATGATTTTAAAGGCAAATCAACAGTATTGTTCAATTCTTTAAAATTAGTTATACATAATTTATAAATAATATGATCATCAACTCATTTTTGACACAATTTTTGTAGAGTATTTCAGAACATTCTAAATTTCACTCCTATGAAAAAAATTTATCTGATTCTCGCAGCTATTGGATTAGTTGCAATTACGGTATCATTTGTTCCTGCTCTTTCAAGGTCAGCTCAGTCAAATGGTTCAAAACAATTAGTTGCTAATCCTATTCCGACTAATGTCAAGGCTATAATTGACAAATCCTGTGCAGGTTGTCATGCTGATGGAGGTAGCTTTATGGCTATGTCAAAATTAAATTTCTCAAAGTGGGATAGCTATGATCCTAAAAAACAAGCAGATAAAGGAGCAGCTATGTGTAATATGTTAACGAAAGGCAAAATGCCCCCGAAATCAATTCGAAAATCCAAACCCGAATTGATTCCAACTCAAGAGCAGATTAATATGATTTGCGACTGGTCTAAAACCCTTGGGAAATAATAGTTTAGTTCAAAAAAAAAAAAATGATTGCCGGATAATATGACACAGTCATATTATCCGGTTATTTACATATTGTTGAACCAACTTTACAAACAGCTCAAAAATTATCTATATTTGTATAAAGGAAAAAATAAATCAGGTATTCACGAACGATGGATTATACAAACGTATCTTTATTCCAATTAAAATCAATGAGTTTTTCCAAACCTGATATTATTGCTGATAGCATCTTTCCTTTTCTTTATTATTTTCTAACGCAATTTCATTTTTGTTAATATCGTATTCATTGATCAGACTGAGTATTCATTTCTAAAAAATCTAAATTATGAATCAAGACTCACAATCTTTTTGGAATAAGTCAGTAAGTGAGATTTTATCATTTCTCCAGGTTACTGATAAGGGGCTTTCAACATCTGAGGCTCAAAAACGTATAGAAACATATGGAGCTAATCACTTTAAACCGCCAAAACATTCAGGTGCACTCAGCCTGTTTCTGTCTCAGTTCAAAAGTCCGATCATCCTCATACTTATTTTTGCAACCTGTTTATCATTTGCTTTAGGTAATTATGTAGATGCCTGCATCATTCTGACAATCGTTATCATAAGTGGTTTACTCGGTTTCTGGCAGGAATACGGAGCAACTAATGCAGTTGCTAAATTGCTTGCCATCGTACAAATTAAAGCGGAAGTGCTGCGCGATGGGAAAAAAATTGAAATTCCGGTTGATGCTATAGTACCCGGTGATATTGTTATTCTGAATGCCGGTGATATCGTTCCAGGAGATTGTTTGCTCATTGAATCAAAAGACCTGTTTGTTGATGAAGCAATGCTGACAGGCGAAACCTACCCTGTTGAAAAAGCTGTTGCGGTAGTGCCTGAAGAAACCGCACTGGCCCAAAGATCAAATACCCTGTGGATGGGAACCCATATTGTAAGTGGTAGTTCTAATGCAGTTGTCGTTCATACAGGTATGCAAACAGAATTCGGCAAGGTTTCCGAACGGCTGAATCTTAAACCTGTAGAAACAGAATTTGAAAAAGGCATAAAAAAATTCGGTTACTTGCTGGGAGAAATTACCCTTATTCTGACAGTCATTATATTCGCCGTAAACGTTTTCCTGAAACGACCGGTTCTCGACTCATTTCTGTTTTCATTGGCACTTGCAGTAGGTTTAACACCTCAGTTACTCCCTGCCATTATTAGCATAAATCTGTCACATGGTGCAAAACGAATGGCAAAAAAGAATGTAATCGTTAAACGATTATCTTCCATTGAAAACTTCGGCAGCATGAATATGTTGTGTTCCGATAAAACCGGAACACTTACTGAAGGAACTGTAAAAGTGCAATCGGCATTAAATGTAAATGGAGAAGATAGCGAAAAAGCACTTTTGTACGCTTTTATCAATGCTACTTTTGAAACTGGGTTTACAAACCCGATAGATGAAGCTATCCGAACATTTAAACCCGAAGATATATCAGCTTATACAAAACAAGACGAAATCCCCTATGATTTTATCCGTAAACGTTTAAGTATTGTTGTTCACCATGGCAAAAGTCATATTCTGATCTCTAAGGGTGCATTGCAAAATGTTCTGGATGTATGTACACATGTTGAAGTAAAAGAAGGTGAAATCGTTAAACTGGATGATTTTAAGAAAAAAATACAGGAAGAATTTCTCGATTTCAGCAATCAGGGCTTCCGCACCCTGGGAATAGCCTATAAAGATATTGGTGATGATCCAATTATCAAAAAGGATGATGAAACTGATTTGATATTTCTGGGTTATATACTTCTTTACGACCCACCCAAAGCCAATATGGCAGAAACAATCAATACACTGAAAACTCTGGGTGTTAGCCTGAAGGTCATTACAGGCGATAATAAACTTGTTGCAACTACCCTCAGCAAGAAATTTGGGTTAAGATATAACAGTATTATTACTGGGCCTGACTTAAGGAATATGAGTGACCATGCTTTGATCATGAAGATCGCAGAAGTTGATATTTTTGCCGAAATTGAGCCAAACCAAAAGGAACGAATTATTATTGCCTGCCGCAAGGCCGGTAATGTAGTTGGTTATATGGGCGATGGGATCAATGATGCTTCTGCCCTTCATTCAGCTGATATTGGCATTTCAGTCGACAGTGCTGCCGATGTGGCAAAGGATGCTGCCGATATCGTGCTGTTAAAGAATGATCTGAGTGTTCTGGTTGAAGGTGTCAGGGAAGGCAGAACCACTTTCGCAAATACACTTAAATACGTTTTCATGGCTACCAGTGCTAATTTTGGTAACATGTTCAGTATGGCAGGTGTATCGCTTATACTTCCATTCCTCCCGTTACTTCCTAAACAGATTTTGCTCACAAACCTTATGACGGATTTTCCCGAAATGACCATTGCTACCGATAATGTTGATGATGAAATGATCGATCATCCAAGGCGATGGGATATTAAGGCCATACGAAAATTCATGATCACTTTTGGACTGGTGAGTTCAATTTTCGACTTTATGACTTTTGGAGTGTTATTATTGATTTTAAAGGCAAGTGAGATGCAATTCCGAACTGGTTGGTTTATGGAATCGGTTGTATCTGCCTCCATGATTGTTCTGGTTATCCGAAGCAGGAAGCCATTTTTCAGAAGTAAACCTGGCAGGGCCCTTTTAACTGCAACTTTAACGATAGTTGGTTTAACATTGTTATTACCTATCAGTCCGATTGCACCATTATTTGGGTTTATGCCATTAAGTTTAGAAACTTATGGTCTTTTACTCGTGGTTGTAATATTATATATTGGTACAGCCGAAGTTGTAAAAAAGATTTTTTACAAGAGAGTGAGTTTATAGGTTAACTGACTGATAACGTTCATTAAAAACATACCCGATATCTTGAAAAAACAAGGTATCGGGTTTTTTATGTACAATCCACAAATCGTAAATGGAAAATCGTAAATCGTAAATCGTAAATTATTAAAGTTCTCCCACCATTTTAAGGAATTCTGTTTTTGTATCCGCCTGTTCAAATTTGCCGAAGTAACAAGCCGTAATTGTATTGGTACTGTCGTCCTGAATACCACGACTGGCAACACACATATGTTTAGCCTTGATCACAACAGCCACATCTTCGGTCCCAATCGATTCCATTAATTCATGAGTGATCTGAAGCGTAAGCCTTTCCTGTAGTTGGGGCCGGCGTGAATAATAATTAACAATACGGTTTATTTTGGATAAGCCGATCACATTGCCGTTAGAAAAATATCCTACATGAGCTTTTCCCATAAATGGCACAAAATGATGTTCGCAACTGGAATGCACTGTAATATCCCGTTCTATAATCATTTTGCCATAATTAAAACTATCTGCAAACAGCGATACTTTTGGTTTATAACAAGGGTTCAAGCCGCTGAATACCTCCCTCACATACATTTTTGCCACCCTGTGGGGGGTTTTAATTATACTCGGATCTTCCATATCCAAACCCAGGATACGCATGATCTCTCTGAAATGATCTGCGATCATCTCAATTTTAGTTTTTTCATCAATTTCAAATGCATCATACCTGATGGGACTGTCCCATGGCTTTCTGATAATTTCTGTCATATTATTTATTATTAATTTCTACTCCCTGATATACCGGGCAATTAAATTACTGAACGAAATTACGGAAAACTGGTATAAATAAATTGGTATCGAAAGCTTATCAATAATTAATCAGCTTTGAAAAAAGATTTAAATGACATTTACCCATTATCGTTCCTGGCAAAGCTTAGCGTAGATCCCGAATCTCCTTATTCGAAGCCCTGAAACTATAAGTAGAAGTTGGCTTTGGTTCCCAAAATAAGAAGATTCCTGCTTTCGCAGGTAACATGTATTCCGCATTCTGTTGCATCTTAAAACATATTATAACATGTAAATCAATCATTTACGTTTATATCCACATGTGTTAAAATGCCATAAAAAGACACTAAAAACATGAAAAGTTTTACCAATTGTTTAACCATATTAGTGCAAAATGATGTATCTTTGTGTAACAAAATCAATAATATATGTCAACTGTTAAGGTCATTTTCAACGAAGGAAAAATCAATAAAATTGGTGAAGTTCCTATTTGGTTAAGAATCACTAAAGATCGTAAACCAAGTTATATGTCACTGGGCATTAAAGTTCTTAAATCTCAGTGGAATTATACAACTAACAAAGTTAGAAAAAGTCATCCAAATTCCCAAAGGTTAAATAATCTGATAGCTCAGAGAGTAGCTGAAGCAGAAAATAAAGCCTTAGAATCAGAATCAAGTGTAAATTACACTTCCAGCAAAAAGATTACGAAAAATATTAAGGGTCTTACTTCTATCAGCTTCACCAAGTATGCTGAGAAATCAAATGAGAAACTTAAAAGGTTGGGTAAACTTGCTATGTATTATAATGCTAAAGGTGTTTTGGCCAAGTTAAAAATATATGTCGATGAAAGAGAAATTCAATTCACTGATCTTACTCCAACCTTTCTTGGAAATTATGAAAATTATTTGCTTGGTAAAGGTAATAATCAAAATACCGTTGCTAATGGTTTGAGAATTATCAGGAAGATTTTTAATGAAGCCATCAGGGAGGAAATTGTTGACTTCAATAAAAACCCTTTTATCATTTACAGGATCAAGACAGCTCCAACCGCAATAAATTACTTAACAGAAGCTGAACTTGATGCGATTGCTAATTTAAAACTTAATCCATCAAAAAGCATTTATCATTTTCGCAATCTATATATTTTTGCTGCAAATACCGGTGGGATAAGAATCTCTGATCTTTTACTCCTTAAATGGTCCAGTTTTGATGGTGCCAAGCTATCTTTTGTTACAAAGAAAACAAAGGCACAAATTAACATCAAAGTGCCATCAAAAGGGCTTCAAATCTTAAATCTGTATAAAACAGCTGATACACTACTTTCCGATTTTATTTTCCCATTCTTTAAAAACGATGTTGATTATTCAATACCAAAAAATTTATACCTTGCTCTTAATAATACGATCCACAAAGCCAACACTGCATTAAAAGATATTGCAACTGAATGTAAGTTCACTAAAAATCTTCATTTTCATACGAGCCGCCATACATGGGCTACCCAGGCATTATTAAAAGGTGTAAGAATTGAATATGTTTCAAAGCTGATGACACATACCAACATCAAAACTACTCAGGTATATGCAAAAATTGTTGATGAAGAATTGGATAAAGCAATGGACCTTTTTAATTGATCTTTTTTCAACTGTATTTTTATAAGTTTGCACATCATTATTCATATGTTCGTTTTTGTATTCATTGTTTATTTTTTCCATTGGTTAAAGTAAACATTATTACATTGTATAAATATAGTTTTATTGCATGTGTGTTATAAACATTCACTTATAGACTATGGCATCCTTTCCCTTTTATAAACCCGGTAAATTGTTTAAAAAAAATTTCCCCGTTTCCATATGAACCTTTAGTTTTAATATTGGCTTTTAGTAATTCTAATTAAAATAAGTTTATGTCAAAAAATTTTGATCGTGATGAAAAGGGCGACATTATAAATCCTAAGATGCCTTCTTCTGCTGATCTTTATTTCTGGTGGAGCCAAACAGGTATGATCAATTCTTATGATAATATATATTTTCATCCAAATCTTGCTGTATATGGCTTTCAAAAAGTACAATCAGAATTATCTCGTCAGTTTCCAAAATTTCAACTAATTGAATTATATGATACTCCTGATGATGATCCTAATGATCTTATCCTTAATAAGAATAATTGGCTATTAAAATTTTTGTTTAATAATTTTAAAGAAATATTTGATTTCCCAGCTTCTTTTGATAATACTTTCCCAGTTCATAAATACCATAGAGTAATTGTAGATAAAAAAATCTACAATGAAATCAATTCCTTTATTGTAGATTATAATCTTTCTAATATCCACGATACAATTATTGAAATTATTGCCATAGCACAAGATAAATACAAATTTGAAATTGATTTGTATGGTGATGAAAAATATCAAGGAGATATTAAATCAGCTAAAAAAGAAGCCAATACACTTATCGAAATTATTGATAGAATATGCCCTGATTTTTTGCCAGCAGAGTATAATAATCCTTTATCACATATCAGCTTTATATTCCAGGATAAGACTATAAAACTTAAAAATTCAATGCTTATTACTCATTTTGTTCGTAATGCAATAGAACAAATGAATGATGATGTTTATAAAAATTGGAAACTTCATTTACAAAACTTTCATAAAGTTTTTCATTATACTGAAATAAAGGACAATTTTAAATATATGTTTGCTAAATCTTTATATAACTTTTTCATTAAAGGGAAATTTTTTGCAAATAAATCTAAAGCTACATATCCGGATGATTTAATGAGATGTATTTCAAAAATCATCGAATTTTCTTTGATACCTCTAAATTCAAAAGATGAAACAATTGACGAAAATGTTCCAAGAATAATTCGTAATTGGATTATCAGGAAAGAATTAAAAGAGTCACCAGTATTTTTGAAATTACCGGCAAATAAAGAAGTTTTACTTAAATACTTTGAACCAAGTTTTATAAATTTAACAGGTGATTTGAAAAAGGCATATGCTTTAAATCTTGCTCAGTATATAAATATACGATTTGATATACCTGGTTTAATTCCGGAATTTGCTCATATCATTCAATGTCTTGTAGATGGTCATTTTTTTTCCATCAAAGATTATATATTTGCTCCAAATGAACATAATAGCCCAATACCTGATTTTGATTCGTATAAATTTTTAAGAGATTCAATTAAAAATGATAGAAAACTTCTAAACTTAAAATTTAAAGTAGAGGGTGATGATCACGAATATGAATTTAAAGAAAGATTACCTCATTATATAATTGAGTCTGCCCTTAAAAATTATTATAATGTATATCAGGAAGATTTTGAATCCGATGTTCTTAAAAGTGATTTTACCATAACTTCAATAGGTCATTATATTGTAAACAATTATGATTATTTAAGTCAACCGGAAGAACGGTTTATTGTTCGTTTTATTAAGTCATTTTATGACTTCCTTCTTAATGAATTTCCCTTTTCAGAAAAAGAATATAAACCTTCCGTTAAATATTATTCAATAATTACTTTGATTCTACGAGAAACTAATTATTTCCGCAATAGATATTATCCTGACTGGGTTTATATTGATCAAGTCAAACATTTGCATTCTTTAGCAAAATAGCATTTCTTTCTAAGTAATTGATTTTCAAAAGGAACAAAACTGCTTTCAAATAGCAGATTTTTGTTCCAGATACTGACATCATACTACCTTCCTTTGCATAAACTATAATATATAGTTGCAGTATTAAAATGCAAATTATTGTACTTAATTTTAATTTCAAGAACTGTATGTTGATGCAATATCAAACACTTTTTCCTTTTATGAATATTTTCAGGTTACGTAATTCTTTTATTTACAGACTAATGCATCTTCATCTTTCACAAAATACTATAAAGATTTTTGATACTTTTTGCACCTTAATGATTTTTGATACTTTTTTCAGAACGTAAAATAATATTTAATTCAAAATTTAAAGTTTATATCATGAATGTAATCACAATCGAATCCGATGCTTACAATGAGATCATTAAAAGCATCCAGAGTATTGATAAAAAACTTGATACTCTTCAAAATGTTAATTCAAATGAAGTTCGTTGGCTCAATAACACTGAAGCTCGAAAAGTAGTCAATCTATCAACTCGGACGATGGCTTCTAAGCGTTATTCCGGCGAAATTCCATATACAAAATTTGGCCGTCGTATCCTTTACAAAATGTCGGACCTTCAGGCATACCTCGAAAAACATTATCAAAAAGCCTTCAAAAACTAACCATCCTTGAAGGATTATGCCAACATCCCAGTAGAGCTGTGCACTTATGCCCTTAAAGAACATATAGTGCCTCAGGTCAGACTTTATGTCTATCTGAAAACAATCCGTGATGGTAATATCAAACTCCATCCCGACATTGTTAAACGAGCCTGTAAAGATTTAGGCAATATAACACCTAAGACCTTTAAAACTCATCTTAACTGGTTAATCGCTAATCAATGGATAGTCGTTAATACCAAGACCAATGTCCATAATATAATCGGTTATGATCGGCTGTTAGTCCTGTTAAATTTCAGATCAGCATGGGGTGCATTATATGAACCTCTTGATTTTAAGAACTTCAAAGCATTTTTGGTATCTGTAGTAGTTACAAATTATATGAAGAAAAAAAGAAGAATGGATAAGCGTGGGGAACGATCAAAAGGGCGTTCCGGGAATAAACGGATTCCGTCTTCTTTTTCATACAACCTACCGGTTACTTATTTTGCCCAGATACTTAACATTTCAAAAACATCATCTTGTAAATTGCTTCAACTTGCCAATAATTCACCTTGGCTGGAAATCAAGAATACCCATTCAAAATTGGGTTTACCAATCGATGAGAAAGAATTGATCAAAGAGTACTCTGACTTAGAAGTAAATAAGATAATAGTTAGAGACATGCAATTATGCTTGCAAACACCAAATTTAATCACGTCCTATATATATTTAAGAAGAAAAAGGACATTGAGAAAAAAAGTTTCAGAAATGGAAAAAAAGTGAACCGTATTACAAGGGAGTTATAGAAAAATTTTAATCTTAAAAAAAATGAATTGTTTTCAGTTTACAATTTCAATTCAGATTTTGTTTTTTTGTTCAAAATGTTATTCATTTCTATTTTAAAGCAATAGTAATGATTCGGGCAAACTTTTTTATTTAAATGATTGATGGATTTAAAATATTGAACCTTAAAGCCCCGGATATACTTAACAATCCATTGCTAGAATTTCCATTATCGGTATCTGATCA
>Ga0182027_10013861_pt1 | contig 11193 bp, 8 predicted proteins | sample 712E1DmetaG_FD_121300 | JGI IMG/M metagenome (GOLD analysis project Ga0182027, IMG submission 121300) | Permafrost microbial communities from Stordalen Mire, Sweden - 712E1D metaG (Illumina Assembly) | ecosystem: Environmental > Terrestrial > Soil > Wetlands > Permafrost | place: Sweden...
GTCACATACCTTCCCTCCTTTCCTTTTACCCCGTTCAGGTATCCTTCAATAAGGCTGGAGAGGTTCAGAATCAGGCTTCGTTCCTCTTTCAGGAAGGGGCCTTCGTCAATGGGAGGAAATTCTTTCAGGTAGAATATCTCGATGGTTCCCTTAAGGTTATCGATAGTTTCAAAGGGTTGCTCCTGTTTCCATTCAGTCTCCCTGAAATTGCCGCTCAGGAATTCCATCTCATCAAAACGTACCCGGGCAACCGTATCATCGGGATATTGCCATGCCTTTGGAAGGATCTGGCAGATCTCCTGCAGGGTTTCCTGGATGGGCAGGTTTTTCTTGATAATGGCAGTCGTTTCATTGATCGCAGAAAGTTCCTTCAGGCGTTCGCGCGTGTCGTAGATAAGCTTTTCGACATCTACCGAATCCTGGCCAATCGGCCGTTTGCCGGAATTTTCTTCAACAGGCTGCATGAACTAGTTTTTAAGCGATGGCATGAACCAACCGGGATGGGTCGTAAAATTACACAATCTTTTTGATGTGCAAAAATCCCGCATGTAACTTTCATTTCTGAATCTCCCCTGAGGAAAAAAAATCCACCTGAAAGTCATCCTTGTAAAGATATTTTCTGTAATATTGTGAAGAATTTAACAAATTAATAATTAAACTATTACTCCTATGACAAAAAATGTGTATGACCAGATGGTCGCCGAATTCATGGCTAAGATCATTGCAAAAAACCCGGGGGAAAAGGAATTCCACCAGGCCGTTCAGGAAGTTGCTGAATCTCTGATTCCCTTCATTGAAGAAAACCCGAAGTACAAAACTGCCAAAATTCTCGAGCGCATTGCTGAACCTGAAAGAGTTATCATGTTCAGGGTGCCTTGGTTAGACGATAAAGGCGAGATTCAGGTCAACAGGGGTTTCCGTATCGAAATGAACAGCGCTATAGGACCTTACAAAGGAGGTCTGCGTTTTCACCCGACTGTTTATTTAGGCCTTTTGAAATTCCTTGCATTCGAGCAGGTTCTCAAAAACAGCCTGACAACCCTGCCTATGGGCGGTGGAAAAGGCGGATCTGATTTCGATCCAAAAGGTAAATCAGACAATGAAGTCATGCATTTCTGCCAGAGTTTCATGACCGAACTTCAACGTCACATAGGCCCGGATACAGACGTACCCGCCGGTGATATCGGCGTAGGCGGACGTGAAATCGGTTTCATGTTTGGCCAGTACAAAAGATTGCGTAATGAATTCACCGGTGTATTGACCGGTAAAGGCCTGGAATGGGGCGGCAGCCTTATCCGTCCGGAAGCAACCGGATACGGACAGGTTTATTTCGCAGCTGAAATGCTGAAGACCCGTAAACTCGATTTCAATGGTAAGATCGTAGCAGTTTCCGGTTCCGGTAATGTTGCACAATACGCTACACAAAAAGCTACACAGCTGGGTGGTAAAGTTGTAACCTTATCCGATTCCGAAGGGTATATCTATGATCCGAAGGGTATTGATGCTGAAAAACTTGCCTTCGTTCTGAACCTCAAGAATGTCAAGAGAGGACGTATCAAGGAATATTGCAATAAATACAGTGAAGCAAAATTCGTTCCCGGCAAACGCCCGTGGGAAGTAAAATGCGATATTGCTTTACCCAGCGCAACCCAGAATGAAATTGACGGAGATGATGCAAAGATGCTTGTTAAGAATGGTTGCTTCTGCGTTTCTGAAGGTTCAAACATGCCTTCAACGCCGGAAGCCATCGAGGTATACCTTGCAGCCAAGATCCTTTACGGACCCGGGAAAGCAGCCAATGCAGGCGGTGTTGCCACCTCAGGCCTGGAAATGTCACAAAACTCCATGCGTTTATCATGGACCAGTGAAGAAGTTGATCAGAGGTTACATAACATCATGATCAATATTCACCAGAGCTGCGTGAAATACGGAAAAGAAGCTGACGGATTCGTCAACTACGTTAAAGGCGCCAACATTGCCGGCTTCGTAAAAGTTGCAGATGCCATGTTAGCTCAGGGACTTGTTTAATATTCCAGTTTAGATATCAGGACGGGTACACGGATGTGTGCCCGTTTTTTTTATGCACTTTCCGGATTACCGGATCGGTCGGGGAGTGTTTTCCATCCGAAGAATAACAAGGAATTAAAGAATGCATAATAGATCACACCTGCCTGGACCTCCAGCATGGATTCAACCAGGATATTGAATGCAAAAACCGCGAGAAAGGAAAAGTAGATAAAATGAATTCTCCGGATGGCCATCCACCCGGGCATAACCAGCAGGAATATCAGCAAAAGAACACCCAATATTCCCAATGCGATATAGGTCTGGAGATACTGGTTATGGGCGTTTAACCGCATGTTATAAACCAACACCTTATTTTCCTTCTGATATTCCGAGAGCAAGGCATCTTTCACGTCGCCGGTTCCGACACCAAAAACAGGATGTTTCCGGATCACCTCTAAACCCGCCTTCCAGACAACCAGCCTTTCACTATTGCTTTCCATTTGTTCTGAAGATAATTTTTTTTGTCCGGATAAAGCCGATTCCGTATTTTTAAAGCGTTTAGCGGTAACGGGAAGGAAACTGAATCCTGCATAAAATAATATCACAGCCAGGAAAAGGAACAGGATGCCTTTCCAAACCTGTCTGTGAATAACCAGGAAATAAATGATGATCATCAGGGAAAGGAACAACAGCGAAAAGATCCCGGCTTTAGAACTTAAAAGAAAGATCACTGCCGAAAAATAGAAGAGCAGAACGGTCAGCAGAATCCGGATCCTGCCTGTCAGGGGATGTTCCCGCCGGATCAGGTAATAAGCCAGAATGGTAACAGCCAGGTTCAGGTACATGGAAAGATAAGACGGATGAATGAACCTTGAAAAGCGGGTATAGTAGAAGACCGCCGGGTCCCGGGAACCGATGAAATCAACTGCTGCAATCCCGAAAAGGATCAGGGTTGCCATTAAACAACCTGCTATGAATGACTTATACACACCAGTCATCAGCTTTTGAACCGGAAAATCCCCGGCAATCGTGGCAAATATCAATGGAAACAGGATCAGTGACAATTTTACCTGCAAGTCGAACCAGCCATAATCCATATTGGTGGAATACAACATTCCAATCATGTAGAAAACATAAAGGGACGCGAATGAAAAGGTAAGCATCCTTTGTTTTTCGCGGAAAACAGAAGGGATATTATTAAACCTGGCTCCGATCATCCAGTTCAGGACCATCAGGGAGATTATGGATGGTAATACTTTTCCATGAATGGGCATAAAGAATACCAAGGCCAGACAGCACCATGTAAAGATCGTATTGTGTATTTTCTGCCGCTTAATATTCATATCCTCTCTTTATGTATGAATCACAGGTATTTACCCTCCGACTTCGTCGGGATTGTTCGACTTACAAATTTCATTGCACTTCGTTTTTGAAATTTGAGTCTCACTAATCAGATTCCAGAAATCATCTGCAATATTATCCCAATTGAACATCCGGCTTACATAACGGTAACCGTTTTCACCCAGGTCGCCGGCAAGTTGCCGGTTCAAAAACAACATTTCAGTTTTCGCTGCAAGATCATGTTCATCATCCGGTATAAAAGCCAATCCTGCTTTTCCCTCATCGATAAACAGTTCTTTTGCTTCTCCCTGTACTCCAAGCAATATCGGTTTTTTCAGGGCAAGATTTTCAAATATTTTTGAAGGGATAGCTCCTTTAAAAAGATCGAGCTTCTTTAACGGGATCAGTGCGACATCCACATTGGCAATTATTTTTAAAAGCTGAACTCTTGGCAGGGTATCAAAAAAGAAGAGGTTATCCAGAAAAAGCGTTTCTTTCATCTTTCCCAGTTTTTCTCTTTCCGGGCCTGATCCCACCAGGATGAACCTGATCCTTTTATTGGCCTTCAGCAAATCTGCAGCTTTCAGGATAACTTCCAGTCCCTGTGCATGACCCAGTATCCCGGCATAAAGCAACAGAAACTCATCTTCCCCAAATCCGTTTTCCAGGCGCCAGGAAATATCACGGGTAGGAAGATTGCTGTATGAATCCATGTCAATGCCGTTCTTCAGCCAGTAAACCTTTTTCCCCGGAAACCGCTGTGAAATATTCTGAACAATTCCCTTTGTTTGTCCGGTAATGATGAATGAAGACCGGTACAAAAACTCTTCGAGGCGGGTGGTCAGGTTGAGTAAGAAACGGTTTGAAATAAGGCCCAGCTTTTCTGCACTCTCCGGCCAGAGGTCGGAGACATTGAAAATGAGCTTAGCCTTTTTGAGTTTCTTTAATAAAATTGCAGTAATACCAAGGAATAATGGGGGTGACTCACAGATGATGTAGTCGAACTGACCCAGTTTAAACCATCCGGTAAAAAATGAAGTGAACACAAAACTGAAATAAGTCAGTAACCTCGCCGAGATTGATGGGCTTGTTCCGGCATACAGCCAGCACCGGTGAACCTTAATCCCATTAAGAGTCTCCTTCATATAACATTTTTTCCTGTATCCTTCGTGGATCCGCATCTGCGGATAGTTCGGCATCCCGGTCAGAACCGTTACTTCCGCTCCTTTCTGCCGCAGCCTGGATGCCAGGTTCCAGAGCCTGTTCTGGGCAGCTCCGACTTCAGGAGGAAAATATTGAGTCAGGATAAGGATCTTCAAGGTGTTATATCTTTTTCGGTTTTTTAGTGCCAGAGACACACTCTTCATATGCGGCAACCATCCGGTCGACGGAATTGAGCACGTTAAAGTTTTGCGAAACGAAGTTACGGCCATTTTTCCCCATTTCATTCCTGAGGGCCTTATCCCTAACCAGCTTTTCAATTGCTTCCATGGCTTTTTCTGCATTTCCTGCCGGGACAATAAAGCCCGTTTGTCCATCAACGACAACTTCAGGCAACCCCCCGGCATCGGAAACAACGACCGGTTTTTCACATGCGGAGGCCTCCAGGACAGAAACGCCAAAACTTTCACTCAGCGAAAGTGCAGCGAAAATTTCCATGCTGTTATAATACCGGGGTACCTCTGTATGCGAAACCTTCCCTGTAAAAATGACCTCTTTTTCCAACCCGGACTGCATTACCATCGATTTCAGATTCTTTTCCAATGACCCACCTCCAACAATCAGTAATTTAACCGGCAACCCGGGCAATTTCTTCTTAAGCAGCTGAAAAGCGCGGATCAGAATTTCCACTCCATACACCTGTTCCAGCGCTTTTACAGTTCCGATTACCAGGTCACCCGGACCAAATACCTGGCCGGCAGGAAGAACCCTGAATGCAGTAAGGTCAATACCAAACGGCGTAATGCAAATTCCCTTACCTGTGTACCTGTGGATCACTCCTGCCATGGCTTGGCTGGTCGATAATATTTTATCGGCTTTCCTGAAATTGAATTTCAGGATCATGGGGCCAAGGACGGGAATCCGGGGAAAAAAATAAATATCGCTTCCCCAAACCGAAAGAACATAAGGATGGAAACCGCTCAGTGCTCCCAGTAACCCGTAACTCGAGGCATAATGGGCATGCAGGACATCCGGTTTAAACTCCCTGATCACCTTTCCCAGGTAAGGGACAAGCTTCAGGTATTTTATTTTCCGGAAGATTCCTGAAGAGAATGCTCCCGGATTGAATTTAACAGGAACAAAAACCTCAATGGCGGAAGCGGTGTACCAGTCTTCCACCGGTGAAGAAATGCTGAAGATCCCTATCCGGATGCCACGTTCTGCCAGCCCTGTTGCCCATTTCCTGGAATGAGGCGAATTAATGTCGGTGAGTAACAGGATCTTCATCGGGTAGCGGAAAAAATTGCACGGAAGTAGGTCTTCAGCTGTAACGGAAATAGCCTGGGTTCATGAAACAAGATAAAAATCAATTGGACAGGACGAAGAATAAAGTATTGCCATGAGATGCCATATTTCCGGTAAAACCTGCGGAATGAAAGTTCAACCCTAAATGCCCTTTCATTTTCATTCCAGATGTTGCGGGTTGTCCCCTTCCCGAAATGGATCAGGCGTGTATCCAGGTAACATACTTTCAATTTTTGCCTGTGTATCCTGTAAAACAGATCGAGGTCCTCCGCATACAAAAAATAATCTTCCGGCCAGCAGCCGATGAGATCGAATGAATCGCGGCTGATAATGAGGCTCGCACCTATATTCCAGTAAGCAACCTTCCCCGGATGAAAAACACAATTAAAATAGTTGCCCATAGTGGGAATAATATGCCGGTTTTTCACCGGTTTTCCATCTCCATCCGCAAGACTGGTTACATATACAATGTTTTCATCCCCCTGATTAACCTTATTATAATCCGCCGCCAGAGCCGGGTTCACAATAACATCCGGATTCAGAAAATGCAGGAATTTCCCGGTTGCCACACCGGCTGCAAGATTATTTGCTTTCGCAAATCCAAGATTTTCCTTTCCTTCAATTATCCGGACCCGGGGGTCATCCGGGAAAGCATTAACGACCAACTTCAAGGAATCATCTGATGAGGCATTATCATAAATGATAATCTCATATCCGTCATCTGCATTTTTTAAGATACTGGCTATGCAATCTCTAATCAGAAAACCGGAATTATAATTCACGATAATGATGCTTAATGAAATCCCGGGATTTTTATTTGTCATGGCAATTCAGTTCTTTTCCGGTTCAATCTCCCATGCATGCATGGAAATAAACCTTGTAACTCATTCAATGATTTTCTTAACCGGTTTAACAATGGTCCGGATCCATAAAACAACTCCGATAGCGTACATGCTCATAAATACCGAAATCAACAGGAACCCTGTTTTTACATCCCGGAAAACCCATCCTCCGATACAGAAGCAGGTAATCATGATCACATTCCCGATTACGGATATATAAAACATGGAACGGGTTTTTCCAACGATCAACGGAGACTGAGCGATGCAATAACGGATGAAATCAAAAAACATCCATGGAGCCAGTATCTGTGCATAAACACCGGCTTCTCTCCAGGCTGAACCGAAAATAAATGCAAACAACCAGGGGCCGGCCGCCAGCAAAACGATCAATACAGGTAATGCAACCAGTCCGGAAAGTTTGATGGTTTTGATAAGCAATTCTTCCAGGTTTTCATTTTTATTGTATCGTTCAGCCGCATCTTTCATATATACCTGCGAAATTGAGCTGCCGATCAGCCACAAAGGAGCCTGAAGAATGCGCAAGGATAAGGCGTAGAACCCGACAACGGTCGAACTGAAAAAAATCTTTGCAAGATAAATGATTCCATAGTTCTGCAAGGTTTCCAGGATTGATTGAAGCGTATTGGAAGTGGGCAGATCTTTGTATTTCCGCGCAAAATTGACCACGGAAGAACGGTCAAATTCATCTCTCCGAAACTGGCCTGATCTGGAGATACAAAATCCGAGGAAAAGGATAAAGAGGAAAGTCCCTGTAAAATTTCCAATCAGCAGTCCCCAGGCTCCGATCCCTATCAATCCCAGGAACAAGGCAGTCAGGTTATTACCCAGCGAGTTGATGATCTTTCCGGCAGAAAGGAACCGGTATTTCTTTTTCCGGATCATCCAGTTCGAAAATATATTTCCCAGTCCAAGAAAGAATACAAGAACCGGCAAAAGATAGAGCCACCGGCTTAAAACCGGGTTCAGGGGAATCAACCCTGTCAGAAAAAAGTGGTACAGGAGGACCAGGATGAGCAACAGGAAAGATATACCAAAGGCTATGATCACCGAGAGTGAGGCAATATTTACAGCATCGCTGTCTTCTTTGGGAAAAATTATTGCGATCTCATACCTTAGGGTTGCTATCAGTGCCAACAGTCCTACGATGGAAATAAAAAAGGTAAAAAGTCCGAGATCTTCAGGGGTATAAAGCCTTGTAAGGACAGGGGAAACCAGGAATGTGATAACCTGGGCAATACCTGATCCCAATACCAGCTTGAGTGTATTCTGAATGAACGGTGAGCGGTTTGACAGCAGGGAGCCTGGCCCTATGATTTTTTTAAGCATGAATCATCCTGAACAAATGAATCTCTGAATAAATCTCCAAATATAATCCGATAATTGAAACACTTATAAAGGCACATCCTTTCGCAGGTTGAAAAAGGGAAAATCCGGTTATTTCTTTTTGGGATCCTGGGTCCTGATAAAAAATGACTTCGGCCGCAGGATCTTATCAAACACGAAGTACTGGATCAGGGTAAAATCCCTGCCATCATTCACCAGGGCAAAAAGACGATCCATATCATAGGGAGCAGGTCTCCCCAGATCATCCACTTCCCCGGGAGAAGCGCCTCTCCGGTAAGTTTTTATCCTTTGAGTGGTATGGCTTGTATCCGTCAGGGAAATGATGCAATAGGGAGTCGTAGCGATTATCGAGTCTTTCCTGTGTGGTTCGATATCGTTCAAAAGGGCCTCAAAATTGATGTTCCGGAAAGAGGCCAGGAAATTCATAACTTTCAGGGTGTCGAATCCGGGTATCTCCTGTTGGTCGGCTAAAGAAATGAACCGGATGTTCATATTCGCATCGTTCTTGATTTCGAAAGAATTCGCAGGATCGGCAGGAAATTCCATTCTTACCGATTCAATCTGCTGAATGGATTTTTTAAAGATCGTATAATCCCGCCAGTATTTTTCAATCGGTGAGTAGATGGGCGTGACAAACCCCCTGAGCCCCGGAAGATAAACCACAAAAGGCACGGAGGAATGTTCCATGATCATATACGAACCCCGGTTACTCTGTATGGGGCCGCCCACATAATAAACCTTTGTGAGTTTTTCGTGAGGAAACAGGCGGACCAAATTCAAGAAGTTGATCCTGTATTTCCATTGGTAGATCTCCACTTTAACCGAAATGGTAGCCAGGTCCTTGATGACATATTCCATCGCCGCCTTGGGAACGGTTTCTTTCACCTGCAACCCCAGCATCGTGCCCAGTAGCAATTCAATATTGGCTTTTGACCCGGGATACTTATTGTCGACCATCCATTTCCCGGGCTGCACCCGGGTCAGCGTCAGATTATTGTTATTCTTGTCGGACATGAAGATCTTGGTGACACTGAAGTATCGTCAATTGCAAAATCGCTCAATTCCCGTTTAAAGGTCGACCTGGAGTTTGTGAGGAAGAGAGCAACTGCAATGACACCCAAAATGATGACAGCAATGATAAATTTCCTGTTTTTCTTCATACCTGTTATTTTCTTTTTATGTTATTGCTGGCCGCGAATATCTTCGTGCACGGATCCTCAATTTGATGAAACTGAAGATCAATACCAGGATCAGCGGTAGAAGAACATTCATGATCTGCCAGAAAAGCCGTTGACTTTCAATTTTGGTTGAGTCGAGCATCCGGAGTGTAAGTTCCCTTGACCGTACCGTGATAAGCCCGGAATCATCACAAAGATAATTCATGGCGTTGAGGAGAAAATCACGGTTGCCAAAGGTCTGCCGGGTATATTGGTCATAACCCAGCGGCAGGGGATACCCCTGCGTGAAATGAAACTGGTTCTTAATGATATCTCCATCACCTACCACAATCATTTTCGTGGGCTTACGGCTTTTGGGTAAAAACTGAAGGTCTTTGTTACCGGCAAGTTCAGGAGGAATACGATACAGGAAAGAGGAAATAAAGTTACCTTCCAGCAGCAATGCGACTGGCTGAGGGCCTTTGTTGTAAAGATTCTCTTCAGCCGGTTTTTTCAATATTTCAAGGTCGATATACACCGGAGCATTGACCGTCCGGGAATATGGCGATGTAGTCAGAAGAATGGTTTTCTTCACACCCTCCACATGTACGGTATCGATGCTGCTGATAAATTCGGTTTTAATGGCATTCAACCCATTGACAATAGGATGAGGAATAGTAGGTGTCAATACAGGGAAATAGTACCAGGGGAAGAATTCAAACTGAGGCTGGTCACCGATTTGTCCGGTTTTGACGGGAATGGGCATGGCGATCTTATCCATTACCAGGTTGGTATTCAAACGTGCCCCGTAGTTAAACAGCATATCTTCCAGGTTGATATCATTTACCAATCCCATGGTGGAATTGTATTTCTGAAGGCTGTCCATGCTTGCAAATACCGGGTCAACCAGCCAAAGCACTTTCCCTCCCCGCATGATGAACTGGTCGATCAGGAACTTATCTTTTTCATCGAAAGGTTTCGTAGGTTTTGCAATAATGATGGCCCTGTACTTATTGACAAGCATATCGCTCGATGCACCTTTGAGCCGTATGGCGATGCTGTTGATCTTATGGTTGATTGTGACCCGGTCAACATTGTAGAACTCCGACAGGGCATTCCGGGCATCCAGGGTTTCAAGCTGCGACAATTCCCCCTGCCCTTCAATAAAGGCGATCTGCGGCTTGTTCGGTTCAACCAGCTTCTGGATGGCGCATGCAAGGTTATATTCGAGCGATTGAACCGAATTGTTCAGGGCTTTATCCGCATCCTGCCCGAGTTGTGACATAACCAGCTGCACCGGGACTTCGTGGGCACCGTATGTCACCATTGCCCCGGGAAATATGATTAACTGCGAGGCCTGTCCTTTTTTATTCACCCGTATTTCCGTAGGCTGCAAACCGCGTTCAACAAGCAGTTTATAGCCGTCATTGCGTTCCTTGGGATTCGGATTGGCGGAAGGATCAACAAATTCATATTGAACATTGTTACTGTATGCCCTGAATTCATCCAGCATCTCCTTCGTTTCATTGGCCAGCCTTCGGAATCCCGGCGGGAGATCACCTTCCAGGTAAACCTTGAAAAGCACCTCATCCCGCAATCCTTTCAGCATTTTCTTTGTAGCAGGTGCAAGTGAATAGCGCTTCTCTGCCGTCAGATCGAAACGTGTGAAAATAAATCCGGCGATGATATTGACCAGCAGTAAAATGACGATCCCGAGAAGGAGTTGAAGTATGTTGGACCGTTTGATATTTTTCTTTTTATCAGTCATAGAATGTTAACAATCACCCTAAAAAATCTTTTTTCTTTATAAACTTTACAAACTTTATAACTTCATCTACCATTTTCTGCTCTCCAGGGATATCTTTGTCAATAAGATAAAGAAAATGGAAATACTGAAAAAATAGACCAGGTCGCGGGTATCGATGACGCCACGGCTAATGGAAGAATAATGCGCATTGATGCCGATCGATTGGATGGCAAGGCCGATCCTCCCGGAAAGGATAAAAGTGTAAAAC
>Ga0182027_10013862_pt1 | contig 11192 bp, 13 predicted proteins | sample 712E1DmetaG_FD_121300 | JGI IMG/M metagenome (GOLD analysis project Ga0182027, IMG submission 121300) | Permafrost microbial communities from Stordalen Mire, Sweden - 712E1D metaG (Illumina Assembly) | ecosystem: Environmental > Terrestrial > Soil > Wetlands > Permafrost | place: Sweden...
AGGGAGAAAAAACCTGAAAGTCGTCCAACGCTATCATTGGAGACCAATTTAATCGATGATCTTGGCGTTGATTCTCTCGAAACGCTAGACATCATGAATGCCCTAGAGGAGGAATTTCAGGTTAGCCCCAGCTTGAATGAGGTGAACTCCAAAAGGAAACTCGGCCAAATCGTTGACTATATTATTGAGCTTCAAAATAGAAAAAGCATTAAGCGGTAATGGGAGCTCAACTTATGACAAACTCATCTCAGTTCATTAAAGCGGAGAAGCTCGAAGGGAACAGTATATGGGTTTTAACTATTGATCATCCTCCTGCGAACATATTGAACTTTGCAATTTTGGATGAACTGGAAAAATTATTAGGTCAATTTCAACTGGACGTGAAGGCGAAAGTTGTGATTCTTACCGGCGCTGGGGAGCGAGCGTTTTCGGCTGGAGCTGATTTGAATGGAATTATGGGGATTAAATCCCCTGACGATGGGGAGAAGATAGTTCGGCGTGTGCAAACTCTATTTAATAAGATAGAAAGTTCAGAGAAGCCAGTCATTGCCGCTATCAATAATCTATGCCTGGGAGGTGGCAATGAATTGGCATTGGCATGTCATATTCGTGTTGCATCAGAACGCGCTAAATTTGGCCAGCCAGAAATTAATTTGGGGATTGTTCCAGGGTGGGGAGGTACGCAGCGTCTCCCGCGGTTAATCGGAATATCCCGTGCTCGTAAATTGATTCTAACGGGGGATATCATTTCGGCAAAAGAAGCCTTTGAGTTCGGATTGGTGGATGAGGTTGTAGCGCATGGATATGCTCTAAATCAGGCTATCGATCTTGCCAAGAGGATTATCCGAAATGGTCAGATGGGAGTGCGGTTGTGCCAGCGAGCTATTCGGGAGGGAATGGAGAAAACCATGCCAGAGGGGTTGGAGATTGAGATTGATTGCTTCCGTAAGGTCTGTCAAACAGATGACATGAAAGAAGGCCTTAAAGCGTATAAAGAAAAGCGAGTACCTGAATTTAAAGACCGGTGATTTTATTAACTCTCAAAAAAATATAAGCGGGATCATTTTTTTTGGCGACAGCATCTTTTCGGGAACAGGTGCTACGGAGCGGGATTTCGCCTGTGCGAAACTTGTTAAGTCGTCGTTGAGGGTTCCGGTGTCACTCCGCGGGCGTAATTGGGATACGAGCGGGGAGGCATTAAAGCGCATTGATTCCGATGTGATTCAACAAAAGCACCTCTCGCATGTAATTATTCTCTTCGGAAACAACGATTGTTGGCTTCAAGAGCCTGACAAATCCAAAATTCCTCTTCCTCAATTTCGAGAAAACATATTAAAGATAGCACAAACAATCGCGGCTAATCAGCAGACCCCTATTTTATGCAATCTTCAATTAATTAATTTCAAACGATTTGCAGAGAAATTTCCAGAACTGCTAACTTTTAAAAAAGTCATGAATCTTGACGCGGGTCAAATTCAGGAGCAGTACAGTAATGCAATCGAAGCGGCGGCGCGTGACGCTGGTATTAGTTGCGTTGACATTCGAGGGCCACTGAAGAAATCATCCGAAGATGTAGTTGCTTTCGATGGAATCCATCCGAATGACTTAGGGCATAAGATCATAGCGAGCACAATCCTGGCACACCTGAATCTCCTGGATACGTCTCTTGAAATTGTAAGGACCATTTAAAGTGTCTTTCTATGCCGCAGTAACGGGTTTGACGACGCTCTCCTATTTAACTCTCGGAATTATTGTTTTCTTCAAAAATCCCAAAGGGGAGTTGTACCAGAGATTTTTGATTTTCTGCTCCGCCGTAGCTTTTTGGGCGCTTGGTTATTTTATTACCCTCCTGCCTAATATTGACGACACGATCGCTTTGATTTCTAGTCGGACTTCGCACGCAATTGGCGCATTTATCCCAGTCACATTCTTTCATTTCACCCTGATTTTTTTAGATCGAAGCGGTCCATATCGTCGGAAGTTGCTTATTGGTGGATACTTGCTTTCCTGCGGCATGTTTCTTGCGTGTTTTACGCCGCTGATAGTTAGATCGGTTTATTCTAAAATGGGTATACCGCATTACCCAGAATGGGGAATGTTTTATCCAGCATATGCAGGGCTATATGTGATTTATGCGCTTTGTTTATCTCAATTTGAAATGGCTCGCAGTTTTTTCCGTCTGCATGGCATGCAAAAAAAGCGGCTCGTTTTTTTTATTGCATCCACAGCAGCTGGTTTCGTGGGCGGGATATCACTTTTTCTCTTGATTTTTAACCTACCAATTCCTCCCTATGCAAGCGTGCTGATCATCGTTTTTCCTTTTGCGATGGCTTACACCATTATTAAGTATCGAGAGTTTGATATTGAAGTTATTATCAAAAAGACCCTCGTGTTTGCAGGGATTTCTTTCTTCGTCTTCGCATGTTTTTCAGTTCCATTATTCCTTATCCCCAATATTCTCCATGATGCTGGAACCGGACGCCTTAAATGGTGGCTATTGGCACTGGCTGGGATGGCGGTAGCTGCTCTTGTCGGGCCCTTAAATCAATTCTTGGTTAATGTTACGGACAAATATCTTTTCCAAAAGAAGATGAATTATCGCGTCCTTCTTAGGGAAGCTACCGAGTACCTGGCTCATGTGGCAAGTCTCAGGAGCCTGGCCCGGACGATCGTGGCGTTTTTTTTAAAGAAGGCTCGTCTTGCAAATGCTTCCGTCTATGCATTTACCTCTAGGGGGAGTGAGGCGCTGTTGCTTACTGCAAGCCGGCCCGCCATTGAAGATCCGGGATTAAAGCAGATCGATCTTTCCCACCCGATCGTCAATTTCTTTTCTCATCACCAGGCGCCGATAGAAATAGACACCCTGAAAGAATTAAATAAGAAGAAGGGGTTTTTAAAGTCCGAAGACATCGAAAGAATATTGAGCCTAATGAATTCTCTCAAAGCTGAAGCCGCGGTTCCTTGTCTTGGAGGAAAGGTTGCCGCGAAACTTGAAAAAAAAGATGTCTATTTGAAAGCCATCCTTTTTCTTGGACATCAAAAATCTGATGAGCCATATTCAGAGGAGGATCTCGATGTTTTTTTTACACTGGGGCAGGAATCGTCCATAGCTTTTGAGAATGCCCGTCTTTATGATGAAGTCGTTGAAAGAACAAGGCTGCTTGAACAAACGAATACGCATCTCTCTGATGCAAATGAAAAACTGAAAGTGACGCAGGCCTCGCTGATTGTGGCGGAGAAAAATGCTACGATGGTGGGTATGGCGAAAGCCATTGGGCATGAGGTCAATAATCCATTATCCACTGTCGGGGGAAGGGCAGTTTGGATCTATAAGGATGAGTTGCGTAAATGCCGGGAAGTGGTGGCTCAAAATCTTACTTCTCTTTCGGACTCTGCTGCCCGGGAGTTGGAGAAGAGATTTTTTAATATCGAAGACAATGCAAAGCGTATCGAAAAATCCTCGAAGCGAATTGAAGTTGTGGTTAAAACTCTGACAGACATTCTCAAAGACACTAAGGGTGAAAAAGGACCGTTAAGCTTACTGGTGCTATGCCGGGAAGCGAGAGAGGCGACCCGCTTTCTAACCTATGATGAAAACCTTTCCGGTTGCCAAATCATAGAGAACATTGCGTCCAATATCGTTATCTTCGGGAATTTGGAGCAGTTGCTTCAAGTGTTTATTAATATGATCAAGAATGCCTATGAGGCAATGGTGGGTCAGCAGGAACGGAGGATTGAAATAAAAGGTAATATCGATTCGGACAATCCAAAAATGGCGCGGATTGAATTTGTCGATAACGGTCCCGGGATACCTGAGGACGTTTTGCCCAGGATATGGGGCCAGGGTTTCTCAACCAAAATAATAAAAGAGGAACATATCGGCGCCGCGGGGCAAGGGCAAGGGCTTTTTATCTGCAAACACGTGATCGAATCGATACATAATGGGGAAATTTTCGCAGAAAGTGCGCCGGGCAACGGTACGACTTTTGTAATCAAAGTGCCTCTTGCCGATCTGGAGGGCTGAGACATGAATAAAGCTATGGTGGTGGATGATGAAGAGGATATTTGCGAGTTTCTTACGCAAATCCTTAAAGAAAAATTTGAATTTGATGTGGAAGCGGCCTTATCAGGCGAAAAAGCGTTGGAATTAGTCGAAAAGAACGAATTTCAAATTTGTGTGGTCGATTTGAAGCTATCGACTTCTGTCACGGGATTGGATGTTATCGTAGCCATTCGCAAGAAGTGGCCGAGTGCAAAAGTGGTCGCGATGTCCGGCTATGTTGATATTGGGCTCAGACAAAAGGCGGAACATCTCGGGGTAATAGGGTTTTTTGAAAAGCCCCAGGATATCCGACCCGATGTTTTTGAAACTAAGATTAAAGCTTTGCTGAGGAAATAAAATCGCAGCCGAAAGCTTTAACAACCAAGCGGGGGATCATTATGAGTTTAGAGCGCTACACGATATTAATTGTCGATGATGACGAAGAAATCATCGATCTGCTTAAAGACCATTTCAGGAAAAGAAACTGTGAGGCGATCGCGACGGATGACCCGCTAACCGTCGTTGACAAGCTTCAGAATTTCGCCGTCAAGCTGATGCTCCTTGATCTCAAAATGCAGAAACTGAATGGCTTTGAGGTGCTAGAAAAAATCAAAAAAGCCGGCGTGCCTCTTCCTCCGACGATCATTATCACGGGGCATCTGCCGAAGTATCAAGGGCAGCTAAAGGATTATGGGATCGATGTGCAGGACGTGGTCACGAAGCCGTTTAATTTTGAGGCGATGGAGCAATGTATCAATAAAAAGCTTGGCAGCCAGATAGTGGCCGCAGAGGTCGGCAGCGAATACGAAGATGTTATTTATGAAAAAAACAGATGCCGTCTTGGATTTGTTGAGGATGAAGAGGATGTCCTTGAGCATTTTTCCGAGTTTTTCAAGGAACGGAACTATCAAGTGTCCTGTTTCAATAACGGCACCAAGGCATTCGAATCCTTGAAAAAGGAGAGAGTTGATATCCTGTTCGTTGATATCAAACTCCCCGGGATGCAAGGGGACCACTTGATAGAGGAATTAAGCAAGCTGCCGAATACGCCCTATATGATACCGGTTTCTGCCGATCCGATGGCTGACGGTATGATGGAGAGACTTAGGTCGGCTGGATGCAAGGATTTTATCGCAAAACCATTCGACATCATTGAGCTTATAGAGCTCGTAAAGACGATCGCGCTGGAAAAGAAATTACTGGGTTAGAAAATAATCGGAGGATAGCTGGCAAAGAGAAGCTTTGCCGGTTTAGTTCCCGTGTTGGTGAAGATATAGCCCATGCTCCCATCAAAATAAATACTTTCCCCTTCATGAAGACTTGTTTTTCTGTTTTTCCCTACCTCGACTAGTAATTCGCCGTCTTCGACATAAGCAGATATTTTCGCATCATCCTTCCGCTTCCAGCTTGCGCGCCGGATACCCCCTTTGGGGTCGATATACATTTCCGCGATCTGAAAACGGTTTTGAGGTCCCGGGAAGAGGGACGATTTGATCCGAACCCCAAGAAAGTGGCGATAATCAATCAATGCCCGGTCATGTGCGGTTGCACGATAGAAGTACCCTTCATCTTTCCCCTCAGCGAGCTCCAGGAATCGGGAGAACGGCATTTTGAGACTTTGCGTAATTTTCTCGATTTTATCCCAATAAATGACCTGATCACTTTGGGTTGTATTTTCAAGATACTTAAGCGCTTTTTCATCGAGTCCGGTCAAACGAGACAACTCTGAAAATTGCAGCGGGTATTTTTCAGAATGTGAATAAAGGTTGCGGATTTGCTTGACGGCGCGGCCAATGGAGAATAACGGTTGAGCTGTCTGAACCTCGGCGTTTTGAATACATTCTTCTGCTGAAAGTGAAAAAGCAAGACATAGCTGGAGAGGGTTGTCTTTGTCCTGATTGATGAAATGATGCAGTTTATCGCCCCGGAGACTAAAGCCTTGGTTGCCGAACAAATTAAACTCCTGAGAGGTGTTATAAATGATCTGGAGCGATCCTCGTTGCACAAAGCCCGTGACTTGATTGGGATAGGGGAGCTTAAGATCCCGTAATGCTTTTCCCGCATCGATATTTATAAGCAGAAAAGAAAAATGGGAGGGTGCCGTAAACGGGGGAGTTATCAACGCGATCTGCGAGTTGCCGAATGCCAGAGGTTTCTGTTTAAACCAAATATCTTCGCGGTATTTCCGGCGACGTTTCCGTTGTTCCCGCGGGACTTCCGACAGTTTTGTTACAAAGAAATTTCCTGGGAACCATTCCCTGGCTTCAAGAAGAATGTCTCTAAGGGGTGTTCTTAGCGCCTGGGCGAGAGCCTCCTGATTTTTTGTGGTGGTGAATTTGGCATAGCCGTTTTCCAAGGTTTTTAACGCTGCAGGCTTCATCCCTGCGTCCTTGGCAAGCTCAGACTGGGTCATTCCCATTCGGAGGCGAATTTGTTTAATTCCAAGTCCTAGGTCAAGATTAGGTTCATTCGGAAACTCCGGGATAGCAGTTCTGAATTTGGCCGCTAATTGCTCATACATCGAAATTTTTTCTCCTCCCATTTTGCATCAATAAGCTATCTAACAATGGAGCATATCATAGGTTAGATTAGATTTCAATAGTTCCTATAAATAATTATAAAAAAACACATTCATGTCTTATTGACCTCCTTTAAAAGTGCGTGTAAGTTCCTATTAGCAGCGAGAAATAAGGGAGTTAAAACACAATGGAAACGAAAGAAAGAGGACTTGGAAAAGTGAATGAAATAGAAATAAAAAAATCTATGAGTGGATTTGTGACCCTTTCAAAGGAGAAAATAGGCCAAGCCGTGGGAGTATTTTCTCCAGAATGCCCATCTACAGGAACCGAGGGGCATCACGCGAGCCACGTCTTAACGTTCTTTAGCTATATGGCCTACAACGCTGTCAAAGGAAAAGACATCAGGCAGCACCTTTTAGAGCGGGTGATTCACCACCTTACGGCCCTTCAGGAATTTATAGAAGATCCTGAGTTGAGCACATTGGTTAAATCAATACTCGAAAGCATTCATATTCAGTATGGGAAGTTTCCGGAGGATGCTCAGCAGTCTGCGGAGATTGTCAGTTTGTGGTTGGCAAGTAATCAAAAGAATATTTTAAAACTGGCTGGATGCTATGGGAAACAATCTGTTTTTGATGGTTTATTGCCAATCAAGATTTTAGTCGGGTCAACAGAAGTGACAGGGACGGCAATCCGTGGCCTTCGGGGGCGTCATCTGCCTGTGGATGAGCATCGGATCTGCGGGCTTTTTCAAGGTTACTTTAATAACAAGATGACGCTCCTTATCTTTCTTATTCGAGACAAGCGTATTAGGTTAAATGCGGAATCGGTCAAGTTGGCTTGTAGATTCTTGGATGATATTTATTGCCATATGCTTGCGGAGGGGTTGCAGAGGAAATATCGTCTTGTGTTCTTGTGGCTCAAAAAATTCTTTTTGAAGCTTCCGGATGTTACTGCCGCGCAAAGAAACAAAGCGGTCGAGTTCATTTGTTTACTGTATGAGATTTTTGGAATTCATCTAAATAAAGGGGGTCAAAAATGAAAATTCAAAAGAAACCATTAAAGAAGTTTGTGAGACGTTGTTCGGCGCTGTATCGCTGGTTCACCTGTTACCGCAAACACGTGAGGATGATCGAAGCGGAACTCGGTGATCGGCTGGAAACGTGCTAGGGGAGGGGTCATGATGGAAATAAGCGAAATGCCTATGGAAGAAGCAAGAAGAATAACCCGCCACCGGATGCTAAAAGAATACGGCGAAAATCTTCTTCAGCGACGCAAGGAACGAGGAATTACCATGATCGAACTTTTCGAGCGGACCGGCGTTACTTGTAAAGAGATCGTCGATGTCGAGAGAGGATTAATCGACCTCACGGAAGATCAAAAATGGCGCATCTCGAAATTCCTCCGTCGTCAGAAGATCATCTGATGCACCGGATAGAATTAAGAATAGATATGCGTCTATTATAAATAGACTATTTTATATAATCGGTTTCAGACTCCCTTGCCGAAATTCGAACAAAGAGGTATGTCTTAGATAAGAGAAGGAACAGGGCTGCTTTTGGATTTAGGCGCGCTGGCCGTAAGGGAGGCACGGCGCACTTTCACACAAACAGCCCTGTGACGAGTGTTCATGCTACTCATGCACCGGCCTCTTTAAAGCAGTAAGAAACGGCCGGGCGGAAGGGAAGAGAAAGCTATTTCAGGAGCTGATAAGGATGAATATTCAACGCTTTAGCTATCTTGCAAATTGTGGGAACGGACGGCAGATCGGTTTGAGAAACCAGTTCAAGGCGCTGCCAATAAGCGGCAGTAATTTCGGCCAACTCAGCTGCCCGCTCTTGAGTCATATGACGTTTTTTTCGGTATTTTCTGATGTTCGTGGCGATAGTGCTTTTGATCTTCATGATGGCGGTCATTATGAAGGAGATTACCTCCGGGGAACATTCACCCAGGGGTAGTGTTTCTTTAGGATTTTGAGCGAAATTCAGCTAGTAAATTTGTATCATTGGCCCTGTGACAAGCCCATGCGGGGGAGAAGACTGCCCGCGAACGAGGGTGGGACTTGTTGCAGGGCTTTTTTTATGACCCCCTGCCGGTGGCGGATGCCGCGCAGAAAACGAAGAGGGTTTGCTGAATGCTATTATCGTCAGGTTTTACGGAGGTGGGTGATATGTGCGCAAACGAAGCAGGAATTTCAAAAGCGAAGGCAGGTCTTCGCGGGGGGTATGGACATATTCGATGTCCAAACCCAGAGTGTGACTATATCCTTTTTGAGGCCTCAAAAAGGTTTTGGCACGCTGGTGGTATCGAAAGGATGCTTTGTCCGACATGCGGTCATTCGGCTTCGTTTATCGCGTGCCTCCAGTCAGAAAATGATGCTGGGGCGCTTATCGTTCGATACGGGTGTCGCAAATGCGAACTCTGTTTTGAAAGAACGATGGTCGGGGTCCGGAAATACTGCACGGGCTGCCATACTTACCAAAACATCTATTTCCCGCTCTCCTTGCCTCTCCCAGGCGGCATACCAAGCATTCAGGAAACCGCTTTGGAAACTTGACGCCCTGTTTAATACCCCTTCCTTTGATCCCGCACCCGGGCATGCCTCTTTGACGACCCTATACACCTTTTTCAGGGTCTACCTCCCGCTCGACCACGCTCTCTCATCTTAAATTTGGTACTCGAGACCGTGGTCGAGCGGGGTTCTCGGCATGCCCGGGTGCGGATGCTTCCCCAAAGAATAATTCCTGAAATGTTCGTGGAAATTTATTTCTAGTATAAAAATGTTCGCAAATGTTGAATGCTGCCTTCTTAACTCAATGTCCCATGAGAGATATATATTAAAAGACCAGTCCAAAGCCTGGTTGCTAACACGGCGCTAAAGCCCAAGAGGTAAAAGGAGATCAAGATGAAGAACATGGAAATTCAAGAAAGACGTCCGATTGCTCCAAACGTCAAGACGGTTTCCAAAGGAGTGTTTCAGCAGTTTGTATCGTGGTTTAGAGCAGGATTAGGTCTTGGTTTGATGCTTTTTGTGGCATTAACCACCTTTTCAGTTCTGTCCCATGGTGCGAATTGGCTCGAAGGATCGGCAAAGCTAGGTCAGTCAAGGGATCCGAGACAGGGTTTTAGCCCTGTGCTCCCCAAGACGGACCCTGTGGCGCCGGTTCGAGTGGTACGTAGTACGGTTGCGGTTCAGCAAAGCCAGGATGATTACAGGATGTTCCGCGAAAAGGCCCGTTTTGTGACGGACCTTTCGAATAATGTATCTCGGACATTGAGCAGCCTGGCGCGTTAAGCATCTGACGACAGGGGAGAAGCAGGCATGCTTCTCCCCTCAAGCAGGATTGATTATTGGAAATAGGTGGTGCTAAGAGTCAGGAGGGGTGTGTTGACAGAAGACATTGAAAGTAAGGAAACCCAGGTGCCGGAAGGAGCCGTTGAAACCGGCTCTCCGGTTGTTTTGACAGAACGCGATCTCGCGGTCATGCAGTTTGCGCACGAACAGCGTTACCTCGCTTACAACCAGATCAGCGATACGTTCTGGAAGGGATGCTCTGAAGACGCAAATGCCTGCAAGCATCGCGTGGCGAAACTCGTTACGGCCGGGTATTTGTCGAAGAAGTACAGCGGTAGAAAGAAAGTGGATGTCTATTTTGCCACGGAAAAGGCTGTGGAGGCACTAAAGGCCAAGTCGCTTGATTTTGGGATCCCGGCGCTTAAGTTTACCCGTGATTTCGAGCGGTATATTTCGCATGACCTGCATGTTACCGACATCCGGATGCTTTTCCGGGAATTGGGGTGGCGTGAGTGGACAAGCGAAAGAGTCCTCCGGGAGCGGGATCATTTTTACCATAGACCCGACGGGGTCCTTGCGGTCCGCGGCCAGAAGATCGCTATTGAATTTGAGAACAGGATCACAAAGGGTAAGGCGCGTTACAAGGAGATGTTCGATTATTATGACGGGCATGCTGGTTACAAACTGCTTTTCGTGATCATTCGTAAGGATATCCGGGACTGGCTTCTGGATCTCAAGTATGACGCGAGAAAAGTATGGTTCGCCAATTACGAGGATCTGATGGCGCAGAAAGGAAAAGCACTTTTCGAAAACATGAGGGCAACATTTGAGCTTAGCCGTCTCCTTTAGGGAGTGAAAGCGCTATGCCGAAAATTCGAGAAAAACAGGAACCTTGGGTGGTGCGCCTGCTCGCGGGTGTCTTTTCGGCGGTCCCGCTGGGGGTGGCGGATGTGCTCTTGGCGCTTGTTTCAAAGATCAAAAATCCGTGGTTCCAACGGGTGCTTTTCGCGCTCTCGTTTGCCGTCTCTATCACGAGCGCTCTATCGTTTAACCGTGTTCTTGATTTGTTACAGCTGTTCTTCCTGAATGACGCGAAAAATCAGGCGGAGGGAACGTTCCTTAAACTGGGACTCTTTTACCTCCTTTACGTCGTTGTGTCGCTTCCGGTATTTCTCGTGGTCGCCTATCTGGGAAGTCACGAGAAGCTTTTTAAAGGGGGCGCAGCAAAACGGGAGCCCGGGAAGGGACGAATGCGCTATCAAAGGTACAAGTCTTCACACACCCAAGTTTATCTCGGGGATAGTTTTTTAAGCTCCCGCCCGCTTTTTCTTAAGAA
>Ga0182027_10013863_pt1 | contig 11192 bp, 5 predicted proteins | sample 712E1DmetaG_FD_121300 | JGI IMG/M metagenome (GOLD analysis project Ga0182027, IMG submission 121300) | Permafrost microbial communities from Stordalen Mire, Sweden - 712E1D metaG (Illumina Assembly) | ecosystem: Environmental > Terrestrial > Soil > Wetlands > Permafrost | place: Sweden...
CGCCGCGCACAGCAGGACGCTCTTGCCGGCGCTCTTGAAACGGGCGGCGAGTTTGCCGGCGGTGGTGGTCTTGCCCGAACCGTTCACGCCCACCAGCAGGATCACGGTCGGCGGCTCGGCGGCATACTGGAAGGGCTTCTCCGCGCCATTGAGAACGCCCAGCAGGTGCTCGCGGATCAGATTCCGCAGCTCGGCCGGATCGTTCACCTGCTTGCGGTCCACTCTCTGGCGGATGCTTTCGAGAATCTCACCGGCGGTGCTGACGCCGATGTCGGCCGCGATCAGGGTGGACTCGAGTTCATCGAGCAGGTCGGCGTCGATTTCCTTGCGTCCCTGGAGGACGTCTTCCACCTTGTCGACGAGTCCGGCGCGGGTCTTCTGAATGCCCTGCTTCAACCGCTCCAGCAGGCTCAGAGGCGGGCTCGCCGGGGCGTCCGCGGCTGGCGCCGCCGGCGGCGGTGACGGAGATCCGAACAGAGATTTGAACATGTAGCGACGAGTCTTCTCCTCAATTGTAGCGGTCCGGGGAGGGAAGGCTGGGCAGCGCGAAGATGGCGGGCCGCGGCGTGGAAAAGCCGCGATTCCACGGTGGGAGCGCGCGTTTCCCATGGTGCGCGCCTGGTGCGCGCATGGTACACGCCTGGTGCGCGGTCGCTCTATTCGCCGATGATTTTCACCAGCGCGCGTTTGCGGCGGCGGCCGTCGAATTCCCCGTAGAAGATCTGTTCCCACGGGCCAAAATCGAGTTTCCCGGCAGTGACGGCGACCACCACCTCGCGGCCCATGAGCTGGCGCTTCATGTGTGCGTCGGCATTATCCTCGCCGGTGCGGTTGTGGTGGTAGCCGGCGACGGGCTCGTGCGGGGCGAGCTTTTCGAGCCACTGGTCGTAGTCGCGGTGCAGCCCGCTTTCATCGTCGTTGATGAAGACGCTGGCGGTGATGTGCATCGCATTGACCAGGCACAGTCCTTCGCGGACGCCGCTCTCGCGCAGGCATTCGTCGACCTGGGCCGTGATGTTGACGAAGGCGCGGCGCGCGGGGATGTCAAACCAGAGTTCCTGACGATAGCTTTTCATGGCGGCTGAAAGCTATTGTCCACGAACCGGGGCGCGGTTGTCGCCTGCGGTTACGGTTTCACCGCCACAGACCCGGTGGGCAGACCGGACCTGTGGCGGGCTCGGACCGCGGAGTGGACAACTCGCGACCGCGAGACTGGCAACGGGCGCCCGGCATCGCGCCCGCAAGATTACACCGCAAACGGATGCGCTCCAGGCAAAACGTGCGGCCAGAGATCTTATCGGCGCGACGGCGGCGCAGTTACAGCGAAAACGCTGCCGCGCCGATGGCTATCTGGAGAAGGCGATAGTGGACCGGGTCCGGAAGCTTGTTGCGAGAGAAGGAGAGATCAGCGACCTCATCTCGAAACTGCGAAAAAAGCGGGCATGAGAGGGGAGCCTGGTTTCAGGCGGAGGTGTCGAACGGGGCAGCGGGAGCGCGGTTGCGCGCCAGTTCCGCTTCCAGCACGTGATAGAGTTCCGCCGGAAGAACCGGCTTGGCCAGAAAAGCGCACATGCCGGCCGCGAAACAGGCCTTGACGTCGTCCTGCAGCACGTGCGCGGTCATGGCGATAACGGGCGTTTTTCGTGCCGCGTCGCGCTCCAGAGCCTGGATCTCGGCGGTGGCCTGGAAGCCGTCCATCTCGGGCATCTGCAGGTCCATGAGAACGGCGTCAAAGCGCTGGGCGCGGAACAGCTCCACGGCCTCGCGACCGTTCGAGGCCAGCGCCACGGCGTAACCCCGCTTCTCGAGCAGGATGCAGGCCAGCCTCTGGTTGACCAGGTTGTCTTCCACGACCAGAACGCGCCGCGAACCCGCGCCACCGGGCAGCGCCAGATGCTCACTGGGCGGGGCGGGCGGGGCGGCGGCGAGTGGATGTTCGAGGCGGCCGAGACGAGCCGTGAAATGGAACCGGCTGCCGTGGCCGGGCTCGCTTTCGACCCAGATCCGGCCGCCCATGAGTTCCACCATGTGCGCACAGATGGAAAGCCCCAGGCCGGTGCCACCGTAGCGCCGGGTCATCGACCCGTCGGCCTGCTGGAAAGCTTCAAAAATCAGCTTCTGCTTTTCGAGGGGGATGCCCATGCCGGTGTCCTGGACGACGACATGCAGCAACACCGAACGAGCGTCCAGTTCATCGGCCGAAACACGCACCGCGACGCCGCCGCGCTCGGTGAACTTGAGCCCATTGCTGACCAGGTTGAGGATGATCTGGCGCAGTCGCAGGGGGTCGCCTTCCAGGGCGGCCGGAAGGCCCGGATCGATCGCGCACTCGAGCGCCAGTCCACGCGCGCGCGCCAGCGGCAGCATGGTCTGCAAGGCGCCGCCGATACACTCCGCGAGCCCCACCAGGGTGCGGTCGAGAACCATTTTCCCGGCCTCGATTTTGGAGAAATCGAGCACGTGGTTCAGCAATTCGAGGAGCGCCTGGGCCGACTCCTGGGCGGTTTCGACGTACTCCTTCAATTCCGGTGAATCGGCCAGCGGCCGCGCCAGGGCCAGCATGCCCATCACGCCGTTCATCGGAGTTCTGATTTCGTGGCTCATGTTGGCCAGGAATTCGCTCTTGAAGCGGTTGGCCGCCTCGGCCCGCAGCTTGGCTTCGGCCAGTTCCCGGGTGCGCTGGTCCACGGCCGACTCGAGGCGGCGCTGCGCGGCCCGATGCATCAGTTCCTGCCGGCGCAGGATGGCCAGCACCAGCAGGACATAGCCGGCGGAGGCGAGCAGGCGGAACCACCAGGTCTGCCACCACGGCGGCAGGACCACGAACGACACGCGCGCCGGTTGCGCGCTCTCGATGCCCGCGCCGCTGATTCCAACGACCTCCAGCATGTACTCGCCGGCGGGCAAATGGGCGAATTCGACTTCGCGTTGCGCGGTGCCGGTCCACGATTCGGTGAGCCCGAGCAGCCGGTAGCGGAAGCGAACCGCATTCTCGTTCAGAAAGCTCAGCGCGACAAAGCCGGCGTGGAACGGGCCGGAGTCGTAGGGGATCGCGCGCGCCGGGTCGGCCAGCAGATCGTGATTGCCGATGGTCGCCGAGATCAGTTCCGTCGACGGCGGAGGAGGCCGCGATGCGCCCGTGCCGGGCATGAACCGGGAGACGCCCTGGCTGGTGGAGATCCAGACGCTGCCGTTGGGGTCGGGGAAAAAACCGAACTCGTTGCACTCGTCCGACAGCAGCCCGTCCTGCCGCCCGTAATGATTCCAATGCGCGCCGTCAAACACGTCCACGCCTTTGTCGGTGCCGGCCCAGATCCAGCCGCGCCGATCGGTTCCGATGAAGAAGCCCAGATAGCCCGCGCCGCTGCCGTGCGTGGGGAAGTGCTCGATCCGCGGCGGCGACACGCGGGGATCGAGGCGCGCCAGACCCAGCGACTCGCCGTAGGTCAGCCAGACCGTTCCATCCGGACCCTCAACGACCGAACTGACCTGCTGCCCTAGCAGACCGTCGCCGCGGGTGAACATCCGCCATTGGCCGCCGCCCAACAGCGCCACGCCTTCATTGGTCGCGAACCAGACCCGGCCGCCCGAGCCGAAGCTGAACATGCGGGCCTGGAGGCTGGGGAAGGCAGTGGGCAGAGGCAGGGCGTCGAAGTGCAGTCCTTGCGGCATGCGCCGGCCGCGGTAGACGCCGCCGGATGAGGCGACCCAGAGTGTCCCCTGATGGTCGAACCTCAGACAACTGACGAATTGACCGGAGAGCCCGCTCGCGCGCCCATAGACCCGCGCCGCGCCCCGGCCTTGCTCGAGGCACAGGACGTCGCCCGACATCCCGCCGGCGCAAATGGTTCCATCCCGGTCCGCGGCCACGGCGGTGAGGGATTCCGCGGCCAGGCGGCCGGAAGCCGCGATACGCCAACGCTTGCGATCGCTGTCCAGGCGCCACAGGCCCTGGGCGGTGGCGGCCCACATCGTCGCCTGGACATCCTTGGTCAATTGGAAGACCTCGAGAGCGCCGAGGCCCTCCTTCGCAGTCCAGGATTCCCACTGCCCCAAGCCCAAACGGCGCACTAGCCCCCATCCGGCCAGGCCCAGCCAGAGCGAGCCCTCGCGGTCGAGCAGAACGGCCTCGACCGACTCCCCGGGCAGGCCTTGATCGCGGTGGATCGACTGCCAGCCGCGCTTATCTCTAAACAGCAGCCCGTCATTGGTCGGCACGCCGAGGAGTCCATCAGCGCCGGCATACAGGCGCATGCTCTTCGAATCCTTGGGAAGCGGCCGCCCGGATGGTTCAAAGCGGGTTGCCCCGTGCGCCCTTTTCCAGAGCCCGACGGCGCTGCGCGCCCACAGTACGCCTTCGCTGTCGGTCACCAGGCTGGACCAAGGTCCCGCCGGCAGGCCCGATTCACGTCCCCAGACCCGCGTCCGCGTCCCCTGCTGGGAACAGATGCGCTGCCCGCAGCCGTACCACAGAACACCGTCTGGATCCACGTGGACCGAGTATGCGCCGGGATCCTTCCCGGCAGAGCGGTTCAGACGCCAGGACCACGAGCCGTCCTTCGACTGGCCGAACCAGAGCCCTCCACGGCTCGAAATGGCCACTTGGCCCGGGCCGGGGCATTCGAGCTGCGGGTGGTCTTCCATGGTGAGCTGGCCTGGAAAGCCGGTGGCTTCAAAGCGGTCGTGGACGCGCCGCGCCGGCCCGCGCGAGCCGAGCGTCCAAAGCGTGCCATCGGCGGCCAGCTTCAGATCGAAGACCGAGCTGACGCGCAGACCGTCGGCCGGGCCGTACTCGCGGAACTGGCGCCCGTCGAATCGGAACAGACCGTTCCTGGTCCCAATCCAAAGGAAGCCCGGGCCATCCTGCACCAGGCACTGCACGGACAGATTCCCCAGTCCCTCCTCCTGTCCGTAGAGTTTGAAGCTGTAGTGCTGAGCGGACAAGGGAACGCCCAGCCCCAGGAGCGCGAGGCACCACGACAGGAGCGAACGCCAGCGGAGGGTGCCATTCGACAAAGGCACACGGCTCATAACTATGAACGTACCAGCACAGCGGAACGTCAAGTGCGGCGGATGCCCTCCCGCTACACACCAGCTATTCGTAGTCTCCCGGAAGCGGGACCGCTCGTGCAAGAGCGAATTTTCGATGCCGCCCGCGCGGGCATTCCAGGCCGCCGCTGGCCGCATTCCCAATTGCTAACCTCAAAGAGAAGGCCATTCTCAACCGCGTGGCAGGCTGGCCGGAGGTCGATCCGGGGCCTTGAGCCCGGCCGTCGCCGATGCCCGCCGGCGCCCTGCGAACGAATACGCCGCGTTCAACGCGATCCTGGAGCGAACATTGACTTCATCCCCCAGCCAGACCATCCCCGGCGGCGCTCAGCTTGATGAGCTGATCCGCTACCTGAACCTGAAACTCGCCGCGCTGGGCCAGCCGACGAGCCGCAGCACGGCCGACCCTTACTCGCTCGAAGTCGCGATGCCGCTGCTGCGCAATCATTATCGGAAGGACCTGCTGCTGGGCGACATGCTGTGTCCCGCGGATGCGCGAATTCAGGCTTTTCTGGACGATCAACTGGCCGCCACGCGCCCGGCGGGCGTGCCGCGGCTGCCCAGCCGCACGTTCGTCCTGGACCGGCCGGGGCTGGCGCGCGTGATGTCGCTGCCGGCGCGGGGCGACAGCATCGCCTCGCCCTACCTGCAGTCGTACCGCGTGGTGCAGGGCGTGCTGCACAATCCGAAGAGCGACCGGCGGACGACCCAGGGCCTGTTCCACATCGTCGAGGGCGGGCTGCCGGTTCCGGCCGATAAGATCGCGCTCCCGAAACAGGCCTTCGCGACGCTGCTCGAGCGGGCGCTAGACCCGCCGGAAAGCGTCCTGGCGCTGCCCTTCACGGCGGACCAGAAAGAGCAGGCGCGGATGTTCGTTTCGCTGCTGCTGCGCCCGATCGTGTGCCCGGCGACGGGCAGCGAGCCGGAGAAGAGCATGGAGATTCGGTGCTTCGCGCCGGCCAGCCTGGTCAGCAACCTCGATTTCGTCGAAGCCATCTTCGGCAACGGTGGCGATCCGTATCTGCCCGAAAACGATGCCGCGCTCGATGCGCCGCACTGGACCGGCCACACGGGCTGCGTCATCGTGGCGCCGCACATCGTGGGCCTCGGCAAGAAAGATCTCGGCCTGCCGCACGTCAGCGCGGCGACCCAGCGCCAGCGGCGCGACGGCATGTGCTGGGAGAAAGAAGACGAAATTTACAACGGCGGCAAGCCCTTTAAGCTGACATGCCGCGATTATTCCGGCGTAATTGTCACGATTATTGCGGATAATTACTACGGATATTGCAAAAAAGAGGTCAAAAGTCAGATCAGTTTCTCGGCAAATCTGTTTGGATTATGCGAAGAAGAGCACGCCGGGGGAGCAATCGCCTTTGCCGCCTATGTGCTCGGCCAGAACTTTTACGCGGACCGCTCGGTGCCGCTGAAGAAGGCGACGTTCGAGGCGGCGCTGCGGCTCCTGGGCGGCCGGGTGGAGCACAAGGCCGGCCGCTACGCCGTCGACCGGCGCTATGCCAACGTGTATTACCTGCCCGAAAACGCCGAGTTCCATGTGCGCGCGGGTTTCGTGAAATGGCCCGCGCCAGACGGCATGCAGCAACTCGTGCTGAGCATTGGCGACACCTACGTGCTGCCTTCGGGCTACCGCGTGTGGCTGGAGAAGCAGCGCGGCGGCACGTCGTGGCGGCTGGTGGGCGCGGCGGCCGACGGCACGCTGTGCCACAAACCGTCCACGGTCTCGGGCGGAGGCAAGTCGGAGATCTCGAAATCCATCACCAGCGTGTTGCTGGAGGGACCGATCTTCGTGAAGGACTACCACGCGGACATGCGCCAGGTAGCCGAAATTCTGAAAAAGGATTACTCCTCGATTTACGTTCAACCGCGCTCCGGCGAGCGGCCCAAGCGGCCCATCCTGAGCCCGGAGCGCTCACTGGGCTCGGTCATCAAGTTGCTCACGCCGTCGCCCGATTACAACGAGGAGTACAACGACTGGCTGAGGAAACTCCCGCAGACCATCCGCCAGCTCGTCACCACGGTCAAACGCTATTACCGGACCGAATGGGGCGACGGCTGGCAGCAGCATTTCACCGTGGACCGGATCAACGGATTCCTGGGACACGAGCTGAAATACGACAACCAGAAAATGGTGAGCAATTATCTGCGGGTGGGCTTCGATCCCGACGGGTCGTGGCGCATTTACAAGCTCCGGCCGGACTTCCACCCGGCGGAGAAGGTGCAGGCCGAGGACGACATTACGGCGTCGGTGGTGGTGCCGCGCGAGAGCCTCAACGATCTCGATTCGCGCTACTCCAACCCCAGCGTGAAACTGGTGACCAACTGCGAGGCGCTGCTGTTCCAACGTCCGGATGAGGCGATCCATCGCGGCTTCGACGCGCAGGCCGAGGCCGACCTGGCGGCGCCTGGAACCTTCATCTCGAACTTCGAGCCGCTGAACGTGGAACAGGCGCGGGCGATCGTCGACCACGTGGTGGAGTTCGACAAGTACACCGAACCGATGAAACGGCTGCTCAGGGGGTTCGTAGCGGGCTGCGGCGTCTCGTACGCCGTCTCGTCGGCCCACCCGCGCCTGATCGACGGACGCCCGTCGAAGAATCCGCGCTATCTGCAGCAGCGCCCGGACGTGGTCAATGCGCGCGGGACGTACCTGGCCGAAATCAGCGCGCGGCTGGACCGCGAAATCCCGGCGGAAGGGCGCGTGCATTTCCCGGTGAACGCGGTTCTGGCCGGACGCCGCGGCAGTCCGCCCGATGCGAAGATCGGGCTGCCGCCGCTGGCGGTCTACAGCCCGATCCACTACCAGGAACTGCCCGAGCTGTTCATGGATTTCACATGCAGCCTGACCGGAAAATCGCCTTCCACGACGGGCTTCGGCAGCGAAGGAGCGATGACCAAAGGCCCATTCAACGCCCTCTGGCCGGTGGTGGACCTGGATAACGCGCTGGTCTCGTTCATCCTCACGGGCTACGCCGGCTTCACCACCGCCGCGGGCTATATCGGCGCGCAGTTCCGCGTCGATCACGACATCAGCATGCTCGTGCCGGAGCTGTGGTGCCGGATGAAACCGGAGGAGCGGGACCCGGATTTTCTGATCCGGAACGGCTACCTCGAGAAAGTGAACGATTTCGAGCTGGCCGGGCGCCAGGTGCTGGCGAGCCGCCTCGGCTACCGCATCACGGCGTTGTTCGCGGACCAGTTCCTGGGCCGGCTTTTCGAGACGCCGGACAGCGTGTTCACGGAGGAGCTGCTGCGGCCGGAAAAGCAGGACCCGGCGGCGTTCGCCACGGGCGTGGACGCGATCGTCGAATCGCAGCGACGCGTAGCCCTGAATTACTTTGAGGATGGCAGCGTGGAGGCGGCCTGCCCGCCGCTGAAGGCGCTGCTGCACATCATGGCCCGCGGCGTGTACGAAGGAATGGGCGTGGAGCACGCGGGGCTGCGCGCGATGTTCACGCGCGAGCACCTGATCGGGAGCGAGTGGTACCGCGAACGGCTGCGCGTGAAGCAGCAGCGCGACGTCGCGCTGTGGCGCCGGCACATTGCGGCGTTGGAGGCGTTCCGCGCGACGCCGGCGATGGCGGCCGGGAGCCAGGTGGACGCCGAGGCGTTGCTCGCGACGGCCCGTCAACAGCTCGCACGCGCCGGCTCGGCCGAATATCTGACCGAGTTGACGGGCACGATTGGCGCGGACCCGTTCCACGGCCAGATTCCGGCGGCGGGCTAACGCCGGTTACGACGCCTGCGGCGGCAATCTGCATCCGCCCGGGCTGAATGAGCATCCAGTAAAATGACTCAGTAGTCATTCCCTTCGCCACGAGCGTCCATTGTCCAAGACCAAGCAAGCCGTTGTGACCGAATTCCGTTGCACCGGGATTCTCGATGCAGCTCGCCAAGTCTTTGCCGAAAAGGGATTTAACGAGACGACGATGGAGCAGATCGCGGAGCGCACGGGGATTGCGAAGGGCACTCTGTACTTGTATTTCCGGTCCAAACGGGACATTTACCTGGCCGCGCTGATGCAAGGGATCCGGTCGTTGAACGAAGATTCGCGGCGCAAAGTCGAGGCGGCGCTGGGTGTCCGCGAGAAACTGCGCGCGTTCATCGAGACGCGGGTCGGATACTTCGAGCAGCACCGTGATTTTTTCCTGATTTACCACTCGGAAATCGGCAACCTGCGGATTCCGCCGGGCGCCCATGAGGGTCCGATCAGCGAGCTATATCTCGAGCAGGCTCAGATACTTGAGGACGTTCTGAGGAAGGCCGCCGCCGCGGGAGAAATCCGCGATCTGCGGCCCGATTCGACGGCCTTCACGGTGTGCGACATGACGCGCGGGGTGATTGCGCAGCGCCTGTTGGGCTGGTCGCGGGCGGAACTGAATGACGATATCCAGCACCTGATCGGGCTGATCTGGAGAGGAATTGCCGCATGAGAGCATTCATACTGGCGGCGCTGGGGACGGCGCTGGCATTGGTTAATGGAGGGCCGGTTAGCGCCCAGTCCGCAGCCGAGGGCGGACCGCAGGCGATGGCGGTGCCCGGCACGCCGCGCCCGGCGGGCACGTATTCGCTGGAAGGTCAGGGGCAGTACCTGGGCGGCGTGACTGCGGGGCAGGCGACATCGGAAGAGCTGGCGCTTTCCCTGGACGATGCGATTCAGCGCGGCCTCAGGAACAACCTCGGCGCGCTGCTCAGCGACCAGGGCCGGCGCCACAGCCAGGCCGCGCGAATGCGGTCGATGGCCGATCTGCTGCCGAACGTCACCGTCCGGACCGGGGAAACCGACATGCAGGAGAACCTGGCGGCGCTGGGATTCAGCGGCTTTCCGGGCATTCCTCAGATCCTCGGCCCATTCGCCGTGTTCGACGTGCGCGGCTACGTGACGCAGCGGGTGCTGGACCTCAGCGCAATTCGCGGCATGCAGGCCGACCGCCAGAGCGTCAAGGCCGCCGGCGAGAGCTATCAAAACAGCCGCGACATGGTGGCGCTGGTAGCCGGCGGCCTGTATCTGCAGACGGATGCCGGCGAGAGCCGGGTGGAGTCGGCGCGCGCCCAGGTGAAGACGGCGCAGGCGGTCTACGACCAGGCGCTGGATTACAAGCAATCGGGCCTGGTCCCGGCCATCGACGTGCTGCGCGCCCAGGTGCAGCTCGAGGCCGAGCGGCAGCGGCTGATCGCCGCGGAAAACGACTTCGAGAAGATGAAACTGAGCCTGGCGCAGGCCATCGGCCTGCCGCTGACGCAGCGCTACAGGCTGACCGACCGCCTCTCGTCCGAATCGCTGCCGCCGTTCACGGTCGAGCAGGCGCTTGAAAAATCGTACGAGAACCGTGCCGACTACCGCGGCGCAGAGGCGCTGGTGAAGGCGGCCGAATTCGCGCGGCGCGCGGCGGTGGCGGAGCGCTACCCGTCGGTCGGCGCCAGCTTCGACTACGGCCTGCTCGGGCAAAGCATCGTGCAGAATCACGGAACGTTCACCGCGGCGATCGGCGTGACCATCCCCGTGTTCGAGGGCGGCCGCATTGACGGCAAAGTTCTGGAAGCCGATGCGACGCTAAAACAACGCACGGCCGAGCGGGATGCGCTGCGCAGCCGGATCGAGTTCGAAGTGCGGTCGGTGTTCCTCGACCTGAAGTCCTCGCTGGACCAGGTGACGCTGGCGCGGAACGCCTTGAAACTGGCCGAATCGCAGGTGGCGCAATCCCAGGACCGGTTCGCGGCCGGCGTGGCCAACAACCTGGAGGTGGTTCAGGCGCAGCAGGCGCTGGCCGTAGCCAGCGACAACTACATTTCCAGCCTGTTCGCTTACAACCTGGCAAAAGGCACGCTGGCGCGGGCGGCAGGCGCGGCCGAAAAGCTGTTCCGCGTGTTCGTCCTGGGCGGCGCGGGCGCCGCAGCCCTCGAGCGCTGAAAGAAGATTTGAGAAAACGGAGTGTAGAGACATGAGCGAGGCTGTTGATCTGCAAGACGGCGATTTGGCGGACCGGACGGCGGGCGAACCCGACGCGCCGCCGCCCTCGCGCCTGCGCACGATTCTGATCGTGGTGGTGTTGCTGGCGCTGGTGGGCGGGTTTTTCGCCTGGCGCTATTACTCGGTGCGCGAGACCACCGACGACGCGCAGATCGAC
>Ga0182027_10013864_pt1 | contig 11191 bp, 11 predicted proteins | sample 712E1DmetaG_FD_121300 | JGI IMG/M metagenome (GOLD analysis project Ga0182027, IMG submission 121300) | Permafrost microbial communities from Stordalen Mire, Sweden - 712E1D metaG (Illumina Assembly) | ecosystem: Environmental > Terrestrial > Soil > Wetlands > Permafrost | place: Sweden...
ACGCGGCGGGTCAGGTAGACCGCGCCGACCGCGGCCACCAGCAGCAGCAGCGAGGTGATCTCGAAGGGAAGGACGTAGGTGTGGAAGATCTGGTTGGCCAGGGTCTGGACGTTGCCGGCACGGTCCACCGCGTTCTCCGGGAAGCCGAAGGTGTGGAAGGGGTCGGCGGACAGGTCACCGGTCGCGGCCAGGCTCCCCACCGTATAGCCGTGCATGCAGGTCACCGCCTGGGTGGTGCAGGAGGTGTCGTAGGTCACGTCGTTGCGGGCCGCGATGAAGACCGCGGTGCAGAGGCCGGCGACCGCCAGCACTCCGAGGATGAGACGGAGGTCGAAGATCCGCGGCCGGTCCTCGGCGGCCGGGTCGAGCAGGGCGATGATGAAGACGAAGAGGACCATGACCGCCCCGGCGTAGACGATCAGCTGCACGACGAAGAGGAACTGGGCGTTGAGCACCAGGAAGACGGCGGCGAGCAGTGCGACCGTCAGCACCAGCGAGAGCGCCGAGTAGATGGTCTTGGAGGAGAAGACCACCCCGAGGGCAGAGATGGCGGCCAGGATCAGGATGACGGCGAGGAGCACGTTCACGTGCGGCGCCTCCGCGCCCTGACCGGCGTGAGCGGCGCCGGCGGCTCGCTCGCCGCGGGCTCCTCCCCCGTTGCGGGTGCCGCCCCTCTCCCCTCGCCCCGGGCCGCGGGGCCGGCGACACTGGGCGGCCGGCTCATGATCCCGTGGGCGCCGGGCACCGGGGTGGCATCCCCCTTGGTGGCCTGCGCCGCGTCCCATGCCACCCGCGGGCTGACCCCGGGGTCCTGCAGCTCGCGGCCCCGCTGGTCGGAGCCCGCTCCGCGCGGCGCCGACGGGCCACGCCCCTGCTCGAAGTGGGGCCAGGCCTCGAGCAGATCGGCCTTGGTCACCACGGTCCGCTCGCGGCGGTAGTCGGCCAGCTCGAAGCGCGGCCCGAGGGTGATCGCCTCGGTCGGGCAGGCCTCGGCGCAGTAGCCACAGTAGATGCAGCGCATCAGGTTGATCTCGTAGCGCTCGGCGTACCGCTCTCCGGGCGAGATCGGGTGGTCCTTGGGGTTCTCGGCGGGGCCGACGTAGATGCAGCCCACCGGGCAGGCGGCCGCGCAGAGCTCGCAGCCGATGCACTTCTCCAGCCCGTTGTCGTAGCGGTGGAGGATGTGACGGCCGCGGTGGCGCGGCGTCGCGGGCTTCTGCTCCTCGGGCCACTGCACCGTGATCGGCTTCTTGAACATGGTGCGGAAGGTCAGGCTCATCCCCTGCGCGATCTCGCGGAACATCAGCCGGCCCTCAGGGCGACGATGGTGCCGGTGATCATGACGTTGATCAGACCGAGCGGCAGCAGCACCTTCCACCCCAGGTTCATCAGCCGGTCGTAGCGCAGCCGGGGCAGGGTCCAGCGGATCCACATCATGACGAAGAGGAGCACGGCCACCTTGATCAGGTACCAGATCACCCCGGGGATCCAGCCCACGATGATCCAGCTGGTCGGCAGCGGCGACAGCCATCCGCCCAGGAAGAGCGTGGTGGCGATGGAGCAGACGATGACCATGTTGATGTACTCGCCGAGGAAGTAGAAGGCGAAGCGCATCGACCCGTACTCGGTGTGGTATCCGCCGATCAGCTCCTGCTCGGCCTCGGGCAGGTCGAAGGGGGCACGGTTGGTCTCGGCCAGGGCGGCGGTGAAGTAGAGCAGGAAGGCGAGCGGCTGGAGAAAGACGTACCAGAGGTGCTGCTGGTTGCTCACCAACTGCTCCAGGTTGAGCGACCCGGCGAGGATCACCGGGCCGATCAGCGCAAAGGCCACGGCCATCTCATAGGAGATGAGCTGAGCCGACGAGCGGAGCCCGCCCAGCAGCGAGTACTTGTTGTTCGCCGACCATCCGCCCAGGAAGATGGAGTAGACGCCGAGGGAGGTGATCGCGAGGATGAAGAGAAGGCCGACGTTGAGCTGGGCGATGTCCCAATGAAGCGCGTACCCCGACGGGCACGTGAGCGCCGCCTGGCCGATGGACGGGCCGCCCACGCAGTTGACCGCGCTGATGGGGATGGCCGCGAAGGCGAACATGGCCGCCGCTCCGGCCAGGGCGGGTGCGACCACGTAGAGCAGCTTGTCCCGGGCCGAGGGAGCGGTGTCCTCCTTGAAGAGCAGCTTGACCGCGTCGGCGAGGGGCTGCATGAGGCCGAAGGGGCCCACCCGGTTGGGGCCGATGCGGAGCTGGATGCGCGCCGCCACCTTGCGCTCGGCCAGGGTGAGGTAGGCACCGGCGGTGATCAGGAAGACGATGACGATGACGGCCTTGACGATGATCACCCACCAGAAGTCGGGACCGATGAGGTAGGTCCAGAAGTCGGCGATCATGCGGCGGGCTCCCCGAAGAGAGCGCGGCCGCCGTTGCCGGCGGTGGCGTAGGCGGGGATGGAGGCGGCGATCTCGCGCAGAATCCGGGGCGGATCCCCTGCCCAGCCCTCGGCGCCCAACGCGGCGGCCAGCATCCCGAGCACCCTGGTCTCGGCGGGCGTGGCCGTGGCCGGCGGCAGCGCGGCGCGAATGCGCTGCACCCTGCCCTCGCAGTTGGTGACGGTGCCCAGCTTCTCCATGAGCGTATGTCCGGGGATGAGCACGGTGACCAGCTCGCTGACCGGGCTCGGCACGCTCTCCAGCGCCACCACCACCTCGGCCCGCGCCAACGCCCGGCGCAGCAGCTCGGCGTCCTCCCCGGCGGCACCGAGCGCGGCCGCGTTGATGAGGACCAGGGCCGCGATGCTGCCCTCGGAGGCACCGACCAGGATCTCGCGACCGCTCCGTCCCGCCGGCTTGGCGGCTCGATACCCGGGCAGGAGACCGGGAAGCAGGCCGAGGTCCTTCGCCCCCCGCCCGTTGACCCCGCGGGTGATGGTCAATCGCTTGACGGTCGCCCCGGTGGCGGCGAGCGCCCGGGCGACCGCGGCCGCCGCGGAACGCCCGGTCTCATCGGCGATCACTCCGACCAGGCCCTCGCCCCCGCCGGCGGCGTTCACCGCCGCGGCCCCCCGGGCCCCCCCGTCCAGGCGGTGGACGGCGACGCCCTTCTTGGTCTGCGCCTTGAAGAGGCGCAGCGTCAGCACCGGGGCAAAGCGCTCCGGCTCGGGCCCGAGCACGACCACCGCCCTGCACTTCTCGATCTCGGCGATGCCCAGGCTGTGCTCGGCGGGGTCGAGGCCGGGGAGGCTCTCCAGCTGGTGGTCGATGTGGGAGGTGCCCAGCACCTCGCGGGCCAGGCGCTGGAGCAGCCACAGCTCCTCGTTGGTGCTCTCCGGGGAGCCGATCACCCCGATGGCGCCGGCACCGAGCCTCTCCTTGACGCCGCCCAGCTGGGCGGCGGCCGCCGCCACGGCGGCCTCGGTGGTCACCACCGTGCCCGCCCGATCCTCCCGGCTGCCCCTCACGAGCGGCTGGCGGATCCTATCGGTGGAGTTCCACCGCGGGAAGGAGTACCGCCCCTCGTCGCAGAGCCACATGTCGTCGACCAACGGGTTGTCCCGGGAGGCGAAGCGCTTGACCTCGAAGTCCCGGGAATCGACGTTGACGTTGCAGCCGTAGGAGCAGCCGGGGCAGACCGACTTGGTCCGCTGGAGGTCCCAAGGGCGAGCGGTGAAGCGGTACTTGACGTGCGTGAGAGCGCCCACCGGGCAGACCTCGGGAAGATTGCCCTGAAACTCGGACTGGAGCGGCTGCCCGTTGAAGGTGGCGACCATGGTGTGGACGCCCCGCTGCTGGAGCACCAGCTCCTTCTCGCCGGTGATCTCCTCATAGAAGCGGGTGCAGCGCCAGCAGAGGATGCAGCGCTCCTGGTCCAGCTCGATCCGGTCGGAGAGCGGCAGCGCCTTGTTGAAATGGACCTTCTCGGTGATCGGGAAACGGGACGACGACGGGCCGTAGCGGACCGTGAAGTCCTGCAGGTCGCACTCGCCACCGCGGTCGCAGACCGGACAGTCGAGCGGATGGTTGAGCAGGAGGAACTCGAGCACCCCCTCCCGCTCCTTGACGACCGGCGCCGACTGGGTGTTGACCACCATCCCGTCGGCCACCACGGTGGCGCAGGCGGGCTGGAGCTTGGGCATCTTCTCGACCTGCACCAGGCACATCCGGCAGACCGCCACCGGGTCCATCTTGGGATGGGCGCAGTAGATGGGGATGTGGACGCCCGCCTCGGTGGCCGCGTCGAGCACCAGTGTGCCCCGCGGCACCCTGAGCGCCCGGCCGTCGATGGTGACGGCCACGCGCCCGTCGTCGGGGGTCTCAACGGTCGGCTTCTCGTCAGCCATCTACGCGACCGCCATCGCTGCATGCCTGCGCTTGACCGGGCATCCGCCCGCCCCGCAGTGCTCCTCGAACTCCTCGCGGAAAGCCTGGTACGCCGACATCACGAACCAGGTCGCGGTGTCGCCCAGCGGGCAGAAGCACTTGCCGTTCATGTTGTCGCAGATGTCGGTGAGGGTTGCCAGCTCGGCCGGGGTCAGAATCCCCGCCTCCAGACGGTGCATCAGCTCAGATTCGAAGTAGGTCCCCTCGCGGCAGGGGGCGCACTTCCCGCACGATTCGTGCTGGTAGAAGTCGACCAGTCGCATCGAGACGTCCACCATGCAGGTGGTCTCGTCCATGAAGACCATCGCCCCCGCCCCCAGGGCGGAGCCGGCCCTCTGCACCGCGTCCATCTCCAGGGGCAGATCGAGGTGCTCGGGGAGGAGGACTTGCATCGAGCCGCCGCCCGGCTGGAAGGCCTTGAGTGAGCGCCCCTTCCAGATCCCGCGGCACTCGTCCTCGAGCAGCTCGCGGATCGGCGTGCCGAGCTCCATCTCGTAGACGCCGGGCCGGTTGATGTGGCCGCTGCAGCAGAAGAGCCGGGTGCCCGTGCTCTTCTCTGCACCCACCGAGGCGAACCAGGCACCCCCGCGGAGGACGATGTGGGGCAGGTTGGAGAGCGTCTCCACGTTGTTGACCACGGTCGGCTTGCCGTAGAGGCCCTTCACCGCCGGGAAGGGTGGCTTGAGCCGAGGCTGACCGCGGAAGCCCTCCAGCGAGTCGATGAGCGCCGTCTCCTCGCCGCAGATGTAGGCCCCGGCGCCGCCGTGGACGATGATGTCGCAGCTGAAGTCGGAGCCGAGGATGCCGCGGCCGATGTAGCCGGCGGTGCGGGCCTCCTCGACGCAGCGCTCCAGGAGCAGGCGCTGGTCGTGGTACTCGCCACGGATGTAGATGAAGGCGATCGGTGCCTGGATCGCGTAGGCCGCAATCAGCGCTCCTTCGATGAGCTGGTGCGGGTTCTCGTCGATGAGCGCCCGGTCCTTGAAGCAGCCCGGCTCCGACTCGTCGGCGTTGACGCAGAGGTAGCGGGGATGGACGCCCTTGGGGAGGAACGACCACTTCAACCCGGTGGGGAAGCCGGCCCCGCCGCGCCCGCGGATGCCGCTCGTCTTGACCTCGGCGACCAGGTCGTCGGGGGTCATGCTGCGGAGCGCCTTGCGCAGGCCCTCGTAGCCGCCGATGCGCTCGTAGACGGCGAGGGTCTGGATGCCGTCCATCCCGAAGTCCTTGGTCAGCAGCTTGTACTCGGCCATCAGCGGCCTCCCCGCCCGCGCATCAGGAGGCCCTCTGCGCGGCGGAGCCGCCGGAGCGGTGCGGCCGGCCCGCGGGGCCCTCTGCCGCCGGAGCGTCGCGGACGCCGTCCAGGATCGCATCGACCCGTTCCGGGGTGAGGTTCTCCTGGAAGTGGTGGTCCACCTGCATCGCGGGTGCCCCACCGCAGGCCCCCAGGCATTCGACGGTGTGCTCCCAGGTGAAGGCGCCGTCGGCGGTGGTCCCGCCCGACGGACAGCCGAGCCGGCCCTCCAGATGGGAGACGATCTCCTCGGCGCCGCGCAGCGCGCAGGAGACGTTGACGCACACCAGGACGTGGTGGCGCCCGCCGGGGCGGTCGAAGTACATCGAGTAAAAGCTGGCGACCGCCTGGACCTCGCTGGGGGTGAGCCGGAGCAGCTCGGCCACCTCCGTCATCCCCTCCGGGCTCAGGTAGCCGAGCTGGTGCTGGACCGCCCAGAGGGACGGCAGCACGGCGCTGCGTGCCTGCGGGTAGCGGTCGCGCTGGCGCTCGATCTCGGCGCGGGTCTTGGGTGTCAGCACGTTCATCGATCGACATCCCCGAGCACGATGTCGATCGAGCCGATGAGGGCGACCAGATCGGAGAGCAGCTCACCCTGAGCCATGTGGGGCAGGGCGCTCAGGTTGCTGAAGGAGGGGGCGCGCACCTTGCACCGGTACGGCCGGTTGGAGCCGTCGCTCACCAGCAGGAAGCCCAGCTCACCCCGGGGGGACTCGATCGCCTGGTAGACGGTGCCCGTGGGCACCCGGAAGCCCTCGGTCACCAGCTTGAAGTGGCGGATCAGCGACTCCATGCTGGTGTTGATCTCGTTGCGGGGAGGCAGTGCCACCTTGCGGTCGGTGCTGTTCACCGGCCCCTCGGGGAGACCCGCCATCGCCTGATCGATGATCCGCAGCGACTCGCGCATCTCGCGCATCCGCACCAGGTAGCGGTCGTAGATGTCGCCGCGCTGCCCGATCGGAACATCGAAGTCGAAGTGGTCGTACGAGCTGTAGGGCTGCGCCTTGCGCAGGTCGTAAGGAACGCCGCTGCCCCTGAGCGTCGGCCCGGTGACCCCGTAGTTGATCGCGTCCTCGGCGCTGAGCACCCCCAACCCCTGGGTGCGCTCGCGGAAGATCGGGTTGCCCGTGATCAGCGTCTCGTACTCGTCGATGTGGTGCGGGAAGGTCTTGACCACCTCCTCCACCATCCCGTAGAACTCGGCGGGCACATCGGCCATCAGGCCGCCCACCCGGATAAACGAGGTGTGCATCCGCACCCCGCTCACCAGCTCGTTGATGTCGAGGATCTTCTCCCGCTCCCGCCACGCGTAGACGAAGGGGGTGGTGGCACCGAGGTCGAGGGCGGTGGTGCCGTACCAGATGAGGTGGCTCGCGATCCGGGCCAGCTCGCACATGATGACCCGCAGGTACTGGCCGCGAGGCGGCACCTCGACCCCGAGCAGGCGCTCCGCCGCCAGGGAGAAGCCGAGATTGTTGCTGAGGGGCGAGAGGTAATCCATCCGGTCCGTGTAGGGGATGCACTGCTGGTAGCTGTGCCGCTCGAAATCCTTCTCGAAGCCGGTGTGGAGAAAGCCGATGTCGGGCCGGCAGCCCCGCACCACCTCGCCGTCGAGGTTCAGCACCAGGCGCAGCACGCCATGAGTGGAGGGGTGCTGCGGCCCCATGTTCAGCTCCATGGTCTGGTCGTCGAGCTGGACCAGGTCGATGGCGTCCAGCTCGGGGGCGACCGCGAGCAGCTCCCGGCCGTGGTCGTGCTGCTCGGAGGCGGCGTCCCGGCCCGGTGGGCCGAGGGGGGGCAGCACGCTCATCGGCTGGAGCCCGGCATCTCGGGCGGCCTCTCCTGGGCTGGGAGCGCCCATTCCAGGTTGTGGGTGAAAGCGATCGGCTCGCCGAAGGACACGTAGTCCTTGCGCAGCGGGTGGCCCTCCCAGTCGTCGGGGAGCAGGATGCGACGGAGGTCGTGGTGCCCCTCGAACTGGATGCCGATGAGGTCGTAGGCCTCCCGCTCGTGCCAGTCCATCCCGGCGAACACCCCCTCCAGGGTGGGCACCCGGGGATCGTCTTCGGGCACCTGCACGACCAGCCGGATCACGTCGTTGTGCCGCATCGAGCGGAGCTGATAGACGACGTCGAAACGCGGGGCGTCGGGTTCGCGGTCGGGCCAGTCGACGGCGGTCACGTAGAGGGGCAGGTCGTAGCGCGCCTCCTCGTGGTCGCGCAGGAGGCGGGCGACCTCGACCAGGCGATCCCGCCCCACCCGGATGGTCACCTCGCCGAGGACCTCATCGGTGGCGAGCACCGCATCGGGCAGCTCACGCCGGAGGAGGTTCAGAGCCCTCATCCCGGTGGCCAGGCGTGTTCCCGTGGATTCCCCCACGTCAGTCATCCCCGTTCACCCCCGCCAGGAGGTGAGGTGGCTGCCGGCGATCTTCTGCTGGAGCTTGACGATGGCGTCGAGCAGGGCCTCGGGGCGGGGCGGGCAACCGGGGAGGAAGACGTCCACCGGGACCACCTTGTCGACGCCCTGGACGATCGCGTAGTTGTTGAACATCCCTCCGCTCGAGGCGCAGGCGCCCATGCTGATGACCCACTTGGGCTCGGGCATCTGGTCGTAGATCTGGCGGAGGACCGGGGCCATCTTCTGGGAGACCCGGCCGGAGACGATCATCAGGTCCGACTGGCGCGGGGAGGCGCGAAAGACCTCGCATCCGAAGCGCGCCATGTCGTAGCGGGCGGCGCCCGTCCCCATCATCTCGATGGCGCAGCAGGCGAGGCCGTAGAGCGCCGGCCAGAGCGAGCTGTACCGGCCCCAGTTGACGAGCTTCTCGACACTGGTGGTGAGGATCCCGCTCTGCAGGGCGGCGCGCTCCCTCTCCCCCGCCCGGGGCAGCGGCAGCACGTCCGCATCACCGACCGAGGTCGCGAGCGAGGCACGCGGCCTGAGCGCGGGCGCGGCCGGCGGGTTCAGCGCCAGGTCGCCGCTCAGTCCCATCGGAGCGCCCCCTTGGCCCAGATGTAGACCAGCCCGAGCAGCAGGGTGAGGATGAAGATCCCCATCTCCACGACCCCGAAGACCCTGAGCTGGCGGACGATGGTCGCCCAGGGGAAGAGGAAGATCGATTCGACGTCGAAGACGATGAAGAGCATCGCGGTCACGTAGAAGCTGACCGAGAAGCGCCGCCGGGCCGAGACCGAAGGCACGATCCCGGACTCGTAGGGGAGCTCCTTCTCAGGGCTGGGGCGGCGCGGCCCGAGCACGGAGCTGAGCAGCGGCACACCGGCGCCGAAGAGGATGCAGATCCCCAGAAAGACAAGAATCGGCGCGTAGTCCGAGAGCATTTCCGCGCATCCTACCAAGGCCAAGGGTCCCGACCGCCCTGGCCAGACGGCCCTGGGGCGCGGCGCCCAAATTGCCTGCGGTCAGACCGCGCGCACCTGCACCTTGCCGTGTTCGACACGCGCCTGGTACACCGCGGCAGGGGCCGACGCCGGGCCATGCACCGCCCTCCCATCGCTGAGCCGGAAGCGGCTGCCGTGCCACGGGCAGGTCACGCAGAGCTGGTCGTCGACGCTGCCCTCGTGGAGGGGGCCGGCAGCGTGGGGGCAGACGTCCGAGAGGGCGTAGATCTGTGTCCCCCGCCGGTAGAGCATCACCCGAGCGCCCCCCGCCTCGGCGAGCGTCGGGGTGGCCTCCTCCAGCCTGTCCGCATCGAGGGCGTCAACCCAGTCGCTCGGCTTCTCGAGGAAGGCCTGGTGGTCGACCCCGACCCCGCGTCCAAAGCTGAGGTGACCGCCCAGGTACCCGCCGGCGCTCACCGCCGCTAGACCGAGCAGGCGCAGCCGGCGGGCGCTCCGGTGGCCGGCCATGAGCGATGCCGCAAAGAGCCCGAGACCGGTGAGGTTGGCGGCGGCGTGGACCAGCCCGACCCGCCGTTCCGGCCCGTAGGAGTCGGCCCAATCACTGAGTCCGCTGACGGCGGCGGGGACAGCGGCCAGGGCACCGAGCCCGACCAGCGGATCGACCGCGTCAACAGCGCCCGAACCGCCGAAGAGGTCGAGGATCACGGCCCCGCTCCAGCAGCCGATGGGGAGGTCGGTGAGCAGCGGATGCAGCGGGTGCTCCAGCCACGTGCCGCTCAGCAGACTCTTGGCCGGCTTGACCGTGGAGTTCACGAATCCGGCGATCCGGTCGGACACGCCATCGAGAGCCTCGAGGCCCTCCAGCTTGCCGATCAGCTCCCTCGGTCCCACGCTCAGAAGGATATGGCACCCGCGCGCTGGTGTCGACGCGGAGCCGCGCGCCGGCCCGGGGAAGGTGGCACCGCGCGCCGGCTCTCGCCGGCGGCGGCACCACCCGGGAGAGAGCTCAGGCGGCGACGGGCGCCGGGACGACCTCGGCCTCGATCTCGAGCTGGATCTTCTTGCTGACCATGACACCGCCGGACTCGAGGACTGCGTTGTAGGTCAGGCCCCACTCCTCGCGGTCGATCTCGGCGGAGGCGGAGATCACGGACACCGACGCGCCCCACGGGGTCTTCTCGGTCCCGAGGTACTGGACGTCCAGGGTGACCGGGTGAGTTTGGTCGCGGATGGTCAGGTCGCCGGTCACCGCGAACTGCTTCTCACCCGCGGCCTCCACGCCGGTCGAGCGGAAGGTCATCTTCGGGAACTTTTCAACGTCAAAGAAGTCGGCGGAGCCCAGATGGGCGTCGCGCTTCGCATCGCGAGTGTTGATGCTGGCGACGTCGATGCTGACCTCGACGCTCGAGGTCGCGAGGCCCTCTCCCACCGTGATCTTGCTGTCGAACTTCTCGAAGGTCCCCCGCACCTTGGTGAACACGAGGTGGCGGGCGAGGAACCCGATCTGGCTGTGGGACGGCTCGAGAACGTACTCGCCGGCGGCGAGCGGGGGAGCGGCGGCGGTCTGGGTCATGTCTCTCTCTCCGATGGTTGACGGTTCGACGGTTGATGCGTCGACGGTTGACAGATCAACTATACTCATAAGATCGTTGCGCTGTCAACCTTCGTGGGGTAGGCTTGGAGGAATGGTCATGACGGAGACGGACCGGTCGGTCCACCTGCAGGCGTGGCATGCACTCCTCCGTGCCCAAGCCGGCGTGGCCGGCAACCTGGAACGTGAGCTCATGGCCGCCGAAGGACTGCCGCTCGCGTGGTTCGAGGTGCTCCTGGTGCTCGACCAGGCTTCTGACGGAGCCCTCCGGCTCCAGCGGCTGATGGACACCGTGCTGATGACCAAGAGCGGTGTGAGCCGCCTGGTCGACCGGATGGAGGCCGCCGGGCTGGTGGTCCGCTCCGGCTGTCCGTCCGACCGGCGTGGCGCCTTCGCCGTCATCACCGAGCTGGGCCGGGAGAAGCTGCATCGGGCGACCCCCATCCATTCCGGCGGGATCGAGCGCCATCTGGGCAAGGTGCTGGACGCCGAAGAGGCGGCCCGGCTGCGCGACGCCCTCAGCGCTGTCGCGGACGCCCTCGGCAGCGAGGCCGTCTTCGCCGGATGTACGGG
>Ga0182027_10013865_pt1 | contig 11191 bp, 7 predicted proteins | sample 712E1DmetaG_FD_121300 | JGI IMG/M metagenome (GOLD analysis project Ga0182027, IMG submission 121300) | Permafrost microbial communities from Stordalen Mire, Sweden - 712E1D metaG (Illumina Assembly) | ecosystem: Environmental > Terrestrial > Soil > Wetlands > Permafrost | place: Sweden...
CAATTTGGGTGAAGGTGCCGGTCATGAGGTTAATGGTGCCAAAACCGTTGTTGCCGGTGTTAAACTCAACCGCGTAAACGTCGTTCTGCGCACGCGCCGACAGGGCCAGGCTGCCTGCTGCCAACACACCTAACATCGCTTTGTTGATTTCTTTTAACATAAATGCTGCTCGTGGTTAAATTTGTAATTTCAACCGCTCCACGCAATTGCTTTTGCAGGTCGTGTGCCACCATCCGCGCGAGGGGGTGTAATTCGCTTATATCCGGGGAAGCATCTTGGCCGAATTCGTCGAGGCTGAAGCAGGCTTTGGATAATCAGTCGCGGGATCACGATTCGTTGCAGGATTAAAATGGATTCGGTGGAACAACGGCTAACTGCCTCTGCAAAAACATCTTTCGCATCAAATCCCCATGTCAGACAAGACTCAAAGTCTGAAAATCGCACCTGTTGCAGAACAAAATGGGCGGCGAAATGTTTTCATCAAAATGTAAAATTGTCATCAGATTTACACCAATTGTGTGTCTTATTATTCTACATCAAAAAAAGTCGATACTGTATTTTATGTCCTATTAATCCACAAAGTGTCCATTTATATGTCTTTAATTTATACATAATTAGACAGAATCAGAGACACTCGCGACTAACGGGGAAATTTTCTGTTTTTGGTGTCTTGGTTTTTTACAGAACGCGTGTTGGGGGCACGAACGTAAACTCTACTTTGCCAGATGGCACACCACCCCGTGACCGGATGATATCTCGTGCCGCGCCGGAATTTCCGCCTGGCAACGCGCCTCGGCCATCGGGCAGCGCGGATGAAACGGACAGCCCGGCGGCGGATGGATCGGTGACGGCACGTCGCCCGGCAAAATGATGCGCTTTCGTTTTGATTCCGGGTCCACTTCCGGGATGGCAGAGATCAACGCCTGGGTGTAGGGATGCCGCGGTTCGCGAATGATGCTTTTGGCTTCCGCCATTTCGACGATCTTGCCGAGATACATCACCATCACCCGGCGGCTGATGTGCTCCACCACCGCGAGGTCGTGCGCAATAAAAAGATACGCAATGCCGCGCTGCTGCTGCAAATCCTGGAGCAAGTTGATGATTTGCGCCTGCACGGAAACATCCAGTGCGCTCACCGGCTCGTCGCAAATAATCAATTCCGGCTCGACCGCCAGCGCGCGCGCGATGCCGATGCGCTGCCGCTGGCCGCCGCTGAATTCATGCGGATACCGCTGCGCATAGACCGCATCCAGACCGACGGCCTGGAGCAATTCCACAACGCGCTTTTGCCGCGCGGATTTGCTGTCAGTCAATTGGTGAATGTCCAGCGCCTCGCCGACGATTTGCTCGACCGTCATGCGCGGATTGAGCGAGCCGTAAGGATCCTGGAAAATCATCTGGAATTTTCGCCGCCGCGCGCGCAATTCCGAACCGCCCATCCGCGTGATGTCCTCGCCGTTGAGCAAAACACTGCCCGCCGTTGGCTCGACCAGCCGGACGATGGCTCGGCCGAGCGTCGTCTTGCCGCAGCCGCTTTCACCAACCAGACCGAGCGTTTCGCCCGGTTCGATGGCAAAACTCACATCGTCCACCGCCTTCACGAATTCATGGACGCGGCTGAACATCCCGGGTTTCACCGGGAAATGCACCTTCAGATTTTTGACTTCGAGCAGGCTCATAAACTGAAATCCGAAATCCGAATGTCGAAATCCGAAAGAAGCCCGAAGCCCAAAACCCGAACCGGCAACCGGAGAACAATTCCCCCTCTCCTGGGGGAGAGGGCCGGGGTTGATTCCAACTTTTTCAACCCACCGATAAATCGGTGGGCTATGGTCTGTCGCGCCCAAGGCGCTTCCGGATTTTTGAATTCAGGTGAATTCATAAAAAGGCGCATCGCTATGAACTGTGGTGTTCCTGCCAAACCTTTCTGCTAATCCAAGCGTAAATCAGACGGTCATCAAACTCAGTCTCAAGATCGTGGACACACTCAAAGCGATCTGCCAAGTAAGCCTTGGATGGAGACAGAATCAGCGGCAGGTCCTTTGTCGGCAAACGAACAACGAATCCGACTTCCCGTCCATCGCCTAAGAACAGATGATCCTTTTTAAATCCATAATCGATCCAGCCGAGCGCCCGCCCTGACTCATCTTCGACGACAGCCTTGCTGATTTTGGAGAAACGAGCTTCACGAACATGCCCTCTCGGTGCGCCCTCTGTCGAAGTTAACTCAACCTCCAAAGTGTTAGGAAGCACGAAAGCAACTGTGGAGTTTTCGGACGAGTGGAAGTCAAGCCGCCATGCATGGATGACGGAGATAAATTTCAACCACTTTCTTGTTATCACAGAAAGTCTAACTTGAAGCTTGTAATTCCCATCCGCAGCCAACACCTCAAAAATCAACCCCTCCCGGGCGGGAGTTCGCGAGATTAGTAACTTCTGTGTATTGTTTGTATTCAAGTTAACTTGCTGCGTTCATTTCCAAAACGGGCATCTGACCCGTCGCCCGGCCTCGACCTCGACCAGTTCGGGGATTTTTTCGGAACATTCCGGCTTCGCAATCGGGCAGCGCGGGGCGAAACGGCAGCCGGGCGGAAAATTGCCGATGCGCGGCACGTTGCCGGGAATGGCCGTAAGGCGGCTGGCACCGCCAGCCAATTTGGGAACGGAGTTGATCAACGCCTTGGTGTAGGGATGAAGCGGACGGCGCAACAGCTCCTTTGCGGGTGACAATTCGACGATCTGCCCGGCATACATCACCGCCACGCGGTCGGCCATGTCGCCCACGATGCCGAGGTTGTGCGTGATGAGCAAAATCGCCATGCCCAGCCGCTGCTTGAGGTCGTGAAGCAGTTCGAGTATCTGCGCCTGGATGGTCACGTCGAGCGCGGTGGTCGGTTCGTCGGCCACGAGCAGTTTCGGTTCGCTGGCCAGCGCCATGGCGATCATCACGCGCTGCTGCATGCCGCCGGACATTTCGAACGGATAATTCCTGATGCGCGATTCCGGCGCGGGAATCCCGACGAGCTTCAGCAGGCGGATGACTTCGGCGTCGTAACTTTGGAGCGCCGGCCTCTGGCATGGCTCGTTGGCGTCGCCGGATCGTGCCGTACCGGAGGCCGGCGCTCCGAGCGGTCGGTGCAGTTTGAGCGATTCCTTGATCTGGTTGCCAATGCGGAAAACCGGATTCAGCGACGCGCCCGATTCCTGAAAAACGTAGCTAACCACACCGCCACGAATGCCGCGCAGCTCGGCATTCGACATTTTCAGCACGTCGCGGCCATTCAATAAAATTTCCCCGCCGACGTAATGGGCCGGCGGCATCGGCACGAGCTGTGCGATGGAAAGCGCGGTCACGCTCTTGCCGCAGCCGCTCTCGCCAACCAGGCAAACCGTTTCGCCCGCACCGATGGTCAGCGACACACCGTCCACGGCGCGCAAGGCATCGGCCCCGGTGCCGAAGTCCATTTTCAGATTTTTGATTTCGAGCAGCGGCATTTCAGATTGCGGATTTCAGATTGCGGATTGCGGATTAAAATTGCGAGCCATTAAAGCAAATCGTCTTGCCTGCCGGTTGCCGCTGCCGCTAGCTTTAGCGGCATGTATTTGAAATATTACTGGCTCTTCATTCTGGTTCTGGCGGTCGCCGGTTGCAGCAGCGTTCCGAAACCCAAACCAATCCCGACGGGTTCGCTCGAGAAATTTCAGAAACGGGCGGAGAAGTTTAACGAGATCGTCACCATGCCGGTATTTGAGACGACACCAGATGAAGTCGCGGCCACGGCCACGAACGTCATCGTCGCCGGCAATGCTGCGCTGGACCGCATCGGCCGGCTCAAGCCAGGCGAAGTCAATTTCACCAACACGATTCGGGCGCTGGATGACATTGGCTATTCGATTCTAACGCCTGAAGGCCGGCTGGAATTGATCCAGCAGACGAGCACCAACGCCGCCGTGCGCGACGCGGCGACGGACGCCATCAAGAAACTCGATGAGTGGTCGGTGGGCACCGATTACCGCGAGGATGTTTACGCCGCCGTGAAGGCGTGTGCGGATACAAAGCCGCAACTGGCCGGCGAGGACAAAAAGCTTTTCGACGAGACGCTGCGCGATTATCGCCGGGCCGGTTTGGATTTGCCGAAAGACCAACGCGATGTAGTTGAGAAATTACGCAAACAACTGACGGCGCTGGAAACGGATTTTCAGGACAACGTCACGAAGGCGACGAACTCCCTGAAGTTCACAAAAGCCGAACTCGAGGGCGTGCCGGATGCTTTTCTCACGCAGGCAGGCATCAAGACTGGCGACGACGAATACACCCTGAAGGCGAACATCACCTTCCATTACCTCATGGTCGAGGACAACGCGAAGCGCGAGGACACGCGCAAGCGCATGATCGTCGCGCAGTGCAATCTCGCCCGGAATGAGAACATTCCGCTGTTGCAGAAAATTTTGGTCCTCCGGGATGAAATCGCCCGCCGGCTGGGTTACGCCAGTTACGCCGATTACGCCACGGAAGTACGGATGGCGAAAAATGCCGCAACCGCCATCTCCTTTGAGCAAAACCTGAAAAAGGGCCTGCAACCGAAATTCGACGCGGAACTGGAGGAGTTCCGGCAAATGAAAATCAAGGAGACCGGCGACCCGAACGCGAGAATCTATGTCTGGGATTGGCGCTATTTCGCCAACGAATTAAAGAAGACGAAGTATAACGTGGACGCCGAGCGGTTGCGGGTTTATTTCCCGTACGACCGCGTGCTGGAGGGGTTGTTTGCGATTTATCAGCATATTTTTGATTTGAAATTCGAGCGCGTCGAACCGCCTTACAAATGGATCGGCGACCTGCAGCTTTACGCCGTGTCCGATGCGAAGACCGGCCAGCCGCTGGGGCTGTTCTACCTCGACATGTTCCCGCGCGAGGGCAAATACAATCACTTCGCGCAATTTGGAATCATCGAAGGGAAACTGCTGCCGGACGGGAAATATCAACGTCCCGTCTGCGCGCTCATCTGCAATTTCCCGCCGCCCCAGCCGGGCAAACCGTCGCTCATGTCGCATGACGAGGTCGAGACCATCTTCCATGAATTCGGCCATGCGATGCACACCATTCTGACGCAGGCGAAGTATTCGCGCTTTTCCGGCACCAGCGTGCCGCGGGATTTTGTCGAGGCGCCATCGCAGATGCTGGAGAACTGGCCGTGGGACAAGAAGGTGTTGGACAGCTTCGCGGCGGACTACCGCGACCCGAACAAAAAAATCCCGCAGGCGGTTCTGAATCAACTCAAAGCGTCGCGGCTGGCGACGGAAGGGACGTTCTACCGCCGGCAACTTTCGTTCGGCCTGATGGATTTGGCGTTGCATACGCAAATTCACGCGACCAACGCCGATGACGTGCTGCCGTTGTCGAACGAAGTTTTGAGCGAGGCGTCCCTGCCCGTGCCGCCGGACACGGCGTTCGTGGCTTATTTCGGCCACATCATCGGCTACGGGGCGGGTTATTACGGCTACGCTTGGGCGGATGCCATCGCGGCGGACATGGCGACAGTATTCGAAAACTCGCCGGACGGCTTCTTCGACCAAACGGCGGGGATGCGGATGCGCCGTGAGATTTATCAGGTCGGTGATTCGCGCGACATCAATGTCTCCATCGAGAAATTCCTCGGCCGGCCGCGCTCCATTGAGCCGTTCCTGAAGAAGATTGGCGTGGAGAAAAGCGCCGCCGGCTCCAAATGAGTTCACCGGCAAAATCCGCCGTCGAACGCTGGCCACGCCAGATCAAATTCATTATCGGGAACGAGGCGTGCGAGCGCTTCAGCTACTACGGCATGCGAAGCATTCTCGCCGGGTATATCACCGGCGCGGTGCTCAAGGGCGGACTGGGACAGGATGCCGACACCTCCACGGAAATCATTCACCTGTTTGTCTTCGTCAACTATTTCATGCCGTTGTTCGGCGCGTGGCTGTCGGACAAGATCATCGGGCGCTACCACACGATCCTCTGGGTGTCGCTGTTTTACTGCGCGGGTCACGGCGTGCTGGCGTGCAGCGATTTCGCCGGCACGGTCCACGGCAAACTGCTGCTGCTTTACACCGGCATGGCATTGATCGCCTTTGGCTCCGGAGGCATCAAGCCGTGTGTGTCGGCGTTCGTGGGCGACCAGTTCAAGCCGGAACAGTCGCATCTGCTACAAAAGGCCTACGGCGCGTTTTATTGGGCCATCAACCTCGGCTCGTTCTTTTCGTTCCTCGTCGTCCCGTGGGTCAAGGACCGGCATGGCTACGGTCTTGCGTTCGGGGTGCCGGGAATTTTGATGGCCATCGCGACATTTATTTTCTGGCTGGGCACGAAACATTACGTCCGGGTGCCACCGAGCCGGGAGACGAAAAGCGCGGGATTCTTCAAGGTTTTCTGGCACGCGCTTACCGGCAAACGCGCTCCGGGGCAGGGTTTCTGGGACGCTGCCCGTGCCCGGTTTACTGAAAAGGAGATTGACGCGGCGAAATCCGTCCTGCCCATCCTGCTCGTCTTCGCGCTCATCCCGCCGTTCTGGTCGCTGTTTGAACAGAGCAATTCCACGTGGGTGTTGCAGGGTGAGAAGATGGTGCCTGTATTATTAATGCCAGGAACATTCCTCAGCCTGGACATTGGTGCGGAGCAGATGCAATCCATGAATTCGCTGATCGTGATGATTCTGGTGCCGCTGTTCACGCTGGGGATTTATCCGCGCATCGGCCGGTTCGCCGCGCCGCTGCGGCGGATGTCGTGCGGAATGTTTCTGGCGGCGGGTTCGTATCTCGTCGTGGCCGCGCTGCAACGGCAGATCGAAGCCGGCGCACAATTGAGCGTCCTCTGGCAGACCGTGCCGTACGTCATTTTGACCGCCGCTGAGGTTTTGGTCTCGACGACCGGGCTGGAATTCGCCTTCCGCGAAGCCGCGCCGGAAATGAAGAGCCTCGTCATGAGTTTCTGGCTGCTGACCATCGCCTTTGGCGACCTGCTCGTTGCGGCGGTGACCAAGCTGTTTGCCAATGCCAGCAACCACGCCGCGTCGGTCAGCACGAACCGCTTTCTGTTCTACGCCGGAATGACGTTCGTGGTGGCGATTTTGTTCTGCGTCGTCACGGCGGTTTATAAATACCGCGACGCGGCGGCAGCGGAGGGGAAATAAGCTTGCAGGAGACGCCGTGAGGAGTCCCCATTTTTGCAGGATTTAGTTTGAGACTCGTCACCTCGTCTCGTATGAGTAAAAGCCTGATGGCTCTCGGCCCCAAAATCATTCTGGACAGCCACGGGCGACCGAAATAGGGTGGCCAAAAGTAAACCAGCGTTTCCGGCATCCTTGTGCAGCCTTTGCTGGCACGGGCAAGGACCGAAAACTTGAATCCAATCGTTTGCTGGAAAGAAACTTAAATGCGAAACTCGCGCACAAACATAAAAGAGGATAGACTGCAGAACAGGCCGTCCATTATCTGTTAGGCTGCTTGACACACACTTTATGAAAACATCACTGATTGTAGTTTTGGGATTGATGCTAATCGGTTGTCAGAGTTCGCGGCAGAGTACATCGCTGACCGCAGAGCAGGCCAAGGCACTCGCCATGCGGTTAGCCAACGACAGGCTTCCGCTATTTGTCATCGCCAGCCATTTCACGATGGAGTGCCGGCCACTTTTGAATCAGGTCATTGGGTTTGGAGAGAGTTAGCGCCGGGTGATATTGAGGCTACGGTTAAGCTTGCGGCAGATGGTTCAACCAATAGTGTTGCCCTCAATATTTTGTCGAATACTTCTTATTGAGCATGACGCAGCCTAATATGAGGATAGGCTGCAAAGCTTCTTAAGCGTTTTAGCCTTTCACCTCATCGCCAGAAATCCACCAGTATGCGGAAAACAGCTTCAGTGGCCGAAAAACTTGTGGAGCATCTCGCCACCGTTCTGCCAGAAAATGATTGCCACGCCCATCAACGCGCCGCCGGCCATCACGCCGGACGCCACGGGAAAGGTGAATTCCTCCGCCTTCGCCGGTGATTTTTTCGCGAACCACCAGGCGAGGACCGCGCCCATGAAAAACAGCACGCCATAGTACCATTGGAAAATCCACGCCAGGCCGAAACCGGACGCGGACGGCAGATATTTTTCCTGCTTGGGAAAAATCACCGGCAGAATGGCAAACACAATTCCCACCGCGCCGCCGATGATGATGCTCCAGACTTTCGCCGGAGCGAGCGCTTCGAAACCCTTGCTCAAGGCTTGGGCGACGGCGGCCCAGGTTTGCGCGGAGGGCGCGGGGAACTGGTCCGAGCCGATGACTTCGGGCTTGTCAACGATGAGCGCAAACGCCAGGACGCTGACGATGGTGCCGATGAAAATTCCGGCGAATTGCGCGACGAACTGTTTGCGCGGATGCGCGCCGAGCAGGTAGCCGCTTTTCAAATCAGTCAGCAAATCGGCGGAAGAACCGGCCGCGCCGGCGGTGATGTTGGCGCTCATCAGGTTCACGTTCATGTTGCCGGGATTGAGCGCGCCGAACGCGAGCTGGGTGACCTTGCCCAGCGCGCCAACGGGCGTGGTGTCGGTCTCGCCGGTGATGCGGCAGGCAGCGAGCGCGAGCGCGAACGACAGAATCACAGCGATGAGGCTTTGCCAATACGGCATTCCGAACGAGGCGTGCGCCAGCAGGGCCAGCGCGATGAGCGAAACAATTTGCCCGGCGGCAAACCAGGACATCGGCGTCTCGATGGCTTCCATTTCGCCGGGGGATTTCGATTTTTGCGAGAAAATCCTGCCGAGATCGAGAAACGCCCGGAGAGAAATCCGCCATTGCAAAATAAAATTCAGCAGGCTGGCGAAGACCATGCACGACACGCCCGGCCAGAGCGCCCATTGCACACAGTCGCGGAAACCGGAGCCGGTGATAAGGCCGGCGTGCTGCAACGCGGGCACAAAACCCATCCAGCACACGATGCTGCCAAAGAGGATGCTGAGGCACACGCGCATCCCCATGATCGCGCCGGAGGCGATGAAAATCGGCTCCCAACTGAACATCACCGTCCGGCCCATCCAGGCCGGGCCGAAGATGACGGCATTTAATTTGGTGGTCAATGCTTCGCTGGAAAATGGCGCGAGCCGCGCGATGGCCGCAAAGCCGTCGTGCCAGAAATTATCAATGGCCGCGAGCAGGCCCGCGATGCCCAGCGCCTTTGCCGCGCGCATGCCTTTCGCGCCGTGCGAGTGGAGCGCGCGCAAGGTTTCCGCCGCCGCGACGCCGCTGGGAAAACGGAGCTGCTCGATGTTGATCATCTGTTTTTTCATCGGGACGGCCATCGTGACGCCAAGAATGGCCAGAAAGAAGACCCACGCAAGGGTCAGTGGAATCGAGAGCGCGTGGCCGTTCAACATGATGAACGCCGCGAATGCCGAGACCAGCGTGCTGCCAGTCGAGTAGCCCGCCGAGCTGGCCGTGGATTGCATGCAATTGTTTTCGAGAATGGTCATCGGAATTTTGGCGAGGCCGATTTTCACGAAGGTCGTCCAGATGGCGTAAGACAGGATGCACGCCGTGATGGCCACGCACATGGCCCAACCCGCTTTTAACCCGATGTATAGATTGGTGAGCGAAAGGATGGCGCCCAGAACCGAACCCATGAGCACCGCGCGCCAGGTCAGTTGCGGCATCGAATCCCCGCGGCCCTTGTAAACCTGCTCGAACCACTGGCGCTCGATTTCCTCCGGCGTGCCGGTGAAACCCTCGATGGGCAATTCAAAATCAGCGGCTGGCTTTTCCAGCGTTTCCATCTCCTTGACTGAATCAAATTTCATGCGAAATTTTCGCGGGTCATTGCGTCGGGAAGCCAAAACAGAAGGCCAGGCCGGTCAAAGTGCCGAATGTGATATTGTTCAACGCGTCGCGAATCTGGGGAATTTGCAACACGAGAATCACCCCGATAAAGCCAAACTGGGCGAATTTCGCGTAAGCCTCCCAGCTCATGCCGGTCAGATTTCGCAGCACGTGCGAGCCGTCCAGCGGCGGAATCGGGATAAGATTGAAGAAGCACAGCAGCAAACTCAACGCCGCCATCTGCACGCATAAACCGATCATTTGCTCCGCGTGGACCAGCAGCCCCACGCGTGCCAGGGCCATGAGCGCGACGGCCAGAACCAGGTTCATTGCCGGGCCGGCCATGGAAACCAGGATGTCATCCACGCGCGGATTCCGCAGGTTGTGCGGATTCACCGGCACCGGTTTCGCCCAGCCGATCATGAACCGGCTGACGCCAAACGGGAGAAAAATCATCATCAGCGGCAACAATACCGTGCCGATCGGGTCAATATGCACGACGGGATTGAGCGAGCAGCGGCCCTGCAATCGCGCCGTGTCGTCCCCGCACTTTTCCGCCGTCCACGCATGGCCGAATTCGTGAAACGTCAGCAGCACAATCAGCCCCAAATAGCTGATTAAACCCTCAATTATCCAATTTGCGTCCATGTGCGGTCAGTTTAGCTTCAAAGCCGGCGCGAGTCGAGGCTGGACGCGCAGGTCAATTTATCTTATTCTCTGGTTAAGCAGATTTTTGCCCATTTACCAATTTGACATTTTAACGGTTAATTTATGCCATTACTCGACGGAAAATTAGGGATTGTCTTCGGTGTCGCCAACCAGCGCTCCATTGCCTGGGCCATCGCGCAGGCGTGGGCGCGCGAGGGTGCCAAGCTCGCGTTCACGTACCAGGGCGACCGGGTCAAGGAAAACGTCGAGGAACTCGCCGGCGCGTTTGGCGCGGACACGCTCATCCTGCCGTGCGACGTGACGAAGGACGACGAAATCGCCAGCGTCTTTGAAACCGTCGGCGAAAAATTCGGCCGGCTGGATCTGCTCCTGCACTCGGTGGCGTTCGCGCCCAAGGCGGCGCTCGAAGGGAAATTTGTGAACACCAGCCGGGAGGCGTTCCGCATTGCCCACGACGTGAGCGCCTACTCGCTCGTCGCGCTGTCGCGCGCGGCTCTGCCGCTCATGCACGACGGCGGCAGCATCATCGGCATGAGTTATTACGGCGCGGAAAAAGTCGTGCCGCATTACAATGTCATGGGCGTGGCCAAGGCCGCGCTCGAAGCCAGCACGCGCTACCTGGCCTACGATCTCGGCCCGAAAAAAATCCGCGTCAATTGCATCAGCGCCGGCCCGGTCAACACGCTGGC
>Ga0182027_10013866_pt1 | contig 11190 bp, 10 predicted proteins | sample 712E1DmetaG_FD_121300 | JGI IMG/M metagenome (GOLD analysis project Ga0182027, IMG submission 121300) | Permafrost microbial communities from Stordalen Mire, Sweden - 712E1D metaG (Illumina Assembly) | ecosystem: Environmental > Terrestrial > Soil > Wetlands > Permafrost | place: Sweden...
CCAAGTCCACTCATGATCCGTTTTCTGCAAAGAGACAATCGCGTCACCAAGGCACTTTTCGTCGTTATCATCGCCGCCGCATCGATCGGCATGGTGATCTACCTGATCCCCGGCCTGACGGCCGCTCAAGGCTCCGCATCCTCCGACACATTTGCCACCATCTACCCCCACTGGTACAGCCGCTTCTTTTCTTCTGGCGAAGCGGTAAGCCTGCGGGCGGTGAGCCAGCGCGCCCGCCGGCAGTTGCAGCAGCAGAACCCGCAATATGCCGAAAACCCGATTATCGTAAACATGTTTGAGCAGCGCATTGGGCAGCAAATGGTGCAGCAGAAGATTCTGCTGGCCGAGGCAGAGAAGCTTGGCATCCAGGCCACCAACGACGATGTAATCCAGTTCCTGCATAAAGGCGAGTTTGGCCAGTACCTCTTCCCCAACGGCCAGTTCATCGGCACCGACAGGTATACCGCCTTCATCGCCAATCAGTTCAACATGTCCGTTGCGGAGTTTGAGGACGATGTGCAGGCCAATATCCTCATCCATCGTCTGGAGGCGCTGGTCACCGCTGGGGTTACGGCGGGCGATCAGGAGATCCGCGATACCTACCGCAAAGACAACACCAAGATCAAGTTCGATTATGCGGTGATTGCAGCCGACGACCTGCGCAAGACGATCAATCCATCGGACGGCGACCTCGAGGGTTTCTTCAAAAAGAATGCCGCGCGCTACGCCACGGCCGTTCCGGAAGAGCGCAAGATCACCTACTTCGCCTTCACTCCCGAACAACTGCCCGGCGGAGCGCCGCAGCCCAGCCAGCAGGAGATTCAGCAATACTTTACGTTGCATCAATCCGAGTACACGATTCCGGAGCAGGCTCGTTCGCGTCACATTCTCATCAAGGTGGCTCCGGGAGCGGACGCCAAGACCGACGCCGCGGCCAAGGCTAAGGCCGAGGGGATTCTGAAGCAGATTCAAGGCGGAGCCAACTTTGCCGACCTGGCCAAGAAGAATTCAGATGACCCCGGCAGCAAGAATTCAGGCGGCGAACTAGGCTTTGCCAAGCGCGGCACCATGGTGCCGGAGTTTGAAAATGCGCTCTTCTCGCAAAAGATCGGCGATACCAAGATCGTGAAGAGCCAGTTTGGCTATCACATCATCCAGGTGGAGGAGCGGCAGACGGCGCGCTCTCAGCCGCTGAGCGAGGCTCTGCCCACGATTCAGGCGACGCTTATTCGCCAAAAGGCGGCGCAGGCTGAAGACAGCTATGCGCGGACACTGACTACCGAGGCCTTGAAGAACGGCCTGGAAAAGACCGCCGCGGCCCATCACCTGGAGGTTGTGACCTCGCCGCTGGTCGGCATCCGGGGCGTGATCGCCGCGCTGCCCGACGCGACGCAGGTTATTGCCAAGGCATTCGAGTCGAAGCAGGGCGATCCGCCGCAGTTTGCCACGACCGGCGAAGGTTTCGCGATCTTCCAGGTGACGGGAATCGCTCCGGCTCATGCGCCCAGCTTTGCAGAGTACAAGAGCAAGATTGCCGAGGACTATCGCGACGAGCAACTTCCCGGCCTGCTCAGCCAGAAGACCAGAGAATTGGCGGACAAGGCGCATTCGATGAACGATCTGGCCAAAGCAGCCAAAGCCGTGGGCGCAACCGTGAAGACAAGCGACCTGGTGCCACAGACCGGCCAGGTGCCTGAGTTGGGCCAGGTGGGCCAGGTGGCGCCGCAGCTCTTCGACCTGAAGCCGGGCGACCTGAGCGGGCCCATCAATGCAGGGAGAACCGGCGTGGTGGCCAAGCTAGTGGACAAGCAGGAGCCTACCGCAGACGAAATCGCCAAAAACTTCGACCAGACGCGCGATCAGATTCTGGAGCAGCGCCGTTCAGACGCCTTCAACGTCTTTCTGGGCGGGCTGATGGACGAATACAAGAAACACAATCGCATCCGCTACAACCCCAAGGCACAGAACCAGGAGGTTCCGGGCGAGTAAGCGGCCGGAAGCAGCAAAAAGCCCGCATCCTCTGCCGGATGCGGGCTTTTTTGCGTTCTTCGGCGGGAGCGCTTCAACGGGTGCTATATCGCCCGCCGGCTGCGGAGATAATGAAGGCATGGAGTTTCAACGCTCGTCCGGAGTTCTGCTGCACGTCAGCTCGCTGCCCTCGTATGGAGGCATTGGCGACCTGGGGCCTGCCGCCCACGAGTTTGTAACCTTTCTGGTCCGCGCCAAGCAGCACGTGTGGCAGGTTTTGCCGCTCGGACCCACGGGATACGGCAACTCGCCTTATGCGGGTTCGTCGGCCTTTGCTGGCAATCCAGCCCTCATCAGCCTTGAATACCTTTCGGACTGGGGCTGGATCTACGGAGAACGCATCGCGGGCCTCGCCGGACGAAGCGGCAACGTGGAATTCGACGAGGTGGAAGGGCGCAAGCTGCCGCTGCTCTACGAAGCGGCGGGCAACTTCCTGGACCGCGGGCCGCACAATCCGCAACTGGCCGGACAGTGGAAGCAGTTCGAGGAGTTTTGCCGGGCAGAGGCTGGCTGGCTGGCCGACTACGCCCTCTATGCCGAACTGCGCCGCCAGTTCAAGACCGGCGCGTGGACGGAGTGGCCGGAGCCGGTGCGCCGCCGCCGGCCGGAGGCACTGGCCAAGGTGGCCGCAAAGTCTGGCCGCGCGCTGGCCCAGGAGCAGGCGCTGCAATTCGCGTTCTCTGTGCAGTGGAACAACCTGCGCGAGGCTGCCGCGCGGAGCGGAATCAGGGTCCTGGGAGACGTGGCCATCTTCGTCAACATGGATTCGGCGGACGTGTGGGTGCATCCGGAACTTTTTGAACTGGACAAGGAGTTGAAGCCGGTGCATGTCGCCGGTGTGCCGCCCGACTACTTTTCGCCTACCGGGCAACGCTGGGGCAATCCGCTCTATCGCTGGGATGTGCTGGAGGAGCGCGGCTTCGACTGGTGGATCGACCGGATTCGCCGCGCAACCCGGCTGTACGACATCATCCGGCTGGACCACTTCCGCGGCTTCGAGGCCTATTGGGCGATTCCGGCGGATGAGAAGACGGCGGTACACGGCGAGTGGATGAAGGCGCCGGGGCTGAAACTTTTTCGGGCGCTGGAAGCGGCGTTGGGGCCGCTGCCGCTGGTGGCCGAGGACCTGGGGCTGATTACTCCCCAGGTGGAAGCGCTGCGGCAGGAACTGGGAATGCCGGGGATGAAGGTGCTACAGTTCGGCTTCAACAGCAAGGGAGCGCACATCCATTTGCCGCATCGCTTCACGCCTGACACGGTGGCCTACACCGGCACGCACGACAACGACACCACGCAGGGCTGGTGGAAGACAGCCGGTAAGGCGGAACGCGGCGCGGTCGAGGCTTATGCGGGGCCGGTGGGCGAGCGCCCGGTGTGGGCGCTGATCCGGGCAGTCGAGTCGAGCGTGGCGCAACTGGCGATGCTGCCGGCACAGGACCTCTTCGAACTCGGCTCGGAGGCGCGGATGAATACGCCGGCGGTTGGAGCCGGAAACTGGAACTGGCGCGCGCCGGAGAGAAGCTGGAAGCCGGAACTGGCGGCACGGCTGGCCGCGCTGGTGGAGGGGACGGACAGGGACCACGATCCGCTGGGAAAGGCGGAAGAACAGGGACTAGGGAGTAGTGAATAGGCGTCAGTTATCAGTTGTTAGTCCCAGGTCTCAAAAGCGAGACCTGGGGCACCCGGCTGGACTCCCTACTCCCTATTCTTAGAACGGAATGTCGTCGTCGGAGATTTCGGCAGATTGAGCGATGTCGTCCACGCCGGCCGGCGGGCGCTGGTCAAAGCTGGCCGCCGAGCTGCCGGAAGTTGCCGGGCGGCTGGAACCGCCGCCCTCTTCGCGGCTGGAGAGCAGGACCAGATCATTGACGATGATCTCGGTGCGGTATTTCTTGACGTTGGTTTCCTTGTCGTCCCAACTGCGGGTTTGGAGCTTGCCCTCGATGTACAGCTTGGAGCCCTTCTTCACGTAGTCGCGGACGATCTCGGCGGTCCGCTTGAAGGCTACCAGCGTATGCCACTCGGTGCGGTCCTGCCAGTTGCCCTGCGCGTCCTGAAAACGGTCGCTAGTGGCTAGGGTGAAGTTGGCCACCATGACGCCGCTGGCGCTGGAACGAATCTCGGGGTCCTTTCCCACATTGCCGATGAGGATGACTTTGTTGACGCTTCTTGCCATGTTCGCACACTCCAGTCATCGAAAAGGATAGCAGAGGACAGCCGCGAGCGTGGGCGAATTTAACCTTCCGTTCAGGCTTAAGGGATTGCTTTCCTGTGCGCGTTGCGTCAAAATTGCGTCGGTAAAGTTTAGGAGGATTCGATGCGCCTGAGCCGGTTTGTGTCCAGTTTTGCGGGTTTTGCCCTGGTGATTTTCTCGTCGCAAACATTGCTTGCGCAGACTGGCGCGATTGTCGCGCGAAGTTCTGGCAGCGGCACCGGAATCGGAATCGCCGGCGAGGGCTGCTCGGAGACGGAGCCTCAAAAGCAGGTGATTGAGCCGTATACCGGGGTCCGGAAGACAACGCGGGTGCAGAAATTGGCGGATGGCACTACGATCACTCACGAAAGCACATCGAAGGAGGCTCGCGATTCGAGCGGAAGAACCTACCGCGAGAACCAGCCGGAGGTCGCGCCGGGCGTCGAGGGACAGGTCCGCACGTACACGTTTTACTACGTGAATGATCCGGTGAGCCGCGTGACGATCAACTGGAATTCAAATTCGAAGGAAGCAACCGTGTTTCACCTGCCTGAGCCCGGTCAGGTACCGGCGTTGTCGTCTGGGATGGTATCGATGCCGAATGTGGCGATTCCCCAGCCGGGGACAGTGACGGCATCGGTGTTTGGGGCGGTGGGGACGGTGACGCCTCCTCATGGCAAGCCGGCTCGCCCGGTGCGGGAAGACCTGGGCACGAAGACGATCAACGGCGTTGAGGCCAAGGGAACGCGCATGACGACGGTCATTCCAGCGGGCCAAGCGGGGAACGATCAGCCGATCACCGTTATCCACGAGACCTGGATGTCCACAGAGTTGAGGATTGCGGTGCTGCAGATCGACAGCGACCCGCGCACCGGCACACGGACTACGGAGCTGACGGAGATTGAACGCGGCGAGCCGGACCCTGTGCTCTTCCAGCCGCCAGAGGGCTACACCATCAAGGACCGCTATCCGGGCCAGAAGAACTGAGTCTTTTCAACCCCGAACAAGGGCGGCTTAACGCAGTCGCGCCATGCGGCGGTTGCGCAGCCATTTTGCGATGCCCAGCGTCAGCAGCAGGCCGCCGTAGGGGATGCACGTCAGAGCGACGATGAGGGCGAACCAGCCGGCGTTGGTGCTGGCGCCGGTGGGCGAGAAGCCGCCCAGCCGGGTTTCAAGCAGCACGGCGGCCAAGAGGCCCGCGCCCAGCATCGACGCGCCCCATTGCAGCAGTTGACGAGTGCCGTCGGCGGGTTGGGGTGGATTCAGATTCGAGCGGCTTGCGGGCATGATCGATCCTGCGAAATGGGCGCTAGTTGAGGTTCGAGGTATCCCACCTTAACCGATTCGCAAAGAGCGCGAACCACCCCACGGATAAAGACCTGTCCGTGGGGCATCCGGTATTTGTGGAACGTCCGGCATGAGTCTTCCTATCCTTGCGCCAGGCGCAGCATGATGTAGGTTACGACGCCGGTTACGGAGACGTAGAGCCAGAGCGGGAAGGTCCAGCGGGCGACCTTGCGGTGCTCACGGAAGCGGCCGGTAAGCGAAAAAAAGAAGGTAACCAGCACCAGGGGCAGGGCGACGATGGCCAACAGAATGTGGCTGGCCAGCAGCGGCAGGTAAACGGAGCGCAGAGCGGCGTGGAGCGGGTAGCGGACGTCGCCGTGCAGCGCGTGGTGGAGGATGTAGCTGACCAGAAAGAGGGTGGAAAAGCCGAAGGCGGTGATCATGGCCGCGCGATGAGCCTGGATGCGTTTTGCACGGATAAAAATGTAGCCGATGAGCAGGGCTGTGGCGCTGAGGCCGTTGAGCAGGGCATTCAGAGCGGGCAAAAATCCCAGCCGAACGTGGGTTGTATCCGCGGCAGGGTGAATGTAGATGAGCCACAGGAGAGAAAGGCAGGCTGCGGCGCTGACGGCCAAAATGGCGGCGATAGCAGGGCGGGTGCCGAATTGAGGAGCGATGGCGGTGGTCATAGTTCCGCTTCCTTAGTGCTTTGCGGTGGCGCAGAGCATGAGCGTGGTGAAGAGCAGGGGCAGATAGAGGACGCTGACCTTGAGCAAGTCGCGCGCCAACATGCGGCTCTCGGTCTCCCTTTTGGCGCGCAGGATGCGAGCGAAGCGAATTGTATAGGCCAGATAGATGAGGCCAAGCACGATGGCCAGAATGGCATAGGCGGCGCTGGCTATGCCCAGCCGCCATGGGGCCAGGCTGACAGGAATCATGAGCACAGCAAAGAAGAGCGCCTCGGCGACGGTGGAGCGGCCGTCGGGCTGGACCACAGGCAACATGCGGATGCCGGCGCGGGCGTAGTCGTCGCGGTAGAGCCAGGCGATGGCCATGAAGTGGGGAAACTGCCAGACAAAGAGGATGGCGAAGAGGGCCAGGGCGGGCCACTCGATGCGGCCGCGGGCGGCGGTCCAGCCGAGCAGGGGGCCCATGGCGCCGGGGAATGCGCCGATGAAGGTGGCCAGGGCGGTGAAGCGCTTGAGCGGGGTGTAAATGGACACGTAGCCGAAAGCGGTGAGCAGCGCCAGGGCTACGGTGAGCAGGTTGGTGGTGAGCGCCAGCCAAACCGCGCCCAGCGCCAGCGCGCCGAGGCCGGCCACGATGCCTTGGGCCAGCGAGAAGCGTCCGGCGGCCATGGGGCGGTCGGCGGTGCGCTTCATGCGGGCGTCGATGCGGCGCTCCAGAGCCTCGTTGAGCGCGCCGGCTCCGGCCGAGACCAGGCCGATGCCGAGCAACGCGTCAAGAAGGCCGCGTTGCATGGTGGAGATGCCGGATTGCATCGATCCCAGGTAAAAGCCTCCCCAGCCGGTGACCAGCACCAGGCCCACAACTTTGACCTTGAAGAGCTCGCGCAGATCGTGGATGAGGGTGGCCGTCGCGCCGGGTTGCGGCGCATGAATCGGCCCGTGAACCGTAGTTTCCTGGGGTTCAGCAGGCTGTTCCGGAATGGCGGTTTGGGAGGCGGGAGTCATGCGTGATGTAGTTCCTATTTCCTAGTGAGCTTTACTCGCGCAAAAGACGTTAGCTTGCCGCCGTCTTCGTTATCGATCAGCCAACTCCAAGTGTCAGTGCTTCTGCTGTAGGCGAACGTTGTGTGGACGCCGCTATCCTTCTCATCTTTCTCCCTGAACAAGAACGCGATTTCGTCATTGCCCCGTTTGCCTTGGGCAATAGGGGCCGAGAGACCACCGCCACCGGTCGAATCGAGCCACAGGCATCTGTATTCGTTCGACGATTCGTCCCATTCAATAAAGACGATCGCTTCATATGCGGGCTGGCCTTGTACGTTCTTCTCGCGCGATGTTTCGTGGAGTCGCAGGTATTCATGGTTCAGCACCCATTCGGACTCAATATCGTGCGTGGTCTGGTGTCCAGCAATGGTGCCCTGAAGTATCCAACTGCCGGTCAGACGATCAAGTAAGGGATCTTTACGTACTGGTGCCTGGGCTGAAGCTGAAAATGAAGCCATGAAAAGCAAAGCCACGATTGCAAGATTTGTCTTCATTGTGTGACCTCCTAGTATCTTCTTCTTACCAGCCTTGACTGTGGGGAAAAGAGACATTTTTGGTACCCTGTGAGTGTTCCCCTCCACGAGCATTCTCTAAGTCTGTATGGCGTGAGCACATTGGCACAAGCGCCCGGCTGGCGAGCGCCTGTCCCGATGATAGCAAGCGGGGAGGGTGGCATAGGCTGTGTGAACCGGCTCCTGGATCATCCTGGGAATGTAAAAACTCAGGGGGCAACCAAGGCCGAAGAGTTTTCTTGCCGTTAGAGTTTGCAGCGGTTTGTTAGCCGGGCTACCATTCCTTGATCGCGACTGGTGGGAGTTCCAGGTGCTGAAATTTACCATTGCGCTGCTTTTGGCTTTGCCGGGTTTGCCGGCATTCGGGGCCAAGCCCGTTACTGCAGAGCAGTTGGAGCAGCTCCTAGTTACCGTTCATGGCAAGACGGACAAGCAGGTGGCGCAGAAACTGTCGGAAGTGCAACTGACCGAGCGGTTGAGCCCCATTAGGCTTGCACGCTGCGAGGCAGAGATACCTGGTTCCAAAGCACGGCAGCAGTTGATAGCGCTGGCCGATGCGGCGGCCTTTTTCGATCTTCCGGCGGCGGAGATTCTTGCCACCGCAGCGCCGAGTTTAACCGCCCAAAGCCGGATGATCACGCTGGTTGTAAACTATGTGGTCAAAACCGTTCATCTGTTGCCCGATCTCTCCGCGACCCGCGTTACCACCAGTTATACAGATTTGCCGTTGAACCTCGTTAACACCGACCTTACAATTACACGGCCGGGTCACCTTGATCTGAGTGGGGATGCTGCGACACTCGATCGTTTCCAGCCGTTGCACATTCTCAGCACGTTCAGCGCGACCGTGTTTTATCGCGATGGCAAAGAGGTTTTGGATTCAGGCGGAAAGGCATGGAAACCCGATCCGTATGCAAACTGGATAGACACTTCTGGAGAGTTTGGCGCGATTCTTATTACGGTTATGGTGGACGCCGCTCATGGCGAACTGGCCTGGAGCCACTGGGAGCAAGGCGCTGCCGATACCTTGGCGGTCTTTCGTTATCTAGTCCCCAAAGAGAAATCGCATTATGAAGTAACATACAACCAAAACGGGAATCTTGTCTTGAAGCGGCTTTCCGGCTACCACGGGCAGATTGCCGTCGATCCGGAGAGTGGAACCATCCTACGCATGACGTTGGAAGCTGACTTGAAGCCGGACGATCCAATCATTCATTCAGGCATGCTGGTGGAGTACGGCCCCGTAGAGATCGGGGGTAAAACCTATACCTGCCTGGTAAAGAGCGTATCCATCCTGCAACAACGCAAAACTCTCTATACCATTCTGAATAACGTATCTTTTGAGCGGTATCACCTGTTCCGCGCGGAAACCCGCATTCTGACCGAAGATCACTGAGAGCCGGCCGCTCAGCCCATCCTTGCCGCGTCGAGAATCGCATCCACGACCTCGTCCGGGGTGAGCGCATCGACGGATATCGAGAGGTGGGCGGCGCGGTAGAGCGGGAGACGGCGCTGGTAGCGGCTGGCCAGATTGGCCTGGTCGGCGAGGATGGGGCGGAGGTGCTCGGTGCCGCGGCAGCGGACGAGGGTGGTGGCCAGTTCGACTTCCAGATGGACGAGGAGCGTGCCGGGGCTTGTAAGCAGCAAAGTGCGAGTAGCCGAGTGCTCGATGGCGCCGCCGCCCAGGGCCAGCACCAGCGCGTCGCCGGAGGCCAGGCGGGCAATGGTTTCGTGCTCTCGCTGACGGAACGGGGCTTCGCCGTGGCGGGCGAATAGCTCGGGGGTGGTTGCGCCGGCCTCGGCCTCGATTACATCATCCACGTCGATGAAGCTCCAGCCCAGGCGGGCTGCGACCAGCGGGCCGACGGTGGTCTTGCCGGAGCCCATGAAGCCGGTGAGGACGATGCGGCGGGGCGGGGCTGCGGGTTGGGTTGGAGCAGCCATTCTTTCCCTTCATGAACGGGCTGTTGAGAGTCGAGGTTTCCCACCTTAGGCGCGATGAAGCCGCGCCGAAGGTGGGGCACCCGGCACGTTCTTTCCAGTATAGGGAAGTGGGTGCCGGAATCGCGGCCGTCAGCCTAGAACCATGACTACGGCTCCGGCGGTGATGAGCAGGCCGCCGATTAGGGTTGGAGGGGTGAGTTTTTCGCCCAGCAGCAGCCAGGCGAAGAGCATGACCAGGGGGACCGAGAGCTTGTCGAGCGGGGCTACGCGCGAGGCCGGACCCAGTTGCAGAGCGCGGAAGTAGCAGAGCCAGGAAAGGCCGGTGGCAAGGCCCGAGAGCGTGAGAAAGAGCAGGGTGCGGCGGTCGAGCGCGCGCAATTCGCCGTGTTTGCCCAGCGCCAAGGCGATGCCCCAGGCAAAGACCAGCACCACGGTGGTGCGGACGGCCGTGGCCAGGTTCGAGTCAACCTGCGCCACGCCCACCTTGGCCAGCAGAGCGGTGGCGGCGGCAAATGCAGCGGAGAGTAGCGCCCATCCAATCCAGGTCATGGAAAATATGGTACGCGCGGCGGGCCTGCATGGAGACAGGTTGACGGAAAACAAGCATTTTGGAAAGGCCCGGGCCTAAAGGCCCCGCGTAGATTCGCTTTCATTCAGGGGGTTGAAACCCCCTGCCCCCTCCGGATGCCGTAATGCGGACCGGCAATGCCGGCAGACTCTACACTTGAATTCATGGAGACAGGCAAAGCCAGCAAGACCGCCCTCGGTGTGGCCATACGGCGCGCCGCGCACCAACTGATCGACCGGCCCCCGGTTCTGAACGATCCCATCGCGGTGCGGCTGGTTGGATCGGGCTATCGAGGAAAGATGGGGCGCGCCTCGCACCGGGTGGGACGGGACTTTCGCGCCTTCATGGCCGTGCGCAGCCGCTACGTGGAGGACAGGCTGGCGGAGGCGGTTCAAGAGGGAGTCTTGCAGTATGTGATCCTCGGGGCCGGCCTGGATACCTTCGCCTATCGCAATCCGTTTTCCTCGTTGCGGGTCTTCGAGGTGGACTTTCCCGCCACCCAGGAGTGGAAGCGCGCGCTGCTCACCGAGGCTGGAATCGCGCTGCCGGAGAGTCTTGTTTTTGTGCCGCTGGATTTTGAGCACAAGGCACTGGCGGAGGGGCTGGCCGAGGCTGGATTCGATGCCGGTTCAATGGCGTTTTTCGGCTGGCTGGGGGTTGTGCCTTACCTCACGATGGAGGCCTTTCGCGCGACGCTCGAGGCGGTTGCCCAAATGCCCGCCGGCAGCGCCATCAGCTTTGACTATGCACTGGCGCCGGAAGCTCTCAGTCCGCTGGGCCGTAAGGCCTCCGATGCGCTGGCCGCACGAGTGGCCGCCGCCGGGGAGCCGTTCCAGCTCTTTTTCACGTCCGAAGAAATGGAACGGGAAGTTCGCCGCGCCGGGTACATGCGACTGGAGCAAGTGGATTCGGAGCGGCTGAACG
>Ga0182027_10013867_pt1 | contig 11189 bp, 5 predicted proteins | sample 712E1DmetaG_FD_121300 | JGI IMG/M metagenome (GOLD analysis project Ga0182027, IMG submission 121300) | Permafrost microbial communities from Stordalen Mire, Sweden - 712E1D metaG (Illumina Assembly) | ecosystem: Environmental > Terrestrial > Soil > Wetlands > Permafrost | place: Sweden...
GGCTTCGAGGGCGGCCAAGCCCGCATAGTAGAGCGCTTGAGCGTCTTTGGGAACCGCCGCCAGAAATTCCCTGGCCGAATGATAGCTTTGGTTGAGTTGAGCCCAGCCCGCAGCAGAGTCGTGTACAACGGAATAAGCCTTGGGATGGCCGGGGACCAGCCGAAGGGCTTCATGGCTCCAGCGCGACGCCGGCCCGCGACGGCCGGCCTCCAGATACAGGTGGGCGGCCTCCACGCAAAGATCCGCCGCTGACTGCCAAACGTGAAATTCTATTCGGGCGGTGGATGTGAAAACCAGCGCCCGCCTGGTCGAGTCGTCCGCCAGACGCAGAGCGCTCAGTCGATCCCCGTGCCGCCACAAGAGAGTCATCAGGCCGGTCCGCGCCGCCATGTTGTCCGGATAGATCCGGATGGCTTCCTCATAAAGAGCCTTCGCTTCATCTTCCCGCTGGTCCGAGTCATACAGGGAAGCCAGGAGAGAACGGGTTTCAGATCGCACCGGCGCTCGAAGTTCCTCCAGCCCGGGATATCCTGCGGCCTGTTTGGCCCAGGCGATGGCCTTGGATCTATCGCCCTCGTCGGCCGCGATGGCGGCGGATGTCATGAGGGTCTTGACGACGGCTTTCCGTCGTTTCACATCGGGGGTTCCTTCGAGCGGGATCCCTGCGAGCGCGCGATCAATCACTTCTCGGGCTCGGGGCAAATCCTTCAGCTTCCGATGCGATTCCGCGAGGTGCCAGAGGATCTGAAGATACGCCGGATCCTGAGCATCCGTTGTTTGGAAGTATCTGATCGCCTCTTCGTACCTGCCCAAGTCGTATGCGTCAAACCCTGCCATTTTCATACGCTGGAAATCCAGCGGACTGACCAACTGAACGGTGAGCGGGACGGCCACGCCGATCCCAACGGCCAGAGCTGACAACGCGAGGATCATCCAGCTCAGGCCCCCCGGTCCACCAGCATTCTGCGATTCGAGGATCCGGCCCGCCGTCACGGCCATGCCGTGCCTCGCCAGGAAGGTAAGCATCGCCAGCGCGCCGATCAAGAGGCTCCCGAGCCTGGCGAAACCTTTTTCTGCATCGGCCATGAGCACAAAATTCTTTACCCTCTGGCGGGCCCGGAAGAGGCGCGTCTTGACCGTTTTCGAGGACAAGCCGAGAAGAGCACCGATTTCCTCATCCGTCAATTCCTGCAGATCCAGGGTAAGAGGGCCGCCGTAGGTTATATCCAGAGAATCGATGGCGTATTGCAAAAGATCAAGTCGCTCACGCCGGTGCGAATCGCCGGGCGTGCCGCCGTTGGCCAGAGCCTGTTGCAGCGCCGCTTCGGAGTCTTGTTCATTCAATAACCCCTGCTGCTCTCTCCATAGGGATACGATCAAATTCTTGAGAATCGTCATGAGGTAGTTCCTTGGGGAGCTGTTCCCGCCGAAACCTTCTGCGTGTGTGAGGCCTCTCAGCCACACTTCCTGCGCGATATCTTCCGGATCCACACCGCGCAAATTCCGCACAGAGCGGGCCGCGACTCTTGAAAGCACCCGGTACGTTTCCCTCCCGGTGGTTTCCGGATTATCCAGGATGGCCCTGAGCTCCTCGCGATGCCGCTCCGCTGTTGGCGGGCTGGTCAGGAATTTCGGTTTATTGCCTCTGATCTTATCGATGAAGACGACTTTGGCCTTAAAAGAATGAGGCGGAGAAATTTCGGCCGTCGATTCCAACGCCAGCGCCTGTGAGACGAACGCGGATTGTAGGGGCCGGCCTTGTGCCGGCCCGCGATGGAATGTTCGCCATCCATAATGATTCCGCCCGCCATTTCGGGCCGGCACAAGGCCGGCCCCTACAAATCCCATGACGGTGCCCGGATCCAACAGGAGACATAGGACCAGAAGGAGCGCGACCATCCGCATCAATGCGTTTGGTTTCATGGTCAGGCGGCTCCTGCGAGCGGCCCCAAAGGAACCGGGAAAAGGTTCCGCTTGTCATCCCAGGGGCGCCTGAGCGCCAGAATGGATTTCGCCAGCGTGGAATAGAATAAAGCAGCCAGGTCATCGTTGAGGCGCAGTCGGATTCCCAGGTACTGGCCGGTCGGAGATCGCATCCTTGGAAGGCTCTCGTTATGAACAGTCTTGACTGTGATGGACGCCTGCTCGACCAGAGAAAGCACCCCGAGGAACTTCAGACCCTCTATAAAAGCGCTCCATCCCAGCGCATCGGCCGAGAGTCGGAGGTCTGATGCCAGCCGATCTTCCGAATCAGGCCCCGGATTTAACAGGTGATTCACTTCGTGGATCATCACGATCGTCAGCGCGCTCAGGTTTTTCAGGAGACGATCGTAAAAGACAATGGCCTTTTCGGCCATGGACGCTTCCCCATAATAGTCATGCAAGGATCGGAGTTCGAAACGGGCGCGCCGGAGAATACGGTGACGATCATACCCCGTTTTAAAAGGAGCGCCGGCGAGAGCGCGGACAGCACGTGTGAAGGCCCTCGTTAATTTTCTCCTCGCCGCGGGATCGTGTTCGCTGTGGGTTTTGCGCGGGTCGCCCCAACGCCAGGTTCGGAAGGCCTCCGCTTGGAGCCGGATCACAAAGGGCCCGTTGGGATGCATCCGGCCCAGTACGAATTCCCCGTCTCCGGCAATATGCATGGCCTCGATCGGCGCCGGAAGGTCGGCCAGTTTTCGATATCGGGCGCGCACTCTTTCGTTCTCAAAAGCGATCTTACCTGAGGGGTCGTCTGCGACATCCCCCAGTCCCTTCAAGAGCCAGGAGACATCGGCCGCCTTCAAGCCGTAGTAGAGTCTGTTCTCTTTAAGGACTCGCACAATTCTTTTAAGCAAAGATGCGTTGCGACGGTTGACATTGGGAGGAAAAGCGTAAGCGACCCCCGCATTCCCGTATTCACCGGCTGGACCGGGCCAGGTGTCCCGGCGTTCCCACCCCACGGCCAGCGCGCGACCGGGTTTTCTGCCGTCCAACACGTCGGCGTTGTATTCGGCATGCCGCCGGGTGATTTCCTCGAAAACGTCTTCCAACTCTTTGTTGGCCTCGTTGGACCAGCCTTTCGACAAATGGTAGACAAGCGCCTCCGCCAGTGTGCGCCCGGAGTCGCTCTTGGCCTCCGTGAGCCAGCGGCGGATTTCCGTCTCTAGAAGCGTACGAAGCGTTTGGTCAGCTGTCGGTATGGCGGTCTCCGCCACAAAAACCTCCGGATGGGCCTCCATCATGCGGATGACGCACTGCTCGGCCACCTTCTCGGCCCAGGCGCTCACCTCTCCGAGCGGCACCGCGCGACGCGTCTCATTCAAAGCCTGTTCGACGGTCTGTTGGAAAAACCTGTAGGTTTCTAACGGGGGAACGACGTCGACGGCCAGCACCCGGGCCAATTCCGTATCGCCTTCTTCCACGGCTTTTCTATACGCCTTGCCATTTATTGAATCCGGCGCGATGGCGGGCGGCTTCCTTGACAGAAAAGGCCCAAACCCATAGGGAGCATGGCGATCGGGAATCGAAACGACGGGATGGGCCAGCGCCTGCGACGCGAACGCGGATTGTAGGGGCCGGCCTTGTGCCGGCCCGCGATGGAATGTCCGCCATCCATAACGATTCCGCCCGCCATTTCGGGCCGGCACAAGGCCGGCCCCTACACATCCCATGACGGTCGCGGGATTTGCCACAAGGCTTGCCGCCAGGACCAGCGCGACCAGCCGATGGATCGGTCGCAGAGTCATGCGGCCCTCCGGCCTCTGCGCTCCCCGGCTGGATCAGACCCCTTAACCCTAGACCCGTGTGTTTGAGGATCCTTGAAGGGTTCCTCGATTACATCCTGAGGTTGTGTCGCGCGCAGGCCGGTCAGACGTCCCAGCGGGATGAACAAAACGGTCTGCAGACCGCTTTGCGGGCGCATCAGTCGGACTTCGGTTCCTCGGATTTGGGAACGCGCCTCGGGAGAACCTGTCCAGCGCACAACGTCGGTCTTTATACTCAGGAGGCGGTAGTGGGCTTCGTTGTAGGCCACCTCCATGCTTTCTTCGCCCAATTGGATCAACTGCTGCAGCTCAGGGATGGAAAGTTCGTTGCCGACCTGAAGATAGGTCCGTTGGCTTAAGTGGATCTGCTGAAGATATTTTTTCAAATCATCGCGCGTCCGTCTGGGAATTCCGGGGAGCGTTTGGCAAGCCGTTCGCAAGGCTAGAAGCACCCGTGGGTCCAAGCCCGCCAGACGGAGACCTTCCAGGCCCACCACGATCGGCGCCGGGTATTCCCAGGTTGTTCCCGGTCCCGGCTCGCCCACGACGGGTTTCCAGGTGCGCTCATTCAAGAGGAGATTTCCAAGCCCATCCGTGAGAAATTCGATAGAAAGTGATTTTCCATTGGCGATCTCGACGTTCACGACGCCTCCGGGCAACTGGGGAAATTCGCCGATGAGCCGACCTCCCAGATAGAGTTGCCCTGTGCGGGATAACTGTAATCCCTCGTAACGGCGCACGGCTGTGGGGAATCTCGAGAAAAGATCCTCTGCGTTGCAGCTCAGCAGCTCGGCTAGTCGCGGCCGGGTTCGGCGCACAGGCAGTCCCTTTCCTCTCTCCCAGGTATTGACACTGACGATCGTCACGCCTAGTTCGGAGGCCACCCTGCCCTGGCCGATCCCGCACCCCAGGCGCCTCACTTTGATGCGCTGTGCCGGACTCAGGAGAAAACGGGTTTCGGATTCCCTGATGCCGGCCAGGAATTGAAAGGGGTCGTCGATTTCGAGCGCCTCCAAGTACTGAGGGAGCGCCTCCGGACGGTTTAACAGATTGGATTGATCAGGGGCGAAGAAATTCGGATCCTTTTCCAGGTAAATAATCCGCTGGACGTTAAATGGCTTACCCATGAGGCGGCTGATGCGCGCGGCCAGCGCCGCTTTGGATAGCCCGGCCAGATGCCGGAATGCCCGGGCGCGTTCGCCGATCGTCATGGACGGCAGTTTTCGGGACAAGACGTCCGCGTACTCCGAGCGCGAGAGGCCCGTGCGAAACCAGATCGGCGGGCGTCCGAGAATGCGTGAAAGCTCCAGCAAAAGACGGTCAATGGTCTCCTCGTGATCGATCTTTCCCGCCCGCAATTTGATCATCTGTGCGGTGAAATCCCAATTCTGTCCCGCGGCTGTTCCCATTTCATCGATCACCTGCCATTGGAGTCCCCGTGCCGCAAGGGCCAAGTCGATCCGCTGCGCGATGGCTGCCTGAGATTCATCGCCATCTTTAACACTGGTAAGATCCGGAGTCCGAATGTCCAGGACGACCGCCCCGCTGACCAAGCCTCCGGATCTGGACAAAAGCACGGGAAATCCCTGGCGCTCCAGCCATTCCAACCCGCGGGCGAGTGAGTCAGACGTATTCAGCAGCAGCTTTCCACGCTTTGTCGTCAAGGTTTTCAGCAATTTCTGATAGGTCCATTCCCGCCGCGGGATCCTCAAAATGTCGTAGGCCAGCAACATTTCCTGAACCGCCAGGCGCAAGATCCTCTCCCGGTCGTCGTTGGCCGGGGCAAGAGCGAGTTGGCGGGACAACTCAGAGATCTCTCCCCCAAGATCGCTCGTCAGGAACTCCGCCATCGCCATATTTTTCTGCTCTCGGAATGGCAGCCACGCGGACAAATCCTTCCGCTGCACGCCGTTCCAGGAGAGGACCGGTTGATCGTACCGGTAACGATTGAACCAGTGGGTACGCCCATCGTTTTTCTTTCCGCGCACGCGGAACCGGCGAACGCCGGAGTCGCCCTGTTCGCTGAGGTAAAACAAGAGGCGCTTGGTTTGACCGGGGACCACTGCTCCCTGGATTTCCCGATGGACTTCCCCGAAGCTCCATGTCGTTGCTGGATCCTTTGACGTTTGACTGAGACGTTGAATGGCCTTCCACACCCATTCACGGTTTGTAAGTGCGGGGGGCGTCATTGGAGCGCGGCTTTTTTTCAAAGGGACGATGGCCGCCAGCATACTGGCGACGAACGTCCTTCGTTTAGACGTAAGGCTGTAGCGTTGAGCGCCTTCGGATTCCGGCGCCAGCGCCTGCGATGTGAACGGGAATTGCAGGGGCGGCCTTGCAGATTCCCTGGCCGAAACGGCGGCCGGATCCAGCACCAGCGATGGGGCTAAAACGAGCGCCAGAATGCGCTTGAGCAACATATCGTAATTTTAAGGGGTTTCCGTCGGGGATGGAATGGAGCGACCGGGCAAAAAAGACGGTCCAAAAGGCCCAGATTTTAGAGGGTTGGTCGGGACGAACACCCCATTCAATCAGGCCCAGAATCTTCAGCGCACCTTCCAGCTTGCCCAGCTCAAGGCCCGCCTCGAAGCCGCCCAGCGCATCGTCCACGTCGACCTTTTGGCCTTCTCGATACTGCCGGAAACCCTGCAGGATGGGTTCGCGCTTAGCTGTTTCTGGCTGAAAATACAAATAACTTAAATATATGTTGAAATTAATGAATAAAACTGTCATAAAGTGACAGGATCATGCAAAAGCTTACGGAAATCATTCTTAAGAAACATCCGGCAAGAGTTCTAGCCGACTATGAAGTCGCCATCTTATTGAGCGGCAACGCAGATCGACGGTATGGCCTGGTCAAACGAGCGCTTGCCGCCGGAGAACTGATCCAGGTTCGCCGAGGGCTCTACGCTGTTTCACCCATTCTCTCCGGCCAGCCGGTCGACTTATTCGAACTGGCCGGCCGAATCTATGGGCCTTCCTATGTCAGCTTGGAGTCGGCTTTGGCTTTTCATGGATTAATTCCGGAAGCGGTTCATTCCGTGACCAGTATTACCCTCAAGCGGTCGCTGGAATTCAAAACGCCGCTGGGTGTATTCAGCTATGTGCGGATCCCTTCTTTTGGTTTGTTCTCCGGAGTTGAACGGAAATCCTCCTCTGGCGGAATCTCCTTTATCGCGGAGCCTCTAAAGGCGCTTGCGGACTATGCTTTTGTGCACAAGAAGAAATGGATGTCGTTCAGAGATGCCGTTGAGGACTTGCGTCTGGACGAGGGGGAGCTGGGCGCATGGACGGTTGCCCAGGTTGACGAGCTTCTTCCGTTTTACGGAAGCCGATGGGTGCGGAATTTTTTGAAACAGGTTCGAAGGGGGCTGGTTCCATGAGCATTCGCATCATTCAGGAAAAGCTGGAATCCTATAAAGCACGATCCCTCCAGGAGGAAACCAACGCCGTAAAGGAAATTACGCAGGAAATTGTTCTGGCGGCTCTGGCCAGATCTGCTTTTTTTAAAGCGGCGGCTTTTCAAGGCGGCACCTGCCTGCGCATCCTTTATGGCTTGGAGCGTTTTTCGGAAGACCTGGATTTTGTTCTCCAGAAACCGGATCCCCAGTTCTCCTTTGAAGCGTTTCTTGGACCGCTGCGCCAAGAATTCGAAGCCTACGGCTACAACCTTCAAATTGACGATCGCTCAAAGCCTGACGTTGCGGTGAAAAAGCTCTTCCTCAAGGATCATTCCATCGGCAAAGTGCTTTCCCTTCAATTTAAGCGGCCTCGCGATTTCCCTTTGCCGATAAAAGTTAAAGTGGAGATCGATACGAACCCTCCCGTGGGAAGTCATTTCGCTCAACAGTACCTGGACTTTCCATTCCCGTTTGCGATCATCGTTCAAGATCCTCCCAGTTTGTTCGCCGGCAAATGCCATGCGCTCCTATGCAGGGAATACGTTAAGGGACGGGATTGGTATGACTTTGTCTGGTATGTGAGCCGCAAGACGCCGGTAAACTATGCCCTGCTCTCCAACGCCTTGGACCAGATCGGCCCTTGGCAAGGACAAGGAATCCAGACGGGCAAAGAATGGCTTGTGGCCGCGCTTGAGAAGAAAATTCGCGCGATCGATTGGGCGGGGGCCAAGCGCGATGTCGAGCGGTTTGTGCTCCCTGCTCAGCTCCCCTCGCTTGAGTTGTGGGGAACGGCATTTTTCCTGGACCGCCTCGAAAAGCTGCGAACATCTCTTTAAGGTCCACGCCAATTCCTGGGTCTTTCGGGCGCTGATTTTGGCCCTTTCGGCGGATACCTTTTACCGCTCATCCGACCTAGCATAAAGTAGTCGTTTTCGGCGGCTATTTCGTCATGAAAACACATCCTGAAGGATTCGGCTTCTCCCTGCTTCCCTGTCTGCGACGCGCTGTCGCGCTGCTTCTCCTGCCTGCCTTAATTGTTGATCCCGCCATGGCGGCTTGCGTTTCGGGAGCTGGACACACACTCCATATCGTAGGTGCTCCGCGCCTTCTGGAAGAAGCACTAGCGTCGCGTGCTTACGAAAGTCCGTTGCATGTTATAGACCCGGTTGAGCCAGCCCTTCTGGCTGCGGTGCGGAAGCCCCCGGAGCCGGGAAAAGTCGCCAATACGATATCAGAGACGTTGTTGAATGCCGTGATCCGCCAATGGGTGGAAAATGACGGCGGCTCCCTAAATGTAAAAGCTGACGATGGCGCCGAATTTGAATTCCGGTATGCCGGCTCGGAACAATTTCCAGATCATGATACGACAGACACGATTCATCGGATTGAGGTTTTTCACGAGGGCGCCCGGGTTGGCTTCGCCCATATGCGGTTTAGTGCCGATCATCAATACGCGGTCATGTTTATGCCCCTGAACGCCAATGAAAAGGATGTGGCCTATGGGGGGGTGCTGGCCAGGTCGGTTGACGACGCCTTGTTTGTTCACGAGTCCCTTCGAAAGGAATACACTGGTGCCGGGCGATCCCTGATGGGATTGGCCATGCGGCTCGCGCAGACCCGAGGAGCACGCGTATTTCAGCTGTGTTCCGCCAGGCCGGAGGCCGTTCCATTTTTTGAACATTTGGGTTTCCCTGCTGATGGACGCCCGGACGACTACGGCTTTATAGATATGCGCCTCACATTCCAGGAAATGGCCGAGAAAAACATACCTTTTCCCGAAGTTGGCATTTGCAAGAAGCAGGTGCGCGGGGACCCCGGCGGAGAGTTCGGATTTCATCGCCAGGAATCAAATCATGCCGATGGCGCCATGGCGGCCATCGAGCGGCAGGTTGTGAAAATTCTACAAGCGGTCACGGGAACGCTGGAAACAGAGCTTTGGGGGACGCTGGCCGAGCTCGAAAGGAACCATCCCAACGCCTACGGCGTTTGGCTTCGGGAAGTCATCTCTGTCAGCGAAGCGTTGCTGTATCCCGGTCGCCTGGCCGAAGCCGTTGCCGGACTGTCGGAAACGAACCCTTTGAAAGGGCTGCTTCGGTCCGCTGCGGTCGCCGGTGAGCAACGCTCGGAGGTCCGGTCGACGGCTGCGCCCAGAAGCATTCCTCCCTTCCCCGGCTTACCGGCAACACGGCCTAAGAATCCGAACGTCCTTCGCGAGTCGGACCTCCGGGAAGCGCTGCGTCCTCTGCGCGCAGCGATCGACCGATTCGTCAAAGGCGACGCCGGAAGCGCCGGGGAAATAGATCGGGAGATTCGCGCGCTCATCCGAGTGCCGGCCCGCTGGGACCCAGACTGGAATGCGGAGGAAATAGAACGCGTCATGGATGATCCCACCCGGCGAAACCGTTTCACGATGACCACGCGAAGACTGGTGAAAGGGATGTCGGATGACGCGATGCAGCCCCTGATCGCTGTGAACTATGCTTTATATCTGTTGAATCGAGATGCCCTGTTGAATGCCGGCTGGTACGTCGGCCTCGCCGAGGGACCGGTCCTTGCGGCGGCTCCCGTGCGCGCTTTTCAGTTAACCCAGGGGTTCTTTAAGGACATTCAAAAAATCATGGTGGATTGCGTCAGCCAGAAGGCGCCGGAGATTCTGGCCGGCGGAGAAGCGGTTGCCGGATATCCGTATATCCTCTTCGATCTGGGACAAACGGACCGCGCAACGAGAAACCAGTACAAGGCGCGAAAGCAGGGAGCGGCAGTCTTGCCGCCTGGACCCCAGGCAGAATTGCTGGCGCAGATGACCTCTATTCCTCTTGAAGACTATGCGGCCATTCGAGAGAGGAATATCGGTATTGAAGAATGGGCCCATTCCGAGCTGGATGTGCTCCTTTTTGATCGGCCTGAACTGGTCCTGTACCACTCGGATCCTGCGGTCATGCTCAGCCATGCCCGGTTTATCTATGAGCATACGAGCAGCCCCGCGTCTCCTGAGGTGCTTGAGGCGATGGTGTCCGTCTTAGAGTCCGAGCTCCGGCGTCCGCGCACCGTCAAGTTTGGCGACGCCGTGTGGGAATCCCATGCCTTGCTCGAAAACATGCTCGAAGCGACCAGTCGAGAGGAATTACAACACATCGCGGCGGAGCTGTTGGCCGAAATTCGAGGGCAAACGTCTTCTAAGTCGGTGGGCCACGAGGCCGGAGCGCGCGTCGCGGCTGTCGCCTTCTATTGGGTAGTGACTGGCCAATTGTCGGCGGCGAAAGACCCCGATGCAATGATGTCGGAAGCCGTTCAGGTTCTGCTGTCCGGCCGCCGTATAGAACGTTTGGCAACCAATCAAGCCAAGCAGAAGGAGCTCGATGTCAAGGCGGCCGCTGCGGTGCCCGCGCAGAGCCTCGTCTGGCCTTTGCTCCAACTAGTCAAAGGGCTCGATCTCTCAAGATATCCGAAGGACGGCCAAGAGGAATTGTCCCAACGTCTGATCTCAATCGTGCATGGAGAGGGCAATGCCACAAGCAAGAAGAAGGCGTTAGCCGATGCGCTCGGCCTGACCGGCATCAAGGGAGCGGAAGGCATCGCTGAACAGGTGCTCAACAAAGTGCGGCGGTTGCCGAAACCGGAAGCCATCTCCTCTTCGCGGTCAGGGATCGCCGGCGCTGTGGTTGCTGCAATCGCCGCAAGTGGGGCCCTGGCCACAGGGCTCGCGTCGCAAGGCCATGGTGCCGACTGGCGGGTTGGCTTGTCGATGGCCATCGTCGGTCTCCTTTACGCAGCGATCTCCAGCGGCCTGCTCTTTTTCCAGGGATCGTCCATCAAGAAAGCTCAGGACCGGGCCAATGCGTTGCGTGCCCACGGCATCCGCGGTCCGGACCTGGCGGCTCAGACCTTCCGCCTGAACCAGCTCCAATCCCGCCTCGAAGCCGCGCACAACATCACGATTGTCGATGAATCCGATATCGACCTAAGCCGTCATTCCGGCGAAAGCCGGAACCCAGTCGCTGTTAATGTTCTGGGCCCCGGCTTCCGCCGGGGTGACGTCAAA
>Ga0182027_10013868_pt1 | contig 11188 bp, 17 predicted proteins | sample 712E1DmetaG_FD_121300 | JGI IMG/M metagenome (GOLD analysis project Ga0182027, IMG submission 121300) | Permafrost microbial communities from Stordalen Mire, Sweden - 712E1D metaG (Illumina Assembly) | ecosystem: Environmental > Terrestrial > Soil > Wetlands > Permafrost | place: Sweden...
CGACCACGCCGGTATAAAGATCGTGAGCGCATTCCCTTGCACGCAGTATGGATAGGGTCCCCATTCATTCGTACCGTCGAGGTTCACCGTGGTGATGGTCGTCGCGGTCGTCATGTATTTGCACGTGTCCGGGGAGCTGAAGACCTTTTCGCAATGGCAGTTGTCGGCCGTGCTCAAGGCGCATTCACCCGAGATCATTTCGTTTGTTCCAACGGCGTCTGCGAACGTCTGATTCATGCTGTCACAGGTCATGCTCTTTTGCGCAAGACAGCTTACCGATTTATCGATCTCGTAGGTCGTCACTTCGCCAAAGAGACAAGTTCCGTCGGCGTTAAGCGCGACCGTTCCATGATCAATATAGTCGCCCGAGGTGGGACAATTACCGCCCCAGTCGACGAGGAATTCCGTCATGTTCAACCATTGGTCGCAAATGCCGACGACATTCCAGTTCCCGGTCAGATCGCCGCCGCAAGGAGCGGTAGCCGCCGCCTGGCAAGTCGCTGCCATCGATGGCGGCATAGTGCTTAGAGGCACCGGCGTCGCGTCGATCGGCATGGCGTCGAGAGGCGACGCGTCATCCTGTTTTACATCGGCAATTCTGTTATCCGGCGCTCCGGCATCAGCGTTCGGACGACCGGCCGTGGCATCGGGACGCGACACATCGGTTCCGACATCGGGGGCGTCGCGGCGCGCATTGTCGATCGGAGCGTCTGCTGACGCGTCGAACATGGGTAGCACAACAGACGCGTCGATGTCGGCGACCGTCTCCGTTGTACGAATGGCAATCGCAACTCCTTCGCCGAAGCCAACAGATTGGTCGGTAACCCAAACGCTGATCACGTCGCCTTGAATGCAATATCTGCGCGTCGCGTTGTCAAATCCTTCATCATCGTAAAGATGGTATGAGGTTCCATCCGTCGTATACGAGCCGCTGTTGGGTGAGTTAGCGTCCTGCAAGCACGAACACTGACAAACTCCATCCGCCGACTGGCAGGTTTTCGACAACGAAATTCCGGCATCCACGTTAGTATATGATCTAACACTGTCGCACGATTGGCCGATCCCGCTCAGGCAGCTCTCGGAGAATCCGATGGCAATGCCTATTATTTCATCGATCTGCCAGGTTCCATCCGGCCTGAATTTTGCGTAACCAGTGTCGAGGATGTCGCTGGAGAGACCGCACTGTCCGACGGATTCGCCGAACAGGCTACTGTTTTGGTCGATGATCTGCTGTTGGGTCATACTGTGGCTGCAGACACCGGCAAGTTTCCAAGTTCCGACGATATCGCCGCCGCAAGCCACGCTCGCGGCCTTTGAACAAGCCAAGGCAGCCGTCGACGGTATGTTGGAGGCCGAAGCATCGGGCGAAACGGACTTTTTAGCCGATCCGCCGCTGCAAGCAGCAACAAGCAATAAGCAGAGAGCAATGGTTCTTTTCATGGTAACGGTCCTTTCTGTGCCAGGCCAATCTACAACGGGGCAGAACGAGGTGTCAAGTAGTTTGTCAGCAGGGATCGGCTACCGGAGATGCTGCCCCCTGGCCGGGATGTCCTCCTCGGCCAGGAAGGTCACCCGTGCGATCTTCCCCCTCTCCATGATGAAGATGCACTCCACGATGCGCATCAGGGGGCCGCCGTCGAAAGTGAAGCTGTCGCCACGAATGGGCATGGGTATCTCGTCGGTCCAGTCGTCCTCGCAGATCAGCCTGTCGTCCTTGCGTCCGATCACCTTGAATTTCATGCTCTCGTGCTCCTTGTCTCTACTAACAGGTTATCTCGCAGCCCGCTCATCAGCAATGGCCTGATTCAGCCACGATTGGGCTGAACTTAGGTCGTTCATCTTGAACGCCCACAATGCCTTCTCCCGACAGTAAATGGCATGCTCGATCAGCCTGTCCTTGCGTTCCTTTTCGGACTTTGACATGTTGGAGCTGCCGAACGACACATCAGACAGGCCTTCACCTGGCATGTCGTTCCCGTAAAAGTCATGGACATCTGATTGGCTTGGATGCTTCTTCCACGCTCCCCCGATCCAGAAAATCAGCAAGCACAGGGCCAGGGAAACGAGAAGTAATTTGAGTGTCCTGTTCATGGAGATCCCTTCGTGTCGGATGCCGGAGATGAAACCATCTCGAAATATCCCGATGCCATGCGGAGGGACAGCACGGTCGGGTGGGTGTCCATGACGGCCAAGAGATCGGAGATCTGATCCTCCCCCGAGATCCCAGCCTTCCTGGCCGAGGCGGCGGCAGCCCAGGCCCGGTAGGGAGCGGACACCCGGGTCCACCTCCGCAACACCATGTCGAGGCTGTCGCCCTCGAAGAACGGCACCGTGGCGGCCCAGGTCGCCGCCCTCTCGGCGTCCCCCAGGATGGGCAGCAGGAACCCCCTGGCCTCGCGTGCGAGGACTTTCTTGCCGGTACGCAGGTACCTCACCACCACCCCGGGATGGGGGATCAGCCAGAACGGAAGGCATCGCAGGGCGCAGATCCGGGCGAACACCAGGCACAGCCTGTCCGGGAGGCCGCAGGCGAAGAGCAGTATCCACAGCCGATCCTCGCGGGGCAGCACCATGTCGGCCACCTGCCGGGCCGACAGCCCCGAATGAGGGATCAGGGTGTCGATGTCGTCCCGCAGGTGCCGGGGAGGATCGGCATCGAGCAGGGAGCGGCGGGTCGCCTTGTGGATCGTCTTCCGGGCATTCGCCATGTCGTCTTCCTCGTACCTCATCGCCCCTTCGCGGAAGACAGGAAAAGCCCGGCACGCCCCAAGCATGACGGTCCTGATTGTTCTCGCAAGGCCCTCGCCCTGGAAGCCTCCTTGGCAGCCTTGGCCTTGGCCCTCGACTGCTCGGCTGAGATTCTCGCCTGCTCCGAAGGGTATGTGGATCGCGACTCCAGATCCACGACCTCGGCGCTTTCCTGGACGAGGCAGCCATGAAGCTTCAGCAGGGCGAGCAACTCGGCCCTTCGGTACTCGGCGATGGCCCAGACTTTCCGCTCGGGAATCCACCTGCGCTCCTCCGGGTAGAACATTGCCTTGATGTCCGCCACCAGGGCAGCATCGTAAGCCGAGACCACGGCGATCATCCCGTCGCCCGTCTCGTCAACCAGTTTCCCGATGGTGGCCACAGTCATCCTTTGTCCCCTTCGTCATCAAAGCCCGGCTCGTCGTCATCCACTGGTGCCTTGATCTCCTTGTAGGACAGCTCGAAGTTGGCCATGGAGCGACCTCCCGGCAGCTTGATCTTATCGCCGAGCACTGTCCCCCATACCTCGAACTCTGCGCCCTGGGCCAGCAGCGGGATGAAAGTCTCCAGCAGCATCGTCCTCGACCCATGGTTGAGGTTGACGTAGTCCCCCACCTTCGCCTCGACCAGCCGCGCTGCCTCGCCGGTCCCCAGGCGGACCTCGCAGGGCCGCGAGATCTTGATCTGGAAGAATTTGGACACCTTCTCCGAGCGCAGAGCGTCCTTGCGCTCGAACATGCCTTCCAGTGAGCCTTGCAGGATGTTCCCCGTCTTCCTTATGTTGAACCACCCGGCATTGGAGACGCAGCCCAGCTGGCGGAATCCCACGGGAGCACCAGCCATTGCTTCAGGCTTTGCCATGGGCGCCTGGCATCCTCCGGGAAGACGCAGGACAAAGAAATCGTGGACAGTCCGGTCGATGGAAGCCTGCAATGACACCTCGATGTCATCAGCCAATCGTCGCAACATGGGAATCCCCAGGCTGACGACCTGAGATCGGAATGACTTCGGCCCGGATTCGATGCTGGCCGCTCTACTCTTGCTTGCTTTTCGGATTGTTCTCATGATCCATGCCTATCTGGTTGACACACCCAATTATGATCATCCCTGCGACTGGACGTACACGAGGCGTCCCTTGGAGCGGGTGACCGCCACGTACATAATGTTCTCCTCCTCGCGCTGCTCATCGTCGTCCTTGGCCTTCCGCTTGAAGAACGTGTCCTCCAGGAGATAGACGTTCATGGATTCCAGTCCCTTGGCCTTGTGGACGGTCGAGCAGATCACGCTGCTGGCAACATTGTTGTCGCTGAACAGATCGTCGAGCATGGCCTTCAGGCCAGACAGGCTCTCGCAGTCCCTGGCCAATGCCTCCACGACCTCAAACTGATCGTCCACGTAGTCCAGGCGGGCCAACATCTTCTTCGCCGGCAGCCGGCCAGCCTTCTTGCACTCGCGATCCTTCCAATCGGACAGCTTCCCCAGCAGCCCCGGGAGATCGGAAGCCTTCTGGCGTCCCACCAGGGACTTGATGCCCCTGCCCAGATCGCGTCCCCGGACGATCGCCCGCTTGCCTTGCCGCAAGATTGACAAGCAGATCTTGACGAGCGGGGCGTTGGTGCGCGAGAGGATGAAGTCAGCCGGCCTCGCCGACTCGATCATGCCAGCTCGGGTGCCGTGCTCGACGATGCCCTCGGGGGCCGAAGCCGCCGCCCGAAAATCGGGGACGTACCGGGATGCTATCTCGACGACCCGCTTGGGGCAGCGGTAGGTGGTGGTCAAGCCCAGCTCCTTGGCCTTGAGGATGCCCTTGAGGCGGTCGAGGGACTTCGAGTCTGCTCCTCGGAAACTGTAGATGGCCTGCCGATCGTCTCCAACTATTGCAATCCTGCCACCCTTCCGGCACGACTGGATCGCCAGCTGCAACTGCGAGGCCGTCATGTCCTGGGCCTCGTCCACGACCACGAGATCGTAGGTGGGCCGCACCATCCCGTGCCACAGGGGCAGGAAGATCATGTCGGCGAAGTCGATCTCAAGGTTGTCCTCCCTGAGGATGCCCCGGTCGGACGCCAGCTTCACGGCCTCGTCCGCCATCTCAGCCACCCATGCGGGGCTGCAGCCGTCCGACTCCATCTCATCGTCGGGCATCAGGTTGAAATCCGCCATCATCTCCATGATGGCATCCGGCGTGGCCTTGACGGAGAGGATCTCCCTGGCCTTGGTGTGGACCTGGCCCACCAGCTTGATCGCCTCCTCCGGAGCCCTGGCACCGCACGCCCTCATGGCCAGCCGCTGCTCGCGCTCGCCATGCTCCGCCACCCGTACCTCCGGCCAGCTGCGACGGAGGAATGAGAACCCGAGGCCATGGAGGGTCTTGGCCTCCACGTTGGGGGACGTGATGCGAGATTCCAGTTCCTTCTGGATGGCCTTGTTGAAGGCTGCCAACAGTATCCAGTCCTCCGGCGCCCTCTGCGCCCCCTCGATGATGGTGGTGGTCTTGCCGGTTCCGGCCCTGGCCCGGACGATCAGGTTGCCGCTGCCCGACTCGAACCAAATGAAGATTTTCCCCTGCTCGGAACTCCAGATCCGGTCCGAATTCTTTCGCTCTGCCTTGAACTGGTCGAAGATCATCCGAGGCTCGGGATTCAAGTCCCGCCGCCTCGGATACTGAACCTTCTTCGTGGACTTTGTCATCGTCGAAAGTTCTCCTCGTTCGAGTTCAGCCTGCAAAAATGATTCTCGTACTTACCGAACGAGATGTCAAGTTGATTTTTTGCAACAGGGGTGTCCGGTCCCCAGGTGCGGATAACCTTCAATGATTACAAGTAGATACGTCACAGTCGAACCATCTTGTACCTGGTGATGATCGTCATCAAGCGCTCGGCCAGCATCCTGGCATGGGTCTCGCGCCCCACCCCGGCCGGCAACTCCCTCTTGAGCCGGTCCACGACATGGACGGCCACGACATTGTCATACTGGGACTCGTCGTCCGCCACCCTGATGATGGTGCCTTCCGGATCCAGCACCATGAAGAGAGGTTTGTGTTCCGCCTCGGCTGCCACGTGCCTCTTATCCTATGCCCGAGAGCAGCCTCTCAAGCTCCGGCAAGGCAGGATTCGCCCCGACCGGCCGGGCCTCGAAATGCTGGTAGCGAAAGCATCCATCTGACTTCACCGTCTTTGCGACGCGGAAGCCCCGTCCTTCAGGTCGGGGAGGAAGCGTCGCCTCCGTACAGGTTGCATTTCTAACATAGACATGGTAGTCCTATAGTAATGAAACTCGTCGCGACTGTCAAGCTGCTGGTCGATCTCGAACAGAAGACTCGTCTTCTGGCTACGATGGAACGGATCAACGAAGCTTGTTCGTGGCTGGCGGAACGGGCTTTCGAGCTTCAATCGGCCGACAAGATCCGTCTGCAGAAGCTCCACTATCGCGATCTGAGGGAGATGTTTGGTCTTTCCTCCCAGCATGCCGTGCGTGCTCTTTCCAAGGTATGCGAAGCTTACAAGCGAGACAGGTCCAAGTGTCCGGTGTTCCGAAAATACGGAGCCGTCGTCTACGATCAGAGGCTCTACACCTTCAAGCACGGTCTCGATCGTGTGAGCCTGCTCGCCCTCGATGGCCGTATCGTTGTTCCCTGTGCTGTTGGTGACTACCACCGGGGACGTCTCGAAGGCGTGCGAGGACAGGCTGATCTTGTGTACCGGAAGGGAAAGCTCTATCTCTTTGTTTCCGTCGATGTTCCCGATGGCTCCCCTGTTGAAACCAAGGACTGGCTCGGAGTGGATCTGGGGATCCGGAACCTCGCATTTGATTCTGACGGAAAACCGTACACGGGAGCTGCAATCGAAAAAGTTCGACAACGGCACCAACGTCTTCGATCTGTTCTTCAGTCGGTTGGCACGAAGTCGTCCAAGCGACATCTCAAACGTCTTTCGGGCAGGGAGGCCCGCTTCCGTTCCAACACGAACCACATCGTCTCGAAATGTATCGTAGCCAAGGCCAAGGACACCGCGAGAGGGATTGCGTTGGAAGATCTGACGTACATCCGCGAACGGGCAACGGTCAGGAAGAGTCAGCGATCGATGCATTCGGGATGGTCTTTCTTTCAGCTTCGAGCGTTTTTGGCATACAAGGGACTTCTTGCTGGAGTTCCCGTGGTGGTTGTTGATCCAAGAGGCACTTCTCGCATTTGTACCCAATGTGGACACAACGACAAAGCCAACCGACGAAGTCAGTCTGAGTTTGTTTGCAAGTCGTGCGGATTCTCCGATCATGCCGATCATATCGGTGCGGTCAACATCGCACGCAGGGCAGCCGTCAGCCGGCCTTTTGTCGCAGCTATTGGGCGTGAAACGCATTCGCGCGATACCTCGTCTAGGCTAGTGACAAGCTCCTCCCTTTAGGGAGGGGTAGTTGACTCTCACGACGAGGTCCACTGGCTGCCCATACAGGGACAGCTTCCCATCGAACATGTCGACAGAGAATGCAGCCGTCTCCGTGTGGTCGGTGAAACTGATTTCCACCATGACCATGGAGCTTCCCGAATCTTTCCCCACGACTACACCTTGAAATCGTGCCAGCTCTCGATCGGGAGACTTCTCGGAAGAGACGATTTTCTCCAGCTCATCCACCCGGGCCTTCAATGACCTGGCCCGATCCTCGGCCGCCGCATGACTAGCTTGCCTGCAACCTGCACAGAGCAAGTTGGTGGGTGAGGAAGGATCCTTGGGAAACTCGCGAGCGCAGTAGGCGCAGATCTCCAGCTCGAAAGAGCCCATGTGGATCAAGACGGATCCCCTTCCTCTTCCGATCGCATCTTGTCCCTGATCACGAAACCATCATAGACGATGGCACGAGCAGGAACAATCATGTCGAAACCTATAGTCTTTTTCGTCTGCAACATCCAAAGTTTCATCATCTCGGCTCTCCTGACCAGCATTGTTGTCCTCTCAGAACGAGGTGTCAAGATGAAATTTCAGGAAAAAGACAGGAGGGTGAAAAATTGTGGTTTCACAGCAAGTTGTATCTCTTGAGGCTAGCCACCACTGCCTCGTGGGACTCCAGGCACTTCAAGTGGAGGCCGATCAGCCTGGTGCCGTTACCTCGTAGCGTGATGGTGTGATCGCAGTTGCGCAGCCGGCAGAACAGGCAGGTCAGCTGCCCACGATCGGGATCGAACTCGGCAGCGAACTCTAGATCCAGGATCATCCGCCTCGGCTCCATCGTCTTGGAATTGCGGTAGGCCTGCGAGTGTGTCCCACGCCCCGAGGTCACGAACTTGTGGCAGGGGGAGCACAGATCGCCGATGAATCCCCCCTCGTCGGTGTGGTTCGTGCAGTTCATGACGATGCATTTCTTGCGGACAGCAGCATTCATCTCAAGTTTCCTCACCCGGGAGTCTCCTTCAGTAGGATGTGGTTGTTCAGGGCTCCCCAGGTGGAATACTCGTCGAGCCACCAGAAGAAGGGCCAGGGTGTTCACGGATGCCTTAGATAGACTTTGCCATCAGGCTCAACACACACCGCACCCGACTGCTGCACTTGGCACCCGTGACGAGCTATGCGCTCCTCGAAGTCAGAGTCTTCGCGGTGTGATTTCATCGCTGCCCACGTGCAGAATACACACCAGAAACAAAGCACAAGAACGAATACCACTTTGTCCCGTGCATAATCACCGTCAGTCCGGGCTTCGAGGACGAGGTGCTTTCGGGAGAGAATGCCGACTCCCCGCCACATGACAACATTTGGAGACTTTCGAGTGGCTTTCATCGCGGCGTCTCCTTCAACAGGATATGGTTGTTGAAGACTCCCCAAGTGGAATACTCGTCGAGCCTCCATTCCTGATCAGACTTTTCGCCCTCTCCGGCAGGACGGGTGAGGATCCACAGATCGCTCCCCTTCCACATGGCATTGACCAACTTTCTCCCGGGAGGAGTCTCCACCACTGTGCTCACTCCCCAGGCGTCCATCTTGGAGATGAGCCTGCTCCGAGGTGAACATCCCGACGACGGCCCGCCGATCAGTGAGGCTGCCACCATCCAGGCCGACAACCATTTAGTTGCCATGTTCACAGATCCTCAGCTCCTCCAACCTCCGCATGTACATATCCTTCACCTCGATCAGCTTGATGATGGCATCCGCAGATCGTGACTCGGCCTCCTGCGCTGCCTTGTTTGCTCTCTTGATTTCGATGTCGGTGTACCTGGCCATGGCCAACAAGCACACCATGGCAATGAGGAGAGTGAGCAACGCCACAGATCTCGGAACTGTCAATTCCTTGTCCGTCTTGTGCCTGAGACAGGTTGAAATTTTCATGTTGACGAATCCCCGTTCCGGCTGACGAGCAGGGAGATCGAGTCGACCAGTCTGATCATCCTGTCTGTGCCGATGAGCATAATCTGGATCTCGCAATCCAGCCCCGCGACCTCTTCCGAGCGGATCAAGAATTGTTGGACCAGCAGGTAAGAATGCTTTCTCGCCAACGACAACTCGCCAAAGTATTTCACATCGTCGACTATGTCGATGCCGTTCCCCACTGCCCTGACATAAAAACCGGGCACGGGATAGGTATCCTCGTCTTTGATCTTGATCGGCGGAGGAGGCCGCCACATGGTCATGACCGTCTCCCCCACAACAGGAAGCCAAGTCCCCTCACGGGCCTCATGTCATCCTCCCGCCTGCTCCACCAGAAACTCAAGCATGAGCCCCAGGTTGGAGTTGTGGGGGAAGGTGACAACGGCCTCCCTGCACATCGCCACTGCCTCCGGCAGCCGGCCCAGTTTTTCGAGTGCCGAAGACACCAAGATCTTGCTCATATCTTCGTACACGGGTCCGTTGTCGAGGAGCTGGAGCACCGCTTTATTCTCGACCCCGATCTGGAAAGCATCGACGCATTCCTGCCATTTGCATTCGTGGAAACGAGATCGGCAAAGACGGAATGCCGCCTTGGAGCTTGGATGCTCCGCCAACCCCCTCTCATACCACTCCGATGCTTTGATGTAATCTTCTCTCTGCTCGTAGATCTCCCCTTGCAGGCAACTGGCCCAAGCACGCTCCTCGGGCCACAGGGAGACATCGAGATACCTGTCCAGGACAGCCAGTGCGAGATTGGGGATCACTACCCTCGCCTCCATAGCCAGGTAGATGAGGCTCCTGGGAGGGACATTCCAGTCATTCAACCTGGCTTGGTGGTACAAGATCTTGAAACAACGGCCAGGGATCCTGACATCTTTCCCCTGGCTGTCCTTCATGTCATGGACGACGAGGTTGCCGTCGATGTGCGCCGTCTTCTGCTGCCCCACCAAGATCTCGTGTGCCAAGCCAACCCACGAGATGTGGGGAAGGTTCCTGGCCAGCCGCTCGCGGAAACTCTCCGATTGGGAGCCGCCGTCTTCGCGCAGACCGTACACATAGCGGGAGCACCCCAGTTCGGCTCCGTTGGCCAGAAGGGATACGCAGAGGCCGGGAATGGATTCGGGATCCTGAACCACATCATCCGAGTCCAGGAACAGGATCCAGGGCTTCGTGCAACGCCGCCATCCAAGATTCCTGATCTCGGCCCAGTCGGCCAGGACGGGAGAGCCGGTGAAGGGACCGACATACATCTCGCTGGCCAGGGGACGGCCGACCAGGTACGTCTCTGGGACGTCCATGATGTACAGTTCGGGATGACTCTCGTGCGTGACCTCGACGATGTCCAGGTTGAATTCCGGACCCCTTGCCGCTGCGTACTCGCGCAAAATCTGGATGGTCAGATCGGTGGTGTCGTTCACGACAGCCACGATCTCGTCGATGTAAGGGCCTACGTTGGCGAGGAGCCGACCGACGCAACTCTCGCCGTTCTTGACCAGCAGATGCAGCGATACCTGCGGCCTCTCCCCCGGCTTGAACTCCTCCGGCCTCCGGAGCACCACATTCTTGCAGAAAGGATTGTCATCGGGTGCTGCTGCGATCGCGCTGGTGAAGGGAAAAAAGTCGAATTGATTTTCGTCCTGCATGTCCTTATCTCCTGTCAATCAATCATTGTCGGATCGAACACTGTCTGCAACATCTGCCATCTCCGCAGCCTCCCCAGCCCTGGCCGCCTCTTCCCTGTCCCATCGAGCCCGGAACAGCCTATCTTTCTGCTCCTGGGTCATCAACCGTTCTCCAAAGTGGTAAGAATCGGTTTCATCGACCAACTCTTTCCGACTCCAGTTCGAGGCTGTGCCGATCCCGTGAAAAACCCGGTACCTCGGTAGTAAGCTCCTGGCTCGACGGTTCGAGCGCTTTTTTCTTCCGTCCCAGGGCACTGAGAGAGGCTTGGAATTTCTTCCACGCCACGTGTCGTGCTTCCAGGATCGGCTTCACCACGTCGGGGTAGTCAGCGAGACCGATTTGTTTGTCCTCAGAACGTCTGAGCAAACCGCTCCCTCCTACCACGTCCGCGTGGGAGATCTTGC
>Ga0182027_10013869_pt1 | contig 11188 bp, 8 predicted proteins | sample 712E1DmetaG_FD_121300 | JGI IMG/M metagenome (GOLD analysis project Ga0182027, IMG submission 121300) | Permafrost microbial communities from Stordalen Mire, Sweden - 712E1D metaG (Illumina Assembly) | ecosystem: Environmental > Terrestrial > Soil > Wetlands > Permafrost | place: Sweden...
CCTCATACCTCATACCTCATACCTCATACCTCATCCTCTACTAATAAATTCCCCGGTTTGATAATCTTCCAAAAAAGATATTAACTAGTTTTATGCTTTAAACATAATCGCATGGAACTTTATGTAAAGAACCGCCTGGAATGGCGCACCTGGCTTCAAAAAAACCATTCATCATCTGAAGGTGTCTGGCTGATCTACTATAAAAAATCTTCAGGAAAGCCACGTATCCCATACGATGATGCGGTTGAAGAAGCTCTATGCTTTGGTTGGATAGATAGTAAAATAAAGAGGATAAACGAGGAATATTTCATTCAACTGTTTACACCTAGAAAGCATGGCAGTCGTTGGTCAAAATCCAATATCGACAGAGTGAAAAAGCTTATTAATGAAGGGAAAATGGATCCATCCGGACTTTCAGTGTTTAACGAGACCCTTGAAAAGCCTGAACTCATTCTTGAAAACAGAACATCGGAAATACCAGATATCCCTCAGGATCTATCCGATGCCTTACTCAGCAACAAAATAGCCAATGATAATTTCATGAACTTTTCACAATCATCCCGTAGATTGTATATTCTATGGCTAAACAATGCCAAGAGGGATGAGACCAGGGCTAGCCGGATCGTTAAGATTGTTGAGTTCGCTGAGAAAAATATTCGTCCCGGTATGCTTTGAATTGTTAAGATTCCTGTTGTTCCGTCTGGCAATAAAGCGTATAGGTGTTATGCCTTTTCACAGATCAGAATTGTCTGGTACAAGATGTGAGGATTTTTAATTTATCTGTTGAAAAATTATAAGATAGTAGTAGTTTTACCAATAATTTGATTTGAATGAGAGTATTAATTGTTGAGGACGACGCTGCGCTTTGTAAATCTATAGATGATTACCTGAAAATGGAGGGACATTTATGCGAAGTTGCACAGAATTTTAAACAGGCCATAAATAAGGCAGCTGATAACAGATACGATTGTATTATTCTCGATATAGGGCTGCCGGATGGTAATGGGTTAGATATCATCAGAGAATTGAAAACGAACAAATCATCTGATGGCATTCTGATTTTATCAGCAAAGAACTCTCTTGATGATAAGCTAGTGGGATTGAAAATCGGTGCAGATGATTACCTCACAAAACCATTTCATTTTGCCGAATTGAGTGCCAGAATAAATTCTATTTACCGCAGAAATAACTTCATGGGACTTAATGAGCTAATTTTTAATGAAATAACTGTAAATACCGAAGGGAAACAAGCTTGGGTTAATAAGATGCCTCTTAATCTGACAAGGAAAGAATATGACTTGCTGGTTTTCTTTATGACAAATTCCAACAGGATTATAACAAAAGAGTCAATAGTTGAACATCTTTGGGGAGACAATGTGATCCTTACCGATTCATTTGACTTTGTTTACACCCATGTCAAGAATCTGAGGAAAAAGATTCTGGCTAAAAAAGGAAAAAATTACATTAAATGTATTTATGGCTTTGGATATAAATTCTCTGACAATTGAAATTACTGACTAAAAGCACAATTTATTTTTTTTCTTTCTCTATCCTTGTAATGTTAGCAGGTGGAGTTTTCTTGAACTTAACTATACGAAAACTAGTCTATAAACAAATTGATAACAGCCTGATAATCGAAAAGGATATAATCAAGGATCAGATTGATCAGACTGATACAATTCCTGATTTTTCAGCCACATTTGGTCATCAGATTGAAGTCAAATTATTGAATTCCAAAACGCGTAAATTACAGATTATCAAGGACACAATAATTTATGACACTATTTCTTATGATTATTTGCCATACAGACATATCTTTTTCTCCGATAATACACTCAGAAAGAAGGGTTATTCTATAAGCATATTACAAACCTTGAGTGAGAAACAGGAACTTCTTAAAGCAATCAGTCTTAACAGGTATTTTCTGTTTGTATTCTTGTTTCTCATATTCATTCTTCTGAATTACCTTATTTCCAGGAACTTATGGAGGCCATTTTATATATCTGTTGAGAAAGCAGGAAACTTTGATATATTATCTGATAAACCATTGGATTTACCGGAAACAGATATTATTGAATTTCAACAGCTTAATAAGGTTTTTGATAAAATGACCCAGAAGATGAGAGTTGATTATATTAATCTGAAAGAGTATAATGAAAATGCTGCTCATGAAATTCAAACCCCGCTTGCAGTAATCAGGGCAAAAATGGATATTCTCATGCAGAATAAAAGTCTGAAAAAAGATAGTCTCGATCTTATAATGTCAATTAATGAAGCAACCACAAAGCTTTTCAAACTGAATCAGGGTTTGTTGCTGATCTCTAAGATTGAGAACCAGTATTTTCATGATAAAAAAGAAGTATCCTTGAAAAACATAATCGGGACAGGACTCGACAATTACAAGGAGATAATGGAACTTAAAGGTATCAGGGTTGAGTTCAACGCCTCTGGCCCAGCTAATGTTGAAATGAACGAAGTTCTTGCCGATGTCCTTATCTCAAACCTTCTTAGCAATGCAGTGAGATATAATACTGATAATGGTTTTATTAAATGTGAAGTTGACGACAGAAATATTACTATTTCCAATTCTGGTTTGCCATACACCGGTGACCCGGAATTACTGTTTATTCGTTTTCATAAAAGAAATGATAATATGCAATCAGTCGGTCTGGGTCTGTCAATTGTGAAAAAAATTGCAGATAATTATAATATGAAAATAAGCTATTCATGTAAAGGGAATGTCCATGAATTAAATCTTTGTTATCGGACAGAAATTAATTCCTGACAGCAATTTTTTGCCCGAATCTTAAGTTTTTTTTTCATCTTCAGATCGTCTTCAAAATTGGGACATATCTTTGACTTGTAAACCAATTAAATTATATTTTATGAAAAAGTTACTTTTTATTGCTGTTCTTATGATGGCAGCTCTTGTTGTCAATGCACAGGCCACCAAGACAACTGTCACCAATGCAAAATCTACCCGTACTTCAGTTAAGGTAACAGAGCTTCAGAAAGCTATAACTGACAACATTGCTAAAGATTATGTCGGTTTTACTGTTAAAGAAGCAACCAGTATTACAACAAATAACACTGTTACTTATGAGGTAGTTATTGTCAAAGGCACTACTACTGAGACTCTTATTTATGACAAAGACGGAAAATTTGTTAAGAAAGTGGCTCAGAAGGCTGTTGCACCTGCTCCAAAACCAGCTGCACCGGCACCAAAGAAGTAATGAGCAAAAAACTCAATTATTAAGAAAACGGTGCTCTGATGCACCGTTTTTTAATTTAAATATTCAGAAGAATTTTTAAATCTTATTAAATATCAATACTTTCGGAAAATTAAAATTCAAACACAATGGGAGATATAGGTTTTTCGGAAATACTTTTAATCTTACTGGTCGTGGTGCTGCTTTTTGGAGGACGGAAAATTCCTGAACTGATGAAAGGAATCGGACAGGGAATGAAAGAGTTTAAAAAAGCATCAAGAATGGATGACGAACCCGAAAAGAAAGAAGAAAAAAAGGAAGAGAAATAAACCAATATGCTTTTACTTTCTCTTGCTTATCAGAAAGTATTTGGTTTCCTGTAAAAACTATGGAAGTTATTTTGACAAAACCAGATATGTTTCTAAAATTTCCTGTAATTGATTCTTATCAATAGGTTTTGAAATATATCCTGAGAAACCTGAAGCAAGAATTTTTTCCCTGTCAATTTCCTGAACATATGCTGTGACTGCGATTACCGGAATTTCAGGTCTGTTTTTTCTGATCTGTGCAGTTGCGCTATATCCGTCCATTCCAGGCATCTTTATATCCATAAGTACAAGGTCAATTTTATTTTTGTTATCACATGCATTCACTGCATCAATCCCGTTGAGGGCTCTTATAATATTAATATTATGTTCTGCAAGCATTTCATTTAAAAGAAGAAAATTGAAATCATTATCCTCAGCAATAAGAATCGATTTGCCATGAATAATGTCGATATTGACTCCTTTTTCTAATTGCTTTCCCACAGTTTTATCTTCATCAACCCGGATGTATGGTAATGTAAAATAGAATGTTGAACCTTTACCTGGTTGAGAAATAGTCCAGATTTTTCCTCCCATAAGTTCTACATAGGCTTTCGAGATAGACAAGCCCAATCCCGTTCCACCAGTTTTATAAGAGGCAGAATTTTCCACCTGAAAGAATCGATCGAAAATCTTACTTTGATTATCATCCGAAATTCCTATACCTGTATCTTTTACAAAAAACTGTATAAAATCATCTTTTAAAGTGTACCCAAACTCTATCGAGCCTTTCTTAGTGAATTTAAATGAGTTGTTCAGAAGATTTGAGATAACCTGAATAAGTTTTACCTCATCGCTGATAATCAGAGCTGAGGAATCATCCAATGCAATACTCTTTATAAAAGATATATTGTCAAGTCTGGCTCTGAGAGAGTACTGTTCATAAAGATTACTAATCAAAGATCTAAGATTCACCTTTTCATGAGTCACCCTGGCAAGACCAGTTTCGATATTTGATATTTCGACAATATCCGAAATTATTGAAAGCAACTGGTTACAACTCTGGGAAACTATATCAACATACTGTTTGCGTGTCTCCCCCGATAATTCAGAAGACTCCAGAAGTGAATTAAAACCGACAATAGCATTCATAGGAGTCCTTATCTCATGTGAAATATTGTGAAGAAAAGCGGTTTTCAGTTTATCGCTCTCTTCAGCTTTCTCTTTTGCAACAATAAGATCTGTAAGAATCTTTTTCTTTTCTGTTATATCATGAACTATGGAATGCAGGTAACTATGCCCTTCAAGATCAATTCTGCTTGTAAATATTTCAACATCTCTTAGAGATCCATCCGACAAACGATGGACTGATTCAAAGAAAGTTCTTTCACCGTTTTTTGCTTTCTCAAGTCTGGTTTGCATCTTTTCAGATGAAATAGTACTGATATCAGCAAGTGTCATTTTCCTTAATTGATGAACATGGAACCCGTAATATTCAGCCGCTGCATTATTAGCATCGACAATTTCACCATTATCAAGGTCAATCATCAGTTTTACCGCAGTATGCAACTCAAATAGTTTTCTGAATCTCTCTTCACTTTTTCGCAGCTCATCTTCTATTTGTTTACGCTCAGTTATCTCGGTAGCCACACCAAGTATAGCCGGTTTATTCCATCCGGGATGTTTGTATGGTATCTTAACAGTCTGGAACCATCCCAGTGTGCCGTCTTTTCTACGAACCTGCTCTTCAGGAATCTGTAAAGGAGTACCACCCTCAATTACTGTCAGATCGGCAGCCCTATATCCTTTGATCTGCTCTTCAGATGCCCCATAATCTTTATCTGTTTTTCCCTTGATATCTGATGGGTCCATACCAAAGACTTCAGCTAGAGCCTTATTTACCAGAAGAAATTGACCATCAACATCTTTAGCAAAGATATAACTTGGGACCAGATCTATTATCTGTCTAAGCTGATCTAGGCCTAATTGTAAATCTTCGGCATTGCGTCGTCTTTCACTAATATCTCTTGCAAAACCGCAATTATATTCTTTTCCGGCAAACCGCACCAATGAGGAAACTATTTCGACAGGAAATGAAGTTCCGTCCTTTCTGATATGTATAGATTCTGCTTTTAATGAGCCATTCTTTTCCAGGTGATCCCAGATCAATGCCATGTTTTCTTTGGTTGCCTGAGGATTAAGAAGACTTACATGCTGACCAATCAGCTCTTCACGTTTATAACCCGTCGCAATGCAAGCCGAATCATTTACGTAGATAAACCTTCCTTCTCTGTCCATCCAGAATGCACCATCGTAGTGGATATCTACCGAATGCTTCAGAAGCATCAAATCTTCTTCAGTTTTTTTACGTTCAGTTATATCCCTCAATGTACCTTCATAACAAAGAACTTCACCATTATTATTACAAATAGTATGAGAATGTTCCAGTACAATTATTTGGGATCCATCCTTTTTTTTAAAGATAAGCTCTGAATCATCAAGACTTCCTTTTTCTCTCACTAAACTCAGGTATTTTTCCCGGTCAGAAGGATTTACATAAATATCATCTGCTATATTCATTTTCATCAATTCAGCTTCAGAATCATAACCAAGCATCTTAACAAGAGCCGGATTTGCAGTCAATATCCGGCCGTCAACAGAACTCTGATATATTCCGTCATGAACGTGTTCAAAAAGTAAACGGTATTTATCGTTGTTACTCTCCACGCTGTGCAATTGTTCTTTTGCTTTCATATTCTTCCCCCCCTAAGCATATAATCCTGAATCAGTGCAACTGATAATGAACAGGAATGATATAAAGTTATTAATTACTTTAAATATGAAAAGATATTTAAATTCTAAAAATCAAATATGATAAATTTAATTCGTTATAAAAGCAGTATATGTTTCCCATTCAAAATACAATGCGGATTCTTATCTGTTCCATTCAAAATAATTTAAATATGAAACAGGAAAGAAGAATGATGGGTTTTATCGGATTGGGTAACCGGCGTTCTCAACTTTTACAACTATTTATGAGCCATTGTGAAGATAAAATGATAGTTTCTACATGAAGTTCTCAGTTTGAAACATTTCAGGCTTTGCTGAAGGAAGATGTTGACAGGAGAAAAGTTGAGGTTTTTCACTTGGATGAATATATTGATCTTCCTGTTACCAATAAGGCAAGTTTCAGAAAATATCATATGACCGATTTATAAATAGTTTAGATACTAAACAATTTCAATGATTCTTCTGCCTACTGTATGCTACCTCCTTTAATCTGTCAGCATAAATTTCGGAGCCCTTCTATGTTTTGTTCCCTGCTCGTAGGCATAAGCAATCTCAATAAGCACTGGTTCGCTCCATGCTCTGCCGCAGAAAGTAATGTCGATCGGGAGGCTCTCAATGAAACCTGCAGGCACTGTTATTGCAGGATATCCTGCAACTGCTGCCAGAGAAGAACTTCCACCCACAAAATGGTCTCCCAGGATTAGATCTGTCTTCCAGGCAGGCGATCCGGTAGGTTCCATCAATGCATCAAGCTTGTTGAAATTCATTATTTTATCTATTCCATCTTCTCTTGTAGCTTTAAGCATTTTCGAAAGTGCATATTTATATTCCATAGATTCAAGATTACCTTTTTTATCAGCTTTTTCTAAAATCTTCTGATCAAAGTATTTCAGTTCAACTGAATCTTTTTTATTGAACTCAATCAGTTCCCGCAGACTTTTTACTTGTGGATTATTGAGCATTGTCAAATATTTGTTAAGACCATCTTTAAATTCATAAAGAAGGACCTGGTATGAAGCATCTCCATATCCGGCTGCTTTGGGAGATTCAACTTCAACAACTTCCGCCCCCTGACTTTTGATATATGCAACTGCTTGTCTTATAATAGTATCTACTCTTACAGAAAATCCCATTTCATTTTTAAACAATCCTATACGCTTCCCTTTCAGGCCATCCTTTATAAGATATTTAGTATAGTCAATTTGCGATCTGCCTTTTGAAGCAAGTGTCTTGCTGTCTGTTGAATCGACACCTGTAAGAGCGCTCAGACAGATTGCGGCATCTTCAACTGTTCGTCCCATTGGTCCCGGAGTATCCTGGGTAAATGAAATAGGAATAATACCCGATCTGCTTATCAGGCCCACAGTTGGTTTAATTCCGACAATCCCATTATTATTTGACGGGCAGACTATTGAACCATCTGTTTCAGTTCCGATTGCAACCATGCACAGGTTAGCTGAAACAGAGGCGCCAGATCCTGAACTTGAGCCGCATGGATTCCTGTCAAGTATATATGGATTCTTTGTCTGACCACCGATGCCACTCCATCCGCTTGAAGAAACATCAGCTCTGAAGTTCGCCCATTCGCTAAGGTTCGACTTTGCGATAATTATGGCTCCGGCTTCTCTTAATTTCTTTGCAACCCAGCTGTCGTTCAGTGGAAAAGAGTTACGAAGGACCGTAGCGCCGGCAGTAGTTGGCATCCTGTCATGAGTGTCAATATTGTCTTTTAAAATGACCGGAATTCCATGCATCGGACCCCTTAGTTTACCTGCCGCCATCTCTTTATCAAGTTCCCGGGCAATCTGCATTGCATCGGGATTAATACAGATGATGGAATTAAGTCCGGGGCCCTTTTTATCAATAGCCTCAATTCGGGTCATGTAATCAGCAACTATCTGTGATATAGTGAATTTTCCTTCTTTATATCCCTGCTGAAGCTGAGAAATGGTCATTTCCTCAAGATAAGATTTCAAATCGGGAGAGCCATTATTCTTGCTGACCGGTGAAGTACACATCAGAAGCAGCAGCAGAGATATTGAGATAGAAATTTTATTTATTCTCGATTTCATGGTAAATGAGATTGAATGATTATAAATGTTCAGGACTCACTAAAATATGAAAATCAATTCATTTATAAGATATTCAATCAGGAATAATTTAAGAATTAAACATCAGACGTGAATGATGCCAACCAGAAATGCAAACTGGAAAAATTAAAAAACAGTTGCTGATCAAACCAATTCTTAGGTTCATAGTATAATACTATTGTATTCATCAAAACGTAATAAAATATGGGCAAACGATGTTGCTGTTCAAAATATTTATATTAACTTGTTTGGTTGAAATCATCGTTAGTTTTGATGATTAGTTGTGGTTCCTGATTAAGAATAAAACTTTGAATATTGAATTTGTTTAATGACTTTAATAAGATGAATTTAAAAAGGTTTTTTATCAGTATCATTGTTTTGCTGACATTGCAGGTTTTCGAACTCACTGCCCAGCAAAACTATAAGGATATCTCTGCTGGTCAGCGGGTTTCAATACTAAGTGAAACTTTCGATAATAATAATAACAGCTGGATTACTGATAATTCATACGTCAGTGGAAGATTCGTGAACGGTAGTTTTGATATCTCCTGTAAAAATTTCAATCAGAATACTGGGATGTCATATAGAACTATTAACATCGATCAGACAAAGGACTTTGAGCTGGAAACTTCCTTCACAATAATAAAAGGTACAGGTGCACTGGTTTTTGGACTTACAAAAGATTTTGAACATTACAGGGTTGAGATAGATGAGAAAAAGAATTTAACGATAATTAAAAATACGCCATCAAAAGGGAAAGTTGACATACTCTTTTCAGGTAAAGAAGATCCGCTTCTCAATGATATCGGGTTTTATAATAAACTTACTGTAAGAAAATACCAGGGTGTCTATTATGTATTTGTAAATGATATCCTGATCAAACAATTAAACAATTTAAATCTTGCCGGAGACCAGATAGGTTTCAGTGTAGGACTGAATTCTGAAATATCAGTGGATTATCTGAATGTTTCATATATAAAGAGTCAGACTGCACCTGTTTTGGCTGAGAGAAATTTAGTAAAAACAGATACAGCAAAAAACCTTGCTGCTCTTAAACCCGCACCAAAAGATACCTTAAAAACTGCTTTTGTTAAAAAAGATTCTTCAAATATCATTCCTCAAAATGTTATAAAAGTTTTGCCGCCTTCACCTGCCCTGCCTGCTGGTCCTTTAATTGCATGGGTAAGTCCGTCAGGTTTGACAACTCCGCTGGATTCATATACCAATGCAGCAAGATTAAGAGTCAAAATCAAATCATCAACTGATATTCAATCGGCTCATTTCTATGTAAACGGGGTTTCCAGAGGAGAGGGCATTATTGTACCGGTACAAGGTGAAAACGGAACTTATACTGCAGAAAAAACTATTACATTGGAGCCCGGGGAAACCAATGTGTATATGGTTGTCACTGATGCTGCAGGTGCAAGCAATAAATCGGATTTAAGATACTTTACAAATCCCCTCGCAAGCCTTCCTGAAATAAAATGGGGAGCTCCATCCTCTTCTATTGCTTATGTAAACACGGAAACTGTTACGTTGGAGGTTTGTATCAAGTCACCCGCTGATTTGCTTTCAGCCAATGTAACGATTGATGGAGCCCAGGTAAAAGTGTCAAAAATGTTCCAGCGTTTAAATACAGATACATGCAATTATATATGGAAACCTGTAATCATCTTAAAGGAGGGAGACAATAGTATTTATATTAATGCTGAGAATGTTGCCGGTAGTAATATGTCAGATAACAGAATAATAAAGTTCAGCAAGGGAATTACTGAGAAACGCCTGGCATTGGTCTTTGGTAATTCAGATTATGTGAATGGCACCAGCTTAAAAAATCCAAAAAATGATGCAGATTTAATGGAAGCCCATTTGAAGGATCTGGGATTTACTGTGATCAAAAAGCTTAATGCCGGAAAAGATACGATGGAGAATTCTATAAGAGAGTTCAGTAAAAAATTATCTAACTATAATGTTGCCTTGTTTTATTATGCGGGACATGGAATCCAGTCCGACGGAATCAACTACATGATACCTATCAACGCAAAGCTTGAGAATAAAGAGGATTGCAAATGGGAAGCCATTCCAGTGACTATGGTAACTGATGAATTCAGAAGGAACTCCGCAAATACAAATGTTGTTATACTTGATGCTTGCCGGAATAATCCATTCAAAGCCTGGGCAAGAGGCGGAGAGGCTGGATTTAAAGCAATGGCGCCAATGAATGGCACAATAATTTCATTTTCTACGTCAGAAGGAGCAACAGCTGCAGACGGAGAAGGAAATAACGGACTGTTTACTGAAGAGCTTGTCAAACAAATGGAGGTGCATCAACCAATTGAAAGTGTCTTTAAAAACACACGTAAAGCTGTAATGGCAAAAAGCAATAATCAGCAGGTACCAACTGAATGGTCATTACTTACAGGCGACTTTTATTTTAAAAAGTAGTAGTTGCTTTAAGATACTTTTCTGGATGCTGACAGGATAATTCCTGTATATTTAAGGTCTGTTTATTTGCATTTGAAAAATAATAAATGAAGAAGCAAAAAATGGTTTCTAAAACCTTTTTTTATTTTTATATTACGGTAACAAAAAAGTAGTTTTTCGAATTGCCCTTAACATCATAACCTGAATTTATCTTTTTACATTTTGGAATAAAACTCCCCTCCTATGAAAAAGCTATTATACTGGCATTTTTTCTTAAAAAACCTATTCTCACTTGTGATTGCTGTTTCTGTAGCTGGCACGCTTGATGCTCAGACTCCCACAATTACCTCCTTTACCCCAACCTCCGGAC
>Ga0182027_10013870_pt1 | contig 11188 bp, 7 predicted proteins | sample 712E1DmetaG_FD_121300 | JGI IMG/M metagenome (GOLD analysis project Ga0182027, IMG submission 121300) | Permafrost microbial communities from Stordalen Mire, Sweden - 712E1D metaG (Illumina Assembly) | ecosystem: Environmental > Terrestrial > Soil > Wetlands > Permafrost | place: Sweden...
GCTGACAGGATGGTGTTGTAAATACTAATCCCCTCGTAAATGCTCCCATGCGACGCCGTCCTCGTCCCGTCTGTGCCAATCAAAACCGGGCCGCCCGAGGTTGATGCCGGCGCATCCGACCCGTTTCCGACAACCCAACCGCCGCTAACCGGGGCGCCGTCCACATAGAGAGCGCAGGAGGCTGCGCTCCCGTAGGTGTAGGTCACACAATAAAAATGCCAGTTCGCCGTGTCCGTATAAGCCGCGGACGAGGCATACATTTCCCAACTCGTTCCCGCGCTGTTTCGATAGACAAACAGAAGATGGCCGCCCGTATCAAAGATCATCTCATAATTCCTGTGATAGGGCGGACTGTCGTTAAGAACATCCTTGGCAACCACCGAACAGTAGTCGCCAAGCGATGCCGAAGACCGTTTCACCCACGCGCAAATCGTGATTTGGCTGCCGGCCGCCTGGTCCGCCAACGTGGCGCTGTTGGGCACTGTGACATAGGCCCCTCCCGGCATGGATACGCCTGGAAACTCCAGCGCGGCACAACCCGCCAACCCGCTTACCCATAGCGGCGAATTGCATAATGTTCCGGTGTTGCCGTTGCCGCTGGAATCCGCAACCGCCGTTCCGGCGCCTTCGTTGAACGGCCAGCTTGCGATCAAGCCGCCGGAGGATGTGCTTGTGCCGCTGTTGGTAATGACCTGCGAAAGCTCACCGGAAGTGCTGCCGCCAAACGTGCCGTCCCCGCCATAGACCGCCGTGATGGAATGGGGCGAACCGCTGGCCGAAAGCGCGCTCGTGCTCAAGCTTGTCACACCCGAACTGTCCAAGCTCCCGCTGCCCAGATGGTCGGTTCCGTCATAGAAGGCAACCGTTCCCGTCGGCGTGCCGCCGCTCCCGGTCACCGTCGCCGTAAAGGTCACCACGCTCCCGCCCGGCGCCGGGTTCTGCGATGAGGCCAGCGCCGTCGCGCTTCCGGCCCCGGTCGAAATCCCGCTGTTATAGAGCGCGAGCACTTGCGGCGCCGGAAGCAGGACGCTGTAAATGCTGATCCCCTTGTAAAGGCTCCCATACGATGCCGAGCCCAAGCCGTCTATCCCAATCAAGACCGGGCCGCCACCCGTCGTTGCCGGCGCATCCGAGCCGTTTCCGGCAACCCAGCCGCCGGGAACCGCGGCGCCATCCACGTAAAGAGCGCAGGAGGCGGCGGCCCCATAAGTATATGTGACACAAAAATAATGCCAGTTGCCCGTGTCGGCAAAGGCTCTGGAAGACGCATACATTTCCCAGCTCGATCCAGCGCTGTTTCGATAAACAAACAAAATGTGGCTATCCATGTCAAATATAAGCTCGTAGTTCCTGTGGTAGGGGAACGTGTCGAACGGAGTGTCCTTGGCAACCACCGAACAGTAGTGGCCAATGGAATCCGGCGACCGTTTCACCCAGGCGCATATGGTGATGTTGCTCCCAATTCCCTGGTCGCCCAATGTGGCGCTGTCGGGCGCCGAAATGTAGGCCGCTCCCGGCACCAATGCGCCTGGAAACTTCAGCGCGTTTCCCCCGTTCAATCCGGCCGCCCATACCGGCGAATCATTCAACGTCCCGGTGTTGCCGTTCCCGCTGCTATCCGCGACAGTCGCCCCGGAACCTTCGTAAAACGGCCAGCTTGCGCTCAAACCGTTGGTGGAGACGCCTGCCTTATTGGTGATGATCTCTGAAAGCGCGCTGGAAGTGTTGCCCGCAAAGGAGCCGTCCCCGCCATAGACTGCCGTAATGGAATGAGGCGAACCGCCGGCTGACAGCGCCAGGGTGGTTGCGCTTGCCATGCCCGAACTGTTCAAGGTCCCGATGCCCAGGTTGGTGGCTCCATCCTTGAAGACAACATACCCCGACGGGATGCCGCCGTTGCCGCTCACCGTCGCGGTCAAGGTGACACTGCTGCCGGCCAGCGCCGGGTTTTGCGAAGAGGCCACCGTCGTCGTGCTGGGGCTGCTTGACAGCGCCGGGGACAGCACCAGGACGGTGGCCGAGTAAGGCGGAAAGGCGTAACTGAAACTGGTTCCCGTCACGGAAATGTTCGTTTGGAAAATGTCCGGCGAGCCAATGCCGGTTTCCGCCGCCGTATCCTGCGGAATTCCGTACGAATAGACGGCCACGCCCGAAGCCGGGGTGAAGCCCGCCACCGACACCTGTGCAGTATTGGTATTGACAGGGTCCTTATTGACGGCCAGCATCGTTAAGCTGCCGTTCTGCCGCCGGACCGCATAAACCGACAGCAGCGAATGATCACTGTTGGCGGCAACCACCATGTCGCCCCCCTGCGCGAAATGCTGAACCAGCTCCGATGTGTAAAAAGTCGGATAAACATCTGTGTACGAAGCCACTCCGAAATCGCCATAGAGCCGCCAGCCATAGAGCGCCGGATCCATATTGCCAACCATTTCGATGTAGTTGTCGCGGAAATCATGCCAGAAAAGCCCGTTGAACTCCGTTTGCATCAGTTGCCCCAGGGTGTCCGCCTTGTAAAGGCCGGTGACCAAACTCACCGATTGTTTGCCGGGAATGGAGACATCCGCGTTGTTTTCGGTGCAGATCAATTCAACGTTCGTGCCTTTGGAACCCAAATAGTCATTGATTTGCCGCCGCAGGTCCGCCGCATTGGTGGCCCATCCGGTGGCCGCTTCGGACAGCAAAATCGCATCATTCTCATGGCCCGGATACTCCGCATAGTCATGCATAATCGCAAAGTCCGGCGTGACATTCAAACTGGCCAATGTCGCCAGCACAACCGGCGTCCAACCGTTGTAAGTCTGTCCCGTGACAGGATCCACCGCCGGATGGTACGTGTAATTGACATAGCTGTTCGCTCCGGGGCTGGCCACCACGCCGATCTTGACCGTCGGATCCACCGCTTTCATCAGCGATATGTATGCCTGCGAGCGCACCGCGTATGTGTAAGGATCATGCGACAAGTAATTAACATCGGTTTCCCACCAGCCGTAGTTCTCATTGCCAATCTCCCAATACTTGAAACCCAGCGGCGCCGCCCGCGAGATGCGCAGAAAGTTCATGCCGTCGTCCATCGCCAGCGGCGCCGACGCGCGCAACGAGGCCCAATATCCCGCCGTTTGCCAATCGTAGCCGGTGGAATCCACCCCCAAATACTGCGGGTTGTTCGTCGTCGCATTGACATACGCCACCCACGCCGCCGCTTCATTCGCGTTGCCCGTGCCATAGTTCACCGTGATCATCGCTTCCGCGTTCAGGTTGGTGACCACCCGAATAAAATTCGCAACCGTTGTTCCATACGGAAAATTCCCGGCGCAGTTCAGGTTGTTATACCAGTGGAACGCGTCGGCCACGGAACCCCCCGGAAAACGCAGCGCCTGCGTCCCCATCTTGGAGAGCAGCGTCACCGACTGCGGAGTGTCAAGATAATTGTCCCAAATCGGCGTGCCGATGCCGAACCAGCGCGCGTCCGCCATCCGAACCGGCTGGCCCGCATTGACCGCGATCTGCGACGTTGCCGGCGCGACGTTGCCCCGCGGCTGGAGGTCATCCAGGCAAGGCACCGGCCCGGCCGTTCCTGCGGAGTTCTCCATGATGGAATAAGAATGGCTAATGAAACCGGTTTGCGCCAGCGAAACCGCCGGCGCTGCCATCAGCAACAAGCTTGAAAAGACGGGTATTATACCTCCCATAAATTGGTTTATTGTAGCGCAAATTCCCCGCTATGTCAAGACAAACAGTCCAAAAAACACGCCGCTGGCGCGCGGGGCAAAAATCTCCACCTCTTCGGTAATGCGTCCCGATTCTGAATCGCGAGCCGCCCAACCACGAGGGGCGGGGAATTCCAGCGGCTTTCTGCCGACAGCCGCTACGGGCCAAAACAATCGTAGCGGCGGATGGCAATCCGCCGCCATCTTCTGCTACCGCCAAACCCTGAGGAACATGGAATTTTGGCGGCTTTCTGCCGAAAGCCGCTACGGGTCAAAACAATCGTAGCGGCGGATGGCAATCCGCCGCCATCTTCTGGTGCCGCCAAACACGGATCCGGACTTTAGAGCGGCCCCGCGTTCCCGCCGGCGCGCGCAATTTGTTGTAACTATTCAGGTAGGGACGCCTCGCCGAGGCGTCCGGGGGCGATCCGTTGCGCCGCTGGACGCGGCGCGGACAGCGCGGCGCGCTGTCCCCACCTGAGTAGTTACAATTTGTTTTTGACCCGGCACGCCCGCAAAACTATGCTACAAAGATGGACGACAGGAACCCGGACACGCTTGACCCTTCTTCCGCGCGCGCTTTGCTGCCCGCGCCGCCGTCGTTCTCGTACACGGCGGCTGTCGGCCGCGCCCTCTTCAGCTTTTGGGCCACGGTCCGCGGGTTGGGCGCCTTCGCCCTCATTGCCTTTGGCGTGATTGTGTCCAAGTTCGGCGTGGCCCGCGACGTTACCTTTCCCGCCATCCGCAAGGAACAGGCCCGCACGGGAACGCAGGTGCTCCCCATGTTCCTCTTTATCTCGGCCGCGCTGGGCTTTGTCGTCATCGGACAGACCATCTCGCGCCTGACCCAACTGGGCGCCACTACGTATCTCGGGCCGGTCATGGTGGCGGTGGTGGTGCGCGAACTCGGCCCCCTGTTGACGGCGATGCTGGTGCTGGCCCGATCCGGCGCGCGCAACGTCATCGAACTGGGCACCGCCCGCGCCCTCGGCGAAGTCGAAGCCCTCGAAGCGTTGCGCATTGACCCCTTTCATTACCTCGTCATGCCCCGGGTGCTTGGCATGGCGATGGCGGTGCCGGCCCTGACCGTTTATTTCATCCTCGGCACGCTGGCCAGCGGCTACCTCTTCGCCTTCGTCAACAATATCCCCTTGAAGCCGGGCGAATATGTCCAACAATTGACGGACGCCTTGTCCGGCCTGGATTTCGTCATCCTCGCCTTGAAGTCCTGCCTTTTTGGCGTCGTTATCGCCGTCATTTCCTGTTACCACGGCCTGGCGCGGCCGTTGCGGTTGGTGCAGGTGCCGGGAGCGGCCATTCATGCCATCACCCAAACCGTCGTGGCCTGCGTGCTGCTGGACGCCGCCTTCACCCTCATTTACCTGCTTGCCTGATTATGGACGACGCCGCCATCCACCCCAACACTCCCGCCCTGGAAATGACCGCCCTCTCGGTGGAATCCCGCCAGAACCCCGGCTCGCCCATTTTGGAAGATGTGAATTGGTCGGTCCGGACCGGCGAGTATTGGGTGCTGGGCGGCATGCACGGCGCGGGGAAAACCGATTTCCTGGCCACGCTGGCCGGCTTGGCGCCCCCGCTCCGGGGCGGCTTCCGGCTGTTCGGACGGGAAATGCCGGCCGCCGGCGGCCAATTCCTTTCCGAATGGCTGCGCATCGGCCTGGTTTTTGACGGCGGCCAATTGTTCCAGAACCTGACCATCGAGGAAAATGTCGCCCTCCCCTTGCGGTATCATCGCGGCCTGGCCCACGGGGACATCGGCAACAGAGTCAAGACCATTTTGGAGGAAACCGGCCTGTCGTCCTGGGCCGGCCGCCTCCCGGGAACGCTGGGCCGCGCCTGGCAAAAACGCGCCGGGCTGGCGCGCGCCATCGTGTTGCAGCCCGAAGTCCTGCTGCTGGATAATCCCCTGGGCGGCGTGGATTCCCGCCACCTCCAGTGGTGGCTCGCCGCCCTCGACCAATTGTCCGCGGGCCGCGGCTTCCTGCAGGGACGCCCCATGACGCTGGTGGTCGCGACCGACGATTTGCGGCCGTGGCGAAACCGCGCCGCCCATTTTGCCCTTTTGCAAAAGCGCCGCTTTGCACCGCTCGGCCGCCATCCGCACCTGGCCGGCCTGGCCGATCCCCTTGTCAAAGAAATGCTGGCGGAGCAGCCCGCCCCCGTTTGATTTATAGGAAGAAATTATGCCACTTCAAGACTTGACCCCTCAGCTTCGCACCCGGCTCAACCCGCTGGAAAAAATCGTCGGCTGGTTTATTCTCGCCGCCACGGCCCTCATGTTATTGGCCCTGGCCTACTATCTCTATCGCACCGCCGAGCAACGCGGCTGGTTCGAAGTCAAGGCCGCCTATTCCACCTATTCGGACACCGGCGCCGGCCTGGCCGTGGGCGACCCGGTGCAATTGATGGGCTTTCCCATCGGACGCATCACGGAGGTTTCCCCGATGCCGCCGCGGGGAAAAGGTTCCGACCATGACGTGATGATCAAGTTTGTCGTGGTCGGCACGAATTACAGCTATATCTGGACCGGCAATTCGCGCGCCAAATTTGTGGACTCGGGCTTTTTGGGAAAACGCCAGTTGGACGTGACAAAGGGAACCATCGGATACAACACCTATGTGAATTTTCCCGTCGTGCAAATGACGCTGGCCGACATCAAGTCCTCCCCGCACCTGGCGAAATTGCGGCTGGGCGGGGAGGTTCGCGCGGGGACCAATCTGGAAATCAAGGCCTGGGTCGGCTTGTCCACCAACCTCGACAAACTCGCCGGCCTGGGTTTGTCCAATGTTTGGGTCATGGACGCCACCTCCCGGAGCAAAAACATCACCGCCGTGTGGAACGATCTGGAACATCACTACGAACCTTTCGTTGGAACCAACAGTTACATCCTGCCGCCCGATGAGCCGCCCTCCCTCATGGAACGAGTGCAGGACATTGTCTCCCAGATTCAGGACGCCTTGCCGAACTTCCTCTCGGTCACAAACCAGCTCAACGCCACCCTTTCCAACAGCGCGCAACTGACCTCCAACCTCAACGCCGTCTCCGCCGCCATCCGCCCCGCCGCCGCCGACGTCGCCGCCATCACCGCCAACCTGCGCGATCCCAAAGGTTCGCTGGGCGAATGGCTCATCCCCACCAACCTGAACCGGGATCTGGACGCCGCGCTGCTCAACGCCAACGCCGCCATCACCAACGCCAACGTCGCCCTCACCAACGTCAATACCAACCTTCTCGTAGTCTTTGAGGACGTGGGGCGTTCGCTTGACAACCTGGCCGACATCACCAGCAATTTGAGCCATCAAGTCCAGGCCAACACCAACGTCCTCAGCGACATTACCCAAATCATCACCAACGCCGACGATTTCATTCAGGGCCTCAAGCATCACTGGTTCCTGCGTTCCGCCTTCAAGACCAACGCTCCCCCCCCGCCGCCTCCTCCGCGCAAGTGACATCCGCGCCTCAGTCTTGGAAGGTAGGGCGAGACTCCGTCGAGCCGTGACTCGATTTCACCGGGAAAAGTCACGGCTCGACGGAGTCTCGCCCTACCGTCAATCCGCAATCCGCAATCCGCACTCGCCTCCCTGCCCCACCGGCGACTTGCTCAAATCCCCATGTTCGCCAGCATCGCGGCGATCCGGTTCACCACCTCCACCAGTTGCGGATGCGACCCTTCCAAATCCTGCACCGAGGATTCCAGCCCCAGAATGGAATGCTGGAGCGAGCTTGCGTTCTTTTCCTCCCGCGTCGCTTCATGCGCCGAAACCTCCGTGAACCCCGCGATGCTTTGGGCCTGCTCCCGATTCGTTTCGGAAAGCGCGCCGATTTGCGACCTCAACTGCCCCAGCAAATCCAGCAACTCAGCCCGGTTCTCCTCTTTCAGCGCCCCGGCGCTCCGGATCCGCTCTTCAATCTTCGAAATCGTGTCTTTCATAATCAATGCCTGCTTCTCCAAAAACGTAGCCAAACCCGCCCGAAAGGAAAGCCCCGAATTGGAGATTGGCTTGGCAGCCCGCGTTGCCAGCGTAGCGGCGCCCGGCAGAGCGCCGCACTATTCGCGTTCCACTCACCCTGCCCCGCGGTTACCGCGTATGGCAAGTCACCGAGCCTCATGGATTTGAGACAAATCGCCCAATCGCATCGTTTTTCATTTTTCCGTTGACAATCATCTCCTTAAGTCCTAAACTGATGCACGTATGGCATGGCACGGAAAAACGCAAAGAACACAATCGAGTGTAGGAGTGCTGGGGTATTGGGTTTTCCCATCACTCCACCACCCCATCACTCCACCACCCCATCACTCCACCACTCCATCACTGCATTCCCCGGCTTCATGAAATCCGCAATCCGCAATCCGCAATTTCCCAGGAGATCAGGGCTGTAGAGTGGCTGCGTCCAGATCGAAGCGGTTGGTCGCGCCGACTTGCACCTGGCCGGTCACGCGCCAGAATTGGCCGGCAAAGACGCCGTTTTGCAGGGCCATGCCGTTCTGGGTGTTTTTGTAATTGACATTACTGTTGTCAAGTAGATTCTGCGTCTGGCTGGCCGGGGGACCCGCTGCCGGCGAAGCCTGAGCGTTTCCCAGGGTTCCTCCCACGCCGTTCAGCGCCTGGCCTTGATTGGACATATAGACGCCGTTGAGACCGGCGAGGATTGAAACCGGCGCCGCGATGCAACTTCCAATCACGGTCACGTTCTGGTTGAGCCTCCGGTTCAATCCGCTGACTTGAAAGGCGAAGCCGCTCCCGACGCCCGCCTGATCCAGGATGGCCAAATTGGAAAATGCGTCCTTGTTAATGGATGAGGCTTGATATTGCGCGATGTCATAAGCGGCCGTATTGGACGGCAACTCGCCCGCATTGGCCTGTTCATTGACATAGCCATTGCTTTGCGCCTGGAAATTGCCGTTGGAAACTCCCTGTTGCAAAGCGTCCGCCCCGGCGTTGCGGGCGCCTCCATTCCCGATAGCCTGCCTGCGCGCCTTATCGGCCTCCTGCAAGTTGGCGAGCAGCCCAGGATTCACCACCAACCCCTCGTAGGCCGAGCCGTCCGCGTCCACTATGCGCACCTGCTGTCCGGTTCGCTCGATCTGAAATGAAGCCAGGACAACGAACGGCAATTCCATAGCCTTGACACCACCCACGAGGGCATTTTGCGCTGGCGGCGGTTCGGATCGAACCATCTGTTGGGTGAAGACCGATTGCGGATTGCGGATTGCGGATTGCGGATTGGTGATCGCCGGTGCTGTTGGGGGCGCTTTGGCAACCTCCATTCTACCGGCCATCGCGCCATAGGTGCCGTCAAATCCGCCGACCACATCGTAAGCGGCTGCCGCGGAGGGAGTGGGAGAGGTTTGCGGGGCCGGGCTTGCGCCAGCCGCTCCCGCAGGCGCGGGTGACGTTGCGATGTCCGCCGCCGGTTGCGAAGGCGGGGTTGCTGAGGCCCTTCCCGCCCGGCCGCCTCCACGACCCCCTCGGGCGACTCTGCCGCCGCCGGCCCCGCCGACACCGCCGCCTCCTGGACCGCCAAGCGCGTTGCCATCGGCCCCGCCAACGGCGACCCCACCGCCAGCGCCAAACCCACCGCCTCCGCCAACGCCACCGCCACCGCCGTAGCCAAATCCCCCTGAAGAATTGCCGGCCCCGGCTGAAGCAACCGCCCCTGCGCCGCCGCCAGCGCCGGACATCCCGTTGGCGGACATCGCCATATCCGGGCCGTTCGATTGCAATGCGCCGTCGGCAGCGTTGGACGATACGCTGGCCGAAGACTCACTGGGGATTGCCCGATTCGAGTCTGCCCCCGATCTTCCGTTCATCGCAACGGCGCTGCCGGCTTCCAACGAACGCGCCCGCCCCAGCGCCAGCGCATCGTTTGTGGCCGTCGCGGCAAGGGTGCCTGACGAGCGCCTGGCTTCCGCGTCCATTTGGGCCGGTGCTGGGGACGCGGCAACCGGCGGACGGGTGATGGCTGCGACCGGCGGAGTGGCAGGCGCTGCAACCGGCCCCGCGGGCGCTGTCGCCGACGCGGTTTCAGATGCGGATTCGGGCCTGTTGACCGGGTTCGCTGCAACCGGCGTCGCGGGCGCTGGCATCGGCGCGATTGCAGGCGCAGCATCGGGCCTGTTGTCCCGGTTGGCTGCAAAGGGCATCGCGGGCGCTGGCGCCAGGCCGGAGGGGGACGTTGGAGCGGGCGCAAGGTGCGCAGTCGCCAGCGGCGGGGGTGTGGTATCCCTCCAATTGGATTCCCAAGTCTCCGCCTTGGCGAATTGCCGGGTTGCGGCGCGCTTCGGCGTAAAATTCCAATACATCACAACCACCAGCGCGGCGACGGCTCCCCCCAGGGCCAGCCGCAGCCAGCCGGCCAGGGAGAGTCCCCAGCGCGGCGGGGGCGCGACGGCGGTTCTGCCCAGGATGCGGCGAACCTCCTGCCGCAGGCGGGCGCGAACGCGGGGCTCCAGCTCGAAGGGCGCTCCGGCTTCTTCCCGGCGCTTCCGGGCGTAGGCCCGGAGCAGGTCTTCCATCTTCCGATTTGGATCCGGCGTCGGCATATAGGATTAGACGGTAAATTTCGCGGATTCCCCGTCACAAAGCATTTTCTTCATAATTTTCTCCAGTTGCCCGAGGCATTTGCTCAGGCGCGAACTGACGGTTTTGGAATTGAGACTCAATTCCTCCCCAATCTCATCATAGCCCAGATCGGCGAAATAGCGCAGTTCAATTATCTCGCGGCACGGATGGCCCATTCCTTCCAGGGCGCGGGCCACTTGCGTCCCGCGCTCGGTTTGGAGCAGGAGCGCGTCCGGGCCGGGCAAGGGGCTGGGCGGATCGGGCGCAAGGCCCGTTTCCGGATTCGCGTCGTGCAGGGAAAGGAGCGGGCGCCCGCCGCCGCGCTTGGCGGCCTGCTGGCGCTGCCGGTAATCGCGCGCCTTGTTGGCGGCGATGCGGAAGACCCAGGTTTGCAGACGGCTGCCCCCCTTGAAGGAATGGAGGTTCTTGATGACTGCCAGGAAGGTTTCCTGGCAGATTTCCTCCACATCCTCGCGTGAAAAGCCGGGCGAGAGCTGGAAGACAAAACGCCCGGACGCCCCGTAGTGCAGGTCGAAGAGCCTGTCCCAGGCATCCTCGTCGCCTTGGCGGCAACGGGCGATCAACTGCGTTTCAGTTTCCAGATTCATGCTCACTTGGATGCCATGTCATTGACACTCCGGCGGCGCGGTTTGCTCAATCCCGGCCCGCCGCTCCCTGAGCTTGCGCCAGCGGCAATGAATATGCCAGCCCAACACGCCGTCAAAGTGGCTCTCACAGGGCCGCTCTAAAGTCGTAGCGGCTTTCGGCAGAAAGCCGCTGAATTTCCGCATCCCCAGCGCTTTGGCGGCAACTTTAGCCCGCATATTTCATAGCCTGATAAGGCGAAGTTGCTGCTTCGCCCTAATTCAGGGCGGCGCGGCAGCGCCGCCCTAC
>Ga0182027_10013871_pt1 | contig 11187 bp, 13 predicted proteins | sample 712E1DmetaG_FD_121300 | JGI IMG/M metagenome (GOLD analysis project Ga0182027, IMG submission 121300) | Permafrost microbial communities from Stordalen Mire, Sweden - 712E1D metaG (Illumina Assembly) | ecosystem: Environmental > Terrestrial > Soil > Wetlands > Permafrost | place: Sweden...
CTAGCGAGAGCAGTTTTGCTTATCGGGACATAACGGACCTACAAAAATCTGTAGGGGATTTGCAAGTAGTTGATTCTATTGGCGTCCCCGACGGGATTTGAACCCGTGTTATCGCCGTGAAAGTGGCTCAGAGCCTGGTAAGTTGTTGAAATCAGGAGGCATGGATAGCCCACCAAGGCACTTTCAGGCACCGTCGGAACCGCTTATTGGACGCCTATTGGAACAACGCAGTGAGGTGCTCGGGAGCCATGCCTTATGGAACCGGCACACCAGATTGTACTCGAATCTCTTCTTGAAAAGCCGTACCGCTCCAAACTGGAGCCCCACCGGGAACTGATCCGCGAACTGCGCCGCAAGGGACGGACGTATCGCGAAGTCGCCTGCCTTTTTCAGGAGCGGCTGGGGCTGCATGTCGCCCTCAGCACCCTTCACTCCTTCGTGAAGGTCCGCGCCAAGCACCGCAAACGAACGCAATTCGAACTGCCGCCCGTGGGCCTGGCTGTGGCGGAGTCGCCGCTGCTCGATCCCGTTGCTGCTCTCAAGGCAAAGCCCGCGGTGCAGGAAGCGAAGCGCGCCCGCTTCGTCTTCCGTGAAAACGAACCCCTGACCCTGACAACCAATGGAGGCGAACAATGACGGCCAATACGAAGCGCGTGGTTTTCACGATGGGCGGTAAGGGCGGAGTCGGCAAAACCGGCGTGATGGTCGCCCTGGCCGAATGGTTTGAGGCCAACAAGATTCCTGTCACTCTGCTCGATCTCGACACAGAGAACAAGGCGCGTGGTTCCCTGCAACACTTTTTCAATGGGCGGGTCACCAAAGTCAATATTCACACGCCCGCCGGACTCGACGCCTTCGTCGATCATCTCGACGGCGGCACGCCCATTATTCTCGCCGACATGGGCGCGGGTGCCGGGCAGGTTGCAGCCGACTGGTTCGAGTCGATGTACGACGATGTCTCTGCAACCGGCATCTGCTTTACGGCGGTCGGCGTGGTGACGCCTGACCCGGCCAGCGTCGAGAGCGTCCTTGCCTGGGCAAGCCGTCTTCAGGAGCGGGTCAAGTACGTGATTGTCGAGAACGCAACCAGCGCCCTGGCGGACTTCACCTATTGGAAGTCCACGGAGCAGGCGCAGCGCTTCCGCGAAGCCTTCGCGCCGGAGATCTTGCAGATGGAGTTTCGGCTGGCCGAACTCGAAAATCCGGTTCGCCAGCATGGCATCCAACTGGGGCAGGTTGCAGCCCGCAAGGCCGATGTCGAGGAACTCAAGAGAGCGTCTCTCGTGATGCGCGCACAGAGCTACCGGCGGCGGCTTTTCTCTGAATTCGACCGGGCAAGGCAGGTATTTCTGCCATGAGCACGGAACCGGGAACTTCCAACCTTGTAATCGTTGCGGAGGGAGAGCCGACTTTGTTCGACTCTCTCGCCCGGCTTGTCCCCGAGGAGTTGCAGACCGCGTATTATCGCGTTCTCGCACATACTCGGAAGCTCAGCCCCGACGACGAGATGTTGCGCATTCTCGAAGCAATGGGCGTCCTGGCCCTGCTTACCCGCCAAACGCCGATGGAAATTGCCGACGAGCGGGAAAGGATTCAGGAGATGCTCGATCTTCATCGGGAGTTTTCAGAGGAGGCGCAACAGAAGATGCTCGGCTATGTCCACGAGTTGGAGTCGCGGATTTCCATACTGCCCCGCAAGATCGAAGCAGGCATTGATCCCGAATACATTGCAAAGTTGCTGGGTGAGAGTCTGCGCCAGCATTTCCTCGAATCTGGCCTTCCCGCTACGGCCAGAGGCCTGCAAGCAACCAGCGTGGCGATGGCCAGCGCCCAGAAGGAACTCTCTGCCGCACTCGGCGCTCTGAACGATCCAAAGGGCGGAGTCGTCGCTCAGATTGAGTCCGCGAACAATCTGCTCACGCAGTCTCTCGAAAAGCGGGAGAATGCTCTGGACGCGCTCTTGCACAAACTGAACACCGATGTGCTGTGCTTCTGGGTTCCGCTGATTGCCACCGCAGCCCTTTCGGTCGGGCTGTTTGCTGGAATGGGGATTCAAGGCTGCATGGATTCTCCCCCCACGGCGGCTCGATCCCCGACGCCGACAGCGGTGCAAGCTGTTTCAGCGCCCGAGCCACAAGAGGACGGCAGAGCGGCGGGCAATCCGAAGCAACAGCGCCATAGCCCGGCAAAAGCAAAAACCGGCGCTGAGTATGAGCGATAGAATCTTGTTGTATCGCTCACCATTACCAGATACCATGAGCGATAGAGAGACCCGCTATCGCTCATGGCATGGAACTGGCAAAACCCGGATTGGCCGAACTTCAAGTGGGACCGTTCTCAGATGGCCGCTGGCGAAGAGCAGTTTCTCCTCGGCGCGGGCGTTGTTATCGGCACGGCCAAGCACCTGGGCGAAGACGAGCGCAATCAACTCCTCGTGGAAGCGATGAGTGGAGAAGCGCTGACGACCTCCGAGATTGAGGGTGAAATTCTCAATCGGGCCAGTGTTCAGTCTTCCGTCCAGCGCCAGCTTGGACTGGTTGCCGACAAACGACGCGCCACGCCAGCGGAACAAGGGATCGCCGAGATGATGGTCGATCTTTTTCGATCATCGGCTGAGCCTCTATCTAATGAGATGCTCTTTCGCTGGCACCGGATGGTGGCCGCTGGCCGAAAAGACCTGATCGACATCGGCAGATTCCGCACCAGCAAAGAGCCCATGCAGGTAATTTCCGGCCGGATTGGCGCTCAGAAAGTACATTTTGAAGCCCCGCCATCAAAGCAAGTGCCGTCAGAGATGAAGCGGTTCATCGCATGGTTCAATCGAACAACGCCGCCGGGCGCGGAACCCTTGCCCGCCATGACCAGGGCGGGCATTGCCCATCTGTACTTCGAGTCTATCCATCCCTTTGAAGATGGCAACGGGCGAATCGGTCGCGCCATTGCCGAAAAAGCGATGGCGCAGAGTTTCGGCCTGCCCCTGCTCGTCGCCTTGGCTACGACGATTCTCGCCCACCAGAAGAGCTATTATGAAGCCCTCGAAAAGGCGAATAAGCAGATGGATGTGTCGGCCTGGCTTGCATGGTTCACGGAAATTGCGCTGGAAGCGCAGCGCCGGACCATCACGCAGGTGGAGTTCCTGATAGCCAAGACGAAGCTGCTCGACCGGCTGCGCGGCCACATCAATGACAGGCAACAGAAGGCGCTTCTGCGGATCTTCCGGGAAGGCCCCGATGGGTTCAAGGGAGGAATGAGCGCGGGAAACTACAGCACGATCACCGGCGCTTCCCCCGCAACCACGACCCGCGACTTGGCTGACCTGACCGAGAAGGGGGCGCTTGTTCGCTCGGGTGAGCGCAAGCACGCGCGCTATGCGCTGAATCTGGCCAGAGGCTGAGACGCCAGGGCGGTTCCGGCGGCAAGCCTGCTGGAGACCAGCGCCCGCCTCTGCGGACACTCTCGAAAATAGACGTACATGTCATTATTCTGTAGCTATTTAACGCATTTTACGCGTCAACGATACTATTCTTATGATGTATTATATGTAATAATACGTTCGCAGCACTTGTGGAGGGCAGAGATGAATGATGCGATGCGAAAAGATGATCGCCGTGCGGTGGAGGGGTATTCTTCAGTCGCCGACAACGGGGTGCGGAATCATTTTTGCGAGGCTCTTCCGGGCAAAGGCAGATTAACCGTGCGGGGCGTCCCGGAGAAAACAAAGCCCGCCGCTGTATCCGACGCTGAATCTTCGGCGACTCGCTTGCAGGCATTTTCGACCGGCGCATTTGCCGCCGAACCTCTGCTCGACTCAGACCAGGCGGCAGCAATCATGCGAATCCACCCCAAGACGCTCCAGAAGCTCGCGCGGAGCGGGGAGATTCGCGGCTTGCAGATCGGCAAGGCCTGGCGCTTCCGCGCGTCCGTCCTCGACGAATGGATACAGCAGAAGCTCGCCGGATAATTGCAAGCTGGCCTCAATTAGAATCGTTCCGTAGGCGTTCATGCGTGACCAGATGCCGAGCACACCTGGGTCGGTTCTGTAACGCGCCGAGCCCCTAAATGGTGTAGAATCCCCTGCACCGCCATAAAACGCATCTGAAAGGGAACGAAATGGGAATCATGGACTTGCTCGGGAAGGCATCGGGTGCTTCGGGGTTCGGGAGTGCGTTCGGTCGATCCGTTTATGACAATGGCTTGGTTTTGGGGAGGACGCTCTTCTTGGGGCATGGGACAAACAAATCCTCTTCCGAACCGATAGCGAAAATGTTTGAAGATGCCGATGCGATGCGGTCGGCAGGGTTTGAACTGTTCTGCCCAGACGTGGACGGCTGGAAGCCCGTGGATAAATCGAATCTCCTTGCGAACCATTGTGGCATAGCAGGTATGGCAATTGCGGCACACCTTGGTATGTTCTGTGCAACATTCTTTAGCCGTGATAACAACAAGAGCGACTTTAATCGTGCGATGGGAGCGGGGACAGCCGACAAAATACGCGAAGTAAAAGGCGGGATAACGGTCGAACTCCTACAAACCTACATGGCTATCCGAATCCCTGCTGGTCTCAAATTCGTGAACGACAAAGTTCCTGGGGAAGGAGACCTTGTTGGATTCTTCATGGGAGAGGTCGTGAAACGCAGTGCGACCTATCCAGTTGGATTTCAGCGGTCGGGGTCTTTAGGATTCGGAAAGCCCGCTTTGAGTTTAATGAACGACACGATAACGGGTTTTGAAAACGCGCTAGCGAAGTTTCACTGGTAAGGAGAGGGCAATGGCGAAATCATACGGCGTGCTTTGTAAGAAGTGCGGAGAGCATATCCATCTTGCGGATATTGAGCCTGAAGCGCAAAACGAAATCACGTTCTATACGCCGCCGCTTACACCCGTAGTTTGCGCGCATTGTGGTCATACCGATAACTACAGTTCAAAGGATAATCACTACAAATGAGAAGCCCCCCCCTAATCGGGGGGCTCGTTTTAGATCACCTTTTGTGCTTCCAATATGGCTTCCAGGGGCCCCCTTTCGAAATTGAACTCGTCCATTGCCTTTTCCATCCTCAGTGATCACCGAGGCTTGTGAACGCCATAGTGGTTGGCGCTCCGCCAATTACTGTAATGGCCGTTCTTGTGATTGGCGTTCGTTTCGCCGGGGTAGCTGCCACCGTGAGACTTGGTGTGGTGCCCGCCGCCAAAGAGCGGACGGTTCGCTGGCGATGAGTGTGCGGTGCGGTGATGTGCGGTGTAGACCCGGGGGATGCCCGTTTCGTGCGTCGCCGCGAAGGCGGCAGGCAAGGACAGCAGGGAACAAAAGAAGGCAATTGCGAAAGCGTTTGTTTTCACGATTTTATGAATCGACCCCTTTCCTTGACCAAAGACAACTTGGAAAGCAGATTTTTGCCCGATTTGAATATGTTACCATTTTAGCGACCTCAGAGGCGTTACGAGCAAGCATTGGAAGTAACTCTCGTGGAAGATCGTTTCCACATCGGTCCTGACCGCGGTAGCTGCCCTCGCCATCATCCCAAGAGCGCTGCAAGCCCAGGCACCAACGGACGGGCCAGTCCGTCTCTTCTACAGGTCAAAGCAAACGCTGACGATGCGGTATCCCAAGCGTTTCTGGGAGCAGCTTCTGCTCGCCACTTTCAGATGACACGGTGGAGAACGTGCCTGCGGGTAAAACGCTCAGTTGAGGGAAGGAGAACCACAGTGGATGGATTCTTAGAGATCGCAGGGTTGATCACCCGTTGGGTTATGGCGGCTCTTGCTTGTTGGTGGTTCTTTTTGTTCATTACTTTGATCGGTGCTTCATCAGACAATGCTCAGTACTTGGCCGGTACAGCCCTCATGAAGGCAGTCATCTGTGGAGGGGCGGCGGGCATCTGGTTCTATAGGGCCAGAACGGCGAAAGCCGCGATGAGTCTCAGGGAGTATTCGCTTAAGTCTCAGCAGACGTTCCCGACAGAGTTACCAAGAGTGATTTCAGCGCCCGAACCGCACCAGGATACCCAGCCAGCAGCAGTCTTAAATGCGCCTCTGAAAGCCAGCGAGCCCCAGGGAACCACCAAAATGATTTGCGATGCCTGTGGCAAGGAATCCGCAAGCGAGTTCAACTTTTGTCCGCACTGTGGAAAGGCATTTGTTTCTCAACCTTCCGTGATTGAATCCCCGAGTCCTTCGCCAGAAGTCCACTCGGTGACAGATACCCTGACCAATCAATCTGAGCCGATTGAAGACGGCGTGGCCGGGTCGGGAATCAGAGTCGGTACCTTGGTGTTTGGGGTATTTTCTGTCATTTGTCTGCTGGTATCAATCGCCAAGGGTCTTGTTCCAATCTATCTTCTGGAGGCCGCTGGATGGGCCGGGCTTGCTTGGTATTGGCAAGGGAAGAAGACACATAGCGATGTTGCCAAGGCCATAGTGATTGTCCTTGCTGTCTTGGTTGCCATTGGCGAGGCCGTCCACATCGCTTCCCAGCCCGATTCGAAGTCTACCGCGCCCACGGCTAGTGACCCATTCGCAGCATACGGAGGTCACGAGGTTGCTTCTGCTGAAGCGTCGGCTACTTCGCATATTGCCGATGTCGAAAAGCAAGCTGTCGTACTTTTCAGTCAGAAGCAATACAAGGAAGCGAGACCGCTTTTCGAACAAGCCTGTAATGGCACTGACGAAAACGGATTCAAATATGCTGGGTTCGATGGGGAGATGAAAGCCTGTAACTACCTCGGTTATCTATATGCCCAGGGCTTAGGCGGCGCTCACGAAACGAAGAAAGCACGTGACGCTTACCAGAAAGCATGTGACCAAGGGATCTTGCCCAGTTGCGCTAGTCTCGGCTCTCTATACCAGGACGCCGGAGACAGCGGCAATGCACGCAAGTATTTTCAGAAGGCCTGCGACGGTGGAGTTGCCGAAGGTTGCGATCTGCTGCGCGGCGTGAAGTAAGCCGGGAACCGGCGAGAATGTCTGGGCGGACATCGGCACAGGCGGCTCCTCCGGCTACGGAACATATGGGAGAACGGAATGCGGGGAAGGACGTTGGCCGGATGGACGTGGCTCATGGTACTGGCGGTTGCGGCTGTGCAAGTTGTAGCGCAACAGGATGACGTACCAATCCTGCGTCCGAAGAAGCCGCAGCCCAAGCCGGCAGTCGCGACACTGTTGGTTATGTGCGACCTTGCCTGCAACTGGAAGCTGGACGGCGAGGCGAAAGGCCACATCGATGCCGGGGACTCGGCTAAAGTGAAAGTGCAACTTAGTCAGCACCTGGTGGTTGCAGTGACTGAAGACGACCTTGATCAGGCCCAACAGATCGTCAAGGTTGAAGAAAAGGGGCAAACAGTCACCGCCATCGAACTCAAGCCAGTACGCGAGGCACGGCTAAAAGCCGAGCAGCAGGCAAGGGACAAGGCCGCTGAGGAGGCACGAGAGAAGGTAGCGCGAGATAAGTCTAGCAAGATCTGGACCGACCCCGCAACGGGTCTGACTTGGGCTAAGGAGGACAGTTACTGGGGTGAGACCTGGCAGCAGGCGACAGATTACTGCCGAAGCCTGCAATTGGCCGGGTATACGGATTGGCGTCTTCCGACAATCGACGAGTTGCAAGGCATATACGACCCAAACACCAATGTTGACGGTGACCACGTGAACGGCAACCTGAAATTGACCTTGCCCTATTCGGAATGGAGCAGCTCTGAGGAATATGCTTCTGGGGAAGCTTGGACCTTCGACTTCCGCAACGGGTGGAGTTCCTCCTACCAGCTAAACATCCACTACACTAACCGTGCCTTGTGCGTGCGTCGTTCCGGGGGATGAAGTGGGTCGCTCCTTTTCCGTCCCGGTTCAGTCTGGGACCGATCTTCATAGGATATTGCTGAAACGCAGCCTGTTAATTGAATTCGGAGTGTGGCGATGAACGCAAGGTATCAGACGACAATCATACTGATGATCGCGGTGTTCGCGCTGGGCGAGGGGATGGTCATGGCTCAGCAGAATGAGGTGCCAATTCTGAAACCAAAAGCTAAGCCGGTAACGGCGGCCACGCTGTTGGTGATGTGCGACCTTGCCTGCAACTTGAAGCTGGACGGCGAGGCGAAATGCCACATGGACGCTGGAGGGTCGGCGAAAACGAAGGTCGAACTAGGCCAGCACGCATTGGTTGCTGTAACCGATGATGGACTCGATAAGGTGGAAAAGGATATTGAAATCAAAATGGCGGGACAGACCATCTTCCGCGTCGAACTCCAGCCTGTCCGAAACGTCCGCCTCCAAGCGCAGCAGGATGCCGATCCGGTCTACCTGCGCAATCACGCTGCGGAGCGAGCCAAAGAGGGCCAGGAACTTTATGACCAGAAGCGCTTTGAAGAGGCGAAGCCTATATTGGAAAAGGCTTGCACCGGCGGAGAAATAGCTGCCTGCGTCACCCTTGGAACTGTGTTCGATCCACACGGCGGGCTGTTCGAAAATTATGACGATTTCGCCATGGCGCGCAGCCTGTACCGGAAAGCCTGTGATGGCGGAGTGATGTTGGGATGCACCAGGCTCGCCCTAGTCTACGAATATGGGCCTGATTGGCCCAGGGGCAACCCCGACTTGACCAAGGTAAACAGCCTATATCAGAAGGCTTGTGACGGGGGAGACATGTGGGGATGTAACAACCTCGCCAATTCTTACGAATCTGGAAAGGGCGTGCTTCGGGATCACTCCCGCGCCCGAGATCTGTATCAGAAAGCATGCTTAGCTGGATTTGAGCTAGGCTGCGATAACCTCCGTAAGCTCCAGTGAACCGGGGAACGTCCACAGCCTGGTCGGTTATGTGGCTGAGGATTGGTTCTAGTTTCCAAACAGTGTGAATGGTTGTATGAGGAGGATTGATGGGCTCAAGCGGAGTAGACAATTCTCGGCAGGGAGCAGACGTTGTCATACGTGGAATCAAAGAGCACCCAGATTTCCTCCAATGGGATCGAGAAATCAACGGCAAGCTGTACTATGCGCTGTGGATTTTGTTTATGGGCGGATTTGTGCTTTCGATCGGCTATACAAACCAGCCAGATTTGTTCTCCAATTGTTTGATTCGACCGCTCCTTCACGTGTTTCGCCTATTGGCTGTAATCGGATCTGCCCTGAATTTCTACTTTCAGAGCCAAGCGATTGACGCGGTCCGCCACGCTCGCGCTCTTTCGACCCAAATGGACCTCCACAAGGCCTTATCGGATGACAATGAACCAGAGGCTGCGAAGCAGGCTCTCGACAAAGCGCAGGAATTGACTGAGAAGTTGATTGTGATGGATGCGCTGAATTCGTGGCTGGAGCGCTGCCTGATGATTTGCGCGGCTCTCTTTTTAGCATGCAGTCTGATCATTACTTGGAACATCATTCCCACAGTGCAGCCAAAATGATGGAACGGTGCATGAGGCAATTCGGCTGACAATGTACGCCTCGTGAGTTGAGGCTGGAACAATTCGATTCAAGCTCGCCATTTGCAAGCGGCAGTATTTCATGCTCACGAAAGGATATCTCCAGGTGAAACAAGTCTCTCTGGTCGGAGTTTCTGATGTCTATGCTGCGGAGTACGGGAAGGATACGATTTATGTTGGGCGTGATCAGGCGATTCCAGTGAACTGGTCAGTATTTGTGAATGGCGAGTGGGAAGAGATTGATGGTGCGCGAACCTTGAGAGGTGCCAAGGAATTGGGCCATTCTCAATTCGACAAAGATAACGCCTGTATAAAAGAACTGGATTGGCGTGAAGACTGGCATCTAGTCGATGGCACGCGGGGAAACATAGCAAATACCTGTCCTGAGTGCGGCAATCCCGCCACAAATGACGTTGAAGATGAAGGTGCTCTGCGATGCCCCGATTGCGGGTGGGAACATCGATATACATCTCAGGAGAAGGATGGCATCAGAAAGCTGCATGAGCAGACGGTTAAACCCTTGCTGCGCCATTAAGGTCAATGTCGATCGAGGTTTTCAATGATTGAGGAGATTAATAGAGCTATTTGCCACGAAGCTGGTCACGCGGCGGCGGCTCTCCATCTTGGATTTCCAATTGAACGAATATCGGTGAGCAAGGGATTCCCATTTTGCCATATTTCGCTGGACACACCCAGTCTGGCACAACGGGAGAAGTTCATTGTCTTAACAGCGGGGATTGCCGCTGAACAACATCTTTATCACGGGTATAATCCGGCGGCGTGCAAGACTGATAAAGCGATGATCGCTGCAAGAGGCGGACAGCCAATCGAAACTTACCTCTCAGAAGCGCTGAGGATAATCGAAATCAACGACCGTCCGTTTCGTAGCCTTGTCCGAAAACTAACCTGCCGGATGCTAGAAGAGCTCGGAGGAGCGTCATTCACAGCAGGGGGAAGTTTAGCAGACCCCGAGCCTCCTTCTTTTGAGCTGCTTTCGAGCGACGAAATCCAAAGTATTTGGCGCGAAAGTGCGGTAGCAATTGGGAGTTAGCCTACAGACAGTGTCGGGAGGGTTGGGCAACCAACAACTGGGTGCCTCACGCAAGCGCAGTATTTCAAAATAGGTGATAGGGCGATGCGCTCGGGTGCGTGTGTATTGGGGGGGCATACATAATTCAGGATTCTCTAGGCGAATGACTCAGCGAGATCGTCTCTGACATCACAATTATCTTTTCTAGCCGCCCCCCACGGTTAGATTTGGTCTCGTTGATTAGGTTTGCATTTCTCTCCCTTCATGCAATGAACCCACTATTCCTCCAGCTCACCATTCGCGCTAACTTCTTTGGTCGCTAATGGTTAGACTATACTCTTTCACGACCATACATGTTTACTGTAAGATACATCATGTAAAGGAAGCCATATGCCAGCCGCGAAGAAGGCCACAGTTCGACCGAAGCGCAGAGTCGTTGCCCCCGCCGACAAGCGGGTTCAGGTCCGGCTCACCGTTGATTCCAAATTCACCAAGAGCCATTTCAGCCAGCTTTTCGCAGTGCTCAAAATCCGCAACAAGAACGCTCTGGCCGAGCACATCATCATGAATTTCAGAACCAAGGCCGCGCAGTCGCAGCTCCTTGCGTTTTACAACAACCAATGGCTGAATATTCCATTTCAGGGTATTGACACCGCATTCGTATTTCCTTTGACCTACGAGATCGCCGACGAGTTGGATCGTGTTGGAGGAGAGATTCTCGGCGGAGTAAATCGGTCCAAGACATTC
>Ga0182027_10013872_pt1 | contig 11187 bp, 5 predicted proteins | sample 712E1DmetaG_FD_121300 | JGI IMG/M metagenome (GOLD analysis project Ga0182027, IMG submission 121300) | Permafrost microbial communities from Stordalen Mire, Sweden - 712E1D metaG (Illumina Assembly) | ecosystem: Environmental > Terrestrial > Soil > Wetlands > Permafrost | place: Sweden...
AGATTCACGGTCAGCGGGACCACGAACCCCAGCGGGATCATGCGCGCCAGGACCGGGTGCAGGTTGGCGAATTCGTCGAGCAGCTTGGGGATGGAGAAGACGTGGCGCAGGAGGAGCAGTTTGACCAGGAGCGCGTACCGCGCGCCGTCGCCGGCGATCGACACGAGCAGGGTGCAGAGCGGCAGCGCCACCAGCAGGTCCAGCGTCACCGTGCCCGCGCCGGCCAGCCAGGATTCCGTCCGGGGGCCGCGACGGGCCTGCCACCAACGATGCGCCAGGTTGGCGGTGACCAGCAGGAGCACCACCAGGTCGACGAGATAGTCCAGATCCGCCATCCGGTGTTCATGGCTGAAATAGGCGATGCGCGGCGGAATCCACAGTCCGACCGCCACGCCCACCATCAGGTTCATCACCGAGAGCGCGACGGACAACAAGGGCGACTGGTGGGACGAGGCGCGCGGAGATCCGGTTTTCGGTGCGTTCATCAATGGGTGGGGTTGGCGGGTGAGGCGGACGCCTCCGGGAGCGTACCGGCCTTCACCAGCACCATCCGGTCGGGATCGAGGTATTTCTTGATGGCGCCGTTCACCTGTTCGCGCGTGAGGGCGTCGATCTTCTTCGGGTAGTCATCGACGAAGCTGAGGGGCAGCCCGCGTTGCACGGTGGCGAGGAGGCGGCCGGCCAGGCCTCCGCTCGTGGCCAGCGACAGCTTGTAGGTGCCGCTGACGGCCGTCTTGAAGTCGCGCAATTCATCGGCCGTCACGCCCTGCGTCGTGAAACGCCGGAGCTCGCGCAGCGTGGAGGCGATGCCTTGGGCCAGCAGATCGGGCCCAAACGTCCCCACGATGCGCCAGTCGCCGTCGGTGTAGGTGTCTTTGGCGAGGTACGCGCCGATGCCGTAGGTGAGACCCTCCTGCGCGCGCACGATGGCCAGCAGCCGCGATGAGAAGAAACCTCCGCCGAAGATCTGGGTGCCCAGTTCGAGCGCCATCCGGTCAGGGTCGCTGAACTTGAGACCGGAGGGCTGGCCGATGACGATGGACACGCTGGACTTCCCGGGCATGGCCACCTGCTCGGTGCGCGCCGCGGCGAGGGGCGTGGCCCGTGGCGCCGCCGGCAGGGAGGTACCACCCGCCCACCCGGCGAACGCGTTGCCCAGCGCCCGGTCGATGGCCGCATCGTCGACGTCGCCCACCGCGACGAACACCAGGCCAGCCGGACCGTAGTGCGCGGCATGGAACGCCTTGATGTCTTCGAGGGTCGTGGCCTCGATGTCCGCGAGGTACCGGTCGGCCGCCGGCGGCCGGTTGGGGTGGCCGTCCGGATAGATCGCCCGCGCCAGCGCCTCGGCGGCGCGGAAACCCGTGTCGTCGAGCTGACGCCGGTAATTGCCGGCGAGCTGCTTTTTCAATTTCGCCAGCTCCTCGGCGGAAAACGCGGGGGAGCGGAGCTGTTCGGCGAGAAGGCCGAGTACGAGCGGAACGTCCTGGCGGAGGCAGCGGCCGGAGAAGGCAAGATTCTGGGTCGTGCTGCCGAAGTCGAGCGAGGCGCCGACATCCTCGAGCTGCTGGGCCAGCGCGAACTGATCGTGTTGGGTGGTGCCTTTGTCGAGCATGCCGGCCGTAAGGTCCGCGACGGCGGAGCGGCCGGGTGGATTGAACACGTCGCCGGCCGGAAAGCTGCCCTGGAAGGTGACGACGTCAGGGAGCGACGTTTTCAACGTGAGCACATCGAGACCGGCGACGGTGCGGCGGTGGACCTTGGGGGCGATCAAAGCCGCACCCGCCGCCGGGTTCGCGGTGCTGGGAGCGGCGGCATCGTCAGCGCGGCAGAATGTTGGAGCCGCGACGCCCGCGTCGCGGGCGTGACGCGACGAGGGCGTCGCGTCCCCATTTTCTGCTGGATCTGGATCACGGTAGTAAAGCGAATGCGAGGCGCGGCGGTTCTTGGCCGGGCCCGCCGCGGTGTCCGTCGTGACCGCGCCCTCCTCGACCGGAATGAACCAGCCGGTGGTGCTCTGGTCCTCCTGGAGATAGGTCTTCGCCACGCGATTCACGTCCGCGACCGTGACCATTTTGATTTTCGCGGGCAGGGTGAGGTAGTAGGTCCAGTCCCCGACGGCGATATCCTCGTTGATCTGGCTGGCGATGGCGAAGGAGCCGTCGCGTCCGTAAGCGGTGCTTGCGTTTTCCTTGCTGATGGCGCGCGCCACCTCCGCGTCGGTGACTCCCTCCTTTTTCACGCGGGCGATTTCTTCCAGCAGGGCCTTCTCGACCTGTTCATGCGTGGCCCCGGGCGCGAGCCGGGCGTAGATGTTGAAGAGCGAGGCGTCGTGGGTGAAGCCCTTGCCGGCGTCGACGCTGAGCGTGAGGTTCCGGTCCGTGAGGGCGCGGTAGAAGCGGCTGGTTTTGCCGTCGGCGAGGATATCGGCCAGCACGACCAACGGCGCGTGGTCGGCGTGCGTGGCGGCGGGCGTCTTGTAGGCCAGGCCGACGACGCCGAGTTCACCGGGGCGCTTGACCGTGACCCGGCGCGGGCCCTGCTGCGGCGGCTCCTCGGTGTAAACCTCGGGGATCGGGTGGGGCGAGGACGGGATGGCTCCGTAAGCCTGCTGCAGCAGCCGCAGCGCCGTGGCCGGATCGAAGTCGCCGATGATCGTGACGGTGGCGTTGTTCGGCCAGTAGAAGGTGTCGTAGAACGCGCGCAGTTTCTCGATCGGCACCTTCTCGATGTCGCTGCGCCAGCCGATGGTCGAGTGGTGATAGGGGTGGGCGAGGTAGGCCACGGCGCCGATCTCCTTGTCCAGCGCCTCGACCGGGTCGTTTTCGCCCCGCTCAAATTCGTTACGGACGACCGTCATCTCGGGCTGGCGGTCAGACTCGCGCAGGAGCAGGCCGCGCAGGCGGTCGGCTTCGAGCTGCACGGCGAGGTCGAGGTGGTCGCTCGGCACTTCCTCAAAGTAGTTGGTGCGGTCGAGCCAGGTGGTGGCGTTGTTGGTGGCGCCGATGCGGTCGAGCATGGTGTCGAACCCGGTGCCCCGGTCGGCGTTGAAATGCTGGCTGCCCTTGAACATGAGGTGCTCGAGCAGGTGGGTGGCGCCGGTCGTGCCGGTGACCTCGTTGCGCGAACCCACATGGTAGGTGACCATGAAGGTGAACACCGGCACCGAGTGGTCGGGCATCAGCAGCACCTGAAGGCCGTTGGCGTCGAGACGGTATTCATCGATCGCGCCGAGCGATTTGACGAAGGTGAACCCATCGACCTTGCTCAGGGCGGGCCTTTCGACCTGGCGCGGGGCCGGCCCGGCGACCTTGACCGGATCGGCGGCGTGGGCGGAGGTGAGCGCAGCCAGGATGAGGAGCGCAGCGGAGGCGATTCGAACGTGCATAAGAGACGAAGGTTGTTGGGACGAGAGAATGATGAAGAAAGCTCAGGCGCAGCAAGCCTGCGCCCCTTTCGTGGCACGGGTCTCCTGACCCGTGAGGGCAAGACACCATGGGTCGGGAGACCCAGGCTACTTAAAGATCACGGTTTTTGGTGTCGCGGCTCCAGGGAAAACCCGGCTCAGGCCGGTTTGAGCGCATAGTGGGGTGCCGGGCTGGTCGTGAACAGCTCAGCCGGCGCTCCGCGGCGCACGCAGCGGCCCCGGTCGAGCAGCAGCACCTCGTCGCACAGGGCGACGATCTCGTTCGGGTTGTGGCTCACATAGAGCATGGGGATGCCAAACTCGTCCCGCATTGTGAGCAGATACGGGATGACGCGCTCCTTCAACTCGGCGTCCAAGCCGGCCAGGGGCTCATCGAGCAGAAGCAATTGCGGCGAGGCGAGGACCGCGCGTCCGAAGGCCACCCGCTGCCGCTCGCCGCCGGAAAGCGAACCGACCGGGCGGTCGGCGAGGCCGGCGATGTCCAGCACTTCCAGCACGTGCTGATAAGAGATTCCGGTCCGCGGACCGGGTGGGGCAGCGGCGTGGCTGTAGCAGAGGTTTTGGCGGACGTTCAAGTGGGGAAACAGCGCCTGGTCCTGCGGCACATAGCCCACCTGCCGCCCCTCGGGCGCGAGGAAGCGGCCGGTGTCCGCATCCGACAGCACGGCGGCGTCGAGGACGACGCGGCCGGCGGTCGGGCGCCGCAGCCCGGCGATCACCTCGAGCAGCACGGTCTTGCCCGCGCCCGAAGCCCCGAAGAGGCCGGTGAGGCGCGCACTGATTCGCGCGTCCACCTCCAGTGCGAACGAGGCGAGCGGGAGGCGCAGCCCTGTGAGTTCGAGGTTCACGACGGCTTTTTTCTCAGCAGGACCTCACCCAGCCAGACCGCCCCGAAGGCGAGCATCACGGACAGCGCCAGCAGGACCCACGCCGCATCGTCGCGGCCGAGCAGGACGAGGTGGTAGATGGACAGGGATAGCGTGGCGGTGCGGCCGGGGATGAAGCCGGCGACCATGATCGTGGCGCCGAATTCGCCGAGCGCGCGGGCAAAAGCGAGGACCGCGCCGGCGGCCAGCCCGCGCGCGGCCAGCGGTAGGGTGATCGTGCAGAACGTCCGCCACGGGCCCGCGCCGAGGGTGCGGGCCACCTGTTCGTAGCGCGGATTCACACCCTCGAGCGCGAGCCGCGCCGTGCGCACGAGCAGCGGGAACGACATCACCGCGGCGGCGATCACGACCGCCCGCCACGTGAACACGATTTCGATGCCGAAAACGCGTTCGAACCAGCCGCCCAGCAGCCCGCGCCGCCCGAGCAGCTTCAGCAGCACGAGACCGGTGGCGACCGGCGGCACCACCAACGGCAGGGTCACCAGCGCCTCGACCAGTGTCTTCCCGCGCCAATCCTTCCGCGCCAGCAACCAGGCGAGCGCCACCCCCGGCGGAAGGATGAGGAGGGTCCCGGCGGCGGCGACCCAAGCGGTGAACCAGGCGACCTGCCAGACTTCAAAGTTCACGGTGGGAAAAGGAGTCCGGGTTCACGGTTCGACGATGAACCCGTACCGGACGAAGACCGCCCGGCCGGTCGGCGTGAGGAGAAACGCAAGAAAACGCTTCGCCCCGTCGCGATTTCCGCCGCCGCTCACCACGGCCACGGGGTAAGAGATGTGGGGTCCCTCGCCGCGCGGCACCTCCCACACGACCCGCACCTTCCGGGAGATCAGGGCATCGGTCTTGTACACAATACCGGCGTCCACATTGCCGCTCTCAACCGCCGCCAGGGCCGCGCGCACATTCTCCGTCGGCACGATCTTGGCGACGACCGCGTCCCACAGGCCCGCCTGCTCCAGGTACTGCCGGGCATAGATGCCCGCGGGCACCGTCTGCGTCTCGGCGAGAGCGATCCGGCCCACCGCCGGCGTGGCGAGATCGTGCACGGACGCGAGGGTCAGCCCGCGGTCGGCCGCCACGACCACGACGAGCGAATTGGAGAGCAGACTCCGCCGCGTGGATGCATCGATCAAGCCGGCCTGCGCGAGGCCATCCATTTTGGCTTCGTCGGCGGAGAAAAACAGGTCGGCCGGCGCGCCTTCCTGGATCTGGCGGGCGAGGATGCTCGACGCGCCGAGATTGAGCCGGACGGTGTCGCCGGTGGTCTTCTCGAAGGTGGCGGATACCTCCCGTATGGCGTCCGACAGGCTCGCCGCGGCAAAGACCGTGACCTCACCGGCGGCAAGACGCGCAGGCACGATCGAAACGGCGGCGGCCAAAACGGCGGAAAAACGGCGGAGGTGGTTCATGCGGCGCTCTCGCCGGCAGCCTACACGGGAGCCAGCACTTTCTCCAGCAGCGTCTGCAGGGTGGTCCGTTCGAACGGCTTCTGGACGAATCCGGCCAGCCGCTTGCCGGCGAAGCGGTCGACCGTATCCTTTTCGGTGAAGCCGCTGATCAGGATCACCGGCACCTCGGGATTGACGCGCTGCAACTCGCGGAAGGTCTCGATGCCGTCCATGTGCGGCATGGTGAGGTCGAGCAGAACAAACCGCAGGGTGGCGCTGTGCTCGCGGAACAGCCGCACACCCTCGCGGCCGTCCGGGGCCGTGAACACCGTGAAACCGAAACTCTCAAGCATGCGGGCGGCGACGGTCCGCACCGATTCCTCATCGTCGATCACGAGGGCGGGGCCCTCGCTCCACCAAGCGTCGGTCGGCGTCCCGGCGAGCCGCTGGTGGCCCGGCACTTCCTCGCTCACCGGAAAGAGCAGCTTGAAGGTGGTGCCGCGGCCGGGTTCGCTGTAGACTTTGATCGCGCCGCGGTGGGAGCGGACAATGCCGAGCACGGCGGCGAGGCCAAGACCGTGGCCGGCGAATTTCGTGGTGTAGAACGGCTCGAATAGGTGGGTCTTGACCTCCGGCGTCATCCCGCAGCCGTTGTCGTTGACCTCGAGATACACGTAATCACCGGGCGGAAGATCGGGGGCGAGGAACGTCTCCGCGAGATATTCTTTTTCCGCGCGCATCAGGCCCGTGCAGACGCGGATCAGCCCGCTGCGTTCGGCGATGGCGTCGGAGGCGTTGATCACGAGGTTCATCACGATCTGCCGAAGCTGGGTGGAATCGGCCTTGATCGGCGGCAACGGCCGGTACAGTTCGAGCTTAAGCACGCACTTCTTGCTGATCGAGACCTGCAGGAGCTGCGCGGTGTCTTCCACCAGCGCGCTCAGGTCAACCGGAGTCACGGTCAGCTGGCTGCGGCCGGAGTAGGCCAGCATCTCCTTGCACAGCTCGGCCGCCCGGAGGGCAGCCTTCTCGATCTGCTGGAGGGAGGAATGGACGGGCGACTCGGGTGGCAGGTCGAGCCGCGCGAGGTTGGCGTTGCCGAGCATCGCCGTGAGCAGGTTGTTGAAATCGTGGGCGATGCCGCCGGCCAGCACGCCGAGGCTCTCCAGCTTCTGCCCCTGCAGCATCTCGCGCTCCGATTGCATGCGTTCGGCCTCGGCCTGCTTCTGCAACGACACGTCGCGGATGATGGTGGAAAGGAAGCGCGGCTGACCGTCGTCGTCGCGGTGCACGAGCAGCAGCAGCGAGACCGGGAATTCGCGCCGGTCGCGCCCGTGCATGGTGGCTTCGCCATGCCAGACACCCTCCTTCAGGGCGGCCGGGATGCCTTCGCCGAAGAAGGTCCGCGTGGCGGCGTCCGAGAGTAGGTCCGCCAGCGGGCGGCCGCGGACCGCGGAGACCTCCGCGCCGCCGAACAGGCGGAGCAGCGCGTGGTTGGCGTAGATCAGGCGGCCCTCCAGGTCGACGGTGGCGACAAAGTCGGTCGTGGCCTCGATGATCTGCAACAGCCGGTGGCCCTCCGCTTCGGCCCGCTTGCGTTCGGTCAGGTCGATGTGGGTGCCCGCGACGCGTAGCGGCCGCCCGTCCGGAGTGCGTTCCACGACGGAACCGCGGGTGAGAACCCACCGCCAGCCGCCTTCTTTTGTCCGCAGCCGGTGCTCCGCCTCGTAAAACGGGGTGCGCCCCGCGAGGTGGGCGTCGAGCGCCGTGGTGACCCGCCCGTGGTCGTCCGGGTGGATGAGCCTCTTCCAGGAACTCTCGTGGGGCTCGATCTCGTCCAGGCGGTAGCCCAGCATGGCCGCCCAGCGCTGGTTGAACACGACGTGGCCGGTCGGAATCTCGCGGTCCCACACCCCGAGATGGGCGCCGTCAATCACCCGGTCCAGGCGCGCTTCGCTGGCCATCAGTTCGGCCTCGGCATGGGCGCGGCGGGTGACGGCGGAACCCAGCCCCAAACCCACGAGCGCCGCGGTGAGGTCAAACAGCGCACAATTCACGATCATGGGGGACGACACGCCGACCACCTGCAGGGCGATCAGGCTGGCGATCGTCATGCCGAGGGTGGCCAGGACGGCGCCCGGCAGGCCGTGCCGCATGCAGATCCAGGTGAGCGGCAGGAAGCAGAGAAAAAAGGCGTGATGCTCGCGCAGCCAGGCGGAGCCATAGAGCAGGACGATGAAGCCGAGCAGGGCGGTCGTCTCGGCGCCGATCGCCAGCCATTCCCGCAAGGACGTGCGATGATGGAGAAAGTGCAGCCGTTCGCCGCGCAGCCAGGGCGCGACGAACACGATGACCGCCGGGGTGACGGCCAGGATGCCGCCTTCGTCGCCGAGCCACCATTGCACGAGGATACGCAGCGTTTGTCCCGGGTCGACCAGGCCGCCCAACTGCAACAGCCACGTGCCTGCCGCGACGGCGGCCAGCGGGGCCAGGGCGGTCAACACCAGCAGCCGGCGCGCTTCCTGAAAATTGCGCAGCCGGGGCGCCGGCCCCACCAGTCGCCGGACCAGCCAGGCGATGCCAGTGTAGTTTGCAGTCATGAGCACGGCGAGCGCCACCTTCAGCCATCCTTGCGGTACGGCGGAAACGGTGAACGCGGTTGCCAGCCGGGCCGCCAGCACCACGGGAACGTACCGGGGGCCCAGCAGGGTCAGCAGGGCCAGCGCCAGCCCGGCTGGGGGATACCAGATCGAGACATAGGGCGAGATCTGAAAGGCGCAGGCCGCCCGATCGGCGGCGCAATGCAGCAAAAAATAGATTCCGCAGGCAAGGGCGATCCGGGAAACCGGAAGGTGCTTCATGAGGTCAAGAAAGGCGCCCCAGCCTCGAAAAACACCGCTCGGAGCACAAGGCGCAATCAATCCAATGCACCACTAGTCGGCGCCGCTAATCGTCCGCAGTATCTTTTCGCATAGATGCGTGCACCGCCAGCGGGCGTCGCGGTTGCGCACGGCCATCGCGTAGGCGGCGGGCTCGCCGACCAGAAACACCTTCTTCCGCCCGCGCGTCAGTGCGGTGTAGAGCAGATTGCGCTGCAGCATCACAAAGTGCGCCTTGAGCAGCGGGATCACGACCGCGGGATACTCGCTGCCCTGGCTCTTGTGGATGCTGATGCAATAGGCCAACGCGACATCGCCAAAGTCACCCCGCTCGAAACGGTAGTGCGTGCCGTCGAAATCCGCCACCAGCGCGCCTTCCTCGGGATCGACGGAAACGACCGACCCGATCTCGCCGTTAAAAAGGCCCTTGTCGTAGTTGTTACGCAGTTGAATGAGTTTGTCGCCGGGCCGGTATTCGCCGCTCACCGTGCGCAGCGACGCGCATTTCCTGCCTTGGCGGAAGCCCGCTCGCGGACCGTTCTTCTCCTCGTGCGCCAGCGAGCCTGCTGCGACCCGGTGCCGGGATTCGCCCAGTGCCGCGTCTTGATCGGCCGGGTTTAATGCCTTCTGCAGTTCCAGGTTGAGGTTGGCCACGCCGGCCACGCCTTTGTGCATCGGGGCGAGCACCTGCACATCGTTGACCGGATCCAGCCAGCGGTAATGGCGCGGAATGAAATCGGTGCACAGCGCCAGCACCTTGTGCAGGCAGTCCTCCGCGGAATCGGCGACAATGAAGTGCAGGTCGCTCCCGGCCGGCAGCGCCGCCAGATCATGGGCGACGGGGGGAGTTTGCAGATCGCCGTGATTGATCGCATGCGCGGTGGTGATGATGAGGCTCTCGCCCTGCTGGCGGTAGACGAGCGTGAGGCGGGTCACCGGAATGCCAGGGGCCGGGTGCCGGCGGTCGAATTCAGCATTGCCTGGAGCGCCTGGCAGGGCGACCGCGGGCGAACGGTTGGCGGCATCGCCCGCGAGCGGGCTTCCTACGGCAATGAGGTCCTTCAGCACGTTGCCGGCGCCGACCGAGGGCAACTGGTCGATGTCGCCGACCAGCAGCAGGTGCGCCCGCGAGGGCACTGCGGCAAACAGGGCGGCGGCGAGCTGCGTGTCCAGCATCGACGCTTCATCCACGATGAGGAAATCCGTGGCGAGCGGGGCCTCGGCGTTGACCGTGAAACCATTTTTGGCCGGGTCGAATTTGAGCAGGCGATGAATGGTGGAGGCGAACCCGCCAGTGGTTTCGGTGAGCCGCTGGGCGGCGCGGCCAGTCGGCGCTGCGAGGTGCACGCGCACCTGCTTGGCCTTAAGGATGTCGACCAGCGCGCGCAGAATGGTGGTCTTGCCCGTGCCAGGGCCGCCGGTCAGGATGCTGAATTTGTGGGCGAGGGCGCGGCCCACCGCCTCCGCCTGCAACGGGTGGAAGGCGAAGCCGGCACGCCGTTGCGCCCAGTCGATGGCGGCGGCGATCTTGATCGGCGGCAGGCCGGAGGGAGCGCGCGTGAGACGCGCCACCACCGCCGCAATCCGCTGCTCCGCCCGGTCGTACACGGGGCGCTGGATCAGCGGGCTTGGGCCCGCTGCCAAGGACGAAGGAGGAGCCGCGACCCCCGCTTTTGCTCGAAGAGCTTCGGCGGGCCCGCGCGACGATGGCGCCGCGTCTCCCATGGGCCGGTGCCGCACGAGTTCCTTCTGGCCGACCAGCGCCTCGATGCGGGCGGCGATGCGCTCCGGGAGGGTTTGCAGGAGCTCGGTCGCGTAATCGCGCAGCGCTTCCTCCGGGTAGGCCGTATGACCCTCCTCCTGCAGCGTCTCCAAGGCGTAGAGGATGCCGGCGTCAAGACGCGGAGGCGCATCGTTGGCGAAACCGAGGTTGATCGCGATGCGGTCGGCGGTCTTGAAGCCGATGCCCTCGATCTCGCGCGCCACCCGGTAAGGCTCGGACTGCAGCACCTGCTTCGCGTGGCCACCGTAGCGGTTCACCAGTTTTACGCACTGGGAGGTGGTCACGCCGTAGGTCTGGAGGAAGATGTGAATTTCGCGCAGGGCGCGCTGTTCCTCCCACGCCTGCTTGATCGCGGCGGCGCGCTTCGGGCCGATCCCCGCCACGCGGCGGAGCCGGGCCGATTCCTCGCTCAACACGCGAAACGTGTCGGCGCCAAACGCATCGACGATCTTGTTCGCGTAGACCCGGCCGATGCCCGGAACGAGGCCGCTGCCGAGGTACTTGCGGATGCCGTGGACCGACGAAGGCAGTTCCGAAGTGAACGACTCGATGCGAAACTGGTCGCCGTGCTCGCGGTGGCGCGTCCACGCCCCGCGCAGATGCAGGGTCTCGCCGCACTGCACCCCGGGCAGTGCCCCGAGGACGGTCACCTTCTCGTCCGTGTCCTCGCGGCGGAACTCGGCGATGGTGTAATGGTTCTCCTCGTTGAGAAAAATGATGCGCTCGAGGACGCCGGTGAGCGACTCGGGCAGGTTGGACGGCGGTGCAGCCACGACGGGACACGCATAGACACGGGCGCGGAAAAGGGAAGCCGAACGGTGAC
>Ga0182027_10013874_pt1 | contig 11186 bp, 10 predicted proteins | sample 712E1DmetaG_FD_121300 | JGI IMG/M metagenome (GOLD analysis project Ga0182027, IMG submission 121300) | Permafrost microbial communities from Stordalen Mire, Sweden - 712E1D metaG (Illumina Assembly) | ecosystem: Environmental > Terrestrial > Soil > Wetlands > Permafrost | place: Sweden...
CGCATGGCGAAGACGGCGTCCCACTGCCGGGCGGTTTTAGTGACGTCCGTCAATGATGCTGATAAAGAACGCCGCCGGCATTCCGGGCGCTCGAAGATTCGATTTTAGGGCATAAACTCGGGAATCGTGAAGGCCGAGGGGTCAGTCCAAGAGATTGTCAACTTCACGCTTGGGCCACCCGCGCAAGCGGTTCTCAATGCGTGAGCGGGCCGGACGGGTCGGGCGATGGTTTGGCCTGAAGTTGGCCGGAGTTGGGATTGAAGCCCCGGCTCGGATGGATCGGGATTGTCGAGGGAAGGATGCCGGGCTGGCAATGCGTCGGGCACGGCTGGTAGGGCGCGCACTCCGTGCGCGCCGCGGCGGGCACAGGACTGCCCGCCCTACCGGGCTGGGATTCAGTGACGGCTCCGCGGGAGCGTCGCCATACCGGGGTGGGGTGGATTCACGGATCGAGAGAGTCTTCCACCTCCGCTGGGCCTTCCTCCGTCGCCGGGCCTACGGTGGACAAGACGGCGGACTGGCACCCCACCGGGGTGGGATGAAGACATTCGCGGGTTGAGCGTGCCGGCGGCGGGGAAAGGATTTCGCCGGCGGGACGCCGGCGGATGCGGTCGGGACGACCGCGCTCCCCGAAAAGTCCAAGGATCGGGGAAGCGCGCCAGGGCCGCTTTCCATGCTGGCAAGTGGGGCGGCTTCCGTTTATTGTACTGGCCGTGATATGACGAGTGTGGAAAAAGTGCGGGATTGGTTCGCGGGGCTGGGACGGGGGACGCTGCTGTGCCGGGAGATCGCGGCCTCGCTGGGCACCGTCAAGCCGGTGTGGCGGGATGTCGTTTACCAACTGTATTTCATCGGCGTGAGATCCCAGTCGGTCGTCGTCATCACCGGCATGTTCACCGGCATGGTGTTGTGCGCCCAGGCTTTTTTCCAGTTTCACCGGGTGAAAATGGACAGCGCGACGCTGGCGGTGGTGAGCGTGACGATGGGGAGCGAGCTGGGACCCGTCCTGACCGGACTGATGGTGGCCGGACGGGTCGGGGCCGCCATCGCGGCGGAAATCGGCACCATGCGGGTGACCGAACAAATAGACGCGCTGCGCACGCTGGCGGCGCATCCGGTGGATTACCTGGTGGTGCCGCGGTTCCTGGCCATGCTGCTGGCCATGCCGCTGCTCACGGTGGAGTGCATCGCGCTGGGCATTGCGGCGGCGTACCTGGTGGCCGCCTTCCTCCTGGGCATCAACCAGGCGGACGCCTGGCACCAAATGATCCACTACACCGACGTCAATGACATGCTGACGGGCATCATCAAAACGTTCATCTTCGGCAGCGTGATCGCCGTCGTTTCCTGTTACAAGGGGTTGAACTGCCCGCAGGGGGCCGAAGGCGTGGGCCATGCCACGACCGAGGCGGTGGTTTATTCCTCGATCGCCATTCTGGTGTCCAATTTCTTTTTGACGATGCTGCTCAACACCCTGCTGCGATGATGATCCAATTGCGCAATGTGCAAAAGAGCTTCGGCGCCCTGCGCGTCCTGGAGGGGGTGGATTTTTCCATTGAGAAGGGGCAGGCCGTCGCCATCATTGGGGTGAGCGGCGGCGGCAAGAGCGTTTTGCTCAAGCTGATCATCGGCCTGATTGCCCCCGACGCGGGCGAAATCCAGATTGACGGGCGGAACATCACCGGGATGAACGAGCGCCAACTGCTGCAAGTGCGCCGCAAATTCGGCATGTTGTTTCAGGGGTCGGCCCTGTTCGATTCCCTGAACGTCGAGGACAACGTCGGATTTCTCCTCCGCCGCGAGGGCCGGACGCCGGCGGCGGAGATGGCGCGGCGGGTTGGGGAAGTGCTGGAATTGGTGGGCCTGGAGGGCACGCAAAAGAAGATGCCCGCCGAATTGTCCGGGGGCATGCGCAAACGGGTTGGCCTGGCGCGCGCGGTGGTGTACCGTCCGGAGATTGTGCTTTACGACGAGCCGACAACCGGCCTGGATCCGATTGCCGCGGACAGCATTGATCAATTGATCAGCCGCGTGGTGGAGACTTTTCACGTCACCTCCATAGCGGTGACGCACGACATGCGGAGCGCGCGGCGCATCAGCCGGCGCATATTGATGCTGGAGCAGGGCCGGATTTACGCGGACCAAACGCCGGATGAAATTTTTAAATCAACCGATCCCGTGATCCACCGGTTCGTCAACGGGATCGCCGAACCGATAGGAAAACCAACATTTGTATGAACGACTCGCGCTTTGCCTGGAAGGTTGGGCTGTTTGTTTTTGTCGGGCTGGCCCTGTCCGCCCTCCTCATCCTCAATTTTAGCAAGGGCCGCACCCTGTTCCGGTCCACTTACAAGCTCCACATCACCATGTCCACGGTGGCCGGCTTGAAGCCCGCCGCCGACGTGATGATGGCCGGCGTGCCCATCGGCAAGGTGGCCGCCACGACCCTGAGCCTGGACGGCCGGTCGGTGGACATCACGGTGGAGGTTCTGGCCCGGTACAAAATCCGCAAAGACGCCCGTTTTCACATTGACGCGCTGGGCTTTCTGGGCGATCAGTACGTCGAAGTGACTCCTGCGGAAGGGGACTCGGCGGCGGGAAACAACGCGCCGCTGCTGACCAATGGGGAAACGATCATTGGCGAAAAACCGTTGAACATGCAGGAGGCGGTCCGTTCCGTATCCGATTTTGTGGGACAGGGCCAAAAGACGATGCAGGCCATTAACCAGGCGGTCACGAACGTGAACAACACCATTTTGGATGCCACAGCCTTGACCAATTTCGTCGCCACCATGACCAATCTGGGGTCCGTTACCGAAAACCTCTCCATCATGGCCACGCAAGCCCACGACATGATGGATTCCAACTTTCCCTCGGTCCATGTCGCCATGACGAATCTTGCGGCGCTGGCCGAGAAGTTGGATGTCATGGCCGGCGAAATTGACCGCGTCATCACGACCAACAGCGGCAACGTGACGGAAGCCGTGAGCAACCTCAATGCCGCCTCGGACTCCCTGCGACAATTGACCGGCGGCCTCCAGGCCGGCCAGGGCCTGGCCGGAAGTCTGTTGAAGGACGAAAAAGTGAGAACCGATTTCGCCGCCCTCCTCGCCCACCTCAACGACATGGCGCAGGAGTACACCCGCTTCGGGCAGGCGCTGAACGAGAACGGGATTTGGAAGACACTGTGGAAACCCAAACCTTCTCCTACCAACGCGCCGGGGCGCTGATGCCCCGGGCCATTCCCAACCCCCGCCCATAATATGCGCCCCATTAAGGTCATTCGGATTTCGTTCTTGAGCCTGTGCATCCTCGGCGGTTACGCGGTGAGCCAGTTGAAGTCGGACCTGATCCCCAGCGCGTGGCAGGGCGTGGCCATCGGCTTTGGTTTTGGGGGGCTGCTCATAGCGATTGACGAGATGCTCAAGGGCTTTTCCCTGCGCGCGTTTTCCTCCGCGACTTTCGGGCTGATCCTGGGCACGGCGATTGCGACGATGGTGGACCACTCCGGGATTTTCCAATTCTCCGTGGAAGGCCAGCGGTGGCTGATCCGGCTCTGTTTGTTTCTGGGCTTCAGCTACATCGGCATGGTCCTGGCCATGCGGAGCAACAAGGAGGATTTCTCGCTCATCATCCCCTATGTGCGCTTCGCCTCCCAGAACAAGCCCGAGAACCTGCTGGTCCTGGACACCAGCGTTATTATTGACGGACGCATCGCCGACCTGATAGACGGCAGTTTTCTGGAAGGCATGATCGTGGTCCCCCGTTTCGTTCTGCGCGAACTGCAGGAAATCGCCGACGCCGGCGACCCGGTCATCCGCGCCCGCGGCCGGCGCGGGCTGGAAATGCTGACCCGTCTCCAGCAAAACAAGCGCCTCGAAGTCAAGATCCACGACGCCGATTTCCCCGAGGAGCGCGACGTGGACGCCAAATTGGTGCGGCTATCCCGCGCGCTCGGGGCCAAGCTCTTCACCAACGACTACAACCTGTGCAAGGTGGCCGAACTGCAATCGGTGGCCCATTTCAACATCAACGAACTGGCCGCCGTCCTCAAGCCCGTCATCCTGCCGGGCGAGGTTCTCACGCTGCGCGTCGTGCGCGAGGGCAAGGACAAGGGCCAGGGCATCGGCTACCTGAACGACGGCACGATGGTGGTGATCAATCAAGCCCAGACCCTTCAGGGCCAGCAAGTCAGCGTCAAGGTCCTGAGCCTGCTCCAAACCGGCGCCGGCGTCATCATCTTCGCCGATCTCAACAACCACCCCGCGCCCCCGCTCCCGCCTTCAAAATGAGTTAAGTCTTGGCGCGGGAGGCGAGTCGCTCGCGGATTGCGCTCAACAGCTTGCGTCCCTGCGCCGGATTGCCACGGTTTTGGCGCGCCACAAAACGGGCTTCCGCCTGGCGTTCCGCGATGACGTGCGTAACAAAGTTGTCAAACAGCCTTTGCACACTCGTGCCGGTGGATCGCGCCGCGCCCAGCAATGCCTTGTGCCGTGAATCCTCACAACGATAAGGAATGGTCTTCATTTTACAATTTTCAGATGTTGCGCCGGTGTCACCACCCGCGGCGAGGTAAATCTGGTGCTGGTGGTAATGCGTCACTGACCGTAGCTAAAGGTAGGGCGAGACTCTGTCGAGCCGTGACTTTTTCCCAGGAAATCGAGTTTCGGCAGAAATCGAGTTACGGCTCGACAGAGTCTCGCCCTACCATCCGTCATTGACGCATTACTGTTTGCGGCCTGCTTCGAGGGCGGCGATGATCTTGTCGGCGTCATAAACACATCCGGCCCAGGTCCCGCCGCCGGCGGATTGCAAGGCGGCCCAGAGCCGCGTGTCCTCAGGCAGGGCGGCGTTGGGCTCGAGGTCCGGGCGCGGGGCGCGGGCGGCCAGAACGCGCGCGCCTTCCTCCGGCGTGAAGCGGCGCGTTCCTTCCCCCACCAAGTCCACCGTTCCTTCCAGGCGCCGGCGGTCAATCTCAATTCGGATCACGTCGCCGTCCAGCACCTTGCCAATGGGTCCGCCCGCCAGCGCTTCCGGCCCGATGTGGCCGATGCAGGCGCCGGTGGACAGGCCGGAAAAACGCGCGTCCGTCAGCAGCGCGACGTGTTTGCCGAAGGGAAGATGCTTGAGCGCGGCCGTCACCTGGTAGGTTTCCTCCATGCCGGTTCCCCGCGGTCCGACGCCCGCCAGAACCAGGACATCGCCCGCCTGGATGCGCCCCTGCTTGATGGCGGCCATCGCATCTTTCTCGTTGACAAATACCCGGGCCGGCCCTTCCTTGCGATAGACGCCATCGGCCCCCGCCACGGCCGGATCAATCGCGGTGCTTTTGACCACCGAACCTTCCGGGGCCAGGTTGCCGCGCGGGAAAACCATCGTGCCCGCCAGGCCGCCCGCCCGCGCCCGCTCCGGCGAAAAAATCACCTCGTCCGCCTCCACGCCGTCGAGTTGGCGCAACAATTCCTTGAAACGCCGGCGGCGCGCGGAGCCTTCCCACCAGGCGAGATTCTCGCCCAGGGTTTTGCCGGAAACGGTCAGCGCGTCCAAATGGAGCAACCCCAGTTGCCGCAAGTGCAACATCACCTCCGGCGTTCCGCCCGCCAGGAACACCCGCACCGTCGGATGCTGGACCGGGCCGTTGGGCAGGACGCTGACCAGGCGGGGCGTGCGCCGGTTGACCGAAATCCAATCCTGCACGGCGGGCGGTTTCAACCCGGCGGCATGGGCGATGGCGGGGATGTGCAGGAGCAAATTGGTGGAACCGCCAAACGCCGCGTGAACCGTCATGGCATTTTCGATGCTCGCCGCCGTCAGCACGTCGCGCATGGCCAGCTTGCGTTTCTCCAAGTGAACCAGGGCGCGGGCCGAGCGCCGGGCGGTGTCCAGCCAAACCGCCTGGCCGGAAGGCGCCAGAGCCGCGTGCGGCAAGGAAAGCCCCAGCGCCTCGCCCACCACTTGCGAAGTGGCCGCCGTGCCGAGAAACTGGCAGCCGCCTCCGGGCGTCCCGCAGGCGCGGCAACCCAGTTCGGCCGCCGCCTCCAGCGAAACCAGTCCGTGCGCGTAACGGACCCCCAGCGTCTGAACGGTTCCCGCGTCCTCCCCGCCGGCGGCGGGCAGCGTCACCCCGCCGGGGACGACGACGGACGGCAAATCCGGCAGCCCCGCCAGCGCCATCATCATGGCGGGCAATCCCTTGTCGCAAGTCGCCACGCCCAGCACGCCGGCGCGCCGCGGCAGCGAGCGCGCCAGGCGCCGGAAGACCACCGCCGCGTCATTCCGGTAGGGCAGACTGTCAAACATACCCGTCGTCCCTTGCGTCCGCCCGTCGCACGGATCGGAGCAAAACCCGGCGAAGGGAATCGTCCCCAGCCGCGTCAACTCCTCCGCCGCGGCCTGGACGAGGAGGCCGATTTCCCAATGGCCGGTATGATAGCCCAGCGCGATGGGTTTGCCGCCGGGCGCGCGCAGCCCCCCTTGCGTGCTCAAAATGAGGAACTGTTTTCCTCCCGCCTCCGCCGGATTCCATCCCATGCCCGCGTTGAGGGACAAGCCGAAAAGATCGCCGCTGGGGAGGTGGAGCAGCATCTCTTCGGTGACGGGCAGCCTTCCCGCCGGGCCGGCCGCTTGCGTTTGGACCTGGTAAATCTCCGGCCAATCCGAATCAAAAACATCGTCACTGCAATTCATAAACCCATTGAACCAGCAACCCGCCGCCAGACAAAGCAAAACCGCGCCGGCCTTCCGGCCTGCCGCCGGGAGTCCCACGGGACGCATGGCTCGCGCTTTGCGGATTTAATTGACAGCGATGGTCTTTGTCAAACGAATGTCCGCGGAGGAGGCGCCGACCCGAAGCTCGATCTGGTGCGGATCCAAAACAAAGGCGTGCTGCGTCATGTCCCAATGCGCCACCAATTTCGCCGACAACGGGATTTCGACGGTCTTGCGCTCGCCGGCCTTGAGGGCGATTCGTTTGAATCCCCTCAATTGCTCGGAGGGAAGAATCCCCTGGAGGCTGACGGGCGGTTCGGGGCCCACAATCCCTAGTATGTCCTTGACATAGAGTTGAACGACTTCCTCGCCGGCGGTCTTGCCGCTGTTCTCCACGTCCACCGAAACGGTGATCGCGCCGCCCTTGGCCAGCGACTCGGCGCTGGTCTTGAGGTTGGAATACTTGAAGGTCGTGTAACTGAGGCCGTATCCAAACGGGTAAAGCGGCTCGCCTTTGAAATACATGTAGGTGCGGCCGTTGCGGATGTTGTAATCCATCATCGGCGGCACTTGATCGAGCGACTTGGGCCAGGTCTGCACCAGGCGGCCCGCCGGGTTGTAGTCGCCGAACAGCACGTCGGCCAGCGCGCTGCCCAGCTCCTGGCTGTTTTGCGACATGTGGACGATGGCCGGCACATGCTCCTGCGTCCAGTTGATGGCGAAGGGGAAGCTGGAAATCAGCACCACGACGGTCTTGGGGTTCGCCGCGAACACCTGCTCGATCAAGCTCTCCTGGTTGGTGTCCAGATTGATGGCCTTGCGATCCGTGCCTTCGCGGCCTTCACTCGGCCCCGACACCCTTCCCCACCCGCCACCGGGGTTGTTGCCCACGACGACGATGGCCACGTCCGCCGCCTGCGCGAGCTTGGCGGCCTGGCCGTCGGTGTTGTTGGTGGCGCAAGTCACGGTCACGCCCGGCCCCGCTTTGTTGGTGATGCCTTGCAGGGGCGTGATGGCGTAAGGCGGCCAGGCGCTGTACCAGTCGAATTGAACCTCGTTGGCGCGGGGACCAACCACGGCGATGGACTTGACCTTCGTCTTGTCCAGCGGCAGCAGCCCGGCGGAGTTCTTCAGCAGAACGATGGATTCCTGCGTCTCGAGTTTGACGATGGCTTTGGTCTTGTCCGTGGTCCACGGATCCGGCTCGTCGGCGGCGCCGATTTTGGAGTAGGGAACCATCTCGGGCGGGTCCACCAAGCCCAGGCGCACGAACACCCGCAATTCACCCTTGACGTTCTGGTCCAGGTCCGCTTCGGTCAGCAGGTTGCTGCTCAACGCGAGCGGCAAGTCGGTGCGATAACTGGGGTCAATGAACTGATTGATCCCCGCCTTGACGGCCGCGGCCGCCGCCAGGACTTCGTTGGAGAAGGCGCGATGCGCCCGCACCAGAGCGGGCAGCGATCCCGCGTCCGTGGAGACGATTCCATCCATGCCCCACATATTGATGGCGTAGTTTCTGATGGCCGGCTGGACGGTGTCGGGGATCTTGTTGACGGCGTTGTAGGACGCCATGAAGCAGCGCGCGCCGCCATCCTCAATGGCCATGCGGAACGGCACGCCATAGTATTCGTTGAACAACTGCTCGTCGAAATCGGAGGAACTGCTCATGCGTCCGTCCTCGTTGCTGTTGGCGAGGAAATGCTTGAGCAGCGAGGCGGTGAGCCAGTAGCGCGGGTTGTCGCCTTGCAGCCCCTTGACGTAGCCGGTGGCCATCGAGCCATTGAAGAACGGGTCTTCGCCGTAGCACTCCTCCGTCCGGCCCCAGCGGGGATCCCGGCCCAGGTCGGCGTTGGGGGCGCGAATGACCAGTCCGCCCCGATGGTACTTTGCGCTCTGGAGGATGAACCGGGCCTCATAACCCTCCACCCCGCCCGCCTGGCGCAGCACCTCCGGGTCCCAGGTTTCGCCCAGGCCGATGCATTGAGAGAAGGTGGTGGTGTGCATCGGTCCTCCGCCCCCGCCCATCGAGCCCCAGTTTCCCGGCGTGCCCAGGCCCACTCCATGCAGGCCCTCCACCCAGTTCACCCGCGGCAGGCCCAGACGCGGGAGCGCGGCGGGCGATTGAGTGAGGTAGGCGATTTTCTCCTGCAGCGTCATCAGGGAGACAATATTGTTGACGCGCTCTTCCAAAGGCAGGCCGGGGTTCTGATACGGGTACTGATTTGGCGGAGTTTGCGCGCGCAAGGGAGTGATTCCGATGGCGGCGCAGAAAACCGGCACGAGCAAACGCATGGGTGTATTCATAAGGCTGAAAATGATGGCGGGATCGCGTGAATATGGCTTGCCATCGCTTGTCAATTTCTTGTCTTAAATTGGCAGGCCTCTTGCCAGAGGATTGCCGGTTGACAAACGCCGCGATTGGCCGACTCTTTGGCCGCGACCTATGCGCTCGATAACAACGAAAGCTCTCCTGGCGCTGGCCGGCCTGTCGTTTGGCCTGGCGGCTGTCTTCGCGGCGCCGCTTGGGCAGAACAGTCCGCCAACCCCGCCGCCCGACGCGGCCCGCCCGGTGCTGGTCTGGGATGTTGCCCCGGGCGCGCTCGACGGCCTGCCGCGCAATTTCCGCACGACCGGCGACGCCGTGAGGACCAACAGCGGCCCGACCCCCGTCCTGACCGGGCTGGCCGATCTCCATGCTTCGGCCAGCGCGGCCTTCAGCGAGGCGAACCTCAAGGCCATGCTGGCCCGGCTGCCTGGCCCGGTGACGGTCTTCGACCTTCGCCAGGAAGACCACCTCTATGTGAACGGCCAGCCCGTGAGCTGGTACGCCACCAACAACTGGGCCAATGTCGGCCGGTCGCACGATGCTGTGATAGCCGGCGAAGCGGCGCGCCTGCAAGCCCTGGCGCCGGGGTCCGCGCTCCAACTCGCTGATGCCGGGGCCAGCAAGGGCGCCGCCGTCACAGCCGCTCAAAGCCTGGTGGTGAACCGGGCCGCAACCGAGCGCGAGGTCGTCATGGCTGCCGGCGCGAATTATGTGCGGCTGACCGTCACCGACCATGCGCGTCCGCTGGACAGCGAGGTGGACCGTTTCATCCTCTCCATCCGCGCCCTGCCGCCGGGAGGATGGGTGCATTTTCACTGTCGGGCGGGCAAGGGCCGCACCACGACCTTCATCGCGCTTTACGACATGTTGCGCAACGCCAGGCGCGCCTCCCTGGATGACATCGTCAGCCGCCAATCCCTGCTGATGGGCGACTACAACCTGCTTGAGCTTGGCGAACAAGGCGGGTGGAAGGCGGGTCTGGCCGCGGATCGCGCCGCCTTCGTCCGCGCCTTTTTTGATTACGCGCGCGCCAATCCCGGCGGCCAGCCGCAGTTGTGGACAGAATGGCTGGGAGCGCAGAAACAATAGGTCATTCTTCCGCCGCCGGCGTCGCTGTCCTTGCCCTTGACGCCGTATTCGTTGAGCTTGTTGCGGAGGGTGCGGATGCTGATGCCCGGAAAAATTTTCAGGCTCCAGCAGACCGGAGACAGCAGCGGCATAGTCTCATCCCATTTTTTGGGCGCCACCAAAACCGCGGTTGGGCAGGAAGAGACAAATCGCGCCTTTTCAATCGTGGTTCGCTCTGCTGCTTTCATCCCGTAATTATGAACTATCTCGACCGCATCACGATCAATCCCAACCAATGCGGCGGACGCCCGTGCGTCCGCGGAATGCGCATCCGCGTTAAGGACGTGCTTGACATGCTTGCCGCGCGCGTGCCGGAGACGGAGATTCTCGATGACTTTCCCTATCTGGAATCCGCGGACATCGACGCCTGCCTGCAATACGCTGCCGCGCAGAGCGACCACACCATCCTTGCGGGCAAACTGATTTCAACAGGAGAATACAGCGCGACCAGCCGCAACTGAAGATGAATTGACCACAAAGAACACAGAGATCGCAAAAAAACACCATAAGTCCTTGTCTCTGCGTTCTTTGCGTTCTTTGCGGTAAAAATTTCGTTGGAATTGCACGATTCCCCGCGATTGCGATATAGAGAGCGCGGAGTTTTTTCTCCGCTCCCGTCCCGCCCGCACCCGCCGCCACCTGGCGGAGGCGACCCCGGCCTGTGCCATTGTCTCTCACGCAAGCAATTAAACCATAGGTTCTAATTTTTGTCAAGCCCTTTTTGCGAATAAATGGGTCTTATTTTTCTGACCCCATGTTTCTGACTTGGTCCTTGCCAATTCAGCGGGAGAACGGATGGGAGCGGAGTCAGAAAAATAGGGTCAAAAAGATTGGCTGCCGGGGAAGAGGGGTGGACGGGCATGGGCAAAGGGGATATGAAAAACGACATCGGTAGGGCGGTGCTGCCGAGACTGTCCCAAAAGTATTTGACCGGATTTTTTCATGATCCTGCTTTTTTCACGCGGCCCAATTAGGAATGCATCGGCACCCTCGCTCTATGGCTCGTCTAGCGGCGTCCTGTATC
>Ga0182027_10013876_pt1 | contig 11185 bp, 9 predicted proteins | sample 712E1DmetaG_FD_121300 | JGI IMG/M metagenome (GOLD analysis project Ga0182027, IMG submission 121300) | Permafrost microbial communities from Stordalen Mire, Sweden - 712E1D metaG (Illumina Assembly) | ecosystem: Environmental > Terrestrial > Soil > Wetlands > Permafrost | place: Sweden...
AGCCGCCGGCTGAGGCCGCCGCTCGGTCGCGCTTCGCTCGGGCGGGTGGCCTTGCCGGGCTGGTCCTGGGGCCGGTGTCGGGCGGCACCACGCGGCGGCGCTCCGCGCCCTGTAGCCCAACTTGCCGGCACGCCTGCGAGGTGCGGTGCGGCAACGCGAGCTACCCGACCTCTGCACCACCGGGGCTCGACCCAAAAGTACCCATTGGTTGCGCCGTAAGGCCGGTATCGACGCGCCGTCCCGCTCGTCTAACGTTTACGAGACAGGCCGCAACTATGAGCGCAGCAGTGGAACAAACCCATGGCCAGCAAAGCGCCGCGACGCCCAGAGGTCCGCTCCCGCCCGTCCTCTCGCTAAACCGCGGGTTTCGTACCGCCCTGGGCGGCGAGGAAGCGGCCGGTATCGGCCGCTCCGTCGCCCAGATAGTCCGCGGTGACGGCTGGAACGAGAGCCGTGCGTCGGCGGTGCTGGTCGCGGCAGTCACGCGCTGGCTCGGCCCCGATGTCGTGTACCCGGTCGGTTTCTATGCCAACGGCATGGGCCCCGTTGAGGTCGCCGCCAGGGTGGGCAACTACTACGTTACCGGCCGCGGCATAGACACGAAGGAGAACCTGATCGTCAGCTGCTGCGAGCGCCATCGCGCCCGGTTCAGCCAGGCCCGGTTCGAGACCATAGATCTGGCACGGCCGAACACGAGGTTCACCGAAGGCCCGATGGCCCAGCGGGCGGCCAACCGGCTGGCCGAGATCCTGGCCGATGAGATAGACGCCGAAATCGCACGCGTGGTCCTCGGAGCCGGGGCGCCGCACCGGCTCGGGTAGGTTCCAAGCGCGGCACCGGGCCTCAGCAGGCGGCCGGGCCGAGAAGGGCGCCGGCCGCGTCGAGGCCGTAGCCGTACGGGTACACGGCGCCCTGGCAGGCGGTCTTCCCCATCCGAGGCGCGTCGGCCGGAGTCCTGGGCCACGTGTACGGCGTCGTCCCGGTGAACGGCGTGATGCCCAGCAGTACGTCGGCAAGGCCCTCGGCTTCGGTTCCCGGCAGCCAGGCCGCCACCACCGCGTCGGCGGCGTCGCTGATCCCGTCGAGCATCACCGGGCGTCCCGACATCACCACGACCACGAGCTTCTTGACGAGCGGCCGCATCTTCGCAACGAGCGCAACGTCGGCGGCGGGAAGCTGGAGAGTCGCCGAGTCGCCGACGCCTTCCGCGTAGGGGCGTTCGGCGACGACGACGACACCCACGTCACCGGTCGTTCCGCTGGAGAAGCCGGCATCGGCCGAGTACGTCAGGTTCATCCCGAGCTCGGCCCCGAGGGCCACCTTCAGGGTCGTGCCGGTAGTCACCTTGCCGGCCCCGCCCTGCCAGGTGAGCGTCCAGCCGCCCGAGGAAATGCCGACGTCGTCGGCGCCGGGGCCGGCGAGCAGAACCCTGGTGCCCGAGCCGGCTATGGGGAGGAGGCCGGGGCTCGTCTTGAGTAGCACGGCCGACTCCGCCACGGCCCGCCGCGCCACGGCCCGGTCGCCATCCGAGCCGACTTCGCCCCACAGGCCCGAGGGCGGCATCGGGTCTTCGAAGAGGCCCATCTCGAACTTGACCCGCAGGATGCGGCCGACCGCGTCGTCGATCCTGGACCGGGCCACCTCGCCGCCCTCGACCAGGGCCTTGAGCGTGGCCTCGAAACGCCGCCAGTCGTACGGGACCATGACCATGTCCTCGCCGGCGTTGACGGCCGCCTTGACCGACGCCGAGTAGTCGGCGGGATCGATCTGATCCACGGCGCCCCAGTCGGACACGACGAAGCCGGTGAATCCAAGCCGGGTCTTGAGAACGTCGGTGATCCAGTGCCTGTCACCGGCCACCTTGCCGCCGTCCTGGGTGCTCGAGAAGGTGGTCATGACGATCCGGGCCCCGTTCCGGACGGCGAGCTCGTATGGGGGCAGGAAGAGGGCTTCGATAGTCGCGTCGTCGAGCCTGTCCAGGCCCTGGTCCAGCAGATATGGGCCGTTTGGGCCGATCGCCCGGGATGAACCGTAGGCCGTTCCGCCGTCGCCGATGAAATGCTTGGGATCGGCCACGACCGTGTCCGGGTCGGTCAGGCTGCTGCCCTGGAGGCCGTTCAGGCAGGCGACGCCAAGCCGCCCGACCAGGTCGGTCTTCTCGCCATAACCCTCGTACGTCCGGCCCCAGCGGACGTCCTGGGGCACCGCGACTACAGGACCGAAGGTCCAGCGTATTCCGGAGGCGTTCATCTCGGCCGCGGTGACGCGGCAGACCTGCTGGACGAGGGCCGCGTCGCGGGTGGCGCCCAGTCCGACGTTGTGCGGGAAGATCGTCGTCCCGGTCATATGCGAGTCGCCGTGGACCATGTCCGCGCCGTACAGGATGGGAATGCCGAGGCGCGTCCCGAGCGCGGCCCGCTGGTAGGCCGCGACCATCGAGTACCAGTTCCGGGCATCGTTCGCGCCGGGCGGGTTGCCGTCGCCGCCGGAGAGGACGCTGCCGAGGAGGGCCGCCGCGGCGGTGCCGGGGTCGACGCTGCCGTTCTCGACCTGGGTCATCTGGCCGATCTTCTCGTCCAGCGTCATATCGGCCAGGAGCGCGCCGACCCGCACATCGATCGGCGCCCCGGCATCCATCCATGCCCGAGTCGACGCGGGGTACGGTGTGGCGCGGGGCTTTGCCGTTGCCGGCGAGGTGCCACAGGCCGCGACGAATAGAGCCGCGGCGGCCAGCCCGAGAGAACCAGGGAGGTTCCGACTCGGCCCATGGAGGCGACCGAAGCTGGCAGGCATGGGGTCCTCCTCCGGGGCATAAACCGGCCGGGCCGACAGGCGGGGACCGTTCGGATCTCGAGCCGCGGCCGCCTGAAATGGCCCCGGCCGATCGGTTCCGTGCGTCCGTCCAGACGCGTGGTCGGCCCGGTTTGTTCAGGCCGGCGAGTCGCGGCGGGGCCGGGGGCGCCGGCGGTTCCTGGCCGGCCCCGGTGGGCAGCGGCTCCGACTTCGGCGCGAGTCGGGCTATCGGGCGGTCAGCCGTCCAGCCTCGACCTCAGCTCGAGAGTGTGCTCCCATTCGTGCTCGAGGAGCCGGCGGAGCATGCGCCGGACGCTCCGAGCCGGCTTGCCTTCGCCGCGCTCGACGACGCGCGACAACTCTTCCGGCGTCAGCCGCTGGAGTCGCGCCATGAGCGCATCCCTCTCGGCGGCCAGCGCGGCCCACGGCTCGTCGCCGGCACGCTCGATGGCGGCCATAACCGCGCCCCCGCCCGGAATCGAACCCAACGTGGAGCCGACATAGGACCACTCCGACTCCGCCACGTGCGAGAGGATGGCCGCGGCCGATCGCCCGCCCGTGGCCGGCTTCTCCGAAAGCGGCAGGACCTGGGCGCGCGCGGCGGCGATCAGCTCCTCGCGCGACCAGCCCGCCCATCGCAAGCCACGGGCGGCCTCGTCGCGCGGCATGGGCTCGCGATCGCCTGGAAACGTGCCCTGCGCGAAGCCGAGGAACTTGCGCTCGATGACGTGGCCAGCCACGACAGGCTCGATCGGCTCGGGATCGGGCCAGGCTTCCCCGTGGCGACGCAGGAAGTCGATGCGCTCGCGTATGGCCGACGCGGCTGCCTCGACGGCCGCGTCCGAGGTCGGGCTCACGGTCGAGCAGCCCGGCAGGCCCGGCACGTAGATCCAGGTTCTGCGCCGCTGCGGGCCGGACTCGAGGTAGATGTCGAAGCGCATCGCCTACAGGGCCAGCGCCTTCTCCGGACGCACGTACTCGAGGCCGTGGTCGGTCGCGACCGCCTCGTGCGTGACCTTCCCGGCGAAGACGTTGAGCCCGTCGCGGAGGTGTGGATCCGCTTCCATTGCGCCGCGGTAGCCCTTGTCGGCGAGCGCCAGCGTGAAGGGCAGCGTGGCGTTGTTCAGGGCGAAGGTCGATGTCCGGGCGACGGCCCCGGGCATGTTGGTGACGCAGTAGTGGACGACCCCGTCGACGACGTACGTCGGGTTGGAGTGGGTCGTGGGCCGCGAGGTCTCGAAACAGCCGCCCTGGTCGATCGAGACGTCGACGACGACGGTGCCCCGGCGCATGCTGGCGACCATCTCGCGCGTGACCAGCCTGGGGGCCGTGCCGCCCGGGGTCAGCACCGCGCCGATCACGAGGTCGGCCGTCAGCACGCTCTCCTCGATCACGTCCGTCGTGGCGTAGCGAGTCTTCAGGGCCGGGGCGAAGGCCAGGTCGAGCTCCTTCAGGCGAGGCAGGGACTTGTCGATGACGGTCACGTCCGCCTCGAGACCGAGCGCCATCCTCAACGCGTTCATGCCGACGACGCCGCCGCCCAGCACGACGACCTTGGCCGGCGGGACGCCCGGCACGCCGCCGAGCAGCACGCCGCGTCCACCCGCCTCGCGCTCCAGGGCGTGGGCGCCGGCCTGTATCGACATCCGGCCGGCAACCTCGCTCATCGGCGCGAGCAACGGCAAGCCGCCGCGATCGTCGGTCACGGTCTCGTAGGCGATGGCGATGCAGCCCGACTTGATCAAGCCTTCGGTCTGGAGGCGGTCGGGAGCAAGATGGAGGTAAGTGAAGAGGACCTGGCCCTCGCGGAGCATCCCGATCTCGACGGGCTGCGGCTCCTTGACCTTGACGACGAGGTCGGCCCGGCCGAAGACCGAGGCAGCGTCGCCGACGATCTCGGCTCCGGCGGCTCGATAGTGGGCGTCGTCGAGATCGATCGCCTCTCCGGCGCCGGCCTGAACGATGACCCGATGGCCGTGCGCCACGAGCTCGCGAACCGCGCTCGGCGTCAGTCCGACTCGGAACTCGTTGTCCTTGATCTCGCGGGGTACACCGACAAGCATCTCGACCTCTCCCGGGCGACCCGGTTCCAGCGATGAGGCCCCGGGCGCGGTGGCATCCGCGCGCCGCGTGGGGCAGCGAGTCGGGCGATCCGGACGGGCAACCTACAGGCCTGGCGGGCGGCCCTGGTGCGGGCCGTACTTATCCGCCTGGCGCTTCGGTGCCGTCGAGATCGGCCCGGATGCTGACCACCCGGGAGCCGTTTCGGCCATTCTGCCACGGGCGGCCGGTCGTGCCAGACGAAAACCGCGCGGCGGGCGGAGTTCGATAGAAGCCTCCCGCTCCAGGGCGGTGAGGAAGGGCTACATCGCCAGCGTTGCCTTCACCCGCCGGATGTACGATCGGTTTACCAGGATGGAGTCCCGGGGAACGTCAGCGACGACCGCGCCCATGTACTCGACGACCGGGTTGAGGACCGGCAGGAACAATTCCGCTCCACGCCCGGCCAGAGTCAACGGATCCTGCGACGGCAGCAGGATCAGAGTGCCCCTCACCTTGTAAGGCGGTGCCTCGATCGTGGCTTCGTAGGTGACGCGGAACTTGTTCCAGGCGTCGCGGTCGGCATCGCTGACGGCCGGGTCGCCGTCCTCCGCCGGCATGGCGATCGTCACGTCGCTCGGGTCGACGGTCTTGAGGCCGGCAGCAGGCATCAGCGGGACGGAACCGTCGCTCGGGCCCACCCGGGCATTGTTGACGTTGATGGAACCTCGCTTTTCGAGCGCGTCGGCAAGCTTGACACCGCCCTGAGCGAGCAAGGCGTCGATCCGGCCCGCTCCTGTGAGGGCGACGAAGTGAGCCGGTCTCTTGCGGGTGACCACGACTCCCGCCGGGGCCGGTTCGGAGACGGTCTTGCTCAATCCGAATCGGCCGTCACCGCGGCCGATCTCCACCTCGCGAATACGATCGTCCGCGAGAAGCCTCGTCAGGTAGGCGCTGGGGTTGATGGACATCCCCGATCTCCTTCACCGCTGCAGCCGTCAGGCAAACGGCTGCGCCCGGACGCGTCCACCCAGGCTCACTCTTGCCGGGATCGGCCCGCCGGTTTGACCCAGATTGACGGGATTTGAGCGACCCCGGCACCAACCATAGGTAATAGGGTCCATAGGCAGGGGTGCGGTTCGCCACTCACGCGCCGGCTCCGGATGGCCATCCGGCCGACGAGATCGTCGCCCCGGCGCATGAGCGCACGATCGGCCCCGGCGCCGGACGGGAGGACCGGGACCCGATCGTCAGTCGATGGGAAGGTACGGCAGGTAGGCCGGGAACCAGATCGCCGAATCGACCGCGCCGAAGACCTCCTCGTCACGGTAGAGCCGCCCGACGCCGCAGTCGCGACTCTGGCACACGACCCTGGCCGCGATCTGGCGAGAGACCTCCCGAAGTTCCGAGACGGCCGGATAGAGCGCTCCCGCGGCCAACCGTTCGGGTGAAACCATCTCGGCCAGCGTCTCAGCCGCGAGCAGGAACATCTCGTCGGTGATCTCGCGGGCCTCGGCCACGATCGCCCCCAGGCCCAGACCCGGGAAGATGAACACATTGTTGGCCTGGCCGATGACGCGGCTCTTGCCGTCGACCACGACGGGTTCGAACGGGCTGCCGGTGGCTATGAGAGCTCGCCCACCGGTCCAGGCCATGATGTCGGCCGGGACGGCCTCGGCCTTGGCTGTGGGATTCGAGAGGGGGAAGACGACGGGCCGCTCGACGTGAGCGGCCATCTCGCGAATCGCCGCTTCCGTGAAAGTCCCGGCCACGCCGCTGGTGCCGATCAGCATGGTCGGCTTGACGGCGGCCACCAGCTTCTCGAGGACGAGCCGATCGCCGGGCTTCAGGGCCCCCAAGCCGTAGTGGGCCAGCTCCTCGGGACCCAGCGCGAATTCGCGTTTGTCGTCGTCCAGTTCGTCGCGGGCCGAGAACACCAGGCCCTTCGTGTCCGCCGTGACGATGGCCCGCCGGATCGTGGCGGAATCCACTCCCGCGGCGGACAGCGCCGTCCGAACCATCCGAGCGATGCCGATGCCGGCGGCGCCGGCTCCCAGGAAGACGAAACGCTGCTCGGCGAGCGGTCGGCCGAGAGTGCGGACGGCGGCCAGGATCCCGGCCAGAATGACGGCGCCGGTGCCCTGGATGTCATCGTTGAAGCTGGTGAGGCGGTGCCGGTAGCGATCCAGGATTCGGATCGCGTTGTGCTGCTTGAAGTCCTCCCACTGCAGCACGGCGCGGGGACAGACGTCCATGATCGCGGACACGAAGGCCTCGATGAAGTCGTCGTACTCGCCGCCGCGCAACCGCGGCTGGCGATAGCCGATGTAGAACGGATCGGCCAGCAGGCCTTCGTTGTCCGTGCCCACGTCGAGCGAGACCGGCAGCGTGTGGGCCGGGTATATGCCGGCTCCGGCGGTGTACAGGGCGAGCTTGCCGACGGGGATCCCCATCCCCCCGGCTCCCTGGTCGCCGAGGCCCAGGATCCGCTCGTTGTCCGTCGCCACGATCAGGCGAACATCGCCCGCCTCCGCCTTCGCCCCGGTGGAGTCGGTCCGCGAATTGCGGAGCAGGTCCGGGATTCGGTCGATGTCGGCCGGAGTGATCCAGAGGCCGCGCGGTCGCCGCATGATGTGGCTGAAGGACTGGCAGGCCCGCCCGACCGTGGGTGTGTAGACGATCGGCATGAACTCCTCGAGGTTCTCGAGAAGCACGCGGTAGAAGAGGGTCTCGTTGCGGTCCTGGAGCGCCGCCAGGCCGATGTAGCGCTCGAGATCGTCGCCCTTGCGGCGGATATGTTCGAGCTCGAGGCTGACCTGTTCTTCGATCGTCGAGGAGCGGGGCGGAAGCAAGCCGCGCAATCCGAAGACGTCGCGTTCGCCGTCGTCGAACCCGGTGTCCTTGTTCAGCAGGGGCCGCTCGAGGAGTTCGGCCCCGCGGAACGGGACGTGAATGGTGTCGGATGGGCGGAGATCCTTGACCGAGCGTGGCAGCTGTCTCATGGGGATCAGCATTCACCCTGCATAGACTCAATTCAACGGCCGTTCGGCCCATCGAAAAGTTCCGGGTCGGGGGTGGCGTCGGGCGAGAGCACCACGCCACAAGACGGATCAGCCGCAGGGGCTTGACTCGCCCGGCATCAGGGCCCGCACCTGGAGCGAGACCGTCGCGCCCGTCGAGTCGACGAAGCGAGTCAGCGCATTGGCGGACTGGACGACCGGCAGCAACTTCGCCAGGTCGGAGCCCCACACGACGGCGCATCGATAGACGGAGCCGCCGAACGGCGTTCCGAATGCAGCGAAGGTGCTCGCCAGCGGCCAGGGCACCTGGTTGGGAACGATGCCGGAAGCTGCATCGGCCGGGGGCGTGACCAGCACGGCCAGGTCCGCGGGCGAATAGGGCTCGCTCTCTCCCAGGTCGGCGGCGAGCCAGGTATCGATGGTGCCGATTCGATTCCAGAAGGCGGCGAAGGCAACCGCCGTCCCCGGCGACGTGGCCACCACCGTGGCGTTGGTCGGCAGCTGGCCCGTCAGGTCGTATGTGACGCCGTCGACCACGAGTCGAACGTGGGCCAGGATCGAGCCGGGCGCCGGGTTGCCGCTGAAGTCGGACTCGCCGCCGAGCAAGCCGTCGGTCCGAGCCTCGGCCACGATCGCCGCGATTCCGGCCGGGCTGATGGTCCGAGCGGAGAGCCCGACGTAGATCGGGCCGGGGTAGATCATGGGGATGGCGACCCGGCCGTCGATGTACTGGCCGCCGGCGACCGTCACGGGCGGCAGCCAGCCGAAGGTGTACTGGGGCGCGAGCGCCTGCGTCTGCCACGCCTGCAGGTAGAAGCCGGTCACCGACGGCGAGCCGGGCGGTGAGGCGGACGGCCCGGGCGCCCCGGAGCCGGTAGGGGCGCTTGGGGCGGTGCCGGAAGCGACGCAGCCGGCGACCACCAGCGACACGACTGCGAATGCGCCCAGCCGACGGGCGAATGCCAGAACGGGTCGGTCATCTCGTGACATGTTCAGACTCTACAGCCGTGCGGCATCTTGACACGGCCCAGACGACGGCAGGTGCGCTTCGGTTCCGGGCTGCTAGGGTAGGTGATAGAGGGGACCGGCGTGGCGTGAAGGCCGCTCGGCATCACGTGGGGATTGGCCGACCCGCCACAGCCGGACATGTCGATGGCCGCGAAGCCGATGTCCGCCGGGAGGGCCACGAGGCTGTGGCGTGGGAAGCCGAGCACCTGGTAGTCGATAGGCAGCTGGTCAATGGATTCGATTCCGTAGCCCTGGGCGGCCAGGGCCGCCAGGGCGGACGGAGTCTTGCCAGGGGCGGGTGTGGGCGTAGGGGTCAGCCCGATGCATGCGAAGATCAGGCTCACGACCACGCTCACGCTTGCATGCCCGGCAATCTCGAAACGGTGGAACGTCGTTACCCCAGACGCATTCGTCGCCGGGTAGAGCGTGCCGGATTGGAAGATCGTGCCTTCCCACGACGGCGCCGGGGAGTATGCGGTTATCGGATTGTCCAGTCCAACGACCGACAGGGGAAAGTCGCCTGTATTCACGAGGCTGAACTCCACCCGCATCTCGCCTCCGGAGGCGGCGACGAAGTCGACGCTGTCATGGCCGCCGAAGGTCGCCGGAACGGTCCCCAGGTAGAGCGGCCCCAAACCGACCGCAGGGCCGTTGGCCTGAAGTGGTTCGTAGGTGTTGACGAAGACACAGCCGGCCACTCCGACTGCGAGAAGCAGGATGCCGACCGTTTCGGCGGCGACTCGGCGACGGCTTCGCGGCTTGCGTTCGTGGACTACCGGCAGCACTTCGGGCGGCCGCTCGACAACGGGCATTGGCAGCACGTACCCCTCGAGAAATACGAGCCCGGTGTAGAGCGCCGCCGACACGATCACAGCCAGGAGGACCGGCTGGAGCAAGGAGTCGGGCATCAGCAGGTCACCACGTTGGAGCCGAATACCAGGCCCACGGCTTCGAACATGGCTACGTTCGTCTCGCGCTCGATCCCGAGGACGCTGTAGCGAAACGGCAGCTCGCCGAAGGTGACGTAACCGGTGGTCGGCAGGTAGTTCTGGTTGGTTGCGGCGCTGGGAGCCGGCGAGGGACCCGGCATCACCGACCGGCAGTCCTTGAGATGCACGGTCAGCATCAAGACCGTGTAGTTCTTCGGCAGGAGTTCGAAGGGATGGAAGGGCTGCGTGCACAACCCCAACGGATACGACTCTTCTGGGCTGACGCATTCATAGGAGGCGCCGGGAGGGAGACGGAATTCCACGGATGAGATGAACGCACCGGCGGGCTGCTCGCTGAGGAACCGCTCCTGGTCGAACGAGGTGACCGTCAGCGGCAGGTCGCCGTTGTTGGCCAGGGAAATCGTGAGATCCAACTCGGCGCCCGGAACGAAGGCGTCGTACGCCTCATCGACTCCTCCTCCTGTTCTGATTCGGCTGCCCAGGTTTCCACCGGAGAACGAGGAACCGTATACCAACGGCGTGGTCTGGGCGAACTGGAAGAGGCCGCAGCCGGCGGCGATCAGGACGGCCGCGACCAGGACCGTGAGGCCGCGGAGCAGCCGAGTCCGGCGGGATCGCAGATGCCACAGCCCGAACCACGACCATCTCTGGTTGGGCTCGGCGCGTCGGGCCTCGCCGACCGTGATCGCGGCCAGAAGACCGAGGATCAGCAACGCCACGATCAGCGACAGGCAGGCCACGGCAACGAGGAGCGGCCCATCCAGCGGCACCGCCAGGACCGGACCGGTTCGGGGCCATGGGCCGACGGGCATGACGGAAAGAGAGATCGGCGACGGCGTCGGAGTCGGCCCTCCGGACGGCGTCGAGCCGGCGCCGGGAAGCCCGGCCGGACCGGGTACGACTCGCAGTCCGATGGCAAGGAGAACCAGGACCGCGGCCACGGCCACGCTCGCCAGGGCGACCGCCGGCCGCAGGATCGCGCGAATGCCGCGCCGCGGAGCCCGATCCGTCTCCGCGACCCGGGCAATCCTCATTCGCAGGCGCTCCGGGGCCGGCCCGGCGTCGCGCGCCCGGACCCAGGCTCGGATATCGCCTTCAAGGCGCTCCCCGATCTGCTCGCCGCGCTCACGCTTCATCGATGGTCTCCTCGCGCCAGCCCTGGCGCTCCATCTCGGCGCGCAACCGGAGCAGAGCGTGATGCAGCCTCGACTTCACCGTCCCGGCGGGAATACCCAGTCGCCGCGCCATCTCGTCCACCGTCAGGTCCCGGTAGAAACGCAGCGCGACCACGATCTGGTGGTCGGGTTCGAGAAGGACGAAGACGCGGTCGATGGCGTCCCGAGTGATGAGCCGGCCGGCCTGGTCGGGTGCGTG
>Ga0182027_10013877_pt1 | contig 11185 bp, 11 predicted proteins | sample 712E1DmetaG_FD_121300 | JGI IMG/M metagenome (GOLD analysis project Ga0182027, IMG submission 121300) | Permafrost microbial communities from Stordalen Mire, Sweden - 712E1D metaG (Illumina Assembly) | ecosystem: Environmental > Terrestrial > Soil > Wetlands > Permafrost | place: Sweden...
CCTTTTTGAGGCGGTAGGGCCGAAAACAAAGGACTTTTACGCCGAAAATCACCGAAAATCGCGATTTTCGCGGTCGAATTGCGAAGGTCCGGTTAACTGGCAATACTCGCCGCCCCACTTGCGCGTCTGAACCGACAGCGATCCCGGACGCATATCGCCCAATTTCACCAACTCGCCCTTGATCCGCGCCACGCGCCGCTCGATGACCGCGATTTTCTTTTGCATGCCGCCTCCTTTTTTCGTGGAGTTTGCCCCCCATGTATCATATATATGATACATGGGGGAGTCAAGCACGATTTTTTAAGAAAAAGGAGCGGGGCGCACGACATAGAAGTGGGTTGCGAAGAAAACATTCGACTTGGGCCGCCATCTGTATAGTATATAATACAATACAGATAGGAGGTGGCCCATGGATACCGGTCGCAAACTCTCGACTCGGCGCGCCCAAATCATCGAGCAGATCGCGGCGCTGGGTCCCATGCGTATGGGATCGATCAACGAGCAACTGCTCCCCTACACGCAACCCGACGGCTCCATCCGCCGCCGCGGCCCCTATTTGACCTACACCTTCAAACAGGGGGGCAAAACCTGCGGCAAGCACTTGCGCAATCAAGAGCAGGCCGACCTTTATCGCCGCCAGATCGAGGCTTTCCGCCGCTATCAGGAACTCTCGGCCGAACTGGTCCAAGTCTCCCAAACCTTGGCCGATCTGGAAGCCGCGGGTGATGCCGGCTCAAAAAAAAACTCCAGGAGCTGATCGCGGCGGAGAAAGAAGCCGAGACGGCGCGGATCATCGAGCGCGTTCAGCGCGAGGGCGCCCTGGACCTGGAAGGCGCCGAGTTTTACATCCGCACCAGCTTGCTGGCCATGGGGGCCTCCGTATTGGAGCAACTACTACACGAGGTGGGGGTCGGCCGCCAGGACAAGCCCCTCCTGTGCGCCTGCAACCATCTGCCCCGCCAGATGGAGAGCACCGGCGTGCGCGAGAAGACCATCCAGACCATTCTGGGGCCGATCCGCTTCGCGCGCTCGCGCTACGTCTGCCCGGTCTGCAACGCAGTGGAGTATCCGGGCGATGAACTGCTGGACGTGGAAGGCACGGGCTTCTCCCCCGGCCTGCGCCGACTTTTGACCCGTGCCGGCAGCCGCGAAAGCTTTCGCGAGGCCGCCGAGGATCTTCAGGTTTACGGCGCCATCCATGTCGATCCCAAGGACGTGGAGCGCGTGGCCGAGGACGTGGGCCGCCAGATCGACGACTGGATGAGGAAGCAAGCCTCGGCGGCCGTGCTCCAGGCGGCCATGGAGCCGCCCGGCGCAGAAAAAATTCCGATCTTCTATGTCGAGGTGGACGGCACGGGCGCGCCGATGCGCAAGGGGGAATTGCTGGAGACCCGCGGCAAGGGCGAGGACGGCGAGGCCAAGACCAACGAGGTCAAGCTGGGCTGCGTCTTCACCCAAACCACCCTGGATGAAGAGGACCGGCCGGTGCGCGATCCGGAAAGCACAAGTTACGTCGGGGCCATTGAACGGAGCGTTGATTTTGGCCCCCGCCTGCACGCCGAAGCGGTCCGGCGCGGCCTCGCGCGCGCCGAGCGCGTGGTGGTGCTCAGCGACGGGGCGGCCTACAACAAAAGCATTGCCGAAGAGCACTTTCCCCAGGCCACGCACATCGTCGATCTGTATCACGCGCGCGAGCGCCTCAGTGAGTTCATCAAAAACCTGCCCCAACATTCGTGCGCGGGAGCGTTTCACGAGCAATGTTTGGGGCTGCTCGACGAGGGCCGGATCGAGGAGTTGACGCAACGGATGGAACAGGAGTTGCCGCGCCAAGGCAAGCGGCGCGGGGCGGGGCTGAAGAAGATCAAATATTTTGCCAAGCGCGCCGAACAGATGCGCTACGGCGAGTTCCGCCGCCAGGGCTTTTTCGTCGGCTCCGGCGTGATCGAGGCCGGCTGCAAGACGCTGATCGGTAAACGATTCAAAAACTCGGGGATGTTCTGGAGCCGGCGGGGCGCCAACGCGATCGTCGCCGCGCGCTGCTGCCTTTACTCGGGCCGCTTCGAAGACTTCTGGGCCGACGCCGCCTCATGAAAACCCACATTTATGTCGCACACCCTGGGCGTGAAGGCGTGCACCCTTCACCATGCCTGTGGATTTGTTTTTGCTTTTTCCGCTATAATCAGGCCGGGGCGCGGGAAAGGGGAAATATCATGGCCGAAGAACGGGTGGAAGAACGGATCGAGAAGGATTCGCTGGGCGAGGTGCGGGTGCCGGCCGGGGCCTGGTGGGGCGCGCAGACGGAGCGGGCACGGCGGAATTTCCCGATCAGCGGCGTGCGTTTTCCGCGCGTCTTCATCCGCGCGCTGGCGCTCGTCAAGGGGGCCGCGGCCAAGGTCAATCACGACCTGGGCCTGCTCGGCGCCGACAAGGCCGCGGCGATCCGCCAGGCGGCCGACGAGGCCGCGGCGGGGAAATGGGACGAGCATTTTCCGCTCGACGTGTTCCAGACCGGTTCGGGGACCTCGACCAACATGAACGCCAACGAGGTGATCGCCCGGCGCGCCGATCAGCTTCTGGGCGCGCAGGCCGGCGCGCGGAGGGTCCATCCCAACGACGACGTCAATATGGGCCAGTCGTCCAACGACGTGATCCCGACGGCGATCCACGTCGGCGCGGCCCTCGCGGTCGATGAAATCCTCTTGCCCGGCCTGCGCCATTTAAAGGAAGCCTTTGAGGCGCGCGCGGCCGAGTTGCGCGACGTGGTCAAGACCGGCCGCACCCACCTGATGGACGCCATGCCGGTCACCTTCGGCCAGGAGATCGGCGCCTGGGCCTTCCAGATGGGCCAAGCGGCCGAGCGGATCGAGGGCGGCCAGGAGCGCCTGCGCCAGTTGCCGCTGGGCGGCACGGCCGTCGGCACCGGCATCAACACCCATGTGGAATTTGGCTGGCGCGTCGCCGCCGAGCTCGCCGCGGTGACCAAGATTCCTTTCACCGAAAGCCCCAACCACTTCGCCGCGCAGGCCGCGATGGACACGAGCGTCGAGCTGAGCGGCCAGCTCAAGGCGGCCGCCTCGGCGCTGGTCAAGATCGCCAACGACCTGCGCTGGATGAACAGCGGCCCGATCGCCGGGCTGGGCGAGATCGCCCTGCCGTCGCTGCAACCGGGTTCCTCGATCATGCCCGGCAAGGTCAATCCCGTGATCTGCGAGGCGATGATGATGGCCGCCTGCCAGGTGATCGCCAACGACCTGGCGGTGACGATGGGCAACGAACTGGGCAACTTCCAGCTCAACGTGATGCTGCCGCTGATCGCGCGCAACCTTCTGGAGTCGATCGCGATCCTGGGCAACGCCGCGCGCGTCCTGGCCGACAAGGCCGTCGCCGGCTTCACGGTCAACACGGCACGCGTCACTGACCTGATCGACAAAAACCCGATCCTGGTCACCACGCTCAACCCCGTGATCGGATACGACAAGGCGGCCAAGCTGGCCAAGCGCGCCTACGCCGAGGGGCGGCGCCTGAAAGACGTGGCGCTGGAAGATACCGACCTCAAACCGGACGAACTGGAGCGCCTCCTCGACCCCAAACGAATGACCGAGGGCGGGATTATGGAGAAATGATTCATAGGGAAATGCCTTCCAAGACCGAAAAATCAACTCGCCTCAAGAAGGCTGTTCGACGCGTAAGTAAAGTATGCGACGCTCTTCAAGCATGTTACGGTCAACCAAGATTTGGCAACCCTCAAGGTCCCATTGACGACCTTATATATATCATTCTCTCTAACAAAACGCTTTCCAAAGCGGCCCAAAATGCCTTCTTGGATTTAAAGAAAAAATTCCGAAAGTGGGAGAGACTGGCCACAGCCGATTCAAAGCTTGTGCGGGAGATCATCGCTCCTGCCGGGCTTTCTGTCATAAAAACCAAGCAAATTCAACGGTCTCTACGTAAAATTATCGCGGATTTCGGAAAATGTTCGCTGGATTCACTCAGGGGCTTGCCTGCCGAAGCGGTTGAGAGGTATCTTGTTAGCCTCGACGGCGTCTCCGTTAAGGTTGCCAAATGTGTCATGATGTATACAATGGCCTACGATGTCTTGCCGGTCGATACACACGTGCATAGGGTAGCCGTGCGACTTGGGTGGACGATACGGAAGCGAGCCGATCAATGCCATGATGAGCTGGAGGCTATAGTGCCGGGACCAAGGAGGTTTGCTTTCCACGTGAATTGTATCGCGCATGGCAGAATAGTTTGCACGCCGCGTAAACCAGCGTGTGCCGAATGCTGCATTAATAAGCATTGCGAGTACTATAGGAGCAAAAAGTGACGTCAATACGGCGACCCATCGCTGTCGATCTCTTCTCCGGGGCCGGAGGAATGACCTTGGGCTTCGAGCAGGCCGGCTTTGATGTGCTTGCTTCTGTCGAGTTGGATCCTATCCATTGTGCGACGCACGAGTTTAATTTTCCTTTCTGGACCATCATCTGTGGAGACGCACAAAGTACAAGCGGCGATGAAATCCGAGAACAAGGTTATCTCGGTACACGTGATATCGACGTGGTTTTTGGTGGACCACCATGCCAGGGTTTTTCTCTGATAGGGAAAAGAGCGCTGGACGATCCGAGAAATTCTTTGGTCTTTCACTTTCTCAGGATCGTTCTAGAGTTGCGCCCCAAGTATTTCGTCATGGAAAACGTATCGGGGCTCACGCTCGGAAGCCATCGAAAGTTCGTCCATGAACTTATTGAAGCATTCTCTTCCCAAGGCTATAAGGTCAAAGAAAAATTCGAAGTCCTAAATGCGGCCCATTATGGCGTGCCGCAGGATCGAAGGCGGCTTTTTCTCATCGGATGCCGTCCGGAATTTCAATTACCAGAATATCCCTCCCCGGTGACATGTCCGATTAATCTGAATGGGAATACTCCCTCACTATTGAAGGATCTGGTTTCCGGTCCGACAGTAGGTGAAGCCTTGGACGACTTGCCCGATGCGGACCAATTCCCGGAACTATTGGAGCGGGATTGGGTCTATACAAAATTGGCCAAGCCATCAATGTATGCTGCCATTCTGAGAGGCATAAAAGTAGATCCCCAAGATTTCTCATACACGCGGCAGTACGATACAAAAAAAATGACATCGAGTACGCGGACCGTCCATACGGCGGAATCAATTCAAAGATTTCGGCAGACCCTTCCGGGTAAGGTTGAACCAATAAGTCGCTTTTATCGGCTGGATCGGAACGGTATTTGCAACACGCTTCGAGCTGGGACTCCAAGCAATCGAGGAGCGTTCACCTCGCCAAGGCCCGTCCATCCGGTATACCCGCGTTGCATCACGGTTAGAGAGGCCGCGCGAATTCATTCTTATCCGGATTGGTTCCGTTTTCACTGCACGAAATGGCACGGATTCAGGCAGATTGGCAATTCTGTTCCCCCCCTCTTGGCAAGGAACGTGGCTTCAGAATTGATCCGCGTTTTGCGCGTAGAACCTCAAAAACCTATAGAAAGACAAACATTGGACGATGAATCTCTCCTTTCCTTGAACATGGCTCAGGCAGCGGAACGCTATGGTGTAGATCCCCATGTAATCGAGCCGCGAATAAGAAGCAACGGGTAGGTGGCGTATGGCAAGAGTTCAGGCTTACACGACGATTATTGCCGAGATTTTTCGTCGGCATTATCAACAAGGGCTCACGTCTTTTGATTTTCCTCGCGCCGAATTCGAGGAATTCGCTCATAAAATGGAGGTTCAGCTTCCCAAGAATGTGGGTGATATTCCGTACCATTTTCGATTTCGTTATGCTCTACCTCGGGAAATCATCGATACCGCACCTGAAGGATTGGAATGGATTATTGAGTTGGCGGGACATGCAAAATATAGGTTTCGTCTATGCCCTAAAAGCAGGGTTATACCCAATCCGAGTCAACTGCAGATCAAAATTCCAAATGCGACTCCGGAAATCATATCCGCGCATGCCTTGAATGACGAACAGGCGTTGCTCGCTATCGTTAGATATAACCGATTGATTGATGTATTTCTTGGGCTGACCTCCTTTTCATTACAAAACCACCTTCGTACTACGGTCAAAGATATCGGGCAAATCGAGATAGATGAGGTTTATGTTGGTATCAATAAGAAAGGCGCTCAATTCATTATCCCCGTGCAAGCCAAAGGTGGCCGAGACAAGATCGGCACCGTTCAAACGGCGCAGGACATTGCCTGCTGCCAGCAGAAGTTCCCCACCCTTTTATGCAGACCGATTTCGGCTCAATTTATGAGCGATAAGGCTATCGCAATGTTTGAACTCGCGTTGGTCGATTCGGAAATTCGTATTGTCGACGAGAAACATTATAGATTGGTGCCGGCGCACGAGATCACTGGTCTCGAATTGAAGAAATATGGCGAATCAGAATAATGGAGGCGCGATTGTCCTGGCCCATCAGCCTCGCCTCATTGGGATGGGTACCACAAGGGGTGAGCGATGAAAAAAATCCCTCCCGTCCATCCGGGTGAAATTTTGAACGAGGAGTTCCTCGAGCCGCTCGGCATCAGCCAGAACCGGCTCGGGCGCGAGCTCGGCGTTTCGCCGCGACGGATCAATGAGATCGTCCACGCCAAGCGCGCCATCACAGCCGACACCGCCCTGCGCCTGGCGCGCACTTTCGGCAATTCCGCCACTTTTTGGCTCGGACTGCAGATGGATTACGATCTCGACGTGGCCGAAGATGACTCGGCGGCCGGGATCAAGGCGCAAGTGCGCAAACGAGCCGTGGCGTGAGAGAAGATTTCGCTCAAACGATGTACGTGCCGAAAATGACGCGGATGTCGGAGGGGGCGAAGGATGTTTCGATCAGGTGGCCGCCTTCGAGGTAAAACAGGCCGTGCAGTTGCGGCGTAATGGACGAGATGACGCCGTAGGTGCCCTCGGTGATCGGGCCGAAATCGTTCAGGCTTTGGATATAATGGCCCATCTCGAAGTGCTTGTCGCCGATGTCGACCGATCCGATGCTCTCGGCCAGGTGGCGCATCGCGCCCCCGATCCGCATCCGGTCCTCCGAATCCAGGTGATCGAGCAAGTACCGCAGGTTATCACCCAGGTTGGAGTTCTCGATTTCGGGATGAATCGCCCCATGCTCCAGCGAGTACTGCACCAAATTAACATTATAGCGCGGCTGCATCTGGTTGAGACACCAGAAGAGACACTTAAGGTGCAGAAGCAGTTTTCTGCGTTGCTGGACCAACTGGACCAACATAAGGGACATGACACCAAAAAAGAATAAGGGCCTCTAGTAAGCGCTAGATCCACGACCCAAATTTTACAAAGGTTGCATTTGGCGCGTCAAGCCCTATTGTGGGTCGTGACACCCTCTTCATCGCATTTGGAGTCAGGGCCGCCTTCGCCCGCTCGCGGATGTTTTTGGCTGCAAAAACACCCGCGTATGCTAAAATGCCAACGATTAGGCCCTCGCGCCCGCGCCGCCCGCCAAGGAAGGGATCTCATGACCAACAACCCCCTGCCCGCTCCCCGCGCCAAGACCCGCCCGGTCAAGGTCGGTCCGCTCGTCATCGGCGGCGGCGAGCCGATCCGCGTGCAGTCGATGACCTCCACCGACACGGCCGATGCCGAGGCCACGCTGGAACAGATCCGCGTGCTGGCCGAAGCCGGCTGCGAGATCGTCCGCGTGACGGTGGACACGCCCAAGGCCGCGCAGGCGCTGAGCGAGATCCGCCGCCGCTGCCCGATCCCGCTGGTCGCCGACATTCATTACAACTACCGCCTGGCGCTGGAGGCGGCCCCCCACATCGACAAGATTCGGATCAACCCCGGCAACATCGGCGCCGAGGAAAACGTGCGCGCGGTGGTGGCGCGGGCCAACGAGTTCGACCTGCCGATCCGCATCGGCGTCAACCAGGGGTCGCTCGAACGCGACATCGGCCTGAAGTACGGCGCGCGCATGGTCGAGAACATGATGCTTCCGCCCGAGTGCGGATACCCGGCCGAGGCGCTGGTCGAGTCGGCGCTGCGCAACGTCGAAATCCTGGAGCGGTTTGGTTTCACGCGCACGATCGTCTCGGTCAAAAGCTCCAACGTGCCGCTGATGGTGCGCGCCTACCGCCTGCTGGCCGCGGCCTGCGACTACCCGCTGCACCTGGGCGTCACCGAGGCCGGCACCAAGGACAACAGCAACATCAAGAGTTCGCTCGGCATCGGCGCGCTGCTGCTGGACGGCATCGGCGACACGTTGCGCGTCTCGATCGCCGCCCGCTCGAACGAGGAAAAGGCCGAAGAGGTGCGCACGGGATACAAGATCCTGCAGGCGCTCGGGCTGCGCCGCTTCGGAGTCGAGGTGGTCAGTTGCCCGACCTGCGGCCGCGAAGATCAGGGCTTCGACACCGCGAGCATCGCGCGCGAGATCGAGGTGCTCAACGCCGCCATGGCCCGCCCGCTCAAGATCGCGGTGATGGGATGCACCGTCAACGGTCCCGGCGAGGCCTCCGAGGCCGACCTGGGCGTCGTGGCCAGCGGCAAGACGGCCAAGATTTTCCGCCGCGGCAAACTGATCCAGACCCAGGTGCCGTTTGACGAGGTCATCACCCGGCTCAGCGAGCTGATCGCGAATTTCGAGGTCGATGGATGAAGATTATTTTTTTCGGCACCCCCGAGTTCGCCCTGCCGGCCTTGCATCGATTGATCGCCGGCCCGCACGAGGTCTGCCTGGTCGTCACGCAGCCCGACCGGCCCAAGGGGCGCGGCCAGAAGCTGGAGGCCTCGCCGATCAAGCAGTTGGCCGAGCAGCACGGGCTGAGCATTCTGCAGCCGCACCGACTGCGCCGCGAGCCGGAAGCCGTCGAGGCGATCCGCGCGGCCGGCGCCGACCTGGGCGTGGTGGCGGCGTTCGGCCAGATCCTGCCGCGCGAGGTGCTCGAGGCGCCGCGCCTGGGCTGCCTCAACATCCACCCCTCGCTGCTGCCGCTGTATCGCGGCGCGGCGCCGATCCAGCGCGCGATCCTCGAGGGCCAGTCCGACACCGGCGTCACGCTGATCCTGCTCGACGAGCGGCTCGACAGCGGCCCGATCGTCGCCCAGCAGCGCACCGAGATCCTGCCCGACGACAACGCCCGTTCGCTCGGCGACATGCTGGCCGTACTCGGCGCCGACATGCTCGTGCGCGTGATCGACGAGGCGCACGAGACCGGGCACATCGACTCGGTCGCGCAGGATGACGCCCTGGCCACCCTCGCGCCGCGCATCGCCAAAGAGGAGGGGCTGATCCCTTGGAGCGACCCGACCGAGGCGATCATGCATCGCCTGCGCGCGCTAACCCCCTGGCCGGGCGCCTTCACCTTCATCGCCGGCGAGCGCCAACTCACGCTCGTGCAGGCCGAACCGCTCTGGGAAAACGAGGCCGAGGAACTTGGCGCGATGAACGAGGCCGATCCGGGCACGGTCACCTCGCTCAAGAAGGAATTCGGCTTCACGGTCAAGACCGGCGACGGCCACCTGCTGGTCACGGCGGTGCAGCCGCAGGGCAAGAAGCCGATGGAAGGCTGGGCTTTCATCGTCGGGCGCAATATCCAAAAGGGCGATCACCTCGGCTCACCCATGAGGAAAGCGTAGCGTTTCAGGGATGCCATCTGACGGCGAAGCCGTCTTTGGAGTGCGGCGGCTTGCTGCCGCTTTTCCTGGCCTTGAGCTCGACCAAAACCTTTGCAGGCCAGTCTGTCAATCCATACCCAAGGTCGGTGGCACGAAAGAGATCTGTCAACGGCCGCCCGCAATGTTTGCTCAACCGCGGCGCGCCAGGCGGGAACCGCCGCGCGGTTCAATTTCAAAGCCCCGGGTTGCCGCAGGCTACCCGGGGTTGGCAAGACAAAATATCCGAACCCCATCGGGGTTCAATAAGAAATTTCCCCGCAGCCGGGCCGTTTGTTCACCGTTTAAAATATATTCAACCCCGCTGGGGTTGGAGGACCTTTTCGCCTCGTGACCTCGGGTAGGCGTCGCCAACCCGAGGCTTAGGAATTCAACCGCGCTGCGGTTGAGCGGACGCGATAATCTTTCAGCCATCCTTTAATCGCCGGCGGTGATGCTGTTTAAATAATTGAGTGCTGTCTGAGAATTGGGATGATTTTCGCCCAGGCTGGTCCGGAAAATCTGAAGCGCGCGTCGCAACATCTCCACCGCCACTTTCTTGTTGCCATGAGCCAGTTCGAATGAGGCGAGGTTGACAAGATCAATGGCAACATCAGGATGATCGGGTCCATAAGATTCTTCGTCAATGGCCAGCGCCCGGCGCATCATCGGTTCGGCCTCGTCCATCCGGTCGGTGGCCTTAAGCAATTGCGCCAGATTGTTCAGATCAATCGCCACATCGGGGTGATCCGGCCCGAAGGCGGCCTCGTCAATCGCCAGCGCCCGGCGCATGAGCGGCTCGGCTTCGCTCAGTCGGTTGGAGTCCTGAAGCAATAGCGCCAGATTGTTCATCCGGATGGCCACATTTGGGTGATCCGGTCCCGAGGCGGACTGATCAATTGCCAGCGCCCGGCGCATGAGTGGCTCGGCCTCGCTAAGCCGGTCGGTGGCCAGAAGCAATTGCGCCAGATTGTTCAGTGCAGTGGCAAGTTTTGGATGATTCTCGCCCAGAGAATCCTCGATGATGTTTACAGTCCGGCGCATGAGCGGTTCGGCCTCGCGCAGCCGGTTGGTGGCATGAAGCAATAACGCCAGATTGTTCAGACTGCGGGCCACATCAGGATGATCCGGCCCGAAGGCGGCCTCGTCAATGGCTAGCGCCCGGCGTAGGAGCGGCTCTGCCTCGATCAGCCGGTTGGTGTCCTGAAGCAATGACGCCAGATTGTTCAGATCAATGGCCACCTTGGGGTGATCCGGCCCCAAGGACGCCTGGTCAATTTCCAGCGCCCGGCGCATGAGCGGCTCGGCCTCGCTTAGCCGGTTGGTGTATTGAAGCAATTGCGCGAGATTGTTCAGATCGCGAGCCACATCGGGATGATCCAACCCTAAGGCGGCCTCGTCAATGGCCAGCGCCCAGCGCATGAGCGGCTCGGCCTCGCTCAGCCGGTTGGTGGCCTGAAGCAATTGCGCCAGGTTGTTTAGCGGAATGGCTACATCGGGGTGATTCGGTCCGAAGGCTGCCGCTGCAATGGCCAAAGACTGGCGCAGGAG
>Ga0182027_10013878_pt1 | contig 11184 bp, 9 predicted proteins | sample 712E1DmetaG_FD_121300 | JGI IMG/M metagenome (GOLD analysis project Ga0182027, IMG submission 121300) | Permafrost microbial communities from Stordalen Mire, Sweden - 712E1D metaG (Illumina Assembly) | ecosystem: Environmental > Terrestrial > Soil > Wetlands > Permafrost | place: Sweden...
GCCGCCGTGTAATCCGCCGCACGATGGCGAATGTTGCGCGTGGTCAGCAAGCCTCCGCGCGGAATGGCCTCGACCACCTCGCCCACGACCATGCCGTACATATAAACGATGTCGCCGGGCTCGAGATCAACGAGCGCCATTTTGTGTTTGGCGGGAATGGTCTGCGTGACCATGCACGAAGCCGAGCCAAGCTGCACCTTCGAGCCCAGGTTGAGTGTGGCCAACGCCACCAGAACATTGTCGCGCGGGTCGAGTTGCAGAACGGTTTCCGGCATGAGAGCTCTTTTCTGTTTCTGCGGGGGAAGTCCGCGGTCAACAGAAAGGATACAACTCAGGCGCAATGTTGGGACAGCGCGCCGTTTTGCGCCTTTAGAGATGCGCGTAGTGCAGCAGCAGACCGGCGAGCGCGCCTCCTGTCAGGTCGCCCAGAATCGGTACCCACGCATACTGCCAGTTGGAACCGCCTTTGCCGGGGATGGGCAGCAGCGCATGGATGAGCCGCGGTCCCAGATCGCGAGCCGGGTTGATGGCGTACCCCGTGGTTCCACCTAGCGAGAGACCGATGCCCCACACCAGGCTGCCCACCAGCCAAGGCCCCAGGCCTGCCGCGGGTCCAGTCATTGAGACTCCGTGCGAAAAAATCGCGCCGGCCACGACGACCAGAACCATGGTGCCGATTACTTCGCTGACGAAGTTCATCGGTGGGTTGTGAACCGCGCCTTTGGTGCAGAAGATGCCCAGCTTGGCCGCGGGATCGGGCGTGAGCTTCCAGTGCGGGCCGTAATGCAGAGTCATGATGGCTGCACCGGCCATGGCGCCCAGCAGTTGGGCAGACCAGTAGGAAAGCACCTGCGAATAATTTCCGCCGATGACCGCCACCGCCAGCGTAATGGCGGGATTCAGGTGCGCGACGGGACTGCCGAAGGCCTGCGCCACCAGGACGCCGCAGAGCACGCCGAGCGCCCAGCCGGTGGTGATCACCATCCAGCCCGCGTCGGCTGCATAGGACTTGCGCAGCGTTACGCCGGCACACACGCCGGTGCCTAAAAGCACCAGGACCAGCGTGCCCATGAATTCGCCTAACCATGCAGAGTGCATCGAAACTTCCTTGCTTACGTTTGCGCTGCTGCCGCCTAGCCGAGTGGCATGCAGAGCGCAAACCTGAAATCAATTTAAAGAACGAGAGCATTCTCTACTGTCCACCCCATCCCCGCCAACTCCAGTGGTGGAAGGAGCTAACATGGATAGGGTCAGCGAGGGTACTCGCATGAAAATGACTGGTAGCATTCGCAATCTGTTTTCTGGAGCAATTATGGCAACCACTTTTGCCGGCGGAGCCGGCGCGCAACAGCCTACTGCCCATCACTGGGCCATCGTGCTTCACGGCGGCGCGGGCATTATTGAGCGCGCCAGCATGAACCCTGCAACCGAGGCAGCGTATCGGGCTTCGCTCGCCGAGGCCACGCAGGCCGGCGCGCAGGTTCTGGATCGTGGCGGCACGTCGCTCGACGCAGTAGAGGCGGCGATTCGCATTCTCGAAGACGATCCGCTGTTCAATGCCGGACGTGGCGCGGATTTTGCTGCGGATGGCAGGAACGAGCTTGACGCGGCCATCATGGATGGGTCGAACATGAAAGCCGGGGCGGTGGGGGACGTGACACGGTCGCGGCATCCCATCAGCCTGGCGCGCGCGGTGATGGAAAAGTCGCCGCACGTGTTTCTTGTGGGGCAGGGCGCCGACGAATTTTCAGTTTATGCGGGCCTGGAGCAAGTGGATCCCAGCTACTTTTTTACCGAGCGGCGCTGGCAGTCGCTGGTGAAGCAGTTAAAGAAGGAAGGGCTGCCCATTCCGCCGCGGCCCGCGGGCGCGCCTCCGCCGCCTGCCGAGCCGGTGACAGAGATCGAGCCGCCCGACGCTCACAAGTACGGCACCGTGGGCGTGGTGGCTCTGGACCGCGCAGGAAATCTGGCTGCGGGCACGTCCACCGGCGGCACGCAGGCCAAGCGATGGGGCCGCGTGGGCGACTCGCCTATTATCGGCGCCGGCACCTACGCATCGAACCAATCGTGCGCCGTATCCGCGACCGGCACCGGCGAGTATTTCATCCGGCTTACGGTGGCGCGGACGGTTTGCGCGCTGGTGCAATACAAGGGCATGAAGTTGCAGGCTGCGGCCGACGAGGTGGTTCACCAGGAGCTGACCGGCCTCGACGGCGACGGTGGCGTGATTGCGATTGCGCCTGACGGCGAAATGGTATGGAGTTTTAATACGCCGGGAATGTACCGCGCCAGGCTGGCCGAGGGCGGCAAGCTGGAGATCGGAATTTATAACGACGAGCCATAAGCGGCTGGGTGCCCCGATGGGGCGCCTAGGCACCGAGGGGGATATCAGCGGATGATTTCGAATTTCTCCCAGGGGCAATTGCAAACCGGGCAGCGCTCGTGCTCCTCTTCGGTCTCTGAGGTGTAGCCGCAGACCGGGCAAACGTAGAACTCGCGCGCAGATCCGATCCAGGAATCCACCTTGCCGCCTTGCAGCAGCACGATAGCTTCGCCGTAAAGCCGGGCGTGAGTTTTCTCTGCTTCCAGGGCTCCGGTAAAGGTGCGGATGGCCAGGGTGTTGCCGCGTGCCGTTGCCTCGGCGAGAAACTCCGGATACATGACGTCGACCTCGTGCTGCTCGCCGCTGAGCGCGGTCTTGAGGTTTTCTAGCGTGGTCTTCACTTCGACTTTATGAATCTCGCAGCGCACATCGCCGCCCAGCTGCTTGATGACGCGCGCGTGATTGGCGGCGTGAATCTGCTCGGCGCGGCCCGCGGCACGGAACAGGCTGGCGGCTCCATGCAGCCCGTCCTCATCTGCCTTGGCGGCAAAGGCGATGTATTTGGCAAATGCATTGGACTCGCCCTCAAAGGCGGCCAGTAAATTCCGGACGGTGATTTCGTTTTCCGCGGCGATGGACGGCATGAACACTTCTCCCGATCTTCATTCAAAAGCCTACGTGCTTCCCCATGGTGCAGGGCTGTGATGGCCGCTACAGAGCAGTGTGGCTGCGGATGCAGCGGACGGAAGAAGCCGCAAAGCCAAAGCCACTGGTAGAATGTTGCGCATGGATACAATTCAATACAACCTGCCGCAAGATCGCATTCCACGTGTCTGGTACAACGTGCTACCCGATCTTCCCAAGCCGATGGCGCCTCCGCTGCACCCCGGCACGCATAAACCCATTGGTCCCGACGACCTGGCTCCGCTGTTCCCGATGGGCCTGATTCTTCAGGAGGTGAGCGGCGAGCGCGAGATCGAGATTCCCGCGGAGGTGCGGCAAATTTACGCGCAGTGGCGTCCCTCGCCGCTCTATCGCGCGCGCCGGCTTGAGAAGGCTCTGGACACGCCGGCGCACATCTACTACAAGTACGAAGGCGTGAGCCCGGCCGGGTCGCACAAGCTGAATACCGCGGTTGCGCAGGCTTACTACAACAAGAAGGAAGGCACCAAGCATCTGTCTACAGAGACGGGCGCGGGCCAGTGGGGCTCGGCGCTGGCCATGGCGTGCTCGTTCTTCGGACTGGACTGCAAGGTCTACATGGTGCGTGTGAGTTACGACCAGAAGCCTTATCGCCGCGCGTTGATGGAGGCCTTCGGCGCTTCGGTTACGGCCAGCCCGAGTATGGAGACTGAGTCGGGGCGCGCGATTCTGGCCGAGCATCCGGATTCGAACGGCTCGCTGGGGATTGCAATTTCAGAAGCTGTGGAAGTGGCCGCCAAGGATCCGAATACCAAGTACGCACTGGGCAGTGTGTTGAATCATGTGTTGCTGCACCAGACGGTGATCGGGCAGGAAGCGATTGAGCAGATGGCGCTGGCCGGGGACGATCCGGACGTGATCATCGGCTGCACAGGCGGCGGATCGAATTTCGCGGGACTGGTGATGCCGTATATCGGCCGAAAGCTGAAGGGCCAGAGCAGTGCGCGCGTGGTTGCCGTGGAACCGGCCGCCTGCCCGAGCCTGACCAAAGGCCGCTTTACTTATGACTTCGGCGATACGGGCCACCTGACTCCGCTGGTGAAGATGCATACCCTCGGCAGCACGTTTATTCCGCCCGGAATCCATGCCGGCGGATTGCGCTATCACGGCATGGCGCCGTTGGTTTCGCATGTGCTGGATTTGGGGCTTGCGGAAGCGGTGACCGTGCAGCAATTGGATGCGTTCGCAGCCGGCATCCAGTTTGCGCGCGCCGAGGGGATCATTCCTGCGCCGGAGGCGAACCACGCTGTTGCCGCGACGATCGGCGAAGCGCTGCAGGCAAAAGCAGAAGGCAAGGCGCGCACGATTCTCTTCAACCTGAGCGGCCATGGGCACTTCGACATGCAGAGCTACATCGCGTATCAGGCAGGAAAGCTGGAGAACTACGAATATCCGGCGGAGGAGATCGCGATGGCGCTAGCCGGGTTGCCGGCGTTTGAGTAGGCTATTGAAAGGTTGATTTTCTGAATGAAGAAGGCCATCCCTGTACAGGATGGCCTTCGCAATTTGGCGATTGAAAATGATGCCGACCGCGGGTTAAGGCTGCGCGGGAATGCCTTGGGTGGAGTTGCGCGCCATCGCTTTTTCAGTGAGCACCTTGTGGGCATTGTCTTCGAGGGCCTGGGCTGCGGGCAGATAGGTGACTGCCTTCTGAATCTCGGGGTCCCAATCGGCGAGAGTGCGCAAGCCCTGCAACTGTCCAAACTGGATGGTGACAATCTTTTCCTTGATGCGCACCTTCACCCAGTCCATTACGCTATCCATCTCCGCTTGGGTCCACTCGATGGTCTGACTGGTCAGGTACTTCTTGAAGTCGGCCAGCACCGCATCGTCCACCTGGAAGTTCTTGTCCACGGGGTGGGTGGAGACATACACGGGCGCAAACTTGAAGAACACATCCCTGGCCATGAGCTCGTCCTGGAAGTGATTGGCCAGCGGTGTGTCAATCTTTTCATCCGGCGTGATGCCGCCGCCGCCATAGACCGTGCGGCCTGCGTCGGTGAGCTTGACTTCCTGGTTGGTGGAGTTCGAAGGAAGCGCGCCGGCATGGTTGTAGTAGTAGTCGTAGAGCGAGACGCCGGTGTAGTTGCGCTGGATGAGCCGTCCGGACGGCGTGTAGTAGTGATAGGTGGTGAGCGCGAGGCCGGTGTTCTCGCTCAGGTTATACACGGTTTGCACCAAGCCCTTGCCAAAGGTCGTTTCGCCGACGATGAGGGCGCGATCGTGATCCTGCAGCGCTCCGGAGACGATCTCAGCCGCGGAGGCTGTACCGCGGTTGACCAGCACAACGATGGGAAAAGTTTTGCCGTTGTTGCCATGCGTGGCCGTGTAGTTCTGGTCGGGGTAGGCGCGCCCGCGCTGCGAAACGATTGTCTGCCCTTTGGTCAGCAGGTGGTCGCACACATCGACCGCCTGGCTCAGCAACCCGCCGGGGTTGTTGCGAAGGTCGATCACCAGGCCCCTCAGGTCGCCGAAGCTGTTGATGGCCTCGGTCATCTCGTCGCCGGTAGTCTCCTGGAACTGGGTGAGATGGATGTAGCCGATGCCGGGCCGAATCTCGTATTTCAGGTCGACGGAGGGGTGGGGAATCTCGTCGCGCACCAGGTCAAACACCAGCGCCGCCACCTGGCCTACACGCGTGGTGGTCACTTGCACGTGGGTTCCCTTGGGGCCTTTCAGCGCTTTGGCAACCTGGTCCGAAGTCCAGCCGTCGGTGGTTTTACCGTCGACGGCCGAGATGATATCGCCAGGGTGGATGCCGGCCCGGAATGAGGGAGTACCCTCGTAAGGCGTGATTACATACACTTTATTGCCCTGCTGCTGGATAACCATGCCGACACCGTAATAATGGCCGCGCTGATCTTCGCGCAACCGGGCGTAGGCCTTGGGATCGTAAAAATTGGAGTGCGGGTCGAGAACGCGGAGCATGCCGGGGATGGCTCCGTCGTAGATGGCCGTGTCTGCCTTGTCGCCATCGATGGGCTCGGCGTAGTTTTTTTCCACCAGCGAATAAACATCGGTGAACGACTTGAGGCTGTCGCGAAGCTGGCTCTCGTCGGTCGCGGACTGCGCGCCCACTCTGCGCTGCAATACGCTACCAACTACGGCGCAGACGGCGAAGAAGAGAACTACGGTGAAGAGTGCGCGGCGGGCGCGAGGAGTCATAAGCGGACGGAACCTCCGAACGGCGAATGCGGCAGGGGGCCCATCCGCGGCTTTCCAATCAATCGAGTCTCAATCCGCGGCTTGCGGCTGGATTGGTCCCCGAGAAAGATTCGCCTTGCCCGATTCCGGCAAGGCTAAAGAGATTGGCACACCGCTTACGGGGACTCCGCAGAGCCATCTTGGGCTAAGTATAGCACCGTAATATTTGACTCCGGGATGCACCATTCGGGTAGCGGGCATCCATAAATAGGGGGACGTGCAGAAATGGAATTGCTTAAAATCCGGGACATGGTAGGGCCTGTCGCCGGAAAGCGCGCCGCGCCGCCATCGCTTTCCCCGCCTTAGCAAGCTGCGAGAAAAGGCCTGAACCTGATTTTGGCGCGAGGTGGAGTTTTGCAGGAGCTAAAGCCCACGATCATTTTGCGACATTTGCGGCACGACTGAATTCCGTGCCCTGTTACAGAGCCTTGAGGTATGGCGCCAAGACCGAGATTTTCCGCCGCCTGTCAAAGCGGTGGCCGGGATGCAGTTCCGGGGTGATTCGGCCGCGTTTCGGTGGTGATTCGGCTGTGGATAGACCATCGATTGGCGGGAATCGGCCGACATCGTGGATCGGCAGTGGGGCCCAAATCGGGCCGGGAATCGCGCACCTGCTGCCCAGCCATTTACAATGACGTCTATGCTTCAGGTGGTGTTTCCTTGTGCCTGGCGTGTGCTGACCTTATGACCCTAAGATTCCTTCGCATCTCCGCAGCAGTTGTGTTTGGCACGGCGCTGCTCGCTGTTCCCACGTTGGCGCAAAACCAGAATAATGTTGCGCCTCAGAGCCCGTACGGGGGCGATACGGTCGAGGACATCGTCGCCCGGGTGAACGATCAGATCATCACCCGCTCCGACTACGACCGTGCCATGACCGAAGTAGACCAGGAGGCGCGCCAGCACGGAGCCGCCACGTTGCAGGAGATCTCCGAGTCCCACAAGGACCTGCTCCGCAACCTTATTGACCAGCAGCTCTGGCTCTCCAAGGGCAAGGAACTGGGCATTACGGGCGATACCGAGCTGATCCAGCGTTTGGACGAGATTCGCAAACAATACCACCTGGATAGCATGGAAGACCTGGAGAAGGCCGCAAAGGAACAGGGAGTTTCCTTCGAGGACTTCAAGGCCAATATCCGCAACGGGGTTATCACCCAGAACGTGATGCGCCAGGAGGTAGGTTCCGAGATCCGATTCACTCCCGGCGAGGCCGAGCGCTACTACGAGCAGCACAAGCAGGACTATACGCAGCCTGAAAGCGAGAGCCTGAGCGAGATTCTTATATCGACCGGAGCAGCCGGCGCCACCGATGCAGCCAAGGCTGACGCTGCCAAGGCCAAGGCCGAGGACATAGAGGCCCGGCTTCACGCGGGCGGCGATTTCAGCCAGCTTGCCAAGTCGTTCAGCGACGGCCCAACCGCAGCCCAGGGCGGCGACCTGGGGCAATATCAGAGAGGCGCGCTGCCCAAGGCGCTCGAGGACAAGACCTTCCCCCTGAAGAGCGGACAATTCACCGACCCGATTCTGACCCGCCAGGGCTACGTCATTCTCAAGGTCGTTCAGCACATCCCCGGCGGTCCTCGGCCGTACAAGGACGTTGAAGGCCAGGTTGAAGACGCCTTTTACTTGAGCCGGATGGAGCCGGCCATTCGCGCGTATCTGACCAAGGTGCGCGAAGATTCCTTTATCGACATCAAGCCGGGCTACATTGACACCGGCGCAAGCCCCAACGAGACCAAGCCGGTATACAGCGCCTATACACCGCCCGCGCCGAAGAAGAAGGCGAAGGTGGAGCGCACCCGCTTCCGCGAGAGCACGCACACGTTCCGGCAAAAGTCGCCGCAGGCTGCGGCCGCTCCTGCGCCGGCGGTGGTAAAGGTGAGCGAGGTGACGAAGAAGAAGCACGGCAAGAACGCAGCGCCAGCGGTGGAAAAGCCGGGCAAGAAGGAAAAGATTCGCTTTGGCCAAAAGCCGCGCGAAACTTTGCCCACGGAACCCAACGGCTCAGTCGAAAATGCGGGCGCTCTTCCGGAGACGGCCTCGAATGCCGCCGAGCCGGTCAATCCTCTGGAATCGACGGCACAGGATAAGAAGACGCGCTTCAGTCAACGTGCCAAGGGGCCCAAGCAGCCCAAGCCGAAGGGTCTGCAGCCCGACGCGTTGGCCCCCGAGGCGCCGGATGCCGCCGAGGTAGCCGACCGCGCATCGCAATCGGGCCCGCTGGGGCTGGCTGGCGATACGGCCTCCAAGAAGAAAAAGAAGTCCACCACCGAAGGCGAAAAGACGCGCATGGCCAACCGGAAGAAGGAGCCTGAATCCGAGAAGCCGCAGACCCCGCAGTTTACGCCGGCGCCCCAGGAACCGGGAGCGCCCGCGCCGGCTCGCGAGGATCAGGGAACGCCGGTTCCCACGCCTCAGCCGCAACAATAGTTGAGCCGATCGGGCAAAACCGGTGGGCCTGGGATACATTCCCAGGCCCGCTTCGTTTTTGGCAATGGCGGCCTGGTGCGTTAATCTTCTCGGCAGAATGAAAGATATCTACATTGCCGATCTCGCCAACTTCGACGAAGGAAAGTTCTTCGACGGATTCTTTCTTGTTCTCGCCAAGCAACAGCGCACAACCAAGACGAACAAGGCCTATCTCAGCCTGATCCTGGGCGACAAGACCGGCCAGCTCGAAGGGCGCATCTGGGAGCCCGGCGACCCGCGCATCGCGAAAGATTTCGAGAAGGGCGACGTCGTCAAAGCGCGGGGCAGCGCCTCACGCTTCGACGATCGGCTACAGATGAAGATCGACCAGCTTCGCCTGGCGCAGACGGCCGAGGTAGACAAGAGCGACCTGCTGCCTTCGACCACCTACGACGTGGCCGCGCTCTGGAGCCAGCTTCTGCTGAGTGTCGACAGCCTGACCAATCCCGAGCTCAAGCGGCTGCTCACTACGATTCTCGGCGATCCGGCCATTGGCGCCGCTTTCCGCGAAGCCCCAGCCGCGCGCCAGCTCCATCACGCCTGGCTCGGCGGATTGCTGGAGCACGTTGTCAGCCTGCTCACACTGGCCGATCGCGTCGCGGCCCACTACCCTCTGCTCGATCGCGATTTGCTGCTCGCCGGCGTGGTCCTTCACGATATTGGAAAAATTCGCGAGCTTTCCTGGGAGATCGGTTTCGATTACACCATCGAAGGCACGCTGCTGGGCCATATCCAGATGGGCATCGACATGGTTGAGAAGGCGATTGCGGGCCTGCCCGACTTCCCTAGCCACCTGCGCACGCTGGTCCTGCACATGATCCTGTCGCACCACGGCAAGCTGGAGTTTGGCTCGCCCAAGCTGCCCATGATTCCCGAGGCGCTGGTGCTAAATTTCGTAGACGATCTGGACGCCAAGATGCAGGCCGTGAGCAGCGAGTTTGAGAAATCATTGAGGGAAGGCAAAGGGCCGGACGAGTTGACGGGCAAAGTCTGGTCGCTCGACAACCGGCAGTTGCTGAATACGAAGCGATGGCTGGGAGAAAGCAAGGAATAGGGAATAGTGCGTCCGCCGGCACGCCGCCATAGTTTTCGCGGCGGTTTCTTATTTCGCTGCGCGCATTGGATTGATGAACTTCAGCCCGGCAAAGTGTTTCTCGTTGTCCGTAACGAGTATGCAGTCGTTGGCTTCGGCGACGGCGGCAACAATCATGTCTACGGGGCTACGGGGTCTTCCGGCTTTCACACCATCGGACATAAGCCGCCCCCACACCAATGCCGCGTTTTCATCGAAGACCAGCAATCGGCCGCGAAAGAATGCCTGCGGGCCCCGAGGGCCGGTAAACCATGTTTCCATCTCCCGACGCCTTCTGCTCACAGGAAGCTCGAGAACCCCGCTCCAGATTTCGGCGAGGTTCAGGGAGCTGGTAAATAGGTCTTCGTCGGCCTGATCGTCTAGCCATGCAAGCAAGGAGTCGGAAGGACGCGGCTTGAGTGGATCGCTGATGACATTTGTGTCAAGCAAGTACCGGCTCAAAGATCGACCTTTCGGGCATTAACTCGCCTGCGCGTTACATTCAGTTCGATCCCCATCAGGGGCGAATTTCGCAACATATTCAGAATGCCGCCCTTCTTGCGGGAATCGGGCGCGACTTCCTTGCTCAAGGTCGCGCGAATTTCAGCGGCTTCCGGGGTATCTTCGGCCAGACGTTTGGCAAGGGTGCGCACAAGGTCGCGATCCGCGGCCAGCCCCAGCACTTCAAACCGCGCCATGCCGCGCTTGGTTAGGCGCTTACGGTAATTCTTCAGTGCTCGTGCCTGCGCTGTGCTTGCCATGACGCCCTCCGCATATATCCAGTAATATATCCTGAAATATGCAGAAATGCAAGCGGCTCAACCCAGGAACCAATCCCACTGTTCCTTGGTCAGCGGCACCACGGAAAGCCTGCCGATGACCAGCAGCGGCGAACCGGCAAACAGCTTTTCCGCCTTGATGGCGGGCAGCGTCTTCGGCGTTTTCAGACGCTTGCCCACCTTGACGCGCACCACAGGCACCTTTGGATCGCTGGGATCCACGCTGACCACGGTCCCTGTGCCTACCGCGGCGCGCTCTTCGCCGGTGTGGTAGAAAATCCACTTCGTTCCCGCCTTCATTTCGCGTAGATGCTTCACGGCCGTCGGGTTGGTCACGCCATCCCACACCGTCTCTTTGTCGCGCAGGAAATCGTCGAAGGAGTAGACGCCAGGCTCAGTCTTAAAGAGGAAGTAGCTCATGGGCTCCATGGTACGGGAGAGGCCCAAAGTCAGTGAATAGGATTTTGTTCCGTAGGACAGCCGCCGACAACCATGTCGCCAGCGTGCTACCCTTTCGCAATGATGTCGAACCCGGCGGCTGAACTTGTTGCGCGCGGCTATGAGGCGCGCGGCGAGAAACGGCTGACAGATGCCAAGAATTGTTTTGCCCAGGCGGTCGATCGTTGCCGAAAGGCCAA
>Ga0182027_10013880_pt1 | contig 11184 bp, 12 predicted proteins | sample 712E1DmetaG_FD_121300 | JGI IMG/M metagenome (GOLD analysis project Ga0182027, IMG submission 121300) | Permafrost microbial communities from Stordalen Mire, Sweden - 712E1D metaG (Illumina Assembly) | ecosystem: Environmental > Terrestrial > Soil > Wetlands > Permafrost | place: Sweden...
ATTGTTGAATAAGGTAAATCTGATTGAATATCTTAGAACAACATGGGAAAAGCTTATGGAAAGTCAAAGGCGACCCGTGCAATTATCCTTTTTGTAAATAATTTAAGCCGGACAGGCCTGATTGAAACTCTTATCTAAAAGAGAAAATCTAAAATAAAGCGCAATAATTTTTTTCAGGAAACTCAAGCTATGCTTAATTCCATCCTTCATATCCTGAAAGAAAATGATCGTACCTTGACTATGGCCCACAACATATTCGCTGAAATCATCTTCCGACCACGTTTGTAGTAGATACTCTTGCGGGGTTAAATCGTTTGTAATTGCTTGATCTAACCCAGAATTGTCGATAGTTCCCCCGACATATTGTCCGCCATATTTTTTTGAAATAATGGATATTTTATTTGCGCAAGAAAGAAGGGCTAGTTTTCCAATTCCTTTTCTTCCGATGTATGGTCGTTTTCTATGGGAGAATGATTTCCCTTCCTTTCTTTTTGAATATCCGATTCTAAGAAATTTGTTTTGAAAATCATGATCAGTCATTCCTAACCCATCATCTTTTATAAAGAGGCTATTATTGTCTCTGTCAATATAAATATGAACATTCTCAGCATCCGCATCCCAAGAGTTTGAAATCGCCTCACCAAGAACTGTTGCGAAACTTCTGTAGAGATTTCTGCCCAAATGATTCAATACGCTCAGAGAAATTTCGAACGAGAACGACTTCTGGTGCGATTTGTTAGCCATAAAACTCCTGAGAACATGTTAAAAGTTTACATGCTCAACTGATTACATAAATTTGAATTCCAACGATAATCGCTATTTTTAACACCTTTTGCCTTTTTTTTTCGCCCCAGGATGGGGCGTGTCTTGGGGGGGTTGCTGCATTTTTTTTGATTTTCCAAACTAATAAAATAGATTTATTCCATATCGTTTTTCGATTTTTATGTCTTTCCGCCACCGCTTTTTAATTTATTCGATTAAGGGCTGCCCGGTTTTTTCTTTATTTCCGTTTTCTCCACCGCCCCCCGTCTTTTTCTTGTCCTCCGCTAAGCTGCACCGTCCTCGGTGACTGCTTAAGTAAACTGGTTGTATTGCGGGGTGCGGTCTTTTACTTTTCAAAGTTTGCCAGAGAGTATCAGCTTGTCATTTAGGTAATGTCCTCGGACAGTGCATCGTCAGTTGTCCTTACCCTAAGTATTAGCACATTGTCAACTACAACCAACGATTCACCTGAGAAAATCGAGATACCCTACAAATTAATAAAATTTATCGCTTGATCAAAAGAAATTAATCGTAATGTTAACTTTTCAAATCCTGAAATCCTTTAATCCGTTTAATCCCAGTTCAGACGATGTTTTACCAAATCCCCGGCAGTAGCCTTGAAGTCGTGTCGCAATATTCTTTATATTTTTGTCCAAAATGGTCCAGTAAAACGCGTTCCTCGATCGCAATCCGGAAAAGAAGAGCTATTATAGTAAGAAACGGGGCCGCGAGCAGGGCAAACCCATTGGACAGCGCGCATCCTAAACCAAGAAGCACAAGGATTTGGCCCAAGTATGAAGGATGTCTGATCCATCGGTACAATCCGTCACGAATCAATACATGGTCCTTGAGAATCGTGACGCGATGAGTAAAGTGTTTTGAAAGCGTTCGCATGGCGCTTAGACGAATCCAAAGACCGAGGACCGCAATCGAAATTCCCATAAGTTCCCATAAAATAGGGTTCAGCAGCGCGCCGAAGTTTGAAAATGTAAACAAAGCCGCAATCGTCATTCCTACGGACACAGAGATATAAATCCAGAAGAAACTTCCATGATCTTTGACTTCTTCCCCTTCCACGTTACCGCGATTTCGCTCGGCAAGACGCTTTTCCCAAATGCCCCAGAGAATGGAAGCAATAATTACGACCAATCGGACCGGTAATTGGGTTGGTATCGTCATGTAGAGCCTCATCTTTAAATGGCAGCTATTACCGGTTAAAAGAACGAATATGAAAATGAACACAAAATACTGGTTGGAAAAATTAATTCTCTAGAAGAATAGGTCCCAATAGGCATAATTTCATACGCATCGGAGATCTGAGTAGCCAGAATAGAATAGCTTCTTATTTGACCTGCTATCGAACACCCGACCCAGAAGGTCAAATGCTTGTTAAATTCATATCCGGCTTTAGCACCGATTTTAGTCCCCCAGGCTCCACTAATATTGCTTAAACCCGCTACATTACTATAAAATAATCCGCCAAAAAAATCGAATACTTTTGATGGCGCTGTTTCGTTTAAATAATAGGTAAAGGCATAACCGTTGAATAGCGAATAAGCAAAATGGCTTGATGGATAATCCCAGGTCAATGATGAAACAAAACTTGATGTTTTTTGTTCGGATTTAGACCATCCAACCCGAGCTTCCGCAGACATACCGCCAAGATAATTTGAATACCAAACGGCTTGACTTCCAGCAGATTCGGTCGATGTAAGCAAATAAGAAAAGGAAGGAGAAAAACCAATCCCTAAATGGACTCCTTGTCGATAAGTATCATCCGCAAAACATCCAACGAATAAGGTAAAAAGCAGCACAGCGCACGCTTTTTTTTTCAAGAAGACCTCCTGAGTATTTTCAGAATGGCCTTTTTCAACGACCGTCGAAATTTAAAACCCACAGCGGGGATGAACGCAAGGCTGTATCCTGTTCCGCATTGGTTATTTTTTGCACCGTCCGGTTTTTTTACATAAAAACTTTGTTCCAGAACGGTTGGATTCGTCGAAGTTGGCAATCGATATTGCAATTGTGCGATGTACGTGCCTTCATGTACAAGGTCATTGCTTGAACCCGTATAAGTTCCATTCCAATAAATATCGATATTAAATATTGCATTTTTTATATAATTTATATTTTCGACATAAATTGAACCGTTTGAATCAGGAACCGCTTCAGCAACGGTTGCCCCGTAAGAATCGAATATTTTTAAGGAAGCTTCATTTTGTTCTCCCAAGCTAGGGTCATACATAAATGATAAAACGCAACCTCCTCCATTTTTTGCCCAGAAAGGTGCGTTCTGATTATTTCTCAAATGAAATTCCCCAGGCTTTTCATAGAGACAACTCGGAGTACATATACTGGGTGCTACCATTAAATAAAGTGGGATTTTGACCTGAACCATTTCAACAGAATCTATTTGCGCGAATATGCAATTTACTAAAAGAGCAAATAAATATACCCTGGGTCTAATTACAAATTTTAAAGATGACATTATGGCTCGCTTGGTTTTTATCCAATAAAATATTGTAGTAATTTAATAAATGCCCCAACTTCGATTTAAAACAAAAGCGCCGTCTGTTCAGAATCTCCGTTTCGTAGAGCGTACTTTTCACGTTTAATGTTTTCCGGGCTGTCCAATCTCCCCACCGCCGCATAAGACGCGCGTACTTCCAAAACTCCCGCCTCCATAATTTCTTCAACTTTAAAAAGCTGTATCCCCATTTCCTGCCGCGTCATCACCTGAAACCCATGATTGACATTGCGGTATTTAAGCGGGCCTTTTGTTTTTGCGCGGGACGATATGAATTCAAGATGGTCCAAAATCCGATTTGACAATAACCTGTTCGCAATGGATAAAAACGCTTTTTCCTGGTCGATAATAACCGGAGAAAACCCTTTGTCGATTTCAACGCCGATGCTATTTCGGCCGCACGCAATACTCGCAAGCGCGGTCGTGCCGGTCCCCATGAATGGGTCCAGAATAACGTCGCCGTAAAGCGAGTACATATTGATTAACCGATATGCCAGCTCAAGCGGATATGCCGCGCTCCGACCGCGGATATCGGAATTATTCAAAACTTGCGAAGTCCCCTTGAAATCCCACGTGTCCGAAAACCATTTGTTTCGTTCTTCCCAAAAAAATGAACTCTTCATCCGTTCCGATTTCTCGGCTTTGGTCTTGAACTCCCTCTTAACTCCTTTACGAAAAACCAGAATATATTCATGTTCGAGCGTAACATACGCGCCCGACGGAAGCATACCCGATCCCATGAATTTATTAGGGGCGTTCGTTTGTTTTCTCCACAGAATTACGGGAAGCGTGTCGAATCCGAGCGCCCTGAAAGAACTTATAATTCTGGCATGGTTCGGGTACAATTGAAAACGGCCGCCGATGGTCCGGGTTGCATCGCCGATATTTACGCATGCAAAAGAGCCGGGGTTAAGCACCCGATACAATTCGCCCCACACTTTATCCAATTCGCAATGCATGGCTTCAAAAGCGCTATCGCCGTCATTCGCGTGGAGCGATTTTTGCGCATCGCTCGCTGAAACCGGCCAAAGCTCGGGAATCCGTAAAAATGATTTTGTGGTCGGTGTGCATTTTTAATTGAAACAGGTTTTCTTTTATCAAGCCCCATAGCGCAAGCTATGGCAGAGCAAGGGCGATTATGGAAAAACGGGAATGTCCTTGAGTAAGGAATCCGCGAGCGCCGCCTTGACCGTGATCGTGCGATGGTCGGCGGCTTTCATGGACCCACGAATATTGCCCAGATACCAGGTAAATCCGGTTATCGACACAAGCGCCCCAAGTGCGTATTGCTTGTCCTTAAATGATTCCACCGCGGCAACCGCAAAGAGTCCGTTTATGAGCAGTGCAACGAGACCGGTCATGGGCCTGCCGGCATAAAGATACCCCGTTCCTGGAAGAACGCCCGATAACGATCCCGCGATCCAGCGGTTCGCAAGGCGTAAGGTCGGCGCATTTTTTTCCAGTCCGAGCATCGTTGTTTTCAGATAGCTCAAATTCGATCGGTCGCTGATCGAATCCGCGCAGGCCATGGCCTTGTCCCACGAAAAAAGCCGGGTATAAACCAAAGAGAGCAGAAAATAATAATCGTCGCGAAAGTCCGGAGGCGGCGTTTCAATAAGCATCAGGGCATGCAACGCGGCATAGAATTGTCCGAAGCAATAATATTTTTTCGCCGACATAAGCTGCGCCGCCAGGGGATCGAAATGCAGCCGCAGGTTGAGCGAATAGAGTCGATTGACATACTCACTGAATTCAGCCGGAGAAAGCGCGTAAAAAGCGCTTTTCCACATCCTGGAACATGCTTGACGCTGAAGGGCCGCGTCGCAGTGCGCGAATGCGACCCGAAGATACTCCTCCATTGCTGATTTGTAAAGACCGGTCGAATACAACGAATCGGCAAATTCCAGGGAACAGTTCTTAACGGAAACGGGTCTTTCAAAGAGGGCCGAATCAACGGCGTTTTCATCGGTTTTTTTTTGCGCTCGAACGGGCGGCCCGGAAGCTTGGGAAAAAACGGGGGGATCGTAGGCTTTGGTCTCGCCGCCAACCACCACATGCGGATAAGTTTCGAAATCCCGTCCGCAGGCAATGATCCTTTCGCCGGTCATCAAAAGCGCCGTAAAGGCCGGTTCATGCGCAAAGCATTCCTTGGCATATTGCGAACATGACGGATACATGGGGCACGTATTTCCTCCCTTGGCGGGAGAGAGAACGCGTTGATAAAAATTTAAAAAACCGTTTGAACCGCTGCCGTAGCGTTCGCCGACAAGACTATCGGCGTCGGTAGTTCCGGAAAAAACGCATGCCACTAAGCAAGCAAGAAGCAGGCCGGTTTTGCTCGACGTCGCGCGAAAGCGCGAAGGAAAGGGAAACACGCTTTGTTTTTACCTCATTGACTGGGCGGTCTGGCAATCGCTTCTTCCTTGAATGATTTGGGAAATGACCTTGATGAGCTTTTTGACAATTTGCGAAGTGGCCGATTTAATGGCCGCGTCTTCCGGCGAGATAAAGAAACAGAATCCCGACTCCTTTGACCAACCCCCCGAACAATACATCAGTTTTCCGGTTTGGCATTGCCAAATCTGAACGCGGATATCGGAGGTGTAATAGGTTTGGCTGCTCCCGCTCATCGTTCCGTTGCCGTTCATCGTATACGACGTTTGCACTTCTCCGGTCAGGCTCGGATGATTAAACATAATGGCGTATTCCGCGTGGGTCGAATCGTAAAGGTCCTTAAGCACGGTGTTCATCGCCTGGCTTTGTGGCGTTACGGTGTATTGCACGACGTCCGAATCCGCCATATTGATCAATTTCGAACGCGTCTGTTCTTCGCCGAGCGCTATGATTCGATGCAGTGAATGCTCCTCGGGCTTGAAAAAAGGGTCCGACTTACCAAGAAAAATCCATTTTTCATTGGGGAATTTTTCAACGAGCTTCTTTTTGACGTCTTCGTTCCACGACTCTTGGCAAGCGGGCCCCTTCGACAAGTCGACCGGAATAAAACAAGATTCGGGAGGCCGGTAGGTAAGGTCCGTCACCGGAAATACGATGAAGGTGGTCGGTTTGATTTTCTGACCGGAAAGCGAATCGTTAATGACTTCCGTGTATTTAAATCCGCATCCAACCAAACTGATTAGCATGACGATCGTGCAAACAAACGCTTTCATACCATGCTCCTTGTGCGCCGCTTCCGCTCGAATAGTAAAGCCCGTTTAACGGTTTCGAAATAGAAATTAAAATATACTCGGAAGCCGGGTCCAGGCAACCAAAATCGGCGACAATTCTCAGTTTGCGACGCGCTTAATTATTCTGCCCTGCGCGTTGAACCGCGGCTCCTGGGCGTTATCATCGGGAAAATAGTTCCATCGCCAATCCACGAACCGGGCTGAGGATTTCGGGACCTTGGAAAGGCCCCGCGGGTCTTTCCGAGGCAGCACCGCCGTGGGTTTTATGGGGTTTCCCTGGGCGTCAATCGTGAGAACGGCCTCGAAGGCGCTGCCCGGTATCGTTTTAAGCTGCCCCAGCGTATCGTCGTTCCAGCGCGGATCCGGCGCGCCGGAAATATACCAATTCGAACCATTGTCGGCAACGATTAATCCGTGTTTTTTCATTGCCGCGCAAATAACTTGTATCGGCGGGCTGAACTTTGAAATATCGTAATTTGCTTTCATGCGCAAACGTAGGCCCATGGGGGCAAGGTTCGGGTTCGTGCTTGAACCCGCCTGGTGGCGCGCCGGGTAAATATAGGCCTGCTGGGAATGCGCGACGGTCATGCGGATCGCGTGTTTTATCTCTTTTTGCAAGTAAACTTCCTCATAGCGCACGAGCCCGGGAAAAATCGGCAGGCCCGCGGCGTCGGCCGAGGTCCATCCCAAGGGGCGGTCATAATCCGCCGTCAGGTCGAACATTGCCCCCGACGAGGCGTTCCAATGGTCCGTTTGCGGAAAGGCATTATACAATTCATAGAGGTATTTTCTGACCACGTCAACGGCAATCACGTGCCGGTCTCCGGTCGATGCCGCTCCGCCCTCGATCGGGGCGGTCAGCGGAATGGGAAACGGACCTGGATCGCTCTCGTCGCCGAAATCGGTATAGGTTATCGGCACCAATTGCCCGGCCGAAACAATGACATAGGGTATCCCGATCGGCGCGCCTTCCCAAACCGTGCCGAAATCCGGATGCATCTTGACCGTTGCACCTATTGAGTCGATGTAATTCGCGGAATTGGGGTGCACTTGGTAGTTCGAAATGTCCCACTTCCACACATTGTCGTCGGGGAAAATGCTGAAGTCGCCCAAATCCTGGTCGGGCCCGGCAAAAAGCGACGCTGGAAAGACAAACCAAACAATCGCGGCCCAAAATCCGGCGGGAATTAAAATTAATTTTTCCATTGGTCCCTCCATAATAGGAATTCGACCATTTTTTTGTCCAAATTAACTTTACCACCAAAAATGTATACTTTCAAGGAAACTGGGGCGAAAAAAGCGAAAATTTGGTTGAGGGAATATTTAATCCATTTAAAGAACTTTAAGCGAATTCCCTCAATTTTTTTCCCGCCTTCATGTGCCTGGCCAGGCGCGTGAGCTCCGGCCTGGAATGAAAGAAAAAGGCCTTATAAGCCGAACAAAGATGGTTAAGACCGGACTCTCCATTGGGCGCTTTGTCCGTACGGTCCTTGGGACAGCCGCCATTACAGCACGAAAGCACGTCGCATTCCTTGCAGAATTGGGGCAGCGTGTCCCTTTTGGCTTTTCCAAAACGGGCCATCGCCGGATCGGCCGCTAAATCACGTAACGTTCTTTCCTTGATATTTCCAATCAAATACTCGGGGGCCACAAAATGGTCGCAGGCGTAAAAACCTCCGTCATGTTCCAGGACCGCCGCGTCGCCGCATGTTTCCCGGTGGATGCACAGGGCATGGGGCATTCCGTAAATCGGCCGCAGCGCCTCGTCGAAAATCTGCACCACTATCCTGCCCACATCCTCTTTAATCCACCGGTCGAAAATCCGGCACAGGAATTCCCCTATTTCCTCGGGCTTGGCGCACGGCTTGCCTTCGCCAACCAAGGGAAGGAACTGGATATATGAAACCCCAATAGTGCAAAAATAATCGTAGAGCGCATCCGGAACAGGTGTATTTACTGAATGGAGAACGCACAGAATGTTACAAAAAACGCGGCGTTCTTTAAGCAGGCCAAATGTTTGAACGACGCGGGACTGCGTTGGAAAACCGCCACCCGTTTTCCGGAAGGCGTCATGAAACTCAGAGGGCCCGTCCAGGCTTAATCCAACCGAAAACCGCTCTTGGGCCAGAAAATCGGCCCAGGCCTCGTCGATTAAAAGGCCGTTGGTTTGCAGGCCATTGGAAAATGTCAATGCATCGGGCTTAGATTTTTTCTGCAAACGCACGATCGTCCGGAAATATTCCAAGCCTAAAAGCGTGGGCTCCCCGCCGTGCCACTCGAAATGCGTGTTGGGGCCTTGGGAAGCTTCAAAGCGCTCCGCGATGTATCGCTCAAGAAGGTCTTCCGGCATCGGCCGAAGGCCTTCGGGGAATAGCTGCTCTTTGTCAAGATAATAGCAATACGCGCAGCGCATGTTGCACCGCGGCCCGATAGGCTTTGCCATGACCAGGCATTCCATTTTCGGCCCCAAATGCGTTCCCTAACCCAGCGTTTTATAAAAAAACGTCAAAAGCTTCACGAATGAGTCCCGTACTGCCTTGACATTATAGACAGCGGCGCCGTCATTAAAGAACGCATGGTTGGCCCCTTCATAAATAAAGCGCTCATACGACTTTCCCGAAGCATGCATGGCTTCCTCGAAGGCGGGAATAGCGGTATTGACCCGTTGGTCGTTTTCGCCATAGAAGCCTATGACCGGGCATTGAATGGCCGGGATTTTTTCCGCCGGAGGGGCGGTCCCGTAGAATATCGCGGCGCCCGAGATTTCGGGTTCTTCACAGGCAAGAAGCGCCGAAAGTCCGCCGCCCATGCAGAATCCCACGCATGCCACTTTCTGGTCCTTGGTTTGCGCTTGCTCAGTCCTGAGGTGTTTCACAGCCTCCCTGAGTTGGGGCACATATCCCGATAGTCCGCCCACATGGCCGAATATTTTTCCGAAAGTTTCGCCTATCTCTTTTCCGTCGGGTCCCGGAAGCTTGGCAAGTTCGGCGTCGCGCGCCGCGGGGTTTCCCCGGGCCGCGGGAGGAAGTTCCCGCATGAATTTCATCGCCTTATCGATCCGAGGCTGGGAAAGCGCCTCCGGTCGCTTTCCGCCAACGGCAAAGAGATCCGGGGCAAAAGCCGCGTAACCCGCGGCCGCAAAACGCCTGGTCACGTCTTGTATGTGCTCGTCAACACCCCATGCTTCCTGAATTACAATGATTGCGGGAAGCGGCTCCGCAGCCTTTTCCGGCGCCGCGAAATACCCGATATGGTCGCCGTATTCAATCCATTTTCCGCTGATTGCCATAGGCCTTCTCCTGGATAATGAAATTTGTTTATTTTTTTATTGCTTCTGATCCTTCAAAAGTGATTAGCGGCATTTCATTCCTCCTTTTCAGGCTTCTCCCCTGTTTACCGATTTTCATTCCCGAACCTCATTTTACCATCAATCATTTTTAAATGGATTATAGAAGATACTCGGCTTCTTGCAGTTCTGATTTTTAGATGGTAGTTTCCATTGCAATTTGTCGTTCCATGATTCAGTGATAATTTCGTTTAGATGGCGTTCTTCGTTTAAGGAATTGCGGTAAGTAAAAAGTAGTTCTCCAGTATTTAGGTCAACAATAAAAACAGCATGCTGTAAACAGGAATTTCGATAAGGCGTAACAGAAATGAATCCATGAATGGGAGTAAGATTTAATAATTCATGCGAGGTAATTAAACTCGAAAATCCCCAAATTAATTTTTCATTTTTTGAAATCGGATCTGAATCCAAACCAATAAAATATGAAATACAAACATAGCGATTGTTTACTTTCCTTTTTATTTCCCGTAAATCGTCAAATAATGTATCCGGCAACTTTACTCTTTTACTATTATGGGGCAATACATTATAAAGAAAATGGCTTATTTTTAATTGTGATATTTTGTATGATGAATCGGATTCATCTTTGGCATCAATAAAATAGGGAGGTTTCTTTAAAATTAAGCTGTCCGCTCCTTTTGGTAGGACCCAAAAAAGTGAATCGCGACTTAAAACAGTTCCAATTATGGAAAACAATGTCTTGTTTACCTTAAAACCTCTTCGAGTAAAAATTAAATACGCCGCGTCTCCGGAGCGCCAGCTGTAGGAGTTTGAAAGATTGACGTCAAGATATTGAACATTTGAATTACAAAAAACGGAACCGTCAGTGATTATTGATATTGTGTCAATTGATTGAAGCCGGTTTTGAAATTGACTGTTTATGAAAAACTTTCCGGAAGAACATCCGGACATAATTAATGTCGCCAAAATAATAATAAGTTGAAATAAACTTATTGGTGTTTTTTTCATTATATCCTTACAATTTAGATCAATTGAGCTGAACCCAAATAGATACACTATGATCGCATGCCTTAACGTTATGGAATTTTGCTTACCTCATTGCTTCTTAAATTGTTTGGAAAGCAACTCCCCGCCTTTTGCCATGTTCTCGTAGGGGTTTTCCTTAATAAAAACGATGAACGCGTCTTTGGGAATGCTCGTAATATCAGTCGCTATTTGCGTAATTTCCCTGGCCAAACGTTCTTTCTTTTCAATTGGAAGCTCTGGTCCTTCAAAAGTGATTACCGGCATTTCATTCCTCCTTTTCGGCCGCAAGGGGCCATAATTGTTTTTTAGTTGGGGAAAAGAATACTTGACATACTATTTCAAACCACTAACTTTTCCTTGAAATGTTCAACCTGTTC
>Ga0182027_10013881_pt1 | contig 11184 bp, 9 predicted proteins | sample 712E1DmetaG_FD_121300 | JGI IMG/M metagenome (GOLD analysis project Ga0182027, IMG submission 121300) | Permafrost microbial communities from Stordalen Mire, Sweden - 712E1D metaG (Illumina Assembly) | ecosystem: Environmental > Terrestrial > Soil > Wetlands > Permafrost | place: Sweden...
AGAGCGAGATGTCCTTCTCGGGATCGTCCGCCTCGAGGTAGAGGATCTGGGCAACGATCAGGTTCGCGATCTGGTCGTCGACCTCCTGGCCCAGGAACACGATCCTCTCCCGCAGCAACAACGAGTACAGGTCATAGGCGCGGTCGCCACGACTCGTCTGGTCAAGCACCGTCGGGATCATCGACTGTCTCGGAGATCCTTCTCCCCACACGTCACTACCCCCTTGGCTTCGCGTTGTTATATCATTTTCAAGATATCATCTACGCTATGAGGAGTCGGCACCGAACGTGACTGAACGGCGACATGATCCTGTGTTCCCCGGTTTTGGTGACATGGCCCGTCGAAGAAGGGAGCTCGTCGAGGCCCTGACGGCGCGGCGCCGTGCCATCGGCCTCAGCCAGACCGAAGTCGCTGCACTCATGCATACGTCTCAGTCCGCCGTGGCCCGCGTCGAGGCAGGGCACACCGACGTGAGGATCTCGACGCTCGAGCGCTATGCCGCCGCGCTCGACCAGCGACTCGAGTGGCACCTCGCCCTCGAGCCCGAGCAGGGCGCGGAATGACCATGGAGCCAAGCGACTCCTGGTTGGAGGAGCGCCTGTTCGACCGCCGGATCGTGCTTTGTCGTGGCATCCTCGACGACGCGCTCGCCGGCCGGGTCTCGGCCCAGCTCATGGCGCTCGACGCCCTCGGCGACGGTGCCATCGAGCTCCAGCTGGACAGCCAGGGCGCTTCACTCGAAGCGGCGTGGACCCTTCTCGACGTGGTCGACCTCCTCGGCGTGCCGGTCAATATCGTGTGCGCCGGCCGCGTCGAAGGCTCAGCGGTCGGCGTGCTGTCCGCAGGCACGAGACGGACGGCCCTACCGCACACCAGGTTTCGCTTGACCGATCCCGAGGTCGAGATCTCCGGGCGGGCGAGCGAGCTCGGTACTCTGCTCGACCACCACACCGGGCGTCTCGACCGGTTGCACGAGCGGGTCGCCTTGTCCGCCGGCCGTCCCGTCTCCGAAGTTGCAGCCGACTTCCGCGCCGGGCGCGCGCTCGACGCGGCAGAGGCGCTGCGTTACCGGCTCGTCGACGACATCGCCGGGGACGAGCTGCCCATCCGCTCGATCGGCAGCACACGCCGGCGGTCGGTCCACGGCAGGAGGCCCGACACCAGCGAGCCGCTCGGCTTCAGACCGAGGCCTAGGCACCCCTGAGAACCCTGCCGTCTGAGCCCTAGGCGGGCGACCGGAGGGCCTTGATCGCATTGATGGCGGCCGGCTTCTGGTTCTTCATCAAGTCGGACTCCGCCTCGGCAACCAGGTCGCCGACGATCTTCATGTCCGCGGAGTACGTGGTCAGGTCCTCGTTTCTCAGTGCAGCGAGCCCCTGGTTGTAGTAGGTCTGCGCACTCGCGATGAGGGCCCGGACCTGGGCCGGGATCTGGGCAGTTCCGGCTCCGATGTTGCTCGTCGCTGCGCCGAAGACATCGGCCAGGGCGGCACCAAGGGTGTTCTCCATGGCGACGTCATTGCCGTAGACGACGATGTAGCGGGTCAACTGCGGGTACGGGTTCTGAGACGAGCTCACATACAGCGGCCGCACGTACACGACGGAATCGTCGATCGGGATGATGAGCGTGGTCCCGAGCGAGACCGTCGAACCGGCTCGGCCGACGAGCGTCACGTACTGAGAGACCTTCGTGTTCGACTGGATCTTCGAGTTGACAACGGCGGGGCCGGCCGTGGCGTTCCTCGTCGGCGTCACATACGCGGTGAGCTGGCCATAGTCCTGGTAGTCACAGGCGGCGGTCATGAGCGCAGCCAGCGTCTGGATCCGGTCGCCCTCTGACAACGGATCGAGCGGATCGATGACGGTGAAGCCCGGCGCGGTTGCGCCGGGGAGTTGCAGGAGCTCGTACTCGGGCACAAAGCGCAACGTGTTCCCCGACGCATCGACGGGCAAGGACTGTTCGGGTGACCCGGTGCCGGACGTCGGTGCGAGCTCCCAGGCGTTGTTGGCGATATAGAAGGCCGATGGGTTGGTCAAGTGGTAGCGGCTGTACATGGTGGCCTGCACCATGAGAAGTGCCTGCGGGTAGCGCAGGTGTGCCTGGAGCACCGAGTCCATGTCGCTGAGGGGCTTGAACATGTTCGGGAATATGGACTTCCAGGTGTTCAGGATCGGGTCGCTGTCGGTCACGGCGTAGAACGTCAGGTCGCCTGTGTACGCGTTGACGACTACTTTCACCGAGTTGCGGACATAGTTGAAACTGCCCGCAAGGCCGGTCCCGCCGGGAAGCTCGGACGTGCGGGCCTGCTGGCCATATGGGTAGTAATTCGTGGTCGTGTAGGCGTCGACTATCCAATCGAGCTGGCCCTTGTCGATCACCGGATACGGGTTGTCGTCGACGACGAGGAAGGGCGCCACCTTGGCGACACGGACACGGACGTCCTGGAGGAACATCAACCGGGAGCTGTTCGTGACCAGGTTCGATATGAGCAGGTTGAGGTCATGGAACTTGAGAGCGAAGGCCGCCTTCACCCAGAACGAGCCGATGGGGACGCCGCCTTTGCCCGAGTAGTGGCTGGAGACGGTGTTGCCGTTCGTGTCCGAGTAGTCGACCTCGCTCTGGGCAGTGTCCGCGACCACATAACCCGATTGGCCAAGGCCGAAGTAGACCGCCGGCTGGGTGATCTTCGGGGCGCCATGGCTCGAGGCGGGCGGCACGCCCGCGATGTCGAAGACCGGGTTCCCACCGCTCTGCTGATTCGCAGGCGAAAGCACCGCACCGTAGCCGTGGGTGTACTGCAGGTGGATGTTGACCCATGACGGGGTCGGCAGGTCTGCGGCATTGACCTGCCGCACGCCGATCACGAACGGGGTAAGTGCGCCTGCAATCCTGTATCGGTCGAGGGAGAGCCCGGCGATGGTGAAGCCAGTCCCGTTCTGCTGGAGCTTCTGGTAGGTCTGAGAAGTGATCGAGGGCTCCCAGAGCGGAAGGTTGTCCAATGTCGCTGAGGCCCCCGCGACCACTCCGCCTGTCAGGTTCGAGACGCCCGCGAAAGCGCGCTCGTGGATGCTCGAGAGCCCCAGCGCGCTCCGTGTCGCCTTGATGTTCCGGCTGATGTAAGGAAGTTCCAGCTTGCTCTGTGCGGGCGTGACCTTGAGAGCCTGCACGGCAGCCGGGACGATCACGCCGGCGGTCAGGGCGACGAGTATCCACAGCCCGGCTCCGATCGCGGGAAGCGCCAGACTGCGTTGGTAGACGTTGAACACCATCAGCACGAACACCGCCAGAGCGACGACAGCGAGCAGCTCGATCGCCGGCAAGCGCACGTGCACGTCGGTGTAGCCGGCACCGTTCACATAGGCGTCCTTCGCGAGCACGAGGTTGAAGCGGTCGACGTAGAAATACCCCGCTGCCCGGACCAGTGCCATGGCAGCGAGGATTATCGACATGTGCGTGGTGACGCGCGGGTCGACCCGTGGGGAGGGGCCCTGGAACCTGAGCCCACCGTTGAGGTAGTGGGCGATGCCCGTGATGATCAGGATCACCAGGAGCGCCACAAGCGTCCAGTCGACGAGGAAGGACAGGAACGGCAGCTTGAACACGTAGAAACTCACCGATTTGTGGAACTGCGGATCCGTCATCCCGAAGGGCTTGCCGCTGCGGAACAGCAGCCAGTGTTGCCATTGGTCGCTCGTCGACGCCCCGACGATGAGGGCGAGGATGAGGGACACGACCGTGCGCAAGGCGAAAGTGTGCCTGCCGACGATCTGTTGGTAGCGGCGGACGATCTCGAGCTCCGGCGAGACGAGCAAAGCCCTCGGGGCGATGCGGTCGACCACCCAAAGGCTGACCCAGCACGCGATGAAGAACGCGCCTATGAACACCGCGGCAAGCTCGAGCTTGGTCTCGATCAACAAACGCCAGACTGACGTGAAATTGACCGAGCGGTACCAGAGGTAGTCCGTGTAGAAGTTGGCCAATCCCTGGATCACGATCAGCGCCACGATCACAAAGACCACGGCCCCCACGATCCAGGCTTGGTACCGCCGGCCCGGGCGCATCCGGGACGGTAGATCCGTCGGTACTCGCATCCGCTGGAGCCTACGACCGAACAGGCACGAGAAGACAGCGGCAGCCCGGATGCACCGGTGGATGTGCATGCCCGGTCGGGAACGGGGTGCCCGGCGGCTGAGGGCCGGCGAGCGAGTTGTCGTCGCAGTCAGGGCACGAGCCACCGCCGTCGTCGTCTTCGACGGCCCACCGCACTAACGGCGCCTCACCCTCGCCGAGCGGGCCGAGCACTGCGAGCTCGCCAACCGCGAAAGCCCGGGTCGTGAAATCACCGGCAAGCCCTTCGACCCGGGTCCCCTTCCATTCGCGATACGCGACCCCGGCCGCGTCCGACGAGCCCTCCAGGCTTCCGTCGAGCTCGGAAAGCGACTCTTCGATCCTTTGGCGCAACATTTCAGAGAGGTCGTCCGCGAGCTCGGCGGCGAGCAAGGCCCCGGCTTCGAAAGCAACCGCCGCACTCGGAGCCGGGGCCGTCACACAAGGCCCTGCCACGGCGTCACCGGTCACGAGGAAGGCGGCGCCCGCCTCATAGGCTTTGGCCAGTTGGTCGCTGGCAGCGGTGACGAACCTCTCGCGCTGGACGTTAGGCGGGATCAGCTCGTCCAGCACTGGCTTGCGGGAGCTCTGGCGCAACGCGTTCAAGAGGTCGTTCTGGTCGTCCTGGAGCGCTCGCTTCAGCGCCCGGCCGAGCTTGGCCGTGATGGACCCGAGAAGGTGATCACGCCGGGCCAACGACTCGACGTCCGGCTCGGTGATCGCGTCGGCGTCGGGCGTCGGCCCGAGCGGCTCGGGGATCTCGACTTCGACGGCGACAGCGACAGCAACGGTCTCTGCGGTCTCCCCCACCTCGCCCGCGACCGCTTCCACGATCTGGTCGGCCTCGGCCGCCCCCGAGGAGACCTGCCCTGTGAGCCCCGCTTCTTCGCGCTCTTCGGGCGTGACCTCGATGAGCTCCACGGCCTGCTCGGCCTCGGCTGCAAAGGGCATGCCTGTAGCGGCTAGGACCGCTGCCTCCTCCGCGGCGCGACTGGCTCGAATGCGGGCAAAAAGCTCGTCGACACTGCGACGGCTCGCACTCGACCCTTCCTGACCTTGCTCAGCTTCCACGCCGTGCTCTGCCGCGGACGCCGCGCCGGTCCTGGCCTCGCCGTCGGCTTCGCGCTCGACGCCTGACACGACGCCACCCGAGGTCTCCTCGTCCCCGCCGAATCCGTTGCCTCCAGCCCCACTTCCGGCTGCGGCGAGCTCCGCCTCGAGCTCGACGAGGTCGCTATGGCCCAGCTCCTGCACAACGCTTCGGCCCGCTTGCTCGGCCGCGACACGCGCCTCGTCCTCGGCAACCACAAGGCGCTCGCGCAACTCGTCGACCGAAGCGGCAACGGCGTCCACGACGCTCAGCAGCGAGTCCTTCCCGGTACGGAGCTCCTCGAGTTGTACGCGCAGTGCGCGTCGGCGAGCCACGAGATCAGCGAGCGTGCGGTTTCGCAGCCCGCGCGCTTCTGCCACCATGCGCCGGCACTCTTCCTTCGTTGCGTCGAAAAGCTCGACTGCATCGGCGTGTGCCACATCGGTCATGGAGTCGGCTTCCGCCTGGGCCCGACTCGTGTACTCGGCAGCCTCCTGCGCTGCTGCGGCACGGATCTCGAGCGCCTCGGCCTCGGCGACCGCCATCTGCTCCGCGAGAACTTGCCCGGCCTCTTCGATCAGCTCGGCCGCTCGCTCCTCGGCCTTCGCGACCAGATTGCCGGCCGCGTCGTGCGCAGTCCACAGGATCTTGGCCGTTTCGATGCCAATTGCCCGCGTGAGCGTCGCCTCGTCCAAGACGGGGTCCTCCGCCCGGCGTTCCGCTTCGGCGACGCGCTCGCGCAGGATCGCCTCGCGCTCGAGCGCGGCGCGTAGCTCGGCGGCCACCTTGCCGAGAAATATCCGCACGGCTTCGCCGTCAACGCCCCGGCGTGCTGCGGGAAAGGACTTGAGTGCGATCTCGTCAGGACTGAGCGGCGTGCTTGAGGAGATCGAAACGACCTGCTGATCCTCCGACATTGCCACTAGCCTACGACGCTGCTCTCACCCGGCGGTGTTGCGTGCAATATGACCCCCGAGCGAGACGAGAACGTGAATCGCCTGATTGATCGTGGCCACGGCGTAGACCTTGAGATGCGGGCCGGCATGGGCCTTGGCGACCGCATACTCCTGCGGGGGCACGAGGAACACGCTCGCCCCCGCCCCGCGCACCGCGATCGTCTTCTGGGCGACCCCGCCGACGTCTCCGACGGTCCCGTCGATCGACATCGTCCCGGTCGCGGCGACCTTCAGCCCACCGGTCAGATTGGCCGGGTCGAGCTCCTGCATGAGCCCGAGTGTGAAAGCCAGGCCCGCCGACGGGCCGACGATCCCTTCGGAGGACAGGTCTACCTTCACCGGCAAGGGGCCGATCTTGAAGGCAGTTCCGTCAACCGCGGTGCCCCCACTGCCCTGCGGGTAGATGCCGAGGCAGGAGAAGCGACGAGGTTTCACACCTTTGCCCGTGACGAATTGGGCGATCTTGAACTTGGTCCCCTTGCCCTCGGGGAAGCAGCCGAGGGAAGCGGAGCCAGTGATACGGAACACGCCGAGCCTGAAGGTCATCGTTCGCGCCTTGCCAGCCGGATACGCGCTCACCACGAGATGGACGGTCGCGCCTGGGGCGATGGTCTCGAGCTTGTTCTGAAGATCCAGGTACGTGGACACCTTGAAGCCGTTGACCTTGCTGATGACGTCACCCACCGCAAGCGCCGAGGCCGCCGGTGACCCGGGGAGGATGCCGTATATGAGCGCCCCGAGAGCCACGACCGGCACCTTGTAGCCGAGTTGTTTGAGGGCGACGACCGAGGCGGCCTGTTGGGCCGTCGACATGTCGATCTCGCCCTCGGTCGCGTACTGGGCTGTGGACTCGCCTCCGAGGATCGAGGCGCTGGGATAGATGGCGGCGTTGGGGTCCAGCCAGAAGAACGGGTAGTAGAGCGCACGCATCGCGGTGAGCTCCACGTAGACGAGGAGCACCGAGCCCCGGTGCGAGTGGCGGTCGGCCGATGGGACCTTTATGAGACTGCTCACAGAGGGGGCTGAGCCCGGCGTCAGTGCGTAATACGGCAGCTGGATGAACCACGCGACGACCGCCCCGACGAGGATGACGGCGAGGATCGACACCAGCGTGTGGCTCGCCGTCCAGGCAAACCGGTCCCCGCCGCCGCGACGCCCGCGCCCCGCACCGGTCCCGTCGCCGTAGACCTCGACAGCGACGCCAAGCGCGTCGCGCGGAGCGACGCTGCGCTCGTCGTCCTGGTGCTCGCCCTCTACGCTTGATCCATCTTGTACCGAATCCATCGAGCCGTAGCCTGCCATGGCGTCGCAGCGCGCGGGCACCGCACGTGACAGAGACTGGCAACCAGGCATCGATCGACGCGACGCGCCGGCGGGGCGACGCCGCTGTGGCCGGGCACGCCGGCGACGAGCCCGCGGCCCGGTCGTTTCTCGGCGATCCTGACCCCGAGGTACGCGCGACCGCACTTGGGGCGCTCGTTCGAATGGGCCGTGCGACACCGGCGGACTCCGCGGCTGCCCTCGGGGACCCCGATCAGAGGACCCGCAGGCGCGCGTGTGAGCTCGGCGCCACCTTGCCTGGCGCGGACTTCGCAAGATTGCTGGAAGACCCGGACCCAGCGGTGATCGAGGCGGCATGCTTCGCCGTGGGTGAGACGTGCGATGTGCTCGCCGTCCCGGCCCTCGTGCGGATCGCTTCGACGCACACCGACGCGCTCTGTCGGGAGTCGGCCGTGGCCGCCCTCGGGGCCATCGGCGCTCTGGAAGGCCTCCCCGCCGTCCTGGCCGGGCTGGAGGACAAGCCGCAGATCCGGCGCCGGGCTGTCATCGCGCTCGCCGCGATCGACAGCCCAGAGTCCGATGCCGCCCTCCGGCGGTGCCTCGCGGACCGGGACTGGCAGGTTCGTCAAGCAGCCGAGGACTTGCTCGGCGTCACCACCGGCGACGACTGACGGATTCGGCGGTGTGGCCCATCGTGGCCATGCACAGGACGGCCCCGGCGATGGCGCAACGCTCGGGATTCTCGACGAGGTGGACCGGGATGCCCGTCGTGGACGCGAGCCGCTTGCCGAAGCCGCTGAGCAGAGCGCCGCCCCCGGAGAGGTAGAGCCCCCGGTTCAGCAGGTCGTTCGCCAGATCGGGCGGTGCCGAAGTGATACAGGACACGGCCGCGGCGAGGATCCGGTCCACCCGCGGCGCCATTGCGTCGGCCACTTCGGTCCGTGTGATGACCGCCGAGCGGACAATCCCGCTCGAGACGTCACGGCCTCGAACCTCGACCTTGTCGTCCTCTTCCACCCAGGCGCTCCCGATGGCGTACTTGATGGCCTCGGCAGTCGCCAAGTCGATCGCAAGTTCGAAGTCGCGCGCGCAAAGCCGCTGAATGGCTTCGTCGAAGTCGCCTCCGCCGACGGGAACCGACGCATGGGTCACAAGACCGCCGAGGGCGAGCACCCCGATCTCGGTAGTGCCGGCACCGACGTCCACGACCATCGAGGCCACCGGCTCCTCGATCCGCAGCCCGGAACCGAGCGCCACTGCGACCTGCTGCTCCACGAAGCGCACGCTCCCCGCGCCCGCCTCCTTGAACGCCCTGTCGAGCGCGCGCCGCTGGACACCTGCGGCCGCACCCGACGCACAGCACAGCACCGTCGGCTGACTGACGGACCAACTCCTCACCAGGCGGAGCAACTCCCTGGCCACCGCCCAAGTGAGATCGAGATCGGCAAGCTGGCCGTGGCAGACGGGCCGGACGATCGCCACGTCACCGGCGCAGCGGCCGCGCAGGCCAACGGCATTCTTTCCAAAAGCCACGAGACGGTTCCGCCGGAGGTCCACGGCGGCGATCGTCGGCTCGTCGACGACGATCCCACGGCCGGGGACAGCCACGAGCGTGCGCGCCGTCCCGAAGTCGACTGCGAGGTCGGCGCCCACTACTGGCCGGCCTTGGGTGCCGGCTCGATGGGCCGGGCCGCCAGGCTCCAGTCTGTCCCGCCTTCCCAGCTCTCCCGCTTCCAGATCGGAGCGGTCGCCTTCAAAGTATCGATCACGTACCGGCAGGCTTCGAATGCCTCGGCCCGGTGCGGAGCCGAGACGACCACGACGACCGACGCCTCGCCGAGATCGACATGACCGACCCTGTGCCAGACGACGGCCCGTCCGAGGTCGGGCCAGCGACCCCGCGCCGCCGCGACGATCGCCTCGAACCTGGGCAGTACCTGTGGCGTATAGGCCTCGTAGTCGATCGCTTGCACGCCCGTCCGCCCTTCGGCGTGGTCACGCACCGTCCCGACGAAACACGCCACCGCGCCGCACGAGGGCCTTTCAACCCACGTGAGCGCGCGCTCGGGCGGAAGAGGCTCGGTGGTCAGCTCGAGCCAGTTGTCACCTTCCACCGACGCGAGCACGGAGGTCATGGTATGCGACCTGCCGGAGCCAGGCCGGCTCGCGCGAAGTGCCCGACGTCCCAACCGGACCGACCTTCAGTATCCTCGATGACCGTGGTCGAACTTGGGGACGACTTCGACGACGTTCACGATGAAGGCCCATGCGGCCCCCTTCTGCCCCCCGACGACCGTCTCTGGCGACATCCCTCCGAGCTGGGCGAGCACTCCGTTCCGATCACTGCAGCGGCGCTTTCCGCGCGTCGCAGCTGGATGGCCTCGACGCCATCTCGAGCTGGGGCTTGGTCGGCCGGCATAGTCGGCGCGTTGCTCGCGACCGGCGTCGTTCTCGTCGGCGGTCACCTGACCCACCTGCTCCCGTCGTCGACAGGGTCGACGGCTCCGGCGGCGACCCAGCACTACAGCGACTCGCCGATGAGCTCGCAGTCCTTTGCCGTGCCCATCTCCACGACGACCACGGTCCTGCTTGGAGTCGAGCCTGGCCTCTACAAGCTGGCGTCCCAGGTCGCGGCAGCGATGCCGGTCGTCCTCGACGGCAACGCGAGCGGCGTCGGAGTGGTTGTGAGCTCGAAGGGCTACGTTCTCGTGCCCGCCTCTCTGGTCACTGACGCGGACGACGTATCGGTCGTCATCGACGGCCAGCAACTCGTCGCGACGCCGGTCGGAGTCGACCCCGGCACCGGGCTCGCCGTCGTGCGCGTGCACGACCCGGACACCCTCACGGCGGCACGTTTCGTGTCGGGTGCGGCGATGGGGTACGGCTCGTTCGTCGCTCTGGTCTGGGTTGACAACGCCGGGCCCCACACGTGCTGGGGCACAGTCAGCGAGCTCGATGTCCAGCTGACCTCAACAGGCAACAGCCCGCCACTTCTAGAGTCTGTGGAAACGCTCGATCCACTCGCAGGGGTTGAGACCGGTGGCGTCGTCCTCGATGGCGCCGGGCGCCTGATTGGGATGATCACGAGCGTCACGGGGAAAACGTTGGTCGCGACGCCCGGATGGTTGGCCGACATCGTCTCGGAGGACCTCATCTCGAACGGGCGGGTCGTCCACGGCTGGCTCGGGATCACAGGTGAGACCGCTTCGGTGTCCTCCTCGAAGACTGCCGTCGAGGTCATGTCGGTCAACCCGGGTGGTGCGGCCGCCAAGGCCGGGGTGAAGCCGGGCGACCTCATCGAAGCCGTGAACGGCACGCCGATCAGGACGATGTCGGGCATCGTGGCGGCTCTGTACTCGTTGCCACCGGACCAGGCGGTCGTGCTCAACGTCGTGCGGCGCGGCCGCACGTGGGACGCCCACGCTCGGCTCACAGCGGCAGCCTGAAACCTTCGCTGTTCGCCTGAGCGGTCCGGACCCTGCCCGGGCGGCCCCCGCCCTAGCATCGGGCAGGTGAGCGATCCTCTCGCACCAGGCGGCGGCGACTTCCTCCGGAACATGCTGGGCGACCTCCTGCGGCTGATCCGAACCGAAGGACCATTGCAGTGGGAGCTCGCCTTCCAACTGGCGACCAGCGTGGCCGCAGGGGACGAGCCTGACCCCAACCCCGACCCGATCGCCCGCATTCGTCTCGAGGAGCTGAGCGCGATCGCCGAGTTGCACGTGAGCGACGTCACCGGCATGGTCCTCG